>ERZ773004.366-NODE-366-length-29338-cov-127.461326_pt1 | contig 29338 bp, 23 predicted proteins | sample MGYA00580667_ERZ773004 | MGnify/ENA primary metagenome ERZ773004 (study PRJEB29015, sample SAMEA2737963) | human oral metagenome | biome: human oral; feature: human-associated habitat; material: dental | place: China | collected 2123 ... | reverse complement strand
ATCCACGCCGAGTTCTGGGACGTCCCAGCGATACGTGACGTCGTGAAGACCCTGTTCGACGTGGAATACCAGTCGGACTCCTCGTACCAGCTGCTCCTGCGCCCGTGCGGGCCGAGCCTCGAACCGCCCGGACCCGTTCGACGAGCACCGCGACGAGCCGGCCACCACCAGACGCGCGGCCGAGGCGACGACCCAGGTCAAAACCCTGTTGGACCAGGGCCGGAAGGTCTGCACGGCGGACGAGGCCCGCTTGGAGCACGGGGCCTGGACCCGCCGCATGCAGCCCCCGAAAGGGCAGCGCACCAAGCTGTCCGTGGACCGGCAGAAGACGTCCCAGTCCTTCTCCGGCGCCCTCTCGCTGACCAGCAAAAAGTCAAACTGTACCCGATCGAGGGCAACCAGAACACCTGGCAGACGATCCTCGCGCTGGAACGACTCCAACGCGAAACCGAGACCGGCAAGATCGCGGTCGTCCTGGACAACGCACGATTCCACCACGCGAAAGCGTTGACCGCCCTCTACGAGCCCGGCCGGCTGCTGGAGCGCATCACACCGATCCATCCGCCGCCGTACGCGCCCGACCACAACCCGGCCGAGCACGTCTGGAACGCGGCCAGGAACAACACCGCGAACATTCAGCACGAGACCCCCGAAGAAACCCTCGGCGCGTCCGCCTCATACATCGCCAGCCGAACATTCGACTACGACTTCGAGCACCTCCCACCCCGCGAAACCAGAAACGATTTTGTTTCATGACGGCCATAGTAGCCGGATCTGGATACTTTCGCCCACCGGCGCATGGACCCGACGGGGTGGTTGCCTTCTTCGCTGCGGATGAATTCGTACTTGGCGTTCACCGGGACTCCTGGGCGAAGAAGGCCGTCGCTTTTTCAGGAACTCGGCTTCCATTCGGGCTTCGCGGAGCTCGGCCTTCAACCGTCGTTGCCTCCGGCGTTCTCCTCGCTCGACGAGTTCTCCGTCCCGGGTTCTGGATGCTCTGTGCGCCATTCAGGCGCGGTGAAGGGAGCGTTGGACACGTCGAGGCCCTCCAGACGGGTGTGTGAGAGCTCCCATCATCGGAAGGCCTCGACCCCTCTGCCCAGCCGCCACGCCGAAACCCCTACCTACACCCTCATCGGGGAAGAGCCATTAAACGGCGAAACTCAGGATTTCCCTTCAGGGGGCTCGTCTCGTTTCCCTGGGATCTCCCTGAGGGGCACGCTCATACGCGCCAAAGAGGCCTCATGAAACCGTCTCACCTCCTTGACACGGGTGCTCGGTCGGGTGTCTCGTTAAAAACGACAGATGCTTCTCCTTCATGCGAATACGACGCGTAGGGGCAAGAGTTTAGTTGTCGTCGTCGTGGTGCGCTGTTCGCAAGTCCATGACGGGGCTGACTGGGAAAGAAGATGGGAACTATAATGATTCGGTTCTATGGCTGTCATGGAGCAGGATCGTTTCTGGTTTCGCGGGGTGGGAGGTGCTCGGAGTCGTGGTCGACGGTGTGTCCGGTGACGTGTGAGGCGGACGCGCCGAGGGTTTCTTCGGGGGTCTCGTGCTGAATGTTCGCGATGTTGTTCTTGGCCGTGTTCCGGACGTGCTCGGCCGGGTTGTGGTCGGGCGCGTACGGCGGCAGGAAAACAGGGGTGATGCGCTCCAGCAGTTGACCCGGCTGGTGGAGGCCGGTCAACGCTTTCGCGTGGTGGGGGGCGGGCGTTGTCCGGGACGACCGCGATCTTCTCTGTCTCGGTTTCTCGTTGGAGCAGGTCCGGTGCGAGGATCGTCTGCTCGGTGTTCTGGTTCCCCTCGGTCGGGTGCGGCGTGACTGTTCTGCTGGTCGGGGAGAGCGCGCCGGGGAAGGACTGGGACGTCCTCTGCCGGTTCACGGACCGCTCTGGTGCGTTGTCCTTTCGGGGGCTGCATGCGGCGGGTCCAGGCCCCGTGCTCCAAGCGGGCCTCGTCCGCCGTGCAGACCTTCCGGCCCTGGTCCAACAGGGTTTTGACCTGGGTCGTCGCCTCGGCCGCGCGTCTGGTGGTGGCCGGCTCGTCGCGGTGCTCGTCGAACGGGTCCGGGCGGTTCGGGGCTCGGCCCGCACAGGGGCGGGAGCAGCCGGTGGGAGGGGTCCGACTGGTACCGGTCGTCGGACAGGATCTTCACGGCGTCACCGCAGGGCCGGGGCGTCCCGGAACCCGGCGTGGACGCCCGTCCGGGAGGGCGGCCGGGCGAGAACAGCCTTGGGTTCTTGCTTCCGGGCGCGGGTGGGTTCCGCCGCGTCCTGGTTCCCGGCGTGCCCGGCCGGGACCCGGCGCATCCGCGTGGCCTGCCACTCGGCCGGCCATTCCTGCACGGTCCTCTCCGTGCGCTCGACCGTCTCAGCGATGATACCCACATCGACGCCTCGGGAGGCGTGCAGGACCGCTTCTGCTTTCATCCGCACCAGCACATGATTGTCGGAACGCTTCCTCCACCCGACCAGGACGGCGGTCTCCTCCGGGGCGACCCCGACCCGCACGCCCCCACCGCATCCGAAACGGCACAGGAAACCCACGAAAAACACGGTTTCGTTTCATGTCAGCCATACATGGAATCCTTGCTAAAAAGGAGGCTTATTAACAGGGGACCAGATCGCGATCATCGCCCCTGATCACAGCGTAATCCACAGGCGCTGTGAATAAACCTTCAGGATCGTGAAGCGAGACTTTGAGGGTTATTTAAAACTAGCTCGTTATCAAGGGAGAACCAAGATTGGATCTGACAAGGATTTTAATAAACCTCTTTGCATAAGTTTTTAGATCGAAAGGTTGCCAATGGCTAATTTTGTGGCATTAGCTGTTTGCTGTGCAATAGTTGGAGCTGCATTATTTTGCAGTGCTTTTTTTGCTTCGAGGGGAATTTTACCAAGAAATCGTTGGATTGGGATTAGATTAGGATTCACGCTTTCGAGTGATGTCGCATGGAGAATAGGGCATCGAGCAGCATTGAAATGGGGTGCTGTGGCTGTTATGGATGATGTTTGCTGCTTGACGGCAGGGTTAGTGCTTCTTCTCTATGATGGAGGGCCGCAAAGAGCTGTCTGGGGCCCGGGTGCGGCACTTGCCTCTAATGTGTTAATTTTTGTCCCATATCTCGTATCTGCGTACAAGGCGACGAGAGATGTCTCAACAATTGATAATCATTAGAAATTCACAGATAAGCTTGGTCAGTGGGATCATGGAGGCTTGTTCGCAGAACCCATGGAGGGTGCTTCGACCAGGAGCTGTGGTCGTGATTCAACCCCTGTGAATGAGTCTCATGGAATGAAGCCTTGCACAAGCCTCGCGGCTTCTGCGACTGCTGAGGGTGTGGCAGGAAGGCGGCGCCTCTGCATGGGCCCTGCGAACCAGGACCCGAAGGATTCTGCCTCTGTTTCACATGAGGGGAGCGGGTCATGACTGATTTCGTCGTGCTGACTGTCTGCTGCATGGTGCTCGGTGCCGTGCCGTTCTGCTGTGCTCTTCTCGCCTCGACCGGGGTGCTGCCGAGGAACGGGTGGGTCGAGACAAGGGCTCGGGCCCACCCCCGCGAGCGATGCCGCGTGGCGGGCCGGGCACAGGGCGGCGTTGAGATGGGGGATCGTCGCGGTCGTGGATGTGATGTCTGCTGCCTGACCGTGGGATTCGTGCTTCTTCTTGTGGATGATGGGGTCCGCAGGGCGATCTGGGGTCCGCGCACCGCGTTCGTGATCGATGTGTTGACCGCCTTCCCGTATGTGTTCTCCGCGTACAGGGCGGCGAGGGGCGTCGCAGCGGACCAGAAGCACGATGGTGCGACGAAGGCGGTGCCGAGGGTGTGATTCTTCCGCGGCCCGGCCCCGCGTCTGACGGCTCGCGCGGGCGCCCGCGCGTCCGGGCCCGTTTCGGTTCTGCGTGGTTCCACGGCAAGAACTCCACCGGAAACCATTTCGTCCGCAGAGGGTTGTTCACAGGAGGCTCGACGGAAGGGTAATCCTTGGTTGCGGGCTGATCCATGGGGCTGTGAATGGGTCTCACGGTCCGTCCCGGTTCCGAGCGATCTCGCGCGGAACAGACGGGACGCATCGACCGACTCGGCGGGCGATCCCATGCGGTGAACAGCCCCTGCGCCCCAGGCGGCTCCCGCCCGATCGGCCGACCGTCACCACCCGCTGCGCCGGTCCCTCGCTCGACAAGCCCTGACGAGGGCTGGTACCCGCCGCTGGCGCCGCCGGTCTCGGCAGCCGCGCCGGTCTCCCCGCTCGACAAGCCTTGATGAGCACCGTGCTTGACGAGCACCGTGCTGCACGGCCCCTGCTCCGGGTCTTTCCAGGGGGCCGTGCCCGTGGGCGCCGCCGGGCACGCGGATCGCCCCGGCGCGGACGGGCACACGCTGCCGGGCGACCGGCCCCGATGGTGGCTGTGCGCACTGATCCGGCGGCATGCGAGCGGTGTTCCGGCGGGGGCTGCGCCCGCGGCTCCCCGGCGTGAGAATTCAGGCATGCATAACCTGATTCAATGGTGAGAACGTAGTCTTTTCTCGGGGTTCTCCCCCGATTCCCTGAAATCACCCTGAGTGATGCGTTCATGCACGGCCTGGAGCTTCTTCGGGGCCGTTCGGAAGTCCTTGACAGTGGAACGCGTCGGGGTGTTCTGTGAGGTCACGGTGCTTCCACGGCTGCTGGCCGTCAGAGGCGGTCGTCGCCGAATGCCCGTGCGGAACCCGTGGCATCACCGGTGATGGAAGAAGATGAGATCGACATGATCGGATCGACATGATCGGTATGTCCGTTGCTGCTGAGATCCGGAACTCATGGGGCCGCCGGACAGGCGCGTCGTCCTTTGCGGTGCGATGTGATTCCCCTGTGTTGGGGGGTCGTGCGGTGGTGCTTACTGCAGGGGAGTCATCCCCGGTCTCCTAAGGAAGTGAGGGCGCCCATGCGTGTCAGTATCGTGGTTCCACCGGCGGCCAATCCTGACTGGCCGTCCATGGGTGCCGAGGTGATCGCTGCGGTGAGCCGTCGTGCCGGGCACGACACCACAGTGCACTATGCGCAACTCCTCCAGCCGAAGGGGGACTCGCTCGAGGAGTTCTCGATCTCGACGGCTGGGCTCTATTCTCCCACGTACTTCGGGCAGAGCGTGCCACAGTTCGCCCAGGAACTGGCTGCGGCTGTCCACGCTGATCTCAGGGTACTCAGACCCCAGCTCGGTGATGCTGGGATCGCTCCTCCTGATTACATGACGAAACGATACATCCGCGCCATGAATGCTGCTCGTGATGTGGTGCGGCGTGCCGTTGTTGAGATTCTCGACGACTCCCCGGATGTCGTCGGTTTCAGTATCACTCTCGACGTTCAGAAGATGCCGGCAGCGGCCATCGCAAGGGGTCTGCGCGAGAAGGGATTCTCCGGTCGTCTGGTGGCCGGCGGCTCAGCCATGGACGGCCGATCGCCATTGGCGTTCCTGCGAACATTCACCGAATTCGACGCCGTTCTGGTGGGCGAGGCCGATGAGTCCTGGGTGAGCTGTCTGGACCGGATCAACGCGGGCCGCACGGATCTTGCTGGCATCCCGGGCATCCTCTGCCGCAAGGGCTCAACTGTCCTCGTCGGCCCGCCGGAGAGGCCCCCGGAGGATCTCGACGGGTGCGCGACGCCGGACTATCGGGACTACATCCGGCAGTACGAGGCGAGCGAGTGGTCACAGGACGGTGGTTCCGTTCTCGTCCTCGAGTCCTCGAGAAGCTGCTGGTGGGGGGCCAGGAGCAGATGCACCTTCTGCGCGATCGACAGCAGGACGAGGCCATACCGTACGAAGTCCAGCGACCGAACCATCGCTGAGCTCCGCAAGCTCTGGGTCACCTACAGCCCACGGGTCGTGCTCTATACCGACTCGATATTCCCGTACTCCTACCGTGAGGATCATCTCGCCCGGCTCGCTGAGGACAGCCGGAGTGATTGCTGGAGTCTCTTCTATGAGACGAAGTCTACGGTCCCCCGACGGACCATCGCCCGCTTCGCCTGCGCGGGTGTACGGGAGGTTCAGCCCGGGATCGAGAGCTTCAGCACGAGGACGCTGAGACACATGCGCAAGGGCGCCACCGCGCTCCAGCAGGTCAACTTCCTCAAGTGGTGTTCGGCGTACGGCGTCCATGCCGGCTACGGACTCATCGCCGGGACGCCCGGTGAGACGGCGGAGGACCTCCGGCAGGTGCTGAGCGTCCTGCGGGCGATCGAGCATCTCGACGCCCCGGAGCAGCTGAACTGGTTGCTCCTGTTCCAGACGAGCGACTACTACGAACAGCGCGACTCGTACGGCTTCCAGGACGTGCAGCCGCTCGAGGCGGAACGGCTGGCCTATCAGGCTCCCGAATCTGTCCTCCAAGACCTCGTGTCCATGTACCGTTACACCCTTCCCTCCCATCGGGATCCGGAGTACCTCGCCGCATTCCGCGCGGTCGAGGAGTGGATCGCCGCTCATCATTCTTCTGCGCGGGCACCCTCGCTCACCGCTGACGACTGCGGGGACTGCATCCTCATCACCCGTCGCGCGCTCAACGGCGCGCAGTCCCTCACGGCCGTGGCGGACGCCGCGGAGCTCTTCCTGCTGCGCGAGTGCGCCGAGGTCCGCTCCCTTCCCGGCCTGATCCGAAACGGCCCCTACGACTCGGACGCCTTGCTGACCGCCGCCGAACGCCTCGTGACGGCCGGGCTCATGCTCGTCGACGGCACATGGATGCTCGCCCTGCCCATACCCGTGGATGCCGAGGCCTCCGTCGATGCGGCATGGCCCGCACACATCACTCAACCCAAGAGAAAAGAGGAGTGCCCATCATGACATCATCCCGGATGGTCGCCCATGAGAAGGAGATGATGACCTTCTCGGTCACCGACCAGTGCAATGTGAGATGCGCGCACTGCCTCGCCCTGTGCTCGCCGAAACAGACGACGATGCTCACCGCCGATGAGATGTACGAGAGCTATCTGTCGATCGCAGCGACGCGCCCCGTGAGAACGGTGGTCTTCACGGGAGGAGAACCGACCCTCCTCGGTGAGGAGCTCCTCGAGGCGATCGCCCGAATCAGCCTTGAGGGCCCGGTGACCCGCGTCGTGACGAACGCCTCATGGGCGACGGATGATGACGCCGCGAACGTCATGGTGCAGCAGCTGAGATCGGCCGGCCTCGCCGAGATCAACTTCAGCATGGATGACTACCACGCCTCGTGGATACCCCCGGAGAACGTCAGACGCGCCTTCGACGCCAGCCGAGGGCAGGGCTTCGAGGCGGTCGTCATCGCACTCGCCGAGGGACCGCGGAGCACCATCACCAGGGAATGGGTGCAGCACGAGATCGCCCCCGGAGTGCAGTTCGTCGACCAGCGGTCCTCCAGAGCGGGTGCGCATCCTCCTCGTTCGGCCGATGGGACCCTCTACGAGATCGCCCATCACGGGTACAGCCGGGTCGGGCGCGCTCGGGGATTCGGCGAGGAGGACATCGTGCCCGATGAGAGCATGCTCGCGCAGTACTGCTGCTGCGCTGAGATCCTCAGCCAACCGGTTGTCGATGCCCGCTTGGATGCCGGTATCTGCTGCGGGCTGAGCGTGAGGAACAACCGGGTGCTGCGCATCGGCTCCCTCCGTGAGTCGACATACGCTGAACTGGCTGACGCGGCTCAGCATGACGTCCTCATCCGTGCGCTCAGATTCCTGGGGCCCAAATACCTTCTCGACGTCGCGAGGAGCATTGATCCGCGGGTCCGCATGAGGCCGGAGTACGCCGGCATCTGCGAGGTGTGCGAGGACGTCACCGCGTCGCGGCGCGCACTCGCCGCCCTGGACACGGCGAAGGCGCGCATCGCCCTCGACGTCGCGCTGGCCGAGAGGGCCCAGCAGGGCGACGATGACCGGATTCTCGGTCGTGACGCAGAACTGAGGACAGCCCATGCCGGGACATGATCCGCTCGAACGGCTCGGCCTGCATCTGGAGCGGGTCGGACTGGCTGATCTGCTGTGCAGCTACACACCCGCTGCTCAGACGAGCGCTCTCACGGACTCGGTGATCCCGCCCGGCCTGCTACCGCTCGTCGAGCTCTTCTGCCTGGGCCGTGAGGTGCCCGAGGCGGACCTGGACCCGGTGATCGTGCCGGCTCTCGAGGACCTGACGAACGCCGGGTTCGCGACGCGGAGTGGACCACGGCCGACATGGTCGATCCGTGATCTCGTGCTCCAGCGGGTCCACGGGCTGTGGCTCCTGACCGGCAGGCCGTCGGCCCAGCGGACCCTGTACTTCGGGGCGGATTCCCTGGCGCTGGCCGAGCGGATCCCCCTGGTCGGGGGCTCGGCCCTCGACCTGTGCTCGGGGCCCGGCTTCCAGTCCCTCTGGCTCGCCGCCCGTGGCATGCGGGTGACCGGATGCGAGATCGACGAGCGGGCCGTTCTGCTCTCCGGCGTGAACACCAGGTTGAATGGCGTGGCCGACCGGGTCCACCTCCTCCGCTCCGACCTCTGTGCGGAGCTTCCGGAGGGGAGCTTCGACGTCGTCGTGGCGAATCCGCCGATGGTCGCCGTCCCGGCCGGAATACCGTATCCCTTCGTCGGGGACGGCGGCCCGGACGGATTCGGAGTGATCCTCCGCATCATCGAGGAACTGCCCGGGCGTCTTGCGCCCCGAGGGGCCGCCTACACCCTCGGGGTCGCCGCTGCCGGCGATGAGCTCCCGCTCGCACTGGGCGCATTGCGGTCCGAGGCCCGCCGGCTCGGTCTGCGGATCAGGCTCACAGTGACCTCCGAACACGATGCAGGATCCGGCAGCACCTGGGACAGGGCCATTGCCGCCACATCACTCAGTTTCGAGGGCTCGGCGGTCACTCAGTCCTCTCTCGAGGAACGGACCAGCAAGGTTGTCCAAGGCTACGCGGATCTGGGGGTCCACAGGGTGGTTTTCTTCTTCATGACGGTTGCCGAGGAACAGCACGGATCTGTCGGGGTTCTCGATGTCCGATCCGAGCATCCTCAGAATCATCAAGGTTGGTATGTCGCGTGACTGGGCGCGAGTTAGAGAATATGAGGAGCAGCAAGATGAACGGAATCTTGATCACGGCGTGGGTGATATTTTTAGCCAATATTGTGACGCCGGTGTCAGTCGCTGCGACGAGTCGGTTCCAGAGCCGCTCGGAGGCCAAACCTACGCACCGGGCGGGTATTCGGGTCAGGGCGACAATGAAATCCTCCGAGGCATGGCGGGCAGCGCACCGGGCGGCCTTTCGTTGGTCGAGATTCGATCTCATTGGTGTCTGCGGTGCTGCCCTGATCTGCCTGTTCCTTCTCCAGGATCGCTGGCTCGTTCTGGCAGAGTGCGTTGTCTACGTCTGCTGCCTCGCCTCGCTCGGACTCAACACGTGGCATGCCGTCAAAGCGGCCGAGGCGGTCACGTTGTCGAATGCAACGGGCAGGTCGTGTAAACGTTAGCAGGAATGAGGGGGGTAACGCGATGGCTGGTATTTCAAATACTGGATGGATAATGTTTATATTTGATATTGTGCTGCCGGTAGCGGTTGCCCTGACCTATTACTCCCAGAGTCGTCCCAAGGCCAAACCCAATCGTTGGGCCGGTATCAGGATCAGGGTCGTGGCGAGTTCGCCGGAGGTGTGGCGGGCGGTGCACCGGGAGGCCTTCCGGTGGGAGAGGGTGAACTTCGTCTGCTTCTGCGGGGCAGCGGTGATCTGCCTGCTCACGCTCAGGTCGTGGCATCTGGTGCTCGCCGAGAGCATTCTCTATTGCGGCTATCTCATCCCGTTCGGGTTCAACGTCCGGCATGCCTGCACGGTGGCGAGAAGAATGGTCGATTCCCAGAGTCGCCGTGAGGATGGGGCCCGACCCATGATGGTTGCCGAGGGCGGGTTCGCCGGCTGCGGGGGCGTACGAGTGGGTGCCTCGCGTCGTGTCCGAGGTGCCGATGGATGGCGTCCTGATCGGACGGGGTGCTCTTGGTCAGGGCTTCGCGATCGGGTCATGCAGGAGTTGACAGGGATGAGGAGGTAATGCGATGTCTGACGTCACGTCCACTGGATGGATCATGTTTGCGGCGAACATCATTCTTCCGGTAGCGGTCTTTCTGTCCTACTATTTTCAGGTGAGGCCCGGCGGCAGGCCCAACCGTTGGGCCGGTATCAGGATCAGGGTGGTGGCGAGTTCGCCGGAGGTGTGGCGGGCGGCGCACCGGGCGGCCTTCCGGTGGGAGAGGGTGAACGTCATCTGCTTCTGCGGGGCAGCGGTGATCTGCCTGCTCACGCTCAGGTCGTGGCATCTGGTGCTCGCCGAGTGCATCATCTTCGGCGGCTATGTCATCTCGTTCCTGCTCAACTTCTGGCACACCAGCACGATGGCTGGGAAAATGGCTCACTCCCAGCGCCGGCATGACGAGGATCGCGGCTCATGACAGGCGTCCTGACCGGCTGGCGTGCTCGTGGTCAGGGCCTTGTACACATGACGCGGTGCATCACGTGCCTGTCCGTGATGACTGCGATGGTCGTCCTCTCGTCCTTCCCGGTTCCTGCGTCGGCTGATGCGGGTGGCGCTGATGCAACGCCCCGGGGCGCTGCCCCGAGTCCGTTCGACTGGGGCCCGTGCTCCTCGGATCGGGGTGATCAGAGCGTCGAGTGCGCGGTCGTCACTGTTCCCCTGAACCACTCGGATCCTTCGGTTGGGGGTACTGCGGTGAGGGTGGGGAGGATTCCCGCGACTGGTGGCAACGCCAGGGGGACGATCTTCTACAACCCTGGTGGCCCCGGCCTCTCCCCGATCGATGGTCTGGCGTCCTTCGCGGCCAGGCTGAGCCCGCAACTCAGAAATGACCACGACATCATCGGCGTCGACCCCCGTGGCGTCGGCGGCTCGGAGGGCATTCCCTGCGGGGCCATGACCACGGAGCCCCCGTCGACCTCCTACAGCGTCCTCCCCGCGAACGCCGAGCAGCTGGCGGAGCAGTTCGACGCCCTCGACCCGTGGCTGCGGGGGACCTGCGATTCCGACTCGCCCCTTCTCAAGCATGCCGGGAGTGTCGACGCGGCACGCGACATCGAGCAGGTGAGATGTCTTCTCGGGGTCGACCGGATCGACTACTACGGCATCTCGTACGGAGCCGTCATCGGCGCCGTGTACAGCCGGCTCTTCCCGGCGCATCTGCGCACCCTGACCCTCGACAGCCCGGACGACCCGAACGCCTGGTTCGGTGCGGGCCAGCCCGACCCCCTGTGGGCCCGGCTCGGCACGGCGGAGTACAGCGGGAAGACCCTGGAGGACCTGTTCAGCGCCTGCGAGTCGGCGGGCAGCCGTTGCCAGTGGGCACCGATGATCCGATCCGACTACGAGCGCGTGACCAGGGCACTGCGGACGGAGGGGCTCACGGTCCCGGGAACGGGGAGCTTCGACGCCTCGGCGTTCCAGAGCACGGTCGTCAGCGCGCTGTACCGGTTCAACCAGAACGGCCGCGATGACTACGAGACGCTGCTCGGTCTCATCCATGCCTTGGCCCAGGTCGCCGACGGCACGGCGCCGGATGGGGAACCCGCATCAGGCGATTCTGTGATCGGTCCGCAGACTCGCGCCGGGTCAGGGGCGCCATCGCAGGAGACGACGGTCTCCCGGATGCTCACCGTGGACGCGGTGATGTGCGCCGACGCCCATGAGCCGCCGCAGCGGGAGGCATGGTTCATGAGCGCCGCGGCCGCCGAGGCGGACAGCCCGGGATTCGGTTACTACTGGATCTCCCAGGACTCTATCTGCAACGGCTGGCCCGCCACCGGGAACCTCGAGGATTCTGTCGGCATTCCGGACTACGGCACGATCGACGTGCCCTTCCTCGTCCTGAGCAACGCCCATGATCCTGTCGTCGGGGAATGGGGCGCCGACCGGGTGAAGGGCCTCGGCCCCCGCGGCGCGGCGGTCGTCGTCGCCGACGGCTGGGGGCACGGGGTGCTGCGGGGATCGTCGTGCGCGGCCGCGCAGTTCTCCGAGTACGTCGCCTCCGGCGCCCCTCCCCGGCCATCGGCCGGGTGCGGCAGTGACGCGCCGCTCTTCGCCGGGTGAGCTCTCGCTCGATGCCGGCGCTGACAACAGCTGAAAGGAGGTCGGAATCTGCGGATCACGGAGTGCCTTTCGCCGTCGGTGAGGGGTACGAGAACTTCTTCACAGAGAGGAACACCACCATGACCACCACCATTGAACCGATCACCACCTCGGTTCCGACGCGACCGCTGGATCGCGTCCTCGAGCTGGAGCGGTTGCTCGACGAGGACGAGATGTTCAAGAAGCAGTTCGCCTCGGACCCGTCCGGGGCCGTCGTCGCCCGCTCGCTCGACGTGGAGCTGCCCGTCGAGGCGGGGCCCGCGACGCTGTCCGAGCTGCTCCGGGCCGTCCCGGCCGCCTCGGCGTCCTCGAGCATCGAGACCGTGCGGACGCTGCTCGACGACTCCGCCCCGAGGCAGCCGGCGGCATTCTGGGGCGCGAACACGAACGGTGCGGCGAACGCCGAGGTCGTCGCCAATGGCGTCGTCTACCATGAGGCCGCGGTCTACTCGATGGGAGGCGCCGTCGTCGTTGTTGTTGCCGGTGCCGCTTTCACTCTGACCGGTAATCCATCCGAGCCCTCGGAGAGCACTCCGCATGCCCTGCGGCTGCAGTTCGACGAGAGCGTCGACCCCGGCCTCATCTCCGGCCTTCAGGAGGGATTCGACCTCAGCCCGGCGAGGCTGCGGGCCCTGCTGCGGCGCGGCGTTCTCGAGGGGGAGACCGAGCGGTCGGAGTTCACCGAGGACGGCTACGAGCACAAGGTCGTCGAGTTCGAGGCGGACGGCACCCGCCTGCGTGTCGAGTCGAAGGTGGGCATCGACGACATCATCGTTCTGGACGCCGAGGCCGTCGCCGCCTGATCGCATCAACACCGGGGTGGCCTCCCGGATCGCCGGGAGGCCACACCCCGACCGAGGGGGGCAGCCGAGATGGCTCATCGCGCCAACCCGCCGGCAACGGTGAACGCGGGCAGGGCGATCAGGCTCTGCTTCCGGGTGTCACCGCCGGGATCGTCCGCGGTCTGCGCCTGCTACGTCCTGCTGGCCCTCGTGCCGACCCTCAACGTTCTCCTGCTCGCCGTCGCCGTGAGCGCCGTCGCCAACGCCGTCTCCGCCTCGGGCCCCGCGACGGGGGCGGGCGTGATGATCTCGGTCGCCCTGCTGATCGGTCTGGCGTTCCTGTCGTATCTGCTCACCGTGCTGCGGGACCACGCCTCCGGGCTGGTGCGGCTCCGCGTCACCCGCACGGTGACCGAGGACATCGTGCGCAAGACCGAACGGCTCGACCTGGCGAGCTTCCAGGAGACGGACACCTACGACCGGATCGATCGCGCGTCCCGCGACGGCGGTCAGCGCGCGTACCAGCTGTTCACGGACTTCGTCTCGGCCATGACGGGGGTGCTGTCGCTGGTCGGCACGGCCGTGCTGCTCTTCTCGTGGAGCCCGATGGTCGCCGTGACCGTCATCGTCAGCCCCGCGCCGGGCATCGTCGCCAGCGCGCTGTACGGACGGGTCGCCTGGCGCATCGAGCACGAGCGCACCGCACTGCGCCGGCGGGTCTCCTACCTCTCCGGCCTGTTCACCACGGAGTCCACGTTCCGGGAGATCCGCGGGCTGGGCTGCTCCAGGGCCCTGGTGGGCCGGATCGTCGGGCTCGACGACGAGATGGAGAGCACCGACACCCGCCTCCTCAACCGTCGGACGCTCGTCGCGGGCGGGCTGGGCTCGCTGTCGGTCGTGGCGACGGGATGGGCCATCTTCATGGCCGCCCAGGGGGCCATCGCGTCCGGTGAGGTCGGCCGGTTCGCCGGCTTCCTCGCCGCGATCACGACGGTCCAGTCGGGGGCGCAGGGGCTCTTCTCGAAGCTGGGGTCGATCTACGAGGGCGGGCTCTTCTTCGGCGAGCTCGTCGACTTCCTGAACGGTCCGGAGCGCGACGCCGCACCGGTCGTTCCCCGGCCGCGGGACACGGCGGTCGATCTCGACGGCGTGAGCTTCCGCTACCCGGGCTCCGACCGCTGCGTCCTCCACGACGTGGACGTCCACCTGCCCGCCGGCGCGCACGTGGTCGTCGTGGGCCCGAACGGCTCCGGCAAGTCGACCATCGGGAAACTCATCGCCGGGTACTACGCCCCGACCGAGGGGCGGGTCCGCGTGGGCGGCGTCGATGCGAGCCTGCTGGCCGATGCGCCGGCGCGATCGAGGGTCGCAGTCCTCCAGCAGGACTTCGTGCGCTTCGACCTCACCCTTCGCGAGAACGTGGCCCTCGGCGATGTCAGTCGCCTGTCGGGCTCCGACGACGAGATCGTGCGCGCGCTGGAGCGGGTCGGGCTCGGCGAATGGCTGAGGGGTCTGCCCGCCGGCCTCGACACGGTCCTCGGCAACGCCTTCGGCGGCGCCGCGCAGCTGTCGGGCGGGCAGTGGCAGCGGATCGGACTGGCCCGCGCCCTGTTCAGCGATGCCGACGTCATGGTCCTGGACGAACCCGCCGCAGCCCTCGACTCGCTCGGGGAGAAGCGGGTCATCGAGGGCGTCCTCGCGGACCGCGCGGGGAGGACGACGATCGTCGTCGCGCACCGGCTGTCGACGGCGCGCCAGGCCGATCTGATCGTCTGCTGCCTCGACGGCCGCATCGCCGACGTCGGACGGCATGCGGAGCTTCTCGCGAGACGAGGGGTCTACGCCCAGATGTTCGCTCTTCAGGCCGCCGGCCTTCGCGGGGGACCTCGCGGGGCCCCGCCGGAGGGGCCGACTCGTGGAGCGCCGCTCGGCCCGGGCGCCGGTCGATCCGGCGCGCCTGGCCGCCCCGATCCCTCCCGCGCGGTCGTCGGGGTCCCGGGCACGGACGGCGCGAGTGCGGACGGGGGACGGTGGGGCGCGGCGCGGCGCGCGCAGCAGACCACCGAACCGGGAAGCTTATTCACAGCACGACAGGATAGAGGCCTGACAAGGAGAAACCCTCCTGCTGACGACCCCTGTGAACAAGCCTCCAAGAATCAATGAACCGAGGAAATGACACCATGTCAGGAATTCCAGTCATCGCATGGGTGATGTTCGCGGCCGATGTCGTCGTCCCGGTGACGGCCACGGCCATCATCTCCCGGAGGAGCCGGGCGCTGGCCGAGGCGGCCCGGTCGTCCCGGGCGGCCGGGGGGCCGGCGGACTCCCCGGCGCCTTCTCGGGCGGGGTACGCGACGGCTCTGTGGCTCATCCGTTTCGACCTTGTCGGCATCAGCGGCGTCGCCCTCGTCTGCCTGATCGTCCTCCGGTCCCGGCCCTCTGATCTCGTCCTCGTCGAGAGCGTCCTCTTCGGCTGCTGCCTCGTCTCCCTGGGGCTCAACGCCGTGTTCTCCCGGTCCGCGGCCAAGCGGGCTGCCGAGGAGGAGGCGCGGGAGAACCGCTCCACGCGCCACGGGACCTGATCGTCCCCGATGGGTCGGCCCTGTCCGCGCCTGCTGGCATGATGGGCCCTGGCCGGTGGACGGTGTCGGCAGGCAGCGCTGACCGGTGCGACCGCGGCCGGCGGGTGGCGTCGGCGAATGGCGGAGCCGAGGGGAGGGTCCATCATGACGGGAAGCACATCCGACGCCGCGCCTGCAGGCGTCGGACGATCAGACACCGGGCAGACGGGCCCCGGGCAGTCCGGGGCCGTCCCCGAGCCTGACGCACCCTCCGCGCCCGGCCCCCTCACCGGCGTGTGGGCCGACCTCGTCGGCCAGCGCGACGCCGTCACCGCCCTGCGCCGGGCCGTCGCCGGCGGCGCCCACGCCATGACGCACGCCTGGCTCGTCACGGGCCCGCCAGGCTCCGGGCGCTCCAACGCGGCCCGCGCCTTCGCCGCCGCGCTCCAGTGCCCCTCGGGGGGCTGCGGCCGCTGCCGCGACTGCCGCTCGGCCTTGTCGGGCGCCCACCCCGATGTCACGCTCGTGCGCACCGAGAAGCTGTCCATCGGTGTCGACGAGGTGCGCGAGCTCGTCCGCAAGGGCGCCATGAGCCCCACCCTGGGCCGCTACCAGGTGCTCGTCGTCGAGGACGCCGACCGCATCACTGTCCAGGGCGCCGATGCGCTGCTCAAGAGCATCGAGGAGCCCCCCGCCCGCACCGTGTGGGTGCTGTGCGCGCCCACCGCCGACGACGTCATCGTCACCATCCGCTCGCGCTGCCGCCGGGTCGGCATGCGCACCCCCGGCGACGCCGACGTCGTGCGCCTGCTCGTCGAGCGCGACGGGGTCGACCCCGCCATGGCCGAGTCCGCGGCCCGCGCCGCCCAGGGGCACATCGGCCGGGCCAAGGCGCTGGCCCGCAGCGAGGAGGCCCGCGTCGCCCGCGGCGCGGTGCTCCGGGTGCCCGCCCGGCTCACCGATCTCGGCGCCGCGCTGTCGATCGCCGCCGAGCTCGTCGACGGCGCCGCCGCCGAGGCCCGGAAGGTCACCGACGAGCTCGACGATCGCGAGAAGAAGGAGCTCCAGGAGGCCCTCGGCTACGGGGCCAGGGGCGCCCGACCGCGGAACGCGGCGGCCGCCCTCAGGTCGCTCGCCGACCAGCAGGCCGCCCGCGCCAAGCGTCTGCGCCGTGACGCCCTCGACCGCAGCCTCACCGAGCTCACCACGTGGTACCGCGACGTCCTGGCGGTCCAGACCGGCGCCGTCGACCCCGGGCAGGTCCCGCCGTCGTCCGCCGGCGGTTCCGCGCCGGAGCCCCGTCTCATCAACGTCGACATGCACGAGAAGGTGCGGGCGGCCGCCGCGGCCTCGACGCCCGAGCGCACGCTCGCCTGCATCGACGCGATCCTGGCCTGCCGCGAGGCCCTGGAGCACAACGTCGGCGAGGTGCTCGCCGTCGAGGCCATGCTGGTCCGGCTCGTCGGCGCGGCCCGCTGAGCGGGGCGACGCGCCCGCCGCCCCGGGCCGGGCGACCCGATCCGCCCCCGCCGGGCGTGTTGAAGCGGCTCGTCCCGCGACGGCTCCACGACAATGACGTGTGTATGTCCAGCGCCCTGATGGGCGCAGCGCACCGAGCAGCGGAGAGGACCAGCCTGTGAGCGACCAGAACGAGGGCCTGTACGACAGTGTGAGCACGCCCGCCGACCAGCCCGTGCAGACTTCCGGCGTCCCGTCCCGGGCGGGCGCATCCGTTGACCCCGAGCCCCTCGGCGGCGAGCCCGTCGTCGCCGAGCGGGCGGCCGTGGAGGAGCCCGACGAGCAGCTCGACGACGAGACGGCCGCGCTCGCCGAGTTCGACGAGGACACCCGTGTCGTCGAGACATCCCCCCTGGAGGACTCGGCCGTCGGCGGCGGGCCCGGGGCCCCTGTTGCGGAGGACGACCCCGAGCGGACCGCTCTTCTCGGTGCGGTCGACGATGACGCCGCCGAGGACGCCGCAGCCGGGCCCGCCGTCCAGGACGGTGCCGCCGGGCCCAACGACGGCCTCGACGGGACGAAGGCCGACGGGACGAGGATCATCGCCCCGGGTGAGGACGCCTCCGGCAAGGACGCCGAGACCCAGGCCGCCTACGAGCGCGCCGCTCGCGAGGCCGAGGTCCGTGCCCAGCAGGCCGAAGCCGCCGCCCGCGCCCGTCAGAAGGCCGAGCGCGACCGCCGTCTCGGCACCGTCGCTGCCGCCGAGGCCCCTGCTGCCGCCGAGGCCCCCGCCGCCGCGGCGCCCGCCAAGCGCACGACCGACAGGTTCGCCGGCTCATTGGGCCTCGTTCTCCTGCGCATCGTCGCGGCCGCCGTCGTCGGAGTCCTCGGCTTCCAGATCGTCACCGAGACCGGCCCGGTCACCGACGCCCTCCAGAGCATCGGCGTCCCGCAGGCCGACATGGTTGCGATGGGCGTCGGCATCCTCGCCCTCGTCCTCGCCGCGATGATCCTCTTCGGCCTGGGCACCCGCATCGCCGCCGTCCTGCTCGCCGCGCTGGCCGTGGCCACCCTCGTGCTCTTCCGCTGGGGCCACTTCAACCCGTTCGTCGCGGGCCGGGCCGGCTTCTCCGGCGACTTGGAGTTCCTGCTGGCCGGCATCGGCCTGTGCCTCCTGTTCGTCGGCGCCGGCGGCTGGTCCGTCGACGCCGGGCTGCGCCGCTCGCGGGCCAGGAGGAAGGCCAGGCTCCAGGGCTGATCCCATCCCTCTCCGACGAACGGTCCCGTCCGGCGAACCGCCGGGCGGGGCCGTCGCGTTCGGGGCCGGTGTCGCTCACCCGGCCCGACTCCCGGGCGCCCGCTGTATCGTGCTGGTCATGACGAGGACCCCGGCCGTGTGTTCCGAGCCGTTCGGGCAGCGCCATCCTCCCGTCGGCGGTGACGGCAGGCCCGTGCCCGGGAACGGGGGCCTCCGTCCCGTCGAGGGCGTTGTCGAGGCGGACACCGCCGTGCGGCGCGGCGGGTCCGCCCACGGCTCCGGCGTGCCCGCCTGCGCCGCCCCGGCCCGCTGCGAGGTGCACCGGCGCCATGGGGCCCGGTCCGCCGCCGTGACCTCGAGGAGGAATCAGTGATGGATGATCCCCGTCCCGGCCGCCTGGCCCTTCTGCTCGCCGTGGTCTGCGCCGTGGCGCTCACCGGATGCGGACCCGACCTCCCCTCCACACTGATCCCCTCCACGTCGACGGCTTGGAGCCCCTCGGCGGCGGACGAGGTGCTCACCGTGCCGGTCCCGTCGGCGACGTGGGACGATCTTGGGGATGCGCCCGATCGCCAGAAGCTGGACGTCGCGGGGCCGGAGGTGCCGGGGTTCACGGATGCGCCCGCCGGTCAGGGGCTGCAGCGGTACCTGAACCAGCAGGTGGACTGGGGCCGGTGCGATTCCGGTGGGGAGGGCTTCGGCTACCGGTGCGCGAGAGTCATCGTCCCGCTCGACTGGAACGACCCGGACGGGCGGGCGATCACCCTGGCGATGCGGATGCGCCCGGCCGAGAACGGGAACTCGGACGAGACCCTCTTCGTGAACCCGGGCGGGCCGGGCGGCAGCGCCCAGGACTTCGTCGGCTCCATCGACACGACCGGGCTCGAGGACTACACCATCGTGGGCGTCGATCCGCGGGGCTCGGGGGACTCGACGCCGGTGGTCTGCGGCGACCTGGAGCAGACGGACGCCCTGGAGGACGCGGACTGGTCGCCCGACGACCAGGCCGAGACGGATGCGCTCGTCGCGGTGAACAAGGACTTCGCGGCGCAGTGCCGCGAGCACTCGGGCGCGCTGCTCGACCACATCAGCTCCATCGAGAACGCCTACGACATGGATCTTGTCCGTGTCCTGCTCGGCCAGCGCAGGCTCAACTGGTACGGGGTCAGCTACGGCACGTGGCTGGGTGCGGTCTACGCGGAACTGTACCCGGATCACGTCGGGCGGATGGTGCTCGATTCGGCGGTCAACGTGACGGACCGGGACAGCGTGAGTCAGGCCGATGGCTTCGAACAGGCCCTCGACGCGTTCGCGGACTGGTGCGCCGGTTCGTCGTGCGGTCTCGGCGAGGACCGGGAGGAGGTGCTCGGGGCGGTCTCGTCGCTCCTCGACGGGCTGGACGGGCGGCCGCTGGCGGTGGGCGGCCGGATGCTGACCCAGACCCTGGCGGTGAACGGCATCCTGATGTTCCTCTACCAGGACACGAGCTCCTACCCGGATCTCGCCGAGGCGATCGGGCGGGCCCGTTCGGGGGACGGGGACCATCTGCTGAGGGCCGCCGACACGATGAACGGGCGCGGTGACGGGGGGTACGAGCAGCTGGCCTACTCGTTCCCGGCGATCGGCTGCGCTGACGCGACGGACCGGGGCGTCGAGGCGGCGATCGACGACTGGCGGGACGACGACCATGCCGCCGCGCCGGTGCTGGGCCGGGCGATGGGGGTCGGGTTGAGTTGCCCGACCTGGGCGGCCGAGCCGGCGGCGCAGATCAGGATCACGGCCGCGGACGCGCCGACGATCCTCATCGTCTCGAACACGGGCGATTCGGCGACCCCGCACGAGTACGCGCAGTGGATGCGCGAGCAGATGCCGACGACGGTGCTCGTGAGCCGGCAGGCGCAGGGCCACGGGGCCTACGGGGAGGGCAGCGGTTGCCTCGACGGCGCCGTGACCGGCTTCCTCGCCGACGGCGCGGTGCCCCAGGACGGTCTGGTCTGCACGGACTGAACCATCCGCCGGGGCCCGGTCGTCGCATCCACGGCGCCGCGCCGGCGGGACCCGTCCGGCCGGGGATTCGCCCCCGGACCGATCCACCCGGTATAGTGAATCCGCCGTCCGACGGGACGGCGCGCCAACTTAGCTCAGTCGGTAGAGCGACGCTCTCGTAAAGCGTAGGTCGCGGGTTCGATTCCCGCAGTTGGCTCCAGCGCGCAGTGGGCAGTTGACTCCAGCGCGCAGTGGGAGGGCCGCCGAGCGGCCCTCCCACTCGTGCCTCCCGGCCCGTGCGCGCGCCGGGCCCCTCCGTCGGCGCTCGCCCTCAGCGCCGGTGCGGCGTCGTCGTGCTGCCCCGCACCACGAGAGGAGCCGGCACGAGGATGCCGCGGGGCTCGTCGGGCTCGCCTCGCAGCTGGGGCAGCAGGGCCGCCACGAGCTCGGTGCCGATCGTCGCGAAGTCCTGCGCGACCGTCGTGAGCGGCGGCCACATCCACTCGGCCATGATGTCGTCGAAGCCGACCACCGAGATGTCCTCGGGGATGCTCCGCCCCTCCTCGTGGCAGGCCCGGATGAAGCCGAGCGCCATCTCGTCGTTGGCGCAGAAGACGGCCGTCACGTCCGGGTCCTCGAGCAGCCGACGCCCCGCCTCGTAGCCGGACCGCGGCGACCAGTCGCCGCGCACGAGCGGGGGCACGGCCCGGCCCTCCTCCCACAGGGTCGCGATCCACGCCTGCTCGCGGGCGCGGGCCTGCACCGAGGACGATGGGCCGGCGATGTGGTGCACCGTCTCGTGGCCGAGGCCGAGCAGATGGTGCACCGCGTCGCGGGCGCCGTTCGTCTGGTCGGTACCGACGGCCGTGTGCCGGTCCGTGTAGCGGAAGTCGCCCACGACGAGGGGGATGCCGTCGGGCAGCTGCACCGGCGTGGCGCTCGGCGTCTCCAGGCGCAGCACGACGACCCCGTCGACCGCCTGCGACAGGGAGTTGAGCGCCCGGGTGAAGTCGACCGCGCTGTTCGAGGGCGCGTCGACGAGCAGGATGCCGAAGCCCTCGTCCCGCAACGCCGTCGTCACGGCGTCGATGATGTGGGCCTCCCCGGTCCTGGCCAGCTTGTGCCCGATGACGCCGACGGTGTTGAAGGCGCCGCTGCGCAGCGCCTGGGCCGCCCGGTTCGGCGCGTAACCGAGCTGGCGCATCGCCTCGCGGACCCTCCTGGTCGTCTCGGGCCTGACCGTGCCCTCCTCGCGCGCGACGCGCGAGACCGTCTGCGCGGACACCCCCGCCAGGCGAGCAACATCCTGCATGGACGCCCGGGGGCGCCGACTCACCTGACTTCGTTCAGACACAGTCCCCAGGATACGGTCCGACTTCGCCCCGGGTGGAGTCTCATCAGATGATCACCGCTTGCCAGCGCGTTCGCCGGGCACGACATGGGTTCGGCGGCGACACCGGCCCGCTCCAACGGCCCCAGGTCGGGGAAGTCGCCGGTGCAGATCTGCCAGAAGTCCAGCGGGGCCCGGGACCAGGCGGCGGCGGTGAGGCCGTCCGGCGAGGCGAGCCGCACCCAGGAGCGGCCGTCCTGTCCGCGGACGGCCTCGGCGAAGCCGTCGTCCAGTCGTGCCGCGCCGACGGGCCGGGGGCGCGTGGAGTAGTCCAGCTCCGGCGGAACCGGCCGGACGCCCGCCGGCAGCAGCCTGTCGTCGGTCTCGACCCAGGCGGCCGCATCGACGCTCAGCAGGCAGTCGTCGACGCGCGCGGCGCCCGGCGATAGCCAGGGGTGGAAGCCGATCCCGAACGGCGCGTCCGTCCCGCCCCTGTTCGTCGCGGTCGCCGTGATCGTCAGGCCGTCCGGGCCGAGCGCGTAGCGGACCTCCAGGCGGATCGTGAACGGGTAGCCGGGCAGCCCGTCGAGCAGCACCGACGCGGTGACGGACGCCCCGTCCGAGGCCAGTCGCCAGCGCAGCTCGTGCGTGAAGCCGTGGTTCGCGTTGTCGCGCCCCGGCTCGTTGACCGGTACCCGGTGCTCCACGCCGTCGAAGACGTAGCGCCCGCCGTCCAGCCGGTTCGGCCACGGGGCCAGGACGGCGCCGTGCATGCCCGGCGTGGGCGCCCCCGGGGCGAAGGGGACGACGACGTCGCGCCCGCCCACCCGGTAGCTGCGCAGCGCCCCTCCGGACGCCGTGACGACGATGCTCTGGCCCTCCCGCGTCAGGGCCAGCTCGTCGCCGGATGTCCCGGCGCCCGTGCCCCGCCCGCCGTTCACAGCCGTGCCCCGTCCTCGACGCGCATCGGCCGCTCGGTCGGCCCCAGCACCGCGTCGCCGTGGACGACGACGCCCGAGCCGAAGGTCCAGTCGCCCTGCACCGTGAGGCTCGAGGCCTCCCGCAGGGACGGCACCCCGGCCGGGAAGCGGGCCTCGAAGTCGGCGATCCGCCTGTAGTGCTCCGGGTCGAGGCGCACCAGCGGGATGCCCCCGGTGGTGCGGCGGAGGCGGCTGTCGGCGTCCAGCTCGTAGACGTCCGAGCGCAGCAGCGCGAGGTCGTCGGTGGTCTTGACCGGAAGGAAGCGCTCGCGCGGCACGAGCACCGGGCGGGCCCCGTCGAAGAGCTCGACGATCGCCCCGAGGGCCGACTCGATCTGGAAGACCTCGGGCGACGAGGGGTCCGAGGGGTCGACGTGCTTGCGGTTGCGGATGAGCGGCAGCCCCGGCGGGCCGCCGCGGACGGCCAGCGCGTCGCGCAGCGCCACCAGGTCGAACCACAGGTTGTTCGTGTGGAAGAAGCGGTGCCGGTGCTCGTCGGTGAACCAGCGCATGTCCTCGTCGGGGGTCTGCGCCGTGTCGCGCAGGATCATCCGTCCGTCGCTGCGCCGGACGGCCAGGTGGCCGCCCTTGCGGTCGGCCGGCGTGCGCAGGCAGACCTCGGGGGAGTACGGCGCGCCCGAGGCGGCGAACCAGGCCGCCAGTCGCCCGTCGGGGGCGGCCCCCAGGTTGTCGGCGTTCGAGGTGCTCATGTAGCGGTAGCCGCGGGCGATGAGCTCGTCGAGGATGCCCGTGGTCTGGAGGGCCACGTAGATGTCGCCGTGGCCCGGCGGGCACCACTCGAGCCCGGGGTCGGACGGCCAGTCGACCGGCTCCAGCGTCTCGACGAGAAGCTTCGGCTCGCGGTGCTGGCAGAAGTCGGACGGGATGCCGTCGGGGTTCAGCGGCGGATGGCCGGCCAGCAGCGCGAGGCTGTCGTCCCTGGTGCGGAACGAGTTCATGAGGATGAGCGGGGCCTGCACCCCGGTCGCCGCGCGCACGGCCTGCAGCTGACGGACGATGATGTCGAGGAAGCACAGCCCCTCGCGCACCGGCAGCAGCGACTTGGCCCGGTCCATGCCCATCGAGGTGCCCAGGCCGCCGTTGAGCTTGACGAAGACGGTGCGGCGCAGCGCCTGCGCCTGCTCCTCGGCCCCGAACCGTGCGTCGGCGAGGTCGTCGACCTGTGTGATCGGCGTGATGGACTCCTCGGGAATGAGCCCCGTGCGCCCCTGCTCGAGCTGGTGGTAGTAGTCGGCGAAGACGTCGATCGCCAGCTGCGGCATGCCGGCGTCCCTCATCCGCGCGGTGGCGCGCTCCAGACCCGTGGCGCTCATCACCGCACCCTCCGTCCGGCCTCGGCGGCGACCGCCGGGATGAACCGCGGCGGGCCCCAGCCGTGCTCGGCGTAGGCCTCCTCGACGGCCCGCTCCACCCGGCCGACGAGCCCGGCGGGCACGAGCGCGATGGCCGAGCCGCCGAAGCCGCCGCCGGTCATCCTCGCGCCGAGCGCCCCGGCGGCGCGGGCGGTGTCGACGGCGCCGTCGAGCTCGGGGCAGCTGACCTCGTAGTCGTCGCGCAGCGACGCGTGCGAGGCGTCCATGAGGGGGCCGATCCGGTCGTAGTCCCCGGCGCGCAGCAGCGCGACGAAGGCGTCGACCCGCTCGATCTCGGTGACGACGTGACGCACCCGCTTGAGCTCCACGGGGTCGTCGAGGCGCTCCAGCAGGGCGTGCGGGTCGGCGATCCGTCCGAGCAGATCCACGCCCTCGCGGGCGGCGACCCGCTCGCAGGCGGCGCGGCGGGCCGCGTACTGGCCGTCGACGAGGGCGTGCTTGGCGCGGGTGTCGATGACGAGCAGGCAGAGACCCCGGTCCGACAGGTCGAAGGGGACGAGCTCGGTGGATCCGTCGAGCGTGTTGAGCACCAGGGCGCGCCCGGCGTCCGCCAGCAGCGAGGCCGACTGGTCCATCGAGCCGGTGGGGGCCCCGACGACCTCGTTCTCGGCCCGCTGGCAGACGCCCACGAGCTCACGGCGCCCGACCGGCAGGCCGAGGACCTCGACGAGGGCCAGCCCGACCGCGCACTCGATGGCCGCGGACGAGGAGAGCCCGGCGCTCGTCGGCACGCACGAGACGATCGCCGCGTCGACGCCGGTCAGCGCGTGCCCGGCCCGGGACAGCACCCAGGCGGCGCCGAGGGCGTAGCTCACCCAGGTCGGTTGCCCGCCGCCGGGCACGACGTCGGCCAGGGCGCCGGTCCACAGCCCCGGTTCGGCGCCGTCCGAGGTGATGCGCACCCTGCCGTCCTCGCGCGGGCTCAGCGCCACGTAGGTGGCGTGCGGCAGGGCGATCGGCACGGACGAGCCCCCGTTGTAGTCGAGGTGCTCGCCGATGAGGTTGACGCGCCCCGGCGAGGCCCACACGCCGGCGGGCTCCGCCCCGAAGGCGGTGGTGAACAGCTCCGCGGCCCGGGCGGCCCCGACGGCCTCGGGCCAGGAAGAGATCTCGTACGTCATCGTTCGTCTCCTTCATGCGGGACCGCTCTGGCCCGCACGTCAATATGGTGACGTAAACACCTGTTGTACGCAAGTGGCTCCTCGGGTTGACAATGATCCGTCATTTCGCGCAGACTGAGATGGAACACGAATGGTGACGTAAACATTCGGGGCCCGCCACGGAGGCCGGTCCCGTGTCACCCGCGAGAGAGGACATCAAGGACGATGAGCACCATCATCCACGCGAACCTCGTGGACTACCTGATCATCGCGATCTACTTCGCCGCCGTCCTCGGCATCGGACTGGCGGCCCGCCGACAGGCGTCCGACACCATCGGCTTCTTCCTGTCGGGGCGCTCGCTGCCGGCCTGGGTGACCGGCCTGGCGTTCGTCTCGGCCAACCTGGGGGCCGTCGAGATCATGGGCATGTCGGCCAACGGCGCCGAGATCGGCATCCCGACGGTGCACTACTTCTGGATCGGCGCGGTGCCGGCCATGCTCTTCCTGGGCGTCGTCATGATGCCCTTCTACTACGGCTCCAAGGTGCGCTCCGTGCCGGAGTTCATGCGCAAGCGCTTCGGCGTCGGCGCCCACCTGGTGAACGCCCTGTCGTTCGCCATGGCCCAGCTGCTCATCGCCGGCATCAACCTGTACCTGCTCGGCTCCATCGTCCACGCCCTGCTCGGCTGGCCGCTGTGGGTCGCGCTGGTCGTCGCGGCCGTCATCGTCTTCGCCTACATCAGCTTCGGCGGCCTGTCCGCGGCGATCTACAACGAGGTGCTCCAGTTCTTCGTCATCGTCGCCTCGCTGCTGCCGCTGACCCTCATCGGCCTGCACCGCGTCGGCGGCTGGAGCGGGCTGAAGGCCAGGATCACCGAGTTCGCCGACACCGCCGCCGCGCAGGGCGCCGACGTCGCCACCGCCTCCCAGCAGCTGCACTCCTGGCCCGGCCAGGCGCTGTCCGGCTTCAACAGCCCCGTCCTGTCGGTCATCGGCATCGTCTTCGGCCTCGGCTTCGTGCTCTCCTTCGGCTACTGGACGACGAACTTCGTCGAGGTCCAGCGCGCCATGGCCTCCGAGTCGATGACGGCCGCCCGCAAGACGCCGATCGTCGGCTCCTTCCCGAAGATGCTCGTGCCGTTCATCACGATCCTGCCCGGCATGCTCGCCGCCGTCCTCGTGCCCGAGATCATGCGGACGAAGATGGGCGTCGACGTCGCCGGCGGCGCCTCCGGCACCGTCGTCAAGTACAACGACTCGATCATCCTGCTCATGCGCGATCTGCTGCCGAACGGTCTGCTCGGCCTGGCCATCACCGGTCTGCTCGCCGCGTTCATGGCCGGCATGGCGGCCAACATCTCCGCGTTCAACACCGTGGTCTCCGTCGACCTGTGGCAGGCCTATGCCGTCAAGAACCGCGACGACGCCTACTACGTCAAGGTCGGCCGCATCGCGACCCTCGCCGCGACCGTCATCGCCATCTTCACCGCCCTCATCGCCGGCCAGTTCTCGAACATCATGGACTACCTGCAGACGCTGTTCGGCTTCTTCAACGCCCCGCTGTTCGCGACCTTCATCGTGGGCATGTTCTGGAAGCGGATGACGCCGGCGGCCGGCTGGAGCGGTCTGCTGGCGGGCACCTTCTCGGCGATCTTCGTCTGGGCGCTCAGCCAGGTCGGTGTCATCACGCTGCCCGGCCAGGGGACGGCCTTCGTGGCGGCCTCGACGGGCTTCGTCGTGGACGTCTTGGTGAGCGTCATCGTCTCGCTGTGCACGAAGCCGAAGCCGGTCTCCGAGCTCGTCGGCTTCGTCTACTCCGAGACGCCGAGGTCGCACTTCAAGGACCCGGAGGAGGCGTCGCTGCCGCTGCTCAAGCGCCCGGTGCCGCTGGCGATCACCGCCCTGGTCCTGGTCATCGTTCTCAACATCGCCTTCTGAGGAGGGTTCGGACAATGAGTGAATCCGCACAGACGCACCGCCACAGCGCAGGCCTGTTCGACGTCCGCAACGTCATCGGGGGCCTCATGGGCCTCTACGGCATCATCATCACCCTGATGGGCTGCTTCGCCGACAAGGCCCTCGACAAGACCGGCGGCGTCAACGCCAACCTGTGGGGCGGCATCGCCCTGCTCGTCGTCGGCGCCGTCTTCCTGACCTGGGCGAGGCTGCGCCCGACCTACGTGCCGGAGCCGGCGGACGACGCGGCCGCGAAGGCCGTCTGACCGCTGACTCCCGGTCCTGCTGGCGGAAGGCGCCGTTCCGGCCCAAGGGCCGGACGGCGCCTTCCGCATTCGTCCTCCTGCGCTCGCCGTCCCCGTCCGCCCGCCGCGTCCGGCGGTCCGGGACTGTTCACCGTGCGGAGATCATCCGTCTGATGTCGAGCTCCGCACAGTGAGTGCGCGCGGGGGTCGCGTCGAGCGGTCGCGGGCCGCTCGCGGTCGTTGCAGGCGTCCGTTGCGGGACGCCCGGTCACCGCCGGGCGCTCAGTCCTGCGGCATCGCCGCCTGGAAGACCTCCTCGTAGAGGGCGTTGACGCGGGCCTCGAGGTCCTGGGTCCTCGTCCGGCGGTCCTTGCCCCGGCGCACCTGCGTCATGTCGAGCGAGTTGCGCAGTGAGCCCGCCGTGCGCAGCCACTGTCCGGTCTGCTCGTCGGTGAAGCTGCCGGTGGTGTCCTCGCGGACGATCCGCTCGATCTGGTCGAGCGTGCGCCGAAGCTGCTCCGAGCGGCTGGGCCGCTTCGGCGGCGTCATCCTCGCGGCGGCCTGCTTCGCCCTCCTGCCGAGGTGGGCGTCCTTGACGGCGTCGACGACCCGCTGGGTGTTCTCCGGGGTGACGAGCCTCTCGACGGCCTTGCTCGCGAGGAGGGCGCTCGCGCCCCTCGCTCCCTTGCGCATGACGTCCTTCGCGCCCATCGCGCTCTCCTGACCTCGAGCGGGTGCGCCTCGGGTGCGGTCGTCCCCGGCGCGTCGACGTCCGTACTGTAACACCGCCCGGCAGCCGTTCACTGCGCGGTGATCGTCCGTTCGGTGTCGATCTCCGCACAGCGGGTGCGGGCCGGGGCGGGCACCATCGTCCCCGGGCGCCGCGCGGCGACGGCTCCGACCGCTGGTGGGCCCCGGCGTTCGCAGCCCTGCACGACGGGCCGGCCGGCGGGGAGTCGGCCGGGTGCGTCGTGCGGTTCCGTGCGGGCGGGCCCCGTGCGGTCCGGGCGTGCCCGGGGAGCAGCAGCCGCTCCGGCGGTCGGCCTCCTCCGGGGGACGGGATCGGGCGGGATGCCGTAGTCTTGCCGGAGAGGATCCGCGAGCCGGCGCCGCACGAACGGGCCGGACGGGGCGCCCGGGACAGGGCTGCACGAGGGGGGCAGGGGGCATTCATGAGCGAGGAGTCGTCCGCCGGCGGCGCCGAACAACCCATCGTCGGTCCTGATTTCCTGTCGGGGGACGAGTCGGAGCCCGGAGGGATGTCCGCTCGGCAGGAACCGTCGCAGCCCGAGGCCGGGCCGTTCCCGCCGCCGCAGCCCGCCCCGCAGCAGGGGGCGTACCTGACCGGGCAGTCCGCACGGGTCCCGATCCGCGAGCCGCAGGAACAGCCCCTGCCGTTCGTCGGGCAGCAGTCGCCCGCCCAGGCAGCGTCCTCCGCGGAGCAGCCCGTTCAGCAGCCCGCTTTCCAGCAGTACCCGTACCAGCAGCCGGTGCCCCCGTTCCCGTACGCGCCGCCGCAGCCGGTGCCCGGCCAGCAGCTCCCCGCGCCCGTCCCCCAGCAGTACCCGTACCAGCCGGCTCCCTACCGGCCCGTCCCGTACACCTCGTACCAACCCGGGGCGTGCATCGTCCAGGCGCCGACCGGCGCGCTGTCGTGGTTCCTCGGGCTCATCGCGCTGATCGGGTTCCCGTTCTTCAACCTCCTCATCACGGGCATCGTCATGATCGTCGTCGGCTCCAACCAGCGGCGTCCGGGCGGGACGCCGGGGCGGTTCGCGTCGCAGGCGATGTACTGGGGCATCGCCGTTGCGAGCATCTCGGCCGCGCTCCTCGTGCTCCTCTATGCGGTCGGTCTCACGACGATGGCGGAGTCTCCCGGCGACGCCGCCGCGCTCAACTCGGGCGTCATGCTCGACATCCTCTTCTGGGCCCTTCTGACGGTGGTGCACCTGCTCGTCTGCGTCGTGCAGGGCATCCGCGCGAACAGCGCCGCCTCGCGCGCCGGTTCGGTCTGGTCATGACCGCCCCTGCCCGGGGGGCGTGTCATGACGCTGCTCGTCCTCCTCGGGCGGGGCGCCCATGCGCCCGGCCATGGCGCGGTGGGAGCCCGCGCGGCGCTGAAGCGGTCACTCGCGCCGGCCGGGCGCGGGGCCGAGGGGCTGCCGGCC
>ERZ773004.360-NODE-360-length-29576-cov-17.465262_pt1 | contig 29576 bp, 23 predicted proteins | sample MGYA00580667_ERZ773004 | MGnify/ENA primary metagenome ERZ773004 (study PRJEB29015, sample SAMEA2737963) | human oral metagenome | biome: human oral; feature: human-associated habitat; material: dental | place: China | collected 2123 ... | reverse complement strand
CGCTCGCCGTGCTCGCCGTCGGCGCGCGCGAGGTGCAGTCCGGGGCGATCGGTGCCGCCGCGCTCGCGGCCGCCGTGGCGGCGCTCATCCGCCTGGCCGAGACCGTGCGGGCGGTCGAGGAGCTCGCCGGTGCTCTGAGCGCCTCCTTCGCCGCGGCGGAGCGGGTCTACGAACTGATCGACGCCCCCGTCGAAGTCCCCGACGGCGATCGGGAGCTTCTGGCGCGCCCCGCCCACGACGTCATCTGGGAGGACGTCGTCTACACCTATCCCGGGGCGAGGGCGGCCGCGCTGCACGGAGTGAGTCTGCGTGCCGCCGAAGGGGAGTGGACGTGCCTGGTGGGCGTTTCCGGGTCGGGGAAGACGACCCTGGCGGGACTGGCGGTGCGCACCGACGTCCCGCAGTACGGGCGGGTGCTGGTAGACGACGTGGATGTGGCCGAACTGACCGGGGACTCGCTGCGGCGCGAGGTCGCACTGGTATCCCAGCGGGCGCACCTGTTCCGGGGCTCAGTGGCCGACAACGTCCGGCTCGCCCGCCCCGATGCCAGTGACGAGGAGGTGATCGGCGCCTGCCGCGCGGCCTGCATCCACGACGACATCATGGCGATGGGCTCCGGATACGACACGCTCATCGGGGAGCGGGGGGCGTCGGTCTCCGGCGGTCAGCGCCAGCGCCTGGCGCTGGCTCGCGCCCTGCTCGCCCGCCCGGGCGTGCTGATCCTCGACGAGTTCACCAGTCACCTCGATCCCGGACTCGACGACGCCGTGCGCGCCTCGGTGCGCCGGTGGGCGCGCGGGTGCACGATCATCGAGATCACCCACCGGCTCGCGCATGTGGGGCAGGCCGACCGCGTCGTCGTGCTCGACGGCGGGAGAGTGGTCCAGGACGGTGCGCCCGACGAGCTCATGAGCGTTGACGGCCCGCTGCGCCGTCTCATGGACCGCGGCTGAGGGGTGAGGGCCGGCAGGCGGGCGGGCGAACTCTCGCGAGATCGGTCGCACTCCGCATCGAGATCGGTCCGGTTCCGGCTCGAGATCGGTCGTACTCCGCGTCGAGATCGGTCCGGTTCCGGCTCGAGATCGGTCGTACTCCGCGTCGAGATCGGTCCGGTTCCGGCTCGAGATCGGTCGTACTCCGCGTCGAGATCGGTTGTACTCCGGTGCGGGATTGTTCTCAGGGCTGGAGGCCGTATAAGTCGGGCCGCAACGCTGCGGGCCGGCTCCGCCAATGCTCGCGCCTGCCGGGGGCGGTCCATGTTGCACACTTACGCGCACCCTGTATCGCTGGAAACCTCGGAATCATGCGGAAAAGCAATGTCGGTAGCGGCCACGGTTCTGTTCCTATGTGCGTAGACCCCCTGACCGCACATGGGAGCTCGACCGCCACGCACAAAGATCCCCGGAAAATCCCGTCATTCCAACAAAAACCGACCCGCGTCCCGCAAAGGCCCCGGTCTCCCATGTGCAACACCGACGATCCTCACGTCCACCAGGCGCACCCACCACGCCCCGCACCGAGATCGGTCCACTTCCGGCTCGAGATCGGTCCAGTTCAGCTCGGCCAATCCGACGTCGAGGTGCGCACGACGAGCTCGAGAGCGAAAAGGGCGGAAGCCACATGCCACACCTCAGAACCATCAGTAAACAGCAGACTCGCGGAACCGGACCGATCTCGGTGCGGGTTACGACCGATCTCGATGCGGAGTGCGACCGATCTCGGTGCGGAGTGCGACCGATTTCGACGCGGGTTACGACCGGTCTCGAGCCGGAACTGGACCGATCTCGGTGGCCTTAGACGTCTTCGACGTCCTCGTAGCTCTTGGGATCCTCAATCGGCTCGAGGTGGGCCGACACCCGCAGGTTCGGGTCCACCGCGACGAGTTCATCGATCACGCGCTCGGTGAAGTCGTGCCCCTCTTTCACGCTCCAGGCGCCCGGCACGAGCACGTGCATGTCCGCGAAGCGCCGATTCCCCGCCTCGCGCACCCTCACCGCGTGGAAGCCGATCCGCCCGTCAAGACGGTACCGGGCCAGCACCGCCTCTATCCGGGCCTGGGCCTCCTGGCTGGGGGCCACGTCCATGAGGCCGGCCACGGATTCGCTGACGAGCTTGAACCCCGTCCACATGATGTTCATGCCCGCGCCCAGGGCGACGATCGCGTCGAGCACGGGCGAGTCGAAGACCGCCACGAGACCCACGCCCACCAGGACCGCGGCGGAGGTGACGACGTCGGTGGCCAGGTGCTTGGCGTCGGCCACCAGGGTCGCCGAGCGTTCGCGTGTGCCCACCCGGTGCAGGAACCAGGCGGCGCCGCCGTTGACCGCGGAGGCCCCCACGGAGATGAGCAGCCCCACATTCAGCTGCTCGGGCATGACGGGCTCTATCAGTCGCCCGATCGCGGAGATGATGATGACGGCGGCGGCCACGAAGATCATGACGCCCTCGACGATGGCTGAGAAGTACTCGGCCTTGGAATGGCCGAACTGGTGGTCGTCGTCGGCCGGCTTGATCGAGATCTTCAGGACGATGAGCGCCACCACGGCGGCCACCAGATTCACCACCGACTCGGCGGCGTCGGAGAGCAGGCCGACCGAGCCGGTGAGCCAGGCCGCGAAGGCCTTCAGGGTGATGGTCGTCACCGCTGCGCCGATGGACAGCCAGGCGTAGGCGCTCAGGTCCTTGGGCGGGGCGTAGCGGGGGGAGGGCACGCCACGAGTCTGGTCGACGATGGTTCACCGGGTCCACCCCGCAATGCCGCCCGATCCCTGTGACGGCTGACTCCCCGTGACGGCCGCCCCGCGCCGCCGGCGCCGCTGCCGTGTCGGACCCTGGGCGCGTCGTAAGGTGTCGGCGTGCTCCCCGCCCAGCTCACGGTTCCGGAAACGCTGCCGGAGACCTTCCGCGTCCTCGACCTGTCCGGCGTGCTCCTCAACGGCATCCTCGGCGGGCTGATCGCCCGGCGCAAGAACTTCGACCTGGTGGGCTTCATCGTCCTGGCCATGCTCACCGCGACGGCCGGCGGCGTCCTGCGCGACGTCATGATCCAGGCCGGACCGCCCTTCGCGCTGACCGACCCGTACTACCTCTACACCGCCTGCGCCGGTGCCGTGATCGCCTGGTGGGTGCCCTTCACCTCCCGGTTCGCCGGTCGCTTCCTCGTCGTCGCCGACTCCGTGGTTCTGGGCACCTGGGCCGCCACCGGCGCCTCCAAGGCTCTGAGCAACGGTCTGGGCGTCATGCCCGCGCTCCTGCTCGGATGCCTGACGGCGGTGGGCGGCTCCATGATCCGCGACGTGTCCGTGGGGGAGACCCCGGCTGTGTTCGGCGGTAACAAGCTCTACGCCGTTCCCGCCCTGTGCGCCGCGGGCACGGCGGTCGCCGTCGTCCGCGTCGGCCTGCCGGAGGCGTATGCGCTGCTGGCGGCCACAGTGGTCGGTTCCGGGACCTGCCTGATGGCGTACTGGCGGTCATGGCGACTGCCGGTGGCGGGGGACAGGGAGCGGCGTCGTGCCGAGCGCCTGGCCGCCGGCGACCCGACTCTGGCCGCTCGCGCCAGGGGCCTGACGGGTCTGCACGGCGGCACGGCGCTGTCGGGCTGGCGCCGCTCGCTGCTGGCGCACCGCCGGGTCCCCAGGCCGTTGCGGCGACGCAAGCCCCTCGACGTCGAGGACCTGTGAGGCGGGGGGGGGGAGAAGGCTGCCCGGCCGGTCGAGCCGTGAGGGACCTGGGCCGGGCTCGACCGGCTGACCGGGCCGTGTTCAGGGGGGGGCGCCACCGCGGCTCAGCGGCGCCTCCCCTCAGTCGATGGGCCGGACCTCGGCGTCGTCGACGCGGACGGCGCGAGCCGGCGAGGGTGAGGCGGCGCTGTCGGCCGGGCCGCGGAAGAGGCGGTCCTTGACGGCGTCGGCGACCTTGTCGGTGACGACCTCCCCCTGCTTGCGCATGAATTGGCCGGCCCGGGTGGAGGCGGCGTCGACCTTGTCCTTGACGAAGGGGCGCTCGGCGACCCGTGAGGCGGCGTGGGAGGCGGCGGTCTTCATGCGCTCGTACTGGGCGCGGCCGGCTCGCGTTCCCAGCACGTAGCCGGCTCCCAGGCCGATGATAAATGGCAGCTTGCTGGCCATGGCGATCTCCTCACGCTGGTGGCGGTACTGGGCCAGAGCCTACTGGGCGCGAGGCGCTCCGGCCCCGGGATGCGGGGGATTTGCGCGGTGGGCGGAGGCGTTATCCGGATGCGAGTGGCTTGCCGCGGCGTGGCAAGGACGGGTTGCACATGAGAGAGAGGCCGCGATCGTCGACGACTGCCGTTTTCGTTGGAATTCCAAGGTTCTTCGACTGTGGTCAATTGGAGTTGACAATCTCCCATGTGCGCAGAGGGGGTACTACGCACATGGGAGAGATTAATTGTGTGCCGCCGACATCTTTTTCCGCGGAATGACGGGGTTCTCTCGGTGCGGTGCTGAAGGCGGGTGTGCAATGTCGTGCAGTGCTCGGCTCAGACGGCGCTCAGAGGGCACTCAGAGGAGCCGCCCAGCGGGCCGCCGGTCATATGAGCGTGGTCCAGGCGGGTGTTGCGGGCCGGGGGCGCTGATCGCAGCAGCCGGGGTAGCGCAGGCCGATGGCGCGCATGCGCACCAGGCTGGCCTTCAGACCGTCGGGGGCGTCCGGGTCGGGGATGATCGTGAGGGAGATCTCGACGTCGCTGGGGCGCTCGCGCTCGGTCCACAGCAGGCAGTCGATCCAGTCGCCGCCGTCCTCGAATGGGGAGGCGAACATGTCCTGGGTGAACTCGTCGGGCACGGCGGTGTAGGTCCCCCCGCCGTAGGTGGTCATGAAGGCGTCCGCCTGCTCCCAGTCCAGACGATTGTCGCTGGTCAGCTCCTCGGCCTGGCCCCAGTTGCGCAGCGAGACGGCGTCGGCGACCGCCCGCACCCGATCCACCACCTGCGGCGGCAGCACCCGGGTGTACTTGGTGCTCCAGTTCCAGGAGCGGTCGGCCCGTGAGTGCAGCGGCCATCCGGGAGCAGACACCATGCTCCTGCCGGCCAGTCGGAGCTCGCCGTTGGGCCACACTCCCAGGCGCTGCACTTGGATGCGTGCACCCACTGCCGGCCAGTGCTTCCGGTACTCGCCGTCCTCATAGGTCGTGAGGCGCTCGTGAACGCGGCGACCAGACTCGTAGAGCAGGGTCTGCTCGGACAGGACGCCGATCCGGTCCGAGTCCTCCAGTCGCACCAGGATGTCTCGGTCGCGGTGCTCGATGACGCGCCCCAGCTCGATCGGTCCCAGACCGGCGGGCAGCCCCAGTTCCCTGGTCGGGTATCCGCGGGTGAGGCCCGCCAATCGACTCGCTTTGCCCGTGACTCGGATCTGGCCGCGGCCGTCGTCGGGAAACCTGCGTACCCGGATGCGCTCGCCCAGGTCTGGCCAATACCCGACTTCACAGCACGCCGGGTCATCGGAGAAGGACATGCTGTCCATGAATACCTCGTCGCCGCTGTCCTCCAGATGCAGGAAGAAGCCGGGCGTGAAAAGGTACTTCGTCACCACCGCCCACTCGACCGGGCCCAATAATGTTCTGCTCGCTGTTCATGTCGGCCCTACATTTACCATGACGAGGGCGCGTCGAGTGCCTCGCCGCGGCTCATTCCCCGGCTTGCGGGGCGGCGTAGGGGTGCCGCACTGCAGCACTGTGCTGAACCGCTGCCATCGCGGATGTGGACCGATCTCGGTGCGGATTGCGACCGATCTCGAGCCGGATGTGGACCGATCTCGGCGCGGATTGCGACCGATCTCGAGCCGGATGTGGACCGATCTCGGCGCGGAGTACGACCGATCTCGAGCCGGAAGCGGACCGATCTCGGCGAATGCGGCGTCGCTCAGGCCGGTTCCGGATCGGCCGGCAGCGGATCCGGGGGGACCAACTCGGACGGCAGCATGCGGGCCAGCTCGTAGCCGTCTGCGCCGACGACCACGGGCACGTCCGCCTCCGCGAGCGTGCGCGCCTCCGGCCCCAGACCCATGGGATGGGCCAGCTGAGTCCCCGCCAGCACCTGCTCGGTCGGCGTCAGCCGGCGCACTGCCACCGCCGCCACCCGGTCGGAGTGCTCACGGGCCGCCTCCCCGTAGATCAGTGGGTCGTGCTGGCCGTCGTCGCCCACCAGGAGCCAGGTCACGTCGGGCAGGTCGATCATGAGGCGGCGCAGCTCGGTGCGCTTGTGCTCGATGCCCGAGCGGAACAGGCCGGTATTGGTCGGTCCCCAGTCGGTCATGAGCATCGGGCCCGCGGGGAAGCCGTGGCGCTCGAAGAAGGAGCGGTGGGTGGGCACGACGTTCCACGCGCCGGTCGACAGGTAGATGACGGGCGTGCCCGGGTGCGCCCGCTCGACCCGGGTGAGCAGCTCGGCCATGCCCGGCACCGGTTCGCGCGACGAGGTGTACTTCACCAGCTGGTTCCAGGCGGCGACGAACATGCGCGGCACGTGCGAGACCATGGCCGTGTCGTCGATGTCGGAGACGACGCCCAGGCGCGGCCCGGGCTCCACCACCAGGATCCTGGTGGTGACCGTGCCGGCCCCGGTCGCCTCAATGCGGGCCTCATGCCAGCCGGCCCTCAGGCCGTGACCGCGCACGACGACGTCGATGTAACCGTCCTGGTCCGCCCGCGTGCGCACACTCACCGCCCCGAAGCGGATCGTCACGGGCAGGTAGGGCACGGGGGCGTCGACGAACAGGCGCCACCCGCGCTGGGCCTCCAGGAGGTTGGTGGCGGCCAGCTCGCGCACGTCCCGCACGTCGCGGGCGGTGGTGGGCACCTCCTCGGGCAGGGAGCGGAACAGGGGCCCCTCGGCGGGGGCGTCGTGCGGGCGCAGCACCATGCGGGCGAGTACCCGTGCCATGTCGGAGGGCGCCCTGCCGCCGTCGGATCGCGCATGAACGGAACCGCGGCTCGCAGGGGCGGGGCAGGCCGAGCCGTAGCCGTCGTAGGCGATGACGCGCGGGCGCCAGCCGCGCCGCTTGAGCACAGGGATCACGTCCCGGTGGAACTGGTCCTCAACGGCGCGGATGACGTCGAAAAGTGGCACGGGCCGATCTTACGGTCTCGGGGTCCTCGTCAGGCCCGTCGATGCGGATCTCGTGGTGTGCGACGCGTCCCCCCGCCGTCCACAGTGCGACTCCGGCCGCCAGCGCCCACCAGGTGTAGGAGGAGCCGACGACCGTGACGATGAAGGGCCAGTTCCGCTCCGCATGGTTCTGCCCCGGGAACCACCACTGCATCGCCAGCGCGAACACGGCCGCGCCCGCCAGCGCAGTGACCGCCAGCCCGGGGGAGTACCAGCGCCATGCGGCCGTCGCCAGGGTCATGAGAATGGGCAGGCACCACACCCAGTGATGAGACCAGGAGATCGGGGAGATCAGCAGGCCCGCCATCATGGCGACGCCCACCTGCGCAGACAGGATGAGACGGTCGTGCGGGGAGGCGCCGTCATTTTTGTTGTCGTGCTGATCCTCTGTATCGCGCGCCATCGCCGTCAATCTGCGCAGCAGCAGCCACGTCCCCAGGCAGACCGCGATGGCGGCCGGCGCCCATACCGGCGTCCACGCCCCCTCGGGCAGCCACCGGGCGATCGCACCCTTGAGATTCTGGTTGCCCGCGTACTCGGGGAAGCCCGCCCGGGAGGGATCGAGCATGGCGGACAGGAAGAACCGCGCGGACTCGGCGGGGGAGACGATCCAGCACAGGGCCGTGACTCCGATGGCCGTGCCGGTCATGGTCGCCGCGGTCCGCCACTCGCGGCGCGCCAGCAGGACGACGACGGCGATCGCCGGCGTCAGCTTGAAGGCGGCGGCCAGCCCCGCCCCCACGCCGCGCCAGGGCGACTTGGCCGGTACGGCCAGCAGATCGACGGCGACCAGCATCATGAGGATCGCATTGACCTGCCCGTACTCCATGGTCTTGTAGATCGGCTCCAGGAAGAGCACGCCGGCCAGCGCGAGCCAGGGCGCCATGGCCTGCGCCGCTCGCCGTCTGGCCCCCAGGGCGAGCGCCGTCGCCCACGCCGTCACCGCGGTGCACACCGGGGTGGCTAGGACCATGAGCACCTGGGCCGTGCGGTCGTCGACCCAGGTCAGGGGGGTCAGCGCCCAGGCCGCGAAGGGCGGATAGGTGAAGGGCCACAGCTGCTCGCGGGGATTGGCCCACCAGTCGTACAGGCTTCCGCCCGCGTGCCACTGGGCGATGCCGTGGTAGTAGATCCATGCGTCGAGCTTGAACACCGGGACGCCTTCGGCGTTCCACAGCCAGGGGTAGGCGCTCGCCAGAAGGGCGGCCCAGCCCAGGGCCTGGGCCGGGCCTGAGATCAGCAGCCGGGCGATGTTGAAGCGCGGACCGGCCGTCACGCTCCCGGTGCGCTCAGTGCTCTCGGTGCTCTCGTTCATCCACTGGAGTCTACGGCGCCGCTTCCCCGTGGCCCGGTTCCGCACGCCCTGCCCCGTCGAGATCGACATTCTCGAACGAAGGCGACGGTGTCACCGTCGATCTCATTCGAGAATGTCGATCTCGACGCTGTGTATGCTGTGTATACGCGATATACCCGCCCGACGCCGTGCGCGCGAGTGAATCAGTGGGGCAGACTGGCGTGCGCGTGGGCTCGGCGCAGCACCCGCAGTCCCGCCAGAGTCGCCGCCACGGCGAACCAGGCGCAGACGGCCACCACCAGGTACCCGCCCCGGCTGCCTCCGGTGTCGACCGCGCGCCCGCCCAGCATCGAGCCCAGCGATACTCCGACGTTCAGAGACGTGCTGATCCACGCCAGTCCCTCGGTGAGCTGGGAGGGCGCCACGGTGGCCTGGACGATGTTGTTCCCGGTGGTGATGGTCGGCGCGATCGCCATGCCGGTAGTGGCCATGAGCGCCCCGAGCACCACCAGGCCCGGCGCGAGCGGGAGGAGCGAGGCGCCGATGGCGAGCGTCGTCGTGCCCGCGAGGAACTGCTTCCACAGCGGCCACCTCCAGGAGCGTGATCCGTAGATGAGCGCGGACATGAGGGACCCGATGGACCACGCCGCCAGTAGCGCTCCCGACGCCGACTTGCGCCCCGCTTCGGTGGCGAAGGCCACCGAGGCGACGTCGCTCGCGCCGAACAGGGCCCCGGCGAACAGGAAGGCCACGAGGACGGCGAACGCGGCGCCATGGCTCAGTACCGGTCTGTGAGGGGGCCGGGCGTCGCCTTCGGTGGCGGAACCCTCCTGCGGCTCTCCCGGCGACCCGTCCGGTGCGCCCCCGCGACGGCGCCGCGGGTGGGGCTCGGGCTCGGTTCCGCGCTGGGACAGGAACCACAGCCCGCCGATGAGCTGGAGGCTGAGCGATGCGATCCAACCGCTGGTGACCGGCAGCATCGATGAGGTGCACAGGGCCGTGGTCAGGACCGGGCCGATGATGAGGGCCACCTCGTCGAAGGCGGCTTCGAGGGAGAAGGCGGTGTGCACGTCCTCCGGGCGGGTGACGACCGTGGTCCACCGCGATCGCACGAGCGAGCCCATCGAACCGGACAGGCCGCCGGCCAGAGCCGCCAGCGCCATGAGCAGCCACAGATCGGCGTGCGCGCTGGTGGCGAGGATGAGCCCGAACAGGGCCGTTCCCGAGGCCGCCAGCGCCGGCACCATCACCTTGGACTGTCCGCGCTCGTCCACCAGTCGTGCCAGTGCGGGCGCGCCGAGGGCGGCCGCGACGATGTTGGCCGCGGCGACGGCGCCCGCCGCGGAGTAGCTGCCGTACAGTGTCTGCACGGCGAGGATGGTCGAGATCCCCTGCATCGACATGGGGAAGCGCGCCAGGAGCCCCGCGATGGAGAAGGCGGCTGCGCCGGGAATGCGCAGGATGTGCCCGTAGGTGGAGGACATGAGTCGGTGGCCTGTCTGGTCGGCCGTGGGATGGGCCCACGGATAAGCACGGATGAACGCGGAGGACGGCGCCGCTGCCGGGAGCGACGCCGTCGGCGGTCGGCGGGCGCGGGTCCGCGCGGGGCGCGGCGGCGGCCGACCGTGATCAGTCGTGATCAGTTCTGGCCGGTTTGCTGTTTGGTGTTGGACGCTTCGCGGGACAGGGTGAATCCCTGGCCGCTGACCTGGCTCCAGCACTCGATGCCGTTGTCCGCCGACGTGCAGGCGAAGCTGTTGTTCTTCGCGGCCGATCCGTAGGCGAGCTGTGCGCCGGTGCTGGAGAAGGAGGTGCCGCAGCTGCTGGTGGCGGTGCCGTCTTTCTTGACGGTCCAGGTGACCGGCGAGCTGGATGAGTTCTTGCAGGAGGCGTCCGAGGGCGTGAAGCTGTGCTCATTGATCGTGCAGGTGACCGAGTCGTCTGCCAGCGTGCAGCTGATATTGCCACTGGGGGAGCTGAAGGCGCTCATCTCGATGGCGTTGGGCGGAGCGGGGGCGGTGAGCTTCTGACTCGCGCTGGCCGAGGCGCTCGGGGAGGGCGATTCCGATGGGGTCTGGCTCGGCTGCTTGGGCTGCTCGTTCTGCTGGCTGTTCCCCGCCGGGTCATCGTTGGCGGCGGTGTCATCGCCGCCGTCACCGTGGTTGGACAGGACGAACCACACGATCAGAGCGACGACGGCGACGATGGCGATGGCCCCGAGGATCCACAGCCACAGGGTCGGGCGGGGTCCGGCCTCCTCCTCGGCCTGCTCGCCGATGCCGAATAGGCCTTCCGGGGTGGGCCGACCGGCTTGAACGGGCTGGCCTGCCTGGACGGGCTGCTGGTACTGCGGCTGGCCTGCCTGTACGGCTTGGCCGGCTTGGACGGGCTGCTGGTACTGGGTCGCCTGGCCGGTCTGAACGGCCTGGGTGGGCTGGCCCGCCTGGACAGGCTGCTGGTACTGGGTGGCCTGACCGGTCTGAATGGACTGGGTGACCTGTGCGTACTCCGGCTGGACGGGCTGCTGGCGCTGCGTCTCGACGGCCGACTGCTGCTGGGGCGCGGCCTGCGGGGACTGGGATCCGATCTGCTCGCCGGACAGGACCTGGGTCGATCCGTCTGCGGGCGCGCTGGTCAGGGGCTGCGCGGGACCGTAGCGACGCGCCAGGGCGGCATCAACGGCGGGGTCGCCGAGTGTGCCGAGCCACTCCAGAAGCGCCGGATAAGTACGCGGGTTCGCCGCGATGTAGGGGCGCAGACCCGGGTAATTATTCGCGAGCTCGTGCAGCGTCGCGAGCTCCGCATTGGGGTTGCTCGCCGCGGCGACGAGGTCGTCCTGAGCCTGAGACATGAGGTGAGTCCTCCACAAGTTCGCGGTTCCCGCCGTGTACACCTGGTGCCATATGGATGTTGTTCTTAGGGAGACGGGGCGGGGTGCCGGTGGGTACCGGTCCCCATGAGCCTACCTGAGGTGAGCCGAGTCGTGCCTGTACAGGTATCGTCTGCGCCATTCAAGCGTCGGTCGTGAGCCGGGCCCCGACCGCCGAACCAGTATCGAGGAGACGTCAATGAGCGAGATCCTGGCCACAACCCGGCCGCAGGGCGACGCACTCGTCGTACCCGTCGTCGGTGCGGCCACGGATGTCGGTCGGTTGCGCACCGTCAATGAGGACGGCTACCTCGCCATGGCCCCCGCATTCGTCGTCGTGGACGGCATGGGCGGGCACGCCGCCGGACGCGCCGCCACCCGGGCGGCCCTGAGTGCTCTGGCGCCTCTGGCGGGCGCCGATATCACCGGTGAGCAGGACATTGTCGAGGCCGTGCTCGCGGCCGGCGAGGCGGTCGCCGCCATTCCCTCGCACGCGGCTCACCGCCCCGGGGCCACCGTCGCCGGCGCCGTCCTGGCCCGCCGGCCCGAGTCGCTGACGTGGATCATCTTCAATATCGGCGATTCACGCGTCTATCTTCTGCGTGACGCAGTCCTCACCCAGATGTCCCGCGACCATTCGCAGGTTCAGGCGCTCATCGACGCCGGTCAGCTCACACCGGCTCAGGCCCGCCGCGATCCCAGGAAGAACGTCGTCACCCGGGCGCTGGGGGCCGGCCTGGACCAGGAGGCCGTTCCCGACATCCGCACAGTGGACGCCCAGTGCGGCGACCGGCTGCTCATCTGCTCCGATGGGCTGAGCGACGAGCTCGACGACGAGGCCCTGGCCACTGTTCTCGACGCCGGTATGCGCCCGCAGCACACCGCCGAGGCGGCGGTCGCCGCCGCGCTCGAGGCCGGTGGGCACGACAACACCACCGCTCTGGTCGTCGATCTCGTCCCGGAGTCGGCGCTATGAGTCCGGAGTCGGCGCTATGAGTACTGTGAGCCCCGCGAACCCTGCCAGTACTGCGAGCCCTGCGAGCCCTGCGAGCTCGGCCTCCAGCGGCCCCGAGGGGGCCAAGGGGGCTCCCGAGCGCATTGTCGGGCGCTGGGGCGAGGCGCTGCTGGCTCCGGACGCCCCCTCGGAGGTGGCGCAGGCGGTGCTCGAGTCCCTCGGGGGCCCGACCGGACCGCTGGCTCCGGGCGACCGGCGCGCCTGGGGGCCGGCCGATCTCGCCTGCCCGACATCCGCCTCCGCCACGACCGCGGACGAGCCCGTGAACACGACTCGGCTCCGACGCCCGGAGGACGCGCCGTCGCCGGTGGTCGCCTCCGAGACCGCGGGGTCCGCCAGGACGTACCAGACTGCGATCCCGCCGACATTTCCTCCGCAGACCACGTTGAATCCGGCGTCGGCGCTTCCCGTCGAGCAGTTGCCGCCGGTCCTGCGGCCGAATGCCGATGGCGATATCGATGGCGGTGTGCGGACCGATGCCGCCACGGGTCCCCTGTCCGCCGGGCCGCCCACGCCCGAGACCGCTGAGTCCCCCGCGTCCCCCGCTCCCAGCTGCGCGAGCGGGGCCGAGACCGGCGTGTGGGTCGATCCCGACGACCTGCCGATGGGCATCGAGCCCGGTAATCCCGGTGGCTCTGGTGATCCCGGTGGCCCCGGCATCGCTGATGCGCTCGCGAATCGCGGGACTCCGGGGGCCGGCCCTGACGGGGCTGATGGCCCTGACGGCCCTGCGGAGTCCGCCTCCGTGCTGTCGGATTTCTTCGCGCGATACCCCGAGCCCGAGCCGGGGTCGGGGCGCCGCCGCCGGCGCGCTGCCGCGGACGCGTCTTCTTCCGATTCTTCTGATTCTTCTGAATCGACCGTGTCCGGGGCCGCTGAATCGGGTGAGCCCGCCCGCACCGCGGGGGTGGCGGCCGATGACCTCGACCAGGGCCCGTCCCCGGCCTCCTTCACCAGGGCCCTGACGCCTGCGGGTGCGCCGGGTCCTGAGGCCTCGGGCCCGTTTCCGTCCTCCTCGAGCGCCACGGGGGCCTTGCCTCAGGAGGCCGTGCCGATCCCGATGGTGACCGCGGCCATCTGCGTCGTGGGCCATGCCAATCCGCCGGACGCGCATGTCTGCCTGTGCTGCCCCGCGCCTCTGAGCGGGCAGTTGATTCCCGTGCCGCGGCCTGTTCTGGCGATGCTCACCCTGTCCACCGGGGTGAGCGTTCCCGTGCGCGGCGACATCGTCATCGGACGCGCGCCGAGCGCGCAGCCCGGTGGCGAGCCCGGCGCCCTTCTTCTGGAGGTGCCCAGTCCCACCCATCTGGTCTCGCGCTCGCACCTGTCGATCACCACGGCGGGGTGGAACGTGCTCACCTGCGACCTGAGCTCCAACAACGGCACGGTGCTCCTGCGCCCCGGGATGCCCGCGGTCCTGCTCGCAGCCGCCCTGCCGACGCCGCTGTACGTGGGAGACTTGTTGGATGTCGGGGACGGCGTCATACTGCGGGTCGAGCCTCCCATCTAGTCTCGCTAGTCTCGGCGCCCGCGCGCACGAAACCCCTCACACCGCTCCTGAACAGTAAGGAGGCTTCACATGAGCGATCTGACCTGGACTGAACGCCCTGAGATCGATCCGGACCGGCCTGACGAGCTGGTCCTCGACTTCTCCGGCGAGGTGCACCGCATCGGCATCGACGAGACCTTCGTCATCGGCCGTGGCGGGGATCTCGACATCGATGACAATCCCTACCTTCACCGCCGCTTTCTCGTGCTGGCGCATGAGGGCGGCCTGTGGTGGATCGCCAATGAGGGCACGCGCCTATCGGCGATGCTGACCGATGGGGACGGGCTGGTGCAGTCCCGGCTCGCTCCGGGGGCGCGCCTGCCCCTGGTCTTCCGGCGCATCATCCTCACCTTCTCTGCGGGGCCCACAACCTACGAGATCGATCTCATCACCGCGGGGGAGGACCATTTCTCGGGGATCGACGGCGTTCACCAGGCCACCGGCCAGACGACCATCGGGGTGACTCCGATGACCAAATCGCAGCTGCTGCTCGTGCTCGCCCTGTCCGAGCCGGTGCTGCGGCGCGCGGGCACCGGCGCCGCCGAGATCCCCTCATCGGCCGCGGCGGCCGCGCGCCTGGGCTGGCCCCTGACCAAGTTCAACCGCAAGCTCGACAATGTCTGCGAGAAGCTCGATCGTGTGGGCGTGCGGGGCCTGCGCGGCGGACGCGCGGGAGGGGCCGCCTCCAACCGCCGCACGGCTCTCGTCGAGCACGCCGTGGCCACCCTCATGGTGACCGCAGAGGATCTGCCCATGCTCGACCAGGAGCACGCCGCCAACAGGGGCGCCGCGCGCGAGGCCGATACGAACACGGCCTCGATCGGGGCCGACAAGCACACCGGTGCAGAGGGCGGACAGGACTGAGCGTGGCGGACGACGACGAGACCGGGGCGGGCGGCGGGACCACCGCCCGCACAGGGGGCTCGGGGCTCTCAGGGCTCCCGGGGGCCTCGGGGCACTGGAAGCCCCTGGGGGCGGGACGCGAGACCCCTGCGGGGCAGCGGTCCTCGAACGCGCCTGTCGAGGGCGCTGCTGTCACTCCGGCGGCTCCGAAGGACGGAGCCCTGCCGGCCGCGGGTGCGCGGGGCCGTCAGGACCCGCCTGAGTCCGATGGGGCGGCCGCGAGCGCCATCACCCCGGATCTCGCCGCCCCCGATGGCGGCTCGGCCGCTCCCATTGTTGAGGAGGCGGCGGAGGCTCCGGAAGTTGCGGGAGCTCCTGAGGCGGCGGAAGTTGCGGGAGCTCCCGAGGCTCCGGATGACGACAGCGACATCGTTCGGGCCGTCGTGGCCAAGCAGCGCGCTCGGGTGCGTCGTCGTCGGCGCCGGGGGCGCGTGATCGTCGTCGTGGTCCTGCTCGTACTCGTGCTCGCGGCGGGGGGAGTCGGCGTGTGCGCCGAGTTCTATGTGCGCTCCCAGATCGCCTCCGCCGTCCGCTCGGCGATGCCGGGCCTGTCCTCCGACGCCGAGGTCACCACCAAGGGTCTTGTCCTGCCCCAGGTTCTCAATGGCGAGCTGGACTCCCTGGAAGTCACCGCCGCCGAGCTGGATCTGCCCTCCGCGGGCGGCGCCGGCGGGCAGGACTCGGCCGACGGGGACGACGACGCGGAGCAGGGCGGTCTGGAGCTGCTCGGCGTCGACGTCGCCCTGACGGCGATCGGCCTGTCGGATCCCTTCCCCGCGGGCAGCATGGACGCCACGGCCTCGGTCGGGTGGGACCAGCTCACCACCATGGTCGAGGCCGCGAAGCCCAGCGCGCCGGCCCTGAGCGTGCAGGCGGGTGACCTGGGAACCGCCGACGACCCCGGAACCATGATCGCCTCCACCAAGGTGTTCGGGATCGATGCGTCCATGACGATCGCACCGGCGGTCGCCGATGATGGGGGACTGCTCTTGACTGTTACATCAGTCACGATTCGCGGAACCGAGCTCGACGTCAACTCCACCTTCTACGGCCGTCCCGTTCTGTCCTATCTCGGATTGGAGACGCCCGAGATCTCGATCGGCGCCGACAAACTGCCGCAGGGATTGAGTCTGGACAGGGTCTCGGTGACCGATACGGGGCTGAGCCTGACCCTGTCCGGCTCCGACGTCGAGCTGGCCAACCTCTGACGCCATCTGCCCCCATCTGCCGCCCGATTCTCCAGTTTTCCAACCAGTTCCAGCCGGCCCCGGACCGCCCGCCGGTCAGCCTCTGATCAGGCTCCGGCTAGGCTTTGGTCAGGCTTTGGCCAGGCTCTGGTCGGGCCATGAGCCGGGGGTGTCGGGCTCCCCATTAATCCGCCTGGGCTCGACCCGGTGTCTCGTAATAGCCTTCCGGTGGCGTCGCGGTCACCCTTCCGGCGCACGAGGAGTTTCATGAGCAACCAGCCAATGCAGTCCTACGGCCATATGGGAGCCTACGGCGACCAGGGCGGTCAGGCCGGCATGCCGCCATCCGTCACTCCCGGGACGACGTCTCCGCCGGCGGAATCCTCGGGGCCGGCAGTACCACCAGTACCCCAGGCGCCCTCCCGCAGCGGGCGCCGGTCGCGAACCTCCCAGCCCTCCCAGTCCGCCCAGCCTGCCCAGCCTGTGGCCCCCGGTGGTCTGTCCTCCAACCCGTCCGGCGCCTCCTATCCCGCTCCCACGGCCTCCCTGCCCAGCGACAAGGCACTCGCGCGCAGGGCGGAGCGCGCCTCCCGGTCCAATGCCTCTCCCAAGGCCGACATCGAGCGCGCCTCCGGACTCCTCAGTCGCGTGGCCGACACCTTCGGGCAGCGCGTGGTGGGCCAGAAGCGCCTGCGCCTGGCGCTGACGTCCACGCTCCTCGCGGGCGGTCACATCCTGCTGGAATCCGTGCCCGGCCTGGCCAAGACCACCGCCGCCCAGACCCTGGCCGCCGCTGTCTCGGGCTCCTTCCACCGCATCCAGTGCACGCCCGACCTCATGCCCAACGACATCGTCGGTACGCAGGTCCTGAACTACGCCACCGGCGAGATGACCACCCAGCTCGGGCCGGTGCACGCCAACATCGTCCTGCTCGACGAGATCAACCGCTCCAGCGCCAAGACCCAGTCGGCCATGCTCGAGGCCATGCAGGAGCGCCAGACCTCCATCGGCGGAGTCGTCTACCCGCTGCCGCATCCCTTCATGGTCCTGGCCACCCAGAACCCCATCGAGGAGGAGGGCACCTACGTCCTGCCCGAGGCGCAGATGGACCGCTTCCTGATGAAGGAGGTGCTGACCTACCCCAAGCCGGTCGAGGAGGCCGATGTCCTGGATCGCATCTCGTCGGGCGCCTTCGAGGAGGCCATCACCACCCAGCCCATCAGCACCGATGATGTCGAGTGGCTTCAGGGCGCCGTCGAGCGCGTCTATGTGGACCCGGTCATCAGGCAGTACATCGTGGCCCTGGTCAACACCTCCCGCGGCGGCGGCCCGCGCCCCGTACCCGGCCTGGACAAGCACGTGCGCGTGGGCGCCTCCCCGCGCGGCGGCATCGCCCTGATGAAGATCGCCCAGGCCGTGGCCCTGCAGGCTGATCGCACCTATGTGACCCCTGACGACGTCGGCCTCCTGCGCCACGCCGTTCTGCGTCACCGCCTGGTGCTGACCTACGACGCCCTCGCCGATGACATCGCCCCCGAGGCGATCATCGATGCGATCTTCGCGGCGGTGCCGACGCCCTGAGAGGGCGCGGGGCTACGGTTGCAGCGGTCGCGGTGATGAAGACGTCCAGTTCTCAGTCCTCGTCGGAGACTCCTGACGCGGCGCCCTCGCCATCCATGGGGCGCGGCTCCAGGGTGGCGCGCGTGCGCGGTCGGCTGGCGCTGCCCACGCTGCGGCGCGCCACCGGTCTGCTGGACGGGCGCCACAAGTCGGTGCTTCTGGGGCACGGCCAGGATTTCGACGATCTGTCGCTGTACCGGCCCGGGGACGATGTGAGCGACATCGACTGGAAGGCCTCGGCGCGCATCGGCCAGCCCGTCATCAAGCGCTATCAGCGGGAGGCCAACCTCCCCCTCGTGCTGGCGGTCGACACGGGGCGCACCATGGCGGCGCAGACGCCGGCCGGTGAGGACAAGCGCGAGCTCGCTCTGGCGGTCGCCGAGGTCTTCGCCTATCTGGCGCGCATGCGGGGCGATCCGGTCGCGCTCGTGGCCGCCGACTCCTCCCGCCGGGTCTCGCGTCCTCCGCGGTCCGGCTCGGAGCACGCCGAGACCCTGCTGACTCAACTCGCGCACCTCTTCGAGGAGCTGACCGGCTCCAAGGACGTGCGGTCGGATACCGGCAGGCTCGCTCCCGGGGCTCCTCCCTCGGACCTGGTCACTCTTCTCGACAGGGTCTCGGTGTGGCATCGCCGGCGCAGTCTCGTCGTGCTCATCACCGATACCGCCCATCCGGACCCGGTTCTCGCTCCGCGCGTCGTCGATCTGCTGCGCCGTCTGTCGGCTCAGCACGAGCTCATCGTCATCCAGATCGAGGACGATGATCCGCTGGTGCCCGGGCGCGGGCGCGCCCAGGACGTCGAGCTCTCCGGAGAGGTGCCCGCCTTCCTGCGCGAGGACAAGATGCTGGTCAGCCGCCTTGCCCGGCAGATCCAAGCCAGGCGCATGGCCGTGACCAGCGCACTGGACGCCCGCCACATCGAGTACGTCGCCGTGACCGACGACGCCTCCCTGATCGATCGGATCGCCGAGCTGCTCTCCCGCCAGCGCCTGGCCTCCTCCAGAAGGAGGCGATGAGGGCCATGCAGATCAACCCCCCCGTGCTCATGCCGGTGTGGATGATCATCGTCGCCATTATCGGCCTGGTGCTGGTCGCGGCGTGGTTGCTGCGCTCTCTGCTGGTCACTCGGCGCGACCGCAGTCGTGAGGTCGGCGATATCCCCATGGCTCCGTCCGAGCGCAATCGGTGGAGCGACCGCGTCGAGGCCGCTCAGAAGCGCTTCGCCGCCGGTGAGATCGACCTGCGGGGTCTTCACCTGGAGCTCGCCTCAGTCCTTCGCGGCTTCGCGGCCGCCCGCAGCGGCGAGGACATTACGACCGCCACGGTGCGCGAGATCCTGGACATGTCCAATACGGTCGGCCCGATCGACGTCGAGGACCGACTCGAGCTCGTGCGTCGTCACCGGCGTCCGCTCGACACCAACCCGCTGGGGTATGTGGGCGAGCTCCTGGCCGTATGGGAGCAGCCCTCTTTCGACCGTGATCCCGAGGCCGCGGCCGAGGAGGCCGTGAACAATGCGAGGGAGGTGGTGACCCAATGGTGATGATCTGGCTCTCAGTGGCTCTGCTTGTGCTGGCCGTGCTGGTCGGTGTGCTCGCCGCCAGGGGAAAGGCGCTTCGATGGTGGCGTGCGGACGGGGCGAGGCCGAGGCGCATCGCCAATTCCGCTGTGCTCCTGTCCAGCCCGCTGGTGCGCCGCCGGGTGCGTCAACGCCGTTTTCTGCATGCGGCTCTGGGCGTCCTGATCGTTGTCGGTCTGGTCTGCTCCTCGATGATCGCCGGGCGGCCGGTGGATCGCTCTGTGCGCAGCAACGCTCTGGCCAGCCGGGACATCGTTCTGTGTCTGGACGTGTCCACCTCGATGCTCGATACCGACGTCGAGATCCTCGATACCTTCACCAAGATGCTGGACACCTTCGAGGGCGAGCGCGTGGCGTTGGTCGTCTGGAATACGACTGCTCAGACGATGGTGCCGCTCACCGATGACTACGACCTCCTGCGATCGCAGTTCGAGGAGGCGGCCAGTGCTCTCGACTTCAATCCGACGTACGCCAATCCCATGTCGAGCAAGTACATCACCACCTTCGGCGGGACGTTGCTGAACGAGGTCAGGGCGTCCTCTCTGATCGGCGACGGGCTCGCCTCGTGCAGCCTCGCCTTCGACACCAACAAGGTCGAGGATCGCTCGCGCTCGATCGTCCTGGCCAGCGATAACCAGGCGGTCGACCCCGAGCACCAGCAGGTCTACTCCCTGGCCGAGGCCGCCGACCTGGCCTCCCAGGAGAACATCCGCCTGTTCTCGCTGTTCGGCTCCGATCCCACCACCGTGGACCCGAAGCTGTCGGGGATGACCCTGGACCAGGCTCGCCAGGATCTCAGGACCGTGACCGAGGATCATGGCGGCTTCTTCTACGAGGTCGATGATCCCAAGGCAGTCGATGGGATCGTCAAGGAGCTGGAGGCCGACCAGGCCACCGTGCTCGAGGGCGATACCGAGGTGCGGATCACCGATAAGCCTCAGGTCTACGCGGTCTGGCTGGTCTCAGTGGTGGCCGCGCTGTTGCTGCTGACTGCTTGGAGGCGCGCATGAGCTTCGAGCCGATGCTCAATGCCGGGGGCTGGCCCCTGGTCGTCCTCATCGCCGTGGCGCTCGCGGGCGCGCTGGCGTGGTCCGGGTACTGGCTCTTGCGGGCCGATGCCGATCCTGGGTCGAGGTGGACATGGGGCAGGCGCGCGGCGCTGGCGATGGTGACTGTCCTGATCTTGTCCGGTCCCAGTGTGCCCGTCACCGAGACGCGCCCCATGTCGAATATCGAGATCTACCTCGTCGTCGATCGCACCGGGTCGATGGCGGCGGAGGACTGGGCCGGCGGCCCGGACAACGGCGGGGGCACGAGGCTCGACGGCGTGCGGCAGGACCTCACGGCCATCCGCGACGCCTTCCCCGCCGCGCGTTTCTCCATCATCGCCCTGGATTCGGCTGCCGCCCGTGAGCTTCCACTGACCTCCGACTTCGATGCCGTCACGTCGTGGATCAACTCCTTGCAGCAGGAGCCGACGACCAAGTCCAGCGGGTCATCCCTGGAGCGCGCCCTGCCGCAGCTCACTCAGGATCTGAAGTCCAGTTCGGAGAACACTCCCGAGGCGGCCAGGATCGTCTACATCCTGTCCGACGGGGAGGCCACGGACGACGGCGTGGGCGCCTCCGAGGCCAAGGCGGCCGGGGTGTCGTGGAGTCAGCTGAGTGCTGTGGTCGATGGCGGGGCCGTTCTCGGCTACGGGACGTCCGAGGGTGCTCACATGCGCGAATTCGAGGTCGGGCAGACCACCGCTCCTGATGATGAGCCCAAATACATCACGGAGCCCGGTACGAGCCAGCCGGCGGTGTCCGTACCTGATACCAAAGAGCTCCAGACCGTGGCCTCCGACATGGGGCTTCCCTATTTCCAGCGCACCGGCGGCAGTGATGATGTGCCGACGAAGGACTTCACCGATGTCAATGTCCAAGAGGTGTTCTCGGATGGGCGTGAGCGTTCGAACAGATACACGTATTTCACGTGGCCTCTCGGGCTCGCCGCCGCGGTGCTCCTCATCTGGGAGCTGGCTGCGCTGGTGCGCGCCGATCGGGCCGCTGCGCATGTGACCCGGCCCGCGGCCGACACAGGCCCGTCGGGAGACGCTGCTGGTGCTTCGGGCGGCTCTGCGCGGGGTACCGCTGGTGCTGCCGGTGCTGTCGGTGCGCCGGGCGGCTCTGCGCGGGGTACCGCTGGTGCTGCCGGTGCTGTCGGTGCGCCGGGCGGCGACGGGAGTATGCCGATTCCGGTTGCGGCTGTGCCGGGTGGGGCCGTGCCCGGGGCTGTGCCTGGAGGGGCCGTGCCCGGAGCGGTTGTGCCGGGCGGCATCGTTCCCGGAGGGGCTGTGCCGGGTGGCGTCGTTCCCGGAGGGGCTGTGCCTGGAGGGGCCGTGCCGGGCAGTGCCGTGCCCGGGTACGGCGGGAGTCGGGGCGTGCCCGGATCGGGAGCGCCCATGGGAGGAATGCGATGAGTGTGCCGCCAGTGCCCTCCGCGCCCGGGAGTGAGACCGGCGAGGGCGGGACCAACGAGATCAGCAGGGCTGACGAGGCCAACTGGACCGACGGCGTCACGGGAGGCGAGTCGAGCGCGCAGGCCGTCTCCGCGGCGGCTGATGAGTCTCATGATGGGGCGGAGGATCCGCGTCGCAAGGCGGCTCGGCTCCGCCGCAGACGGCGTCTGCTCGCCTGGGGAGCGGCGCCGGCGCTATTGGTGACGGCTGTGTCGGTCTGGATGGGCTTCATCTTCCTCATGACGATCATGGCCAATCGAGCGATTGTCGCCGAGGACTATCCCACGGCGGTGAGCCGTTATGGGACGGTGGCGAAGGTCGATCCCGTGCTGTCCACGTGGAGGGTTCATTACAACCTGGGGACGGCCCGCCTGCTGGCGGACGATGCTGATGGCGCTGTGACCGAGCTGGAGGAGGCTCTGACGACCGCGCCCAAGGCCGACATGGTTGATGGTCAGCTGTCTGATGGGACCACCGCGCAGATCCGCGACCCCAAGGCGCCCGAGTGTCTGGTGCGCGTCAATCTCTACAGCGCCCACCTCACACGTGCGCAGAATGCGTCCGATGCCGGTGACGAGGCGGGTGCCCAGGCGGCCAAGGACGAGGCGACGACCGCTGCGGGGGAGTGCCCGGTCCCGCCGCCGTCCGATGATGCGTCCGATGACCAGTCGCCCCCGCCCAGTTCGGAGCCGTCGGATTCGCCGAGTCCGGATCCCTCGGAGGACCCCAGTTCCGAGCCGTCGGAGGACCCCAGTTCGGATTCCTCGGATGAGCCCAGCTCGGAGCCGACCGACTCGGAATCCTCGGCATCGCCGACTCCGACGCCGGGTGATTCGTCGAGCGATAGCAGCAGTAGTACGCCTTCGCCCTCCCCGTCACCCAGCGACGCCCAGCGCGGCAAGCTCGAAGACCGGAATGACCAGGCCAATGGCGGTCGTGAAGGTAAGAGCGGCGGTAACGGCCGTAAGTGGTGACTGGACCGACTGATCGCCGAGATCGGTCGTACTCCGCGTCGAGATCGGTCCGGTTCCGCGTCGAGATCGGTCGTACTCCGCGTCGAGATCGGTTCACTTCGGCTCCTGACGCGGCTTCCGGAAGCGCCTATCGATGCACCGACGTCCTCGGTATCTCGATGTACGGCGAAATCGATATGAGGTCGTCCGCCGCCGTTGAGGCGTGGTCGGCTCGATGGACCGGACATGCTGCGGCTGGGGGCGGGGCTTAACCGCCGTCGTCGGAGCGGTCTTGCTGGGGTCAGAGCGCTCCTGATGGGGAATGCCGGCGAGGCCTCAGGCATCGGCGTCTTGATTGGCGGGGCCGCCGCGCATGCTATAGCCGGTTGCGCCGGTATTGCCGGGCGGCTTCCCATGGATAAACATGGATAAGACGGCGAATATCCGCCTGCATATCCGTCGCGCGATGGGGCGGGGCTATAGCGATGAATGGCGACGGCATTAATGATGCAGGCTCTTGTCCCGGTAATGGCCCTCGGCAGCGCGATGGGAGACCGGCCGCCGTTGAGTCGATTCAGGGGATAGTTGAGGCCGTCGTTATTCTCAATGGTCTGCGTGCTGCGCGATTGTCGAGAATTACTGTGAGATGGACCGATCTCGAGGCGGAAGTGGACTGATCTCGGTGCGGAGTGCGACCGATTTCGAGGCGGAAATAAGCCGATCTCGGCCCGGAGCCGGGTCGAGATCGGCTTATGAGAGTGTGAAGGTGAGGGCGTGAGCCGATCGCGTGCTGTTGATCAGGCCTGCGGCTTGGCGGCGAGCAGGTCGCGGATCTCAGTGAGGAGCTCGACATCGGTGACCTCGTTGGCCTCCTCCTCAGCCTTCTGCTTGGCCAGGCGCTCCTTGACCTTGTTCATCGGCAGAACGATGGCGAAGTAGACGGCGGCGGCCACGAGCAGGAAGTTCACCACGGCAGTAATGATCGTACCGGGCTGGACGAACTCGGTGGCGCTCGCGGTGAGCTTGAACTGACCGACGGAGTCGAAGTTCGGCTGACCGACGACCTGGCTGATCATGGCCATGATGACATCGGTGATCGCCTTGACGATCGGCGAGAAGGCGGCACCGATGATGACGGCGACGGCGAGCTCGAGGGCGTTGCCCTGCGAGATGAACTCCTTGAATCCCTTGAGCATGGGAGTCCTTTCCTTGCTGGGCGAGGGCGAATTGAGGCCACTCGCGTGGAGGGTGGTTTGGAACCCGACAACCTGAAAGGGTTGCCGCCGCGGCACAGGTGGCACCGAAACAAGATTCAGGGGCTCAGTACGACACCAAGAGCGCCGTTTGTGGCCGCGCCAACAATAAGGCTAGCGTTTGCAGCAGGAACGGCAAGAGTTATAAGTGTGACCTTCCTCCCCGCTGCCCACTTGGTGTCCTCTCCTTCAGATGTAGAAAGAACCACGCGTGCATTGCGACATAAAACCTCCGTGCTAGGACTTACATTGAATGTGCTCGCGCTAGCAGAGCTGGGGGATTCGCCGGCTCCGGCAGGTCCAGGGGATTCGGCGGACTCGCTGGACCCGGCGGATTCGTTCGTCTCCCGGGGCGGGGCCTCGCCTATCACATCCACATGCGCTCCCGGTACGGCAAGTTGCGCCCCGACCTCCACGGGGACCTGTACGAGCCGCTCGTTGGCGGCCAGGTCGGCCGCGATCGCTGCGCTCGTCATCGAGGCTGTGAGCACTGTGCCCTTCTCCAGCTCGATCGCCGCGCGCGAGCCGATGACCTCGGAGCCTGCCATGCCGTCGGCGGGCAGGGCGCTGGACGGGATCAAGCGGGTCGCGAGGTCGTCGGCGGTAATGACCTCGCCCGCGCCGACCGTGCGCGCGATGACGAGCACCTCCTGGCCCGTCTCGGCTCCGGGGCGAAGCACGCTGAGAGCCAGGGCCGCAGCGGCGCCGAGGCACAGGGCGATCACGAGATGACGGTGCCGCCATAGGGTGAGGGACGGACGCCGCGCTCCGGGGCGGGAGCGTGTGTGCGGAGTGCGAGAGGACTTGTCGGGCGAGGGGCGGCTGCGTCGGAACATGCATTCAGAATGAGATCCCGGGCCGGCTGCCGCACGCGCGGTCATGAGTCCTGTGGACGGCTCCGCAAACCGTGCTCGCGGGTGATGCCTGTGGAGCCCGGGAGCACGCGAGCTGCTCCGATCCGGCGCTGACGGGTGGGCGTTCGCACGGATCTGCCTGCACTGATCGGGTGGTGCCCGGAAGCAGTGCCGGACCGGCCCCGTACCGACTCAGTAGGGCGTCTTGAGCCTCGCCGCTCCCGCTCGCTTCAGCCGCCGGCGGCGAAGGCCGAGCCCTCCAGCAGGAACCAGGCGTCCGGGGTGATGACGGCGTCGACGATCTCGTCATGCGGCTCGGTCGGCAGCGGCCCGGGGACGAGTTCGTCGTCGTACACCATTGCGAAGACGCTGACGTCGTCGCGGCGCAGCGGGAGCATCCGGTCGTACCAGCCCCCGCCCTGGCCGAGCCTGCGGCCACCGCGATCCACGGCCAGCGCCGGGATGATGAGGGCGTCGGCCCGGGTGATCGCCTCGGCGGGCAGGGCGTCGCCGCTGGGCTCGGGGGGCCGCCCCGGCGCCCGTTCCGCGAGGTCGCGCGAACCGCGGAAATCTCCCCACGACCGCGCCAGGTGCGGGCCGAGCACCGGCAGGAGGACCTCGATGTCCCGCTCCGCCAGGCGGTCGAGCAGCTGCCGGGTGCAGGGCTCGTGCCCGACCGAGACGTATGCGGCGACGCTTCTGGCCCCGCCGAGGGCCTCAAGGGCGCGCTCGGTGAATGCCCTGCACACGGAGCTGTGCCCGTGCCCGCTGTGACGATGCCGGGATCGTCGGTGAGAGCGCAGGACCGTGCGCAGCTGCTCTTTGGCATCCTCGGCTCCCAGTGATGCGGTATCGGGCAGGGCGACGGTCTCGGCGGGTGAGTAAGAGGGGGTGGAGGCTCGTGAGGCTGGTGCGGACGTGGTTGTGATCGCGGCGATGGTCGCGGAGTCGGTCATGGAGTCCTCTTCGCAGACTGCGGGAGCGGGGCAGGGGCAATAATATCTCCAATCAGCTCCCATTATCCTCAATATTCTCAACTGTCCCCGGTCGTCTGCCGGTTCGCCGATTCCCCTGTCGAGGGGCGGGGGAGGGCAGGGCATGGCGGGGTAGAGCGGGGTCGGGACACGGTCGGCTTGCGATCGCCTCCCGTTCGGCGGGCCTGCCTGAGAGTGGAGGGCGCATGCGCGTAGCCTGGGGCGCACTCGCCCGGGTCCAACCAGGCTCCGGCAGGACACGGAGGAGCCCAATCATGCGCACCGTTGCCGAGCACCTGGCCGCGTGCCTCGAGATCGCCAGGCCGGCCGCGCCACTGGACGTCGTCCTGCTCGACGCCGTCGGCTGCGTGCTGGCCGAGGACGTCGTCGCGGACATCGATCTGCCGAGCGCAGACCTGGCGGGGCTGGACGGCTATGCCGTGATGAGCGCGGGCCTCGCCGGGGCCGCCGAGGCGACGCCGGTGGCATTGGAGGTCATGGACGCCGTACGCGCGGGGGACGTGCGCCCGACTCGGCTCGTGCCCGGAGCCGCCGTCCTGATCGACTCGGGTGCGCCTATGCCGCTGGGGGCCGACGCCGTCGTGCCCTGGATGCTCACCGACCGCGGGCAGTCCCGGGTGCAGGTCCGCGCCGCCGTCAGCGCCGGCCAGAACGTGCGGCGCCGAGCCGGAGACGTCGCCGCCGGGACGACGGTACTGCCGCGGGGCTCGCGCGTCTCGGCCCGCCAGATCGCCCTGCTGGCCGGTATCGGGCGCTACCGTGTCAAGGTCATGCCGGCGCCCCGGGTCGTCATCGTCTCGATCGGCGATGAGCTGGTCGAGCCGGGCCAGCCGCGAGATCCGGGTGATGTCTTCGACGCCAACGGCCACGCCCTGGCCTCGGCCGTCACCGACGCCGGCGGCCGGGCCTTCCGCGTGGCCGCCGTGCCGGACGAGCTGAGCGCCCTGGCCGAGACCATCGAGGATCAGCTCGTGCGCGCCGATCTCGTCATCACCACCGGCGGTCTGAGCGCCGGTCAGGGGGACACGGTCAAGGAGGTCCTGGCCCCGCTGGGCTCGGTGCGCTTCGACGCCGTCGCCATGGTGCCGGGCCGTCAACTGGGGCTCGGTACTGTCGAGGACACCCCGATCTTCTGTCTGCCGGGGGACCCGGTGACCGCGCAGATCGCCTTCGAGACCTTCGTGCGCCCGGTGCTGCGGCAGATCGCGGGCCGGCGGAACCTGCACCGGTCCTCGCTGCCGGCGTCGATCTCGACGGGCTGGCACTCGCCGCCCGGCAAGCGCGAATTCGTCCCGGTCCGCCTGACCGGCTCGCCGTCGCGCGGTTACACGGCGGTGCCGACCTCCCCGCCCGGCGCGACCCGGCTGCTCGGTCTGGCGCGCGCCAATGCGATTGCGGTCGTGCCGGAGACCACTCACACGGTGGTGGCCGGGGAGACGCTGCACTGCCTGCTGCTGGACGCCTGAGCCGTGCTCCATTCTCTAGGGGCCGGGGTGCGGGCCGCATTCCTGTCGCAACGAGCGCGCCGGCAGCGGTTCGCCTGGCCGGTGACGCTGACGACTCCGGCGGTCGCATCGCGCGGGCTCGCCGGCGGAGCCGAGACGGTCGTCCTGCGTGCGATACGGCGCACGGATGCGCAGGCGTGGTATGCGCTGCGCCTGGCCGACGCCGCCCGACTATCGCTGTGGGAGGCGACTCTGCCGGCGGGCAGTCCCGAGACCCTGCGGTCCTTCTCGACGTATGCGCGCGAGCAGAACCGGCTGGCGCACAGGGGGATGGCCATGCCCTTCATTGTCGAGGTCGATGGCGCGCTCGCCGGCCAGGTGACGGCCGCGCCGATTCACTGGGATGCGTTGTCCTCGGCGAGCGTGGGCTATTGGATCGGCAGTCGCTGGGAGGGGCGGGGCGTGATGGCCCTGTCCGTGGCGATGGTCCTTGATCATCTGCTGGGGCCCGAGGTGGGGCTGCATCGGGTTGAGATCAACGTCCGGCCGGAGAACGCGCGCAGTCTCGCGCTGTGCCGGCGCCTGGGGCTGCGCGAGGAGGGCCTGCGCCGGGGGCTGATGAATATCGACGGCGCCTGGGCGGACCACCTGAGTTTCGCGGTCGTGGCGGAGGAGGTCGCGGACGGGCCCGGATTCGTGCAGCGTCTGAGGCGAATGTGACTATTGATATTCAAGGGGTGCAAGTGGTTTTTAAGATTGCGATTTCAGTCCCCCTTGAGCCAACACGCCGCGGTATCTGTTTACAAGGGATACCCCCGCCTGCATACGGTTGAGTCGTGGGAATCGAAGTGTGGGTGCTGGTGGCGCTCGTGGCGATTCTCGCCGTGTACCTTCTGCCGTTCCTGGTCGGACGTCGAGAGGTGATGCGCCTGTCCAACGCCGAGGATCGCTACTCATCCGAGCTGCGGGTTCTGGCCACGGGCGATGCCGTCGCCTCCGAATCCTCCGATGAGGCCTGCGTCAGCAGTGGGCGCGCGCAGATCTTTCGACGCCGACCGGAGGTCAAGGCCATGAACAGGCCCGCAGTGAGAAACGTGCGAGCGCTGCGCATTGAGCGTGAACTGACCCGTGCGCGTCAGGCCCACGGCGAGGCGCGCGAGCGTCGCCGTGTTGCCGCATCCCATCGTGCTGCCGTCGCCTGCACCCTGGTGGGCATCATGCTCGGCCTGGTGGCGGTGTGTGTGCTGACGGCTCTGCCGTGGTTGAGCATCGCCGTTCCCGGGGCCCTTCTGATGGTGTCGATGGGCGCGGGGCGCCGTGCCGCGCGCGCCTCGGCCGAGCTCGATCGGAATGAGCGGCGGCGGATCGCCGATCTTGAGAATGAGCTGACCGATCTGACTGGCGAGCGGTCCGTCGCTGCGACGCCGGTCTGGCCCATCAAGCCGAAGGATCTGCGGGAGGCCGAGCCGGAGGAGGCCGAATCGACGGCGGCTGAGGTCGCGGCTAAGCCGGCTGCCGCTAAGTCGGCCGCCGCGGCTCGTGCCGATGAGCGGGCCGATCGCTTCTCGGCCGGGGGCGACAGGAAGGCGGCCGTCGTCGGCGGGACGTCCTCGAAGAGGCGTTCGGCGTCTGCGACGCCCGCCGCTGAGGCGGCGCGATCGGCATCGGTCGGCCGGACGCGGGCGTCCGCTGGGGAGACGGATGCTCACGCAGAGGCTCGCACGGAGACCTCCACGGACAGGGCCGGGAAGGGCCGGGGCGGGGCTGCTGTGCGGCCTGTCTCCGAGCCCTTTGCTCGGGTGTCCGAGGAGGGGCGGCTGGTCGAGCGCGAGTCGGTGAGCGCGGTCGAGGCGGTTGAGGCGTTGGCGTCGTCAGTGTCATCGACGAGCGAGGAACGGGCTGCTCGGTCGGTGGACTCGAGTCCTGTGGCGGACCGGGAGGCTGCTGAGCCAGCTGAGTCTGCTGAGACGGCGGCGGAGCGATCTGCAGCCGCCAGTGAGATCAGTGAGGGAGCTGCGGCGCAGCGCGCCCTCATGGCCGTGGCGTGGCCGGTCTCCGAGGTGGAGGGTGAGGACGACGCCGCGACGCGGCGGGCTCCCTTGAGCGCGTCGGCCGGGCTGGGCCGGAATGGGGCGTCCACGCGGAAGCCTGCTGCGTCTGCTGGGGCTGCCGGGTCTGCGGCGTCCGAGGAGGCCGCGCCTGCGACTCCGCCGCAGGGGTGGAGGCCGGTTCATGTGCCGGCTCCCACGTACACGCTTGCGGCCCGTGCGCCGCGGCGCGCGTTGGAGGACCTGGAGGAGACGTCCTTCCCCTCCGCGCCCGTGCCTGAGCGGCCGACGAGCGTGCGCCGGTTGCCGACCGAGGGCGTGGAGAATGAGGAGATCGAGTTCCACCCCATCGACCTCGACGCGGTCCTGGAGAAGCGCCGCG
>ERZ773004.347-NODE-347-length-30248-cov-4.840824_pt1 | contig 30248 bp, 22 predicted proteins | sample MGYA00580667_ERZ773004 | MGnify/ENA primary metagenome ERZ773004 (study PRJEB29015, sample SAMEA2737963) | human oral metagenome | biome: human oral; feature: human-associated habitat; material: dental | place: China | collected 2123 ... | reverse complement strand
TATGCTCAACAATACACAAAATCTGCACAGGCTCTAACGACCGATTTGGGTTAAAAGTCAAAATGGTTTCATGAAGTTATAACTTATCAAAAACAAAATTAATTACTTGATAATTAAAATAAAAGGCTCGCGGATAAACCGTGAGCCTTTTATAATAAAGTAGGTGGAAGCGGGGTATGCAACTTCCATCTTGTTCTGTCTTAGCGTTGTTTCAGTTTAATTGTTGCCAAGAGGAAACAGGCTGAACCACTGCTATTTATTCTTTAATGGCAATTTTCTTCACTCGATTGAGGTGTCGTCCGCCTTCGAAAGTGGCAGAGAAGAAACCATCGAGAATTTTCTTTGCAGTTTTGTTGTCTACAAACCTACCTGGCATAACTAGCACATTGGCGTCGTTGTGTTGGCGGATAAGTTGCGCAATCTCTGGCATCCAAGCCAATCCAGCTCTTACGCCTTGGTGTTTGTTGAGGGTCATGGCCATGCCCTCGCCGCTTCCGCAGATGCCAATGCCGGGATAAACCTCGCCGCTTTCGATACCTTCGGCCAAGGCATGGGCAAAGTCGGGATAGTCACTGCTTTGGTCACTGTATGTGCCATAGTCTTTGTACGGATAACCATGCTCTTCCAAGTATTGGAGAACGTATTGCTTGAGCGGGAAGCCTGCGTGGTCGCAAGCGATACCAATAGTTTTTATTTCCATACTACTCTCTTATTAATGATTTAACTTGATGATATACATTCTCTGCGGTGAAACCTAGCTTTTCGTCTAGCACCTTAAAGGGAGCCGAATAGCCGAAACTGTTTAGCCCATAAACCTTTCCGTTAGCACCAACAAGACCTTGCAGCGTTACGGGTAGTCCTGCTGTTAAGCCGAATATCTTAGAACCAGTGGGTAGTACTTCTTCTTGGTATTCTGCGCTTTGCATGCGGAACAATCCTTCGGAAGGAACACTCACGATACGTACTTTCACGCCGTCTTTTCTTAGCAGCTCGGCACCAGCCTCCAATGTTGCTACCTCCGAGCCAGAGGCCAAGAGTATAACGTCGAACTGGCTGTCGCTGCCTGCAACAACGTATGCGCCACGGCGAGCAAGTTCGTAATTGGTGTTGGGATGTATGTTCTTCACGTTCTGACGCGAAAGAATAAGCGCCGTTGGCGTGCTCATATTCTCCATTGCCATTTGCCAACATACGGTTGTTTCGTTTACGTCGGCAGGGCGGAAAACGCGAACAGAGTCTTCGCCGCAATGGTTTTTCAGCTTTTCCATCAACCTGATTTGCGCCTCTTGTTCCACAGGTTCGTGCGTAGGACCGTCTTCGCCGACTCGGAAAGCATCATGCGTCCAAATAAACTTGATGGGAACACGCATGAGGGCAGCCATACGTATGGCAGGTTTCATATAGTCGGAGAACACGAAGAAAGTTCCGCAAGCAGGTATCACGCCCCCATGTAGATACATACCAATGCACATGCAGGCCATGGTAAGTTCGCTTACGCCAGCTTGGAGGAAGGCTCCCGAAAGGTCGCCACGTTTCATTTCGCGCGTTTTGTTGAGGAAACCGTCTGTGCGGTCGCTGTTAGAGAGGTCGGCCGACGAGCAAACCATGTTCGGAACTTGCTCTGCCAGCAGTCCTAAGCAAGCAGCCGAGGCCACACGCGTTGCGCCATCGGGCTTTTGAGTCAACGTGCTCCAATCCACTTTTGGCGCGTTTCCGCTGAACCACTCCTTCATTTGTGCGGCTAGTTGTGGGTTGTTTTTGGCCCATTCGTTTTCTTCTTGGTGTCTTTTGGCTACAATCTCTCTTAGTTCTTCATTGCGTTTTGCATAGAGTTCTTTCACTTCGGGGTACACAATGAAAGGCTCGTTGGGGTTTCCGCCTAGGTTAACGATGGTTTTTTGGTAGGCCTCTGCGCCGAGTGGTGCGCCATGTGTGCCGATGTGGTGTTCGAAACTCGAACCATCTGCTCGCAATGCGCCTTTGCCCATCACGGTGTTTCCAATGATAAGAGTGGGTTTTTCTTTCTCGGCTTTGGCCTCGTTCAATGCTCGACGTATCTCGTCGGCATCGTTTCCGTCGATGGTTATCACCTTCCAACCCCACGATTCGTATTTAGCAGCAGTGTTTTCGCAAGTCACCACGCCGCATTCGGTAGACAATTGAATGTCGTTCGAATCGTAAAACATCACGATATTGTCAAGTCCCAGTGCGCCAGCCAATCGTCCAACGCCTTGCGAAATCTCTTCTTGTATGCCACCATCGGATATATATATATATATGGTGTGCTGCATCATGGTGTGCGAGAGTTTCGTTTCGAGGAATTTTTGGGCAACAGCAGCACCTGCACCGTAGGCATGTCCTTGTCCTAGCGGTCCCGAAGTGTTCTCTATACCGCGTTGCACGTCTCTTTCGGGGTGTCCAGGAGTGGGCGAACCCCATTGACGAAATTGCTGAAGCTCGTCAATCGTAAACTTTCCTTGCAGCGCCAAGGCCGAATATAGCATGGGCGACATGTGCCCTGGGTCGAGGAAAAAGCGGTCGCGACCTTCCCATGAGGGGTTTTCTGGGTCGTAAACAAGGAACTCTGAGAAGAGAACATTAATGAAGTCGGCACCACCCATCGCTCCGCCAGGGTGTCCAGACTTAGCTTTTTCTACCATTGACGCTGCCAGAATGCGTATGTTGTCCGCAGCCAAATTCATCAATTTCTTATCGTTCATGTATTGTGGTTTTTAGTTAAACATGTTCGTTAATATGTGTTTTGCTTTCGGGATGAGTCATTCCTTCCTGAATATGGAAACAAAGTTACAACTTTATGTTCAATAAAACAATTGATTTTAGGTGTATCTTTCACTTTATAGCAATTTTAAATGCAAGTGCTGTTGGTGGGTGTAAGGCGTTTGTTTGTTGGGCGGAATAAAGGAAAAGGCCGCAACGCGCTATCTTTTACGAAGATAAGTGCGGTTGCGGCCGTGTGTGTGAGGTATTTCTTTATCAATTCCTCCCTTTGGGCGGTATGTGTCTTGTTGGGTCAGTTTCTGGTTCAACAAACCTTAGTTAAAGAAGTTCCAGCTTAGTCCGAAGTACAACATGCGGTCGTTAAGTGGATAGTGGGGTGCGAAGAAGTATTTCTTGTTACCGCTGCCCGCATTGATGTGGCTCATCAAAATGAAGAAACGGGCTTGTTTAAGATGGAAGTTGGCGTACACGTTAACAAGCGGATAGTTGCCAATTTTCACCTTGTCGGCTTGGGCTTGAACGGTAAATTGCCCCAGCGCAGGACTATAATCGGGTGCGTTATAGGCGGTGAAGTATCGCATGTCGGCTCCAAAGTCGCACTTTAACACGCGTGCTATTTTAAACCGCAGGTACAGATTGGTGTAGATATTGAGGGAGGGTAGGGGCAGAACGTCGGGATGACTTGTGCGTTGCCATGTTACTACACTCTCCCAATTGAGCGGTCCGAGGGTGACATCTTGTGCCAATTCGGCCGTTAGTAGGTTTATTGCCGCACTGCTTTGCTCTACGTTCACGGTGTTGGCTGTGCGTGTAAAGTCGCTGTTTATGGTGTAGTTCTGTGCAAAATACGTGTGGTTCTTCAACTCGTCTACGGCAAAACGCAGTTTGGTTCGCGTCTTTTGAGAACTCAACGTGGCTTGCAGGCGCGAGTGTGTGGTCATAGATAAGTTGTTGTTCTCCCACCAGAAGTGGCGCGATTGGAAGTGACGGAAGTAGAAACCTGGGTTAATTCGATGGAAAAAAGCGTTTGCAGCGAGGCTGACTGTATCTCCGAACAATGGGAAATTAAGGTCTGCCGAGGCGTCTACTTTCAGTTGACCAGCATCTTTTCCCAAGAACCACGTCTCTGCCGTAACGCCATAGTGTAAGGTTTTGCCTTGTGTCTTGGCCAATTGTCCGCCGAAACTCATGGTTTGTTCGTTAAAACTTTCTAGCCTTCCTTGCGTGCTGGGCAATTCGTAGTGGCGTATGTCGCTGCTTATAAATGCCTTTATGCCTGCCTTAGCCCACTTGTTGAACCCTTCGAGCAAGGCCAGGGCCAACGTGTTTTGTAGCCTATGGTGGCGTGTTTCGTCGAAAATAGAGTCGCCTGTTAGCTTGCCAGCGTTAAAATAAGTGTTGGCATAGTAGTTGGTTGGCGTTTGGTGAGCCTCGTAAATGCGCTTGTAGTTTTCGAATTTAAGCGTATGTATGAAACTCGTAACAGGCACATACTCGTTTTTCAGCCACGAAGTATCTTTCTTTGGCTGGTCGCTTTGCGCCATCAAGCTGTCTGCTTGTGCCTTGCTACTAACGGTAATGCGGCGCGTAGAGCGTGCCGAATCTTCTGGCTCTACGCCTGCAATCTTTGCATTGTCGGGGCGACCGCCATACGCTTTGTCGTCGGTTGCATTATCGCCAGCCTTACTTGTACGGCTGTTTTGTTTCTTTTCGCGTTGTTTCTTGTCTTTTTTAGCCTCCATTGCAAACTTCTTGGCAGCAATTTCTTCTTTGGTCATGGGTACTTTTCGGTTAAAGCCGATGTTGTAACGATGGCTGAAAAAGACGCTAAGATTATCGTTCCTGTTCCAGTTCTTAGTTAAGACGGTAGGGATTTCGCTCGTGGTAAAGTTCTCGCTGAACGTTTCTGGATGGGTGATATAGTTGTCGTTGGTTATTCCCCCGTTCTCGCTAGCCTTTTGATGGTTGGTAGAAAACAACAGATGCGCTTGGTATCTGTCGCCGATGTACGACCCATACATGGTGTAATTAAACATGGCCGTACTTTGGTTTTGGTAGAAACCGCGCCCATAGTTGTAGTCGAACTTGAAACCAACGCCCACACGTTTGCCGGCATTCACGCCAAATAAAGCCGTAAAATGGTCTTCGCCGTCGGTCTTGTCGCCGCAACTGAAATAGCTAAGATTGGTTATGGGCGACAGTGTATTGGTGAAAAGGAACTTGTCGGCAGGCACAATGAAGTAGCTATAAGGCTCAGTAAAGATAAACTGACCATCAGCCGGCCTGTTTACGAACACGCGATTAAGTCTGGGCGACGACAAGTTGCCCAGCATATTGTACTCACCTCGCATGCCATAAGTAAAGGCTTTGTTCATAAACATGTGCGAGAGGGTGTCGGGTTGCGCCGCAATGCGGTCGCCAAAACGTGGGTCTACGGTCCACACTTTCAGCCCCACGGGTATCTCCTTGTTAGAACCCAGCGAGTCTTTCCTGTTCTCTCTCTTGCCTGTTGAGAAATTTCCGTCCTCGTCAAAGCGAGTGAAGTCGTCTTGTGCAAGTGCCGACGACAGTGCCAACGACAGCATTGCGGCCAGCATGAATAACCTGTTCATCTAGCGAATAAAGCGAAGTATTGTTTCGGCAATCTTGAAAACCATCGACCCCAGCACGATAAACGTGCCTACGGTGGTGTCTGATAAGAAATATACGGATACGCCAATAATGGCTCCGATGATGAAAATAATATTCAGTATGTTCCTTATGGGCAAGAATTGGTCTTGCTCCTTATCTGGTCTTCTATGTCTTCTTTGTGGATATTGCGTTTCCATACAAATGCTATTTGTGTTGCTATTTTGTTTCTTGATGTGCGGAACTGGCGTGGTCGGCACGGTGTCTTATTGTCTCAATCGCTGCTTAATGGTCTCAAATACCTCGTCTTTACGGTCGATGGTCTTGCGCCTAAACTTGCCCGACATCTTGCTAAGCTTGGTCTTAGCCTTGTTTAATCCATATTGGTCTGTAATCCATTTCTCGGCAGTTGCCTCCACTCCGCTGCCTTCACCGCGGTTCATCTCATAGGCATAGCTAATGCGCGAGAGTGTTAGGTTAAGCTTTCCGTCTGAACACTTGGCAATGAGCGTGTAGTTAAACACAGTTCTGTCTAGCGAAAGAAAAGTGCTTTGAAACACCAACCACTCTTTAAATCGTGCCGCAATGATATGTTCTTTCTTGTTAACCAGTGCAATCGAACTTTCAGGGAATTGGTTTTCGCCCTCGGTTAAGTCTTCAATCGCCGCGTAGGTAGCGTCGTAAATCTCTTGTGCACTTTTGCCAGGGAGGTCTAGTTCGTAATCAAACACCACCTTGCCGTCAACAGTTGGCACTGCGCCTTCTAGGTATTTGCCCTGTTCGGTGGTGGTTGCGCTTTCTTTTTTGCTTTTTGTTTGTGTAGATTTGTTTTGTTCCTTACTTTGTGGACGTTCCCAATCGTTTTGTGCGAACGTGAAAACGGGAACGAAGAGTAGTGCTAAAAATAGTTTCCTTTTCATTATAATAAACTTTATTACTTACCTCGTTGTGGATGAATATAATTGCTGTTTGCGTTGTTGGCGGCCTATATTGCTGATGGTTTGCACCATTTGCCGTTATCTTTATTGAGTGAATGTGGTGTTGGCAGGCTTAACAAGGTTGTGCAACCTCTATGTTTGCCGCTTGTTTGCGCACATTTTCAACATACAAATTTACAAAAAAATAGATGGATGCGCCGCCAATATTCAATATTTAACTAAATGGCACAATGAAAAGTTATTGATGTGGCTCGCATGCGATGGACAAAAAATACCCGCATGCGAGCCACTTTGAGGAATGAAACAAGCTTGGACATAGCAGAGGACAATACCTTAAAAGCCACAAGGAATGTTTATAACACTGTGGAGTATTTGTCCCTAAGCCTGCCTACACTTGTTTATGTCTGTAAAGGTTCTTATTCCTTTCTGACTAACAGAAGTTTAAATGTAAATACCTACACCAATTCTGAGGCCAACCGTTGAGTACTTGGAATGGCTTTTAAACGATTGGTTGTAGTACAGCGAAGGTTCGATAGTAACAGTGCGACTAACGAAGAATGCGTAGCCCAACTCAAACCCTGGCATGATGTCGTTATAGTTGTGGTAGGTGTGCACAAGGCTTGCGTTTGCTCCAACAAATAGGCCGTTTTGTTCTATATAATATCTTAGTCCTGCCCCAACAGAAATATAATCGGGCACAGTTTCATTGCCATAGTGGTTGTAAGCGAACTGTCCTAACACCATCCAGTCGTCTTCAAAGAAATAACCGGCCTTAGCTTGCACGCCGAAACTAAACTTATTGTTGCCGTTGTAGTTGATGTCCAGCCCCGAAAGCGAACCAGCCACATACACTTTTTCCTCTTCAAATTGTGCGCTTGCCGTGAGCGTAAGCATCAACGACACGAAAAGCAAACCTAATTTCTTTTTCATTTCTACGGGATTAATCTTTAATTCAATTTTGTTAATTCTCTTTCTGCAACTGTTGTCCTGCTAGCGGTTGGCACAATGCCACAAAAAACCGCCTTAAATAGGCTTTAAGTCACATTAACTGCAAAAGTAAATAAATTATTCGACAAATGCGAGAAATATACTTATCTTTGCATTCATTATATATTTAGGTCTCCTTGCGCTTGCATGTGGAAGGCCTAAACAACAATACAAGGCACAAACAAATAGAAGAGAGATATTCTGATGATAAAGCAATCCTTACTTTTACGTCGATTTTTGCTGTTGTTTCTCGCGTTTTTTGTCGCGACAACGCTCCTCGCACAGAAGTTTTCGTTTTCAAAACCCAATGCGCTTAACGAGTGGAAACTGCCTAAACGCGAGGTTAGAGCGGTGTGGCTCACCACCATTGGCGGATTGGATTGGCCGCGTTCGTATGCTCAAGACGACTTGGCGGCAAGTAGACAAAAGCAAGAATTGCGTGGTATTTTGGACAAACTTCAACGCGCAGGCATCAATACCGTTTTGTTTCAGACACGCGTTCGCGGAACGGTAGTCTATCCTTCACTGCTCGAACCATGGGATGGATGCCTCTCTGGTGTACCAGGAAGGTCGCCAGGCTACGACCCTTTGGCCTTTGCCATAGACGAATGCCATAAGCGAGGGATGGAGTTGCACGCTTGGGTGGTTACTATTCCTGTGGGAAAGTGGAACGCGCTAGGTTGCAAATCGCTGAGAAACAAGCACCCGCACCTGATAAAACGGATTGGCGAAGAGGGCTATATGGACCCCGAAAACCCGACAACAGCCACTTATTTGGCCAACATCTGCAAAGAAATGTCCGACCGCTATGACATCGATGGCTTGCACCTAGACTATATCCGCTATCCCGAAACGTGGAAAATAAACATTTCGCACGATGCTGCAAGGCGAAACATTACGGCCATTGTGCGTGCCATTGGCGAGAAAGTTAAGGCCAATAAGCCTTGGGTGAAGTATAGCTGTTCGCCCATTGGCAAGTTTAACGACCTTAGCCGTTTTGCAAGTAATGGCTGGAACGCATACACCAAGGTTTGCCAAGATGCGCAAGGCTGGTTGCGCGATGGGCTAATGGATGCCCTTTTCCCCATGATGTATTTCCAAGGCAACAACTTTTTCCCTTTTGCTATCGACTGGGCAGAACAGAGTTATGGGCGAATGGTGGTGCCTGGACTGGGTATTTACTTTATGTCGCCCAGCGAAAAGAACTGGTCGCTCGAAATCATAACGCGCGAAATGCAAGTGTCTAGGCAGTATGGCATGGGGCATGCCTATTTCAGAAGTAAGTTCTTTACCGATAACTTGAAGGGCATATACACCTATGCTCAACAAGTTTTTACGCCAACTTTGGCCCTGCCGCCCGCTATGACATGGGAAAACAGCAAGCTACCATCGCCTCCAACGGACTTAAACACGAGCGAAGAAAACGGAAACGTTTTTGTTAGTTGGCGTGGTGGCCGTAGCACCAACAACTCGCCATATATATTATATAATGTGTATGCCAGCTCGTCTTATCCTGTTGACGTTACCGATGGTCGCAATCTCATAGCCATGCGCTATGCAAAGAACAGCATTGAGGTTAGTCCGCGAAACGCACAAATGTATTTTGCCATAACAACGATGGACAGATATGGCAACGAAAGCCAACCTTTGCAAACACGAAAGGCGGCAGGCGGCAGCAGAAGCGAACTTAAAATGCTGCCTTACAGTGATGGAAAGGTGTTGCTGCCCAAGTCGGCCGATGCTTTGTGGGGACGTGTTTGGGTTGTTGAAACCTTGCAAGGTCAACACGTTGCAACGCTTTCTTCGGTTAACGATATGCTTGATGTGCGTGGTATAGCCAATGGCGTATACGTGTTGCGTGCCCTTAACAACAAGGGAGTGGGGCATCGTTTGGGAATGTTCACTAAAAAACGCTGAACCTTAGTGTCGAACGCTTCTGCATCGGTAAGAGAAAGGGTTATAGCACGTTTGCAACTGCATTTTTTTGTCGATAAACGAGAACGAATTTTGATTTTTTCGTATCTTTGCCTAGAACTTTTGTGTGTAAACGGACGATAATCTTAGTGTTTGTAACACGAAGGTGCTAATACCGCTCCGTTTATAGGCAACAATCAATACCGTTCCTGCAAGTGTTTTTACGAAAAACATGTGAGGGATTGCTGATTTCACGAAGAAAGCTTACTTTGATTTCTTAGCACGACAAGAAACAAAAAGCTTTTCTCGTTGGATGTTAGGGCATATAATGATAATTCAACCCTTTCAATATGTATTGGGGAGATATTCTTAACGACGCATTAAAGTAAGAAAACTTGGTTAGGATGGCCTTTGTAAAGGGCATTAATTCAAAAGACAGAAGTATGCGTATCGACTTTAATCAGAAGGGTTCGAAAGTGTTTCACTCGCTCTTCACTAAGCGTATAGTACGCTTTCTCTTTATTCTTATACCTTGGATAGGGAACGTACAAGCACAGACTTATCAAGGTGGCGTGTTCGACTTCGAAGGAAAGCCCTTGGAGTTTGCCAATGTTGTTGCTTTAAGTTTACCCGACTCGGCACTCATAAAGGGGACTGTTACCAATAGTAAGGGAGAGTTTACGCTCTCGCTCGATGCACCTACTGACGATATTTTGTTTAAAGTCAGTCTTGTGGGCTACCAAACCACATTTTCAACTCCCGCCAAGATAAGCTCCATTGTATTGCCAGCCTCCTCAGTTAGCCTAGCAGAGGTTGTTGTCAAGGGCAGCAAGAAAGCCTTTTCCATCAAAGGGAACAACTTGGTGTGCAATGTTGCAGGCACTTCGCTCAGTTCCGAAAGCCATATAAATGATTTACTAGGAAAGCTACCAGGGTTCTACATGCAAGGCGAACAGTTGAAGTCGATAAACCAAGGTGAGATAAAGTATTTCCTCAACAGCCGCCCTGCAACGGCAGAAGAAATTGCGCGCATTGACGTTAAGTCAATCAAGTCTGTTGAGATAGACAGGCACCCTGGTTCTCGTTATTCAGGAGAAGTGGGGAGCGTGGTGTTTATCCATACAGGCATGTCGCTCGAAGGTGTTTCCGCCTTTTTGCGTTCTTACACCAGAATTAATCATAAACTTTCGCAAGGCATAGACGGAGAAGTGAGATATAGGTACAAAAGGTTCAGCATAACTCTTGGTGCCGACTATACAACCTACCAGTCGCAACCGCACCAAGAAAACACCTTTGAATTGTTGCATTCGGCAACAGCATGGAAGGTAAAATCGCAAGATACGAAAAAGAAGAACAAGGACAGAGACCGAATGTATTTTGCTAATCTTGAATATGACTTAGAGGATGGGCATCAACTCAATTTGAGATACACCAGACAACCGTCAAGTTCTGATGTTTATATGGTTGGCGATTTGTCTGTATGGAAAGGTAATGACTTTCTTTATGAAGGTTTCGAGAGCAACATAGCAAGTCATAATACAAAGGATAACATCAATCTATACTATAAGGGAGCTTTAAGTAAACATTGGACAATAGACCTTGCCTCCGACTGGTACCAACAACGATCCACATCTGAACAGCACCTGCAAGAGAAAGGGCGATTTACTGAGATTTATTCAAGAGGAAATAGCTCATTGTGGGGTTTCTCTCCTCGTGCTGTTTACCAAGCAAAGAGAACAAAAATAGAAGTGGGCGGCGATTGGAGCAAATCTGTTATACGAGGTTGGACAAGACTAAACATTGCTGATGCCCAACCTACTGACAACAGAATACAGGAAATTAAAGGGGCTGGATACATAGGGGTTGACCATACAACGCCAAACCAACGATGGAATATGGGTTTTGGATTACGTTTTGAGAGAACGAACAAGCGTTATCAAGACTATGCAAAAGAAACAGAAACCCAAAGCTTTTGTTACCAAACGCTCCTTCCTTCTTTGTCTCTTTCCTATTCACGAGAAAGTTGGACGCACCAACTTAGCTACAATTCGTCAATAATATACCCCACATTCAGTCAGCTGGCAAGTGGGGATGTGTACCTCAATCGATATAACATCAAGCAATCCAACCCTGGTTTAGAACGTTCGGTTGTACATAACATCAGCTACGACTGTTCGTATCGTTGGCTGTACTTGTCGGTTGGTTACACCTATACCCATCGTCCTATCTTAGAAACGTTCGAATTGGATTCATTTCATGGCGAGCATCGAGTTAAAGTAACATCTCAAAACCTAAGTTACATGCAAGGTTTTAAGGCGTTGTTTAATGCTGCCCCACGTTTTGGCTTTTACGAACCAAGGTATATGTTGGGTTTCATTCAGAACTTCATCACCCTTCCTAGTAGCAAAGAACATTCTTCGTACTCAGTAAGTAAGCCTTTTATTGTTCTTTCTTTGAACAACAGCTTTACTTTCCCTCATCAGTGGGAGGTAAGTTTAGATTATTCGTACAATGCAGCAGGCAGTAGCGGATATATAGAGTACAGTTCATCGTCAACTCTCAATTGTTCTGTTGTAAAGCACTTCTTTGAAAGAAAACTACGAGCAAGCTTAAAGCTGACAGATATATTTGACACATCTACACCTCGAATTAGTGGCAGGTTCCAAGGTGTTTTATTAAATGGCCGTGCTTGGATGGATTCGCGGTCTGTTCGATTAAATATTTCCTGGTATTTCAATCAACACCGAACGGAAAAGAAACATTCTTCCATTTCTTCTGAAATGAATAGGCTGTGATATAGGCAAAAACGCGAGACGGAATGGCTTGCGATCATCTTGTTCGAGTAATGAACGGCAATCGTTAAGGGGTAAATGTTGATACTGAGCACCAGCCCAAACCTTGTATGTGCGCCATTTTTTTGTCCATTTTTCAGCGTAAATTTTAACATTATGAGTGGCCTTTTATCAACCAATCGTTCAACCGGCTGCAAAAAATCGATTCTCGCGAGAGTTGTTTTCGATGTAAAAAGGGGTTAGCATGTGAATGCGGCAAGATGAATATTTATTTAGAAAAGCCGTCATTCGCACCAGTTTTGGGCCTATTTACAGCAAAATGCAGTGCATTTTGGTGCTAAACGCAGTGCATTTTGCCGCAAAACGCAGTGCATTTTGGTGCAAAATGCAGTGTGTTTTGGTGCAAAACGCAAGGCAAAATGGTGCTAAATGCAGTGCAAAATGGTGCTAAATGTGAGCCGACACGCATAAATATCCCCTACAATGGTATAAATAAAACCTTTTAGAACCATTAAATATATGGCTAAAAGGGGTAAAATATCCGTTAAATAGTATAGTTTTAGGAGCTAAAAGCGCGTATTTGGGTGCGAAATAATTGCGAGTTGGGAGCCAACTAGAAAGGCTAAATGGTGCAAAACGCAAGTGATTTTTTAAAAATGGACAAAAAAATGACGTGGGTAAGACAGAAAAATGCAGCTAATTACCTGCTTTATGTTCTTTGTTTTGTCTAGAAGGGAATGTTAGATAAAGGGTGTTTTGTAAAATACGTTTACTAGATTAAGTGCATCCCTCAATTTTAGACACCCTAAGCGTGCAAGTTGAACGCCAATAAGGGGCGTTATACTGCTTACCAAATATTATAAGCGGTTTGTATGGCTTCCTGTCCATCATAGGTATGTAGTCGGCATCTTGCCTGTCTTATTCACTTAATATAGCCCGCTGCGCCTACAAAAACAACACAGGGAATGTGTTCAACAGTTCATAAAAACAGTACAAGTTATAATGAAACAGATTAAGGTTAAAACCTTCTTACAGCTATAATCAGTCAGCCAGTTGTTGCTTGTATAATGACATGAAACATTACACCTTATTATATATAGAGATAAATGATAGGCTCTTTACAAGTAAAGAAGGTTGTTGCTGTGGTGGAACAAGGTAGGCTGAAACTTGAATATCGCCTTAAACAAATTATCAAGATGTTAGCCAAATTAATTGGGCTTAATCGCCATCAATAGGTTATTGCAATTGAGACAAAAGGCCATCTATTATCTTGAAATATCAATTTAAGAGCCCTTTTCCGACTTAAAATATATTAACAACGCAACTTTTTCGGAAAAAACGCTTGTGGAATGATTTATTTCCAGTACTTTTGCACTGAATTTCGAAGCGTTTCTTTTCTTGAAACGCTTTTATTACAATCAACAACTTATTGCATTAAGATATACAAATATGTATAGCAAAGAAGAACTATTATCAAAAGAAATGTCTGAATTGGAAGACATTGCAAAAACACTTGGTGCCGAATACGATGGTGACAACATTGAAGAATTGGTGTATTCGATACTAGACAAGCAGGCCATTGACGAGGGGACGAAGAACCCCTTGGGCCAAAAAAAGAAAAGAACGAGAATTGTTAAGAAAGACACAGATAGAGTATATTCGGTAAAAGGGAAAGACGGAGAGAACTTTGATGTGAAAAACAACAAGGTAACACCTAGCGAACAACCATCTTTGTTTAAGGAAGTGGAAGATACTACGGCCGAAACGGAAGCCGAAGAACCCGCTAAACCCAAGAAAAGGGGACGCAAATCAAAGAAAGAAAAAGAAGCAGAAGCTGCTGCCTTGGCCGAAGCAGAGCGTTTGGCTAAGGAAACCGAAGAACAACAGAAAGAGGAAAACAAGGACGAAAGCGCGCCTGAACAGGTGACAGCCGAACCTGACGATAATATACAAGCCGAACCGCAAGAGGTTGTGGACGAACAAGCTGAGGCAGAGCCAATAAATGAAATGTCTGTTCCGGAGGCTGGTTTCTTGCCAGAGGCCAACGACATGGAAGAAAACCAAGATGCTCCCGACAGCGGGCTGTTGGCACAATTACAGGCCAAGATAAATGCTCGCAACGAGGGTTCGAACGATAGGCCAGACCCGATAAGGGAGGGGTGTTGGGAAGGCGACCCTGGCGATGGAACTGATTTCATCACCGTTGTTGACTTACCTATCGAAGACCAAGGCGCATTGCCTAACTACGACATCTTCGACAATCCCACCAATGGAATGCCTAATGCAGGCTATCAACAACAAGAGCCCGTGCAACCGGCACAACCCGCTTACGACTTCTCTGACTTGATAACGGCAGATGGCGTGCTCGAAATTATGCCCGACGGATACGGTTTCCTTCGTTCGAGCGATTACAACTATCTTTCTTCGCCTGACGACGTGTACGTTTCCACACAGCAAGTGAAGAAATATGGATTGAAAACGGGCGATGTAGTACAGAGTAGAGTTCGTCCGCCGCGCGAAGGAGAGAAGTATTTCCCACTGACAAGCATCGACATGATTAACGGCAGGGTGCCAGATGAAATTCGCGATCGCGTTCCTTTCGAGCATCTTACGCCGCTATTCCCCGACGAAAAGTTCAATCTTTGTGGTAATCCTGCCACGACAAACCTTTCGACACGCATCGTAGACTTGTTCTCGCCCATAGGAAAAGGACAGCGTGCACTTATTGTGGCGCAACCCAAGACAGGTAAAACCATCTTGATGAAGAACATCGCCAACGCCATTGCAGCCAATCATCCCGAAGCATACCTGATGATGCTGCTCATTGACGAGCGCCCGGAGGAAGTTACGGACATGGCTAGAACGGTGAACGCAGAGGTTATTGCCTCTACATTTGACGAACCGGCAGAACGCCACGTGAAGATTGCTGGCATCGTACTTGAAAAAGCGAAGCGCTTGGTTGAGTCGGGACATGACGTAGTTATTTTTCTAGACTCTATCACACGTCTGGCCAGAGCATACAACACCGTCAGTCCTGCAAGTGGCAAGGTGCTTACGGGTGGTGTGGATGCCAACGCCCTTCAAAAGCCCAAACGCTTTTTCGGTGCAGCTAGAAATGTGGAAAACGGTGGCTCGCTTACCATCATCGCCACGGCACTTATCGACACGGGTAGCAAGATGGACGAAGTGATATTCGAAGAGTTTAAGGGTACGGGTAACATGGAATTGCAACTAGACCGCTCGCTAAGCAATAAGCGAATATTCCCGGCCGTAAATCTTGTTGCATCAAGTACGCGCCGCGACGACCTGTTGCAAGACAGGACAACCCTCGACAGGATGTGGGTGCTGCGCAAGTACATATCAGACATGAACCCGATAGAGGCCATGAATTCTATTCACGACCGCTTGAACGTTACCAAAGACAACGACGAGTTCTTGCTATCAATGAACGCTTGACGTGGAGTGGGGCGTGAGCCTCGCTCAATTGTGACGAAAGGCGAAAGATAAAAATACGAAACAGCCGACCTGTAAACGGTGCAAATCGGTGGGCACAGTTAAGAAAGATAATGACAAGACTTTTCTTAAAGCGTATTTTTTACTAAACATTCGCCAGGTAATAATATGCTCGTGGTTTTTGAAAGGAATAAGGAGTGGGGTGTGTCAACATAGATGAACCCCATCTGTAAACAAGGTCAAACATCACTAAACAGTAAAAAAGCCATCTTGATATAGCAAATAATACACAAAAAGTGGCCAATAAGAGCAATATTAAAAATAAAACATCAAAAAAAAGTAACATTCTTGTTGTATTAATAAAATAATGATTATATTTGCACCATCAGTAGGCATTTAGTTTTTATAGTATGGTACAGTTAGTAGAAACAAAAGGTAAAAAGAGAGATTCGCAAATCTTCATCAATCCCCAATTGATGGGTACGTTGGCAAAAAACATTTGCCAGGAGATTTCTGTAAATCAAAAGTACAAGGACAAAACTTACTCTGCAAAGCAACTTGCAAAGGATTTAGGAACGAATACGAGGTATATCTCAACTGTTATTAACAGGCAATTCAATACCAACTATACGTCCTTCGTTAACAAGTTCCGTATCCAAGAAGCCATGAAGCTGTTGAAAGACAAGCGCAAGGCACACCTCACCATTGAGGATGTATCGGATGCAGTGGGGTTCTCTACACGTCAGTCGTTCTACACTTCGTTTAAGAGGTTCACAGGAATGACACCAAGGGAATATCGAATTTCCCCCGAAAATGACAGGTAAACAATTTTATCTCCACGCAAGCTAATGCGTGGAGATAATTTTTTGCACTCAAAACAAAGTAATAATCATGAAAGAAACAGGCACATTTAACTATGCTGACGAACGATTTGCCGACTTGCAAATGCTTCGTTATAGGCTTCCGCAATTTGAAAAACTTTCGCTTCAACAAAAGAAATACATATATTATCTGTCGCAAGCCACGCTTTGCGGTAGGGACATTACCACAGACCAGTTTGGAAAATACAACCTTCGTATAAGGAAAACACTGGAAACACTTTACACAGAACTCGATAAAGGGGCCGACAAGGAAAACTACGACAAGTTGGCTTTGTACCTGAAACGTGTTTGGTTCTCGAATGGTATCTACCATCATTACGCCAACGACAAGATACGCCCCGACTTCTCGGAAAGATTCTTTCGCGATGCAGTTAAGCAGATGCCTGTGGAAAAGCTGCCGATGAATGGTTATAACTCTGTTGAGGAGCTGTGCGACGAATTGTGTCCCATAATGTTCGACCCCGAAATTCTCCCCAAAAGAGTGAACAAAGCCGATGGGGTGGACTTGGTGAAGACTTCGGCTTGCAACTATTATGAAGGTGTAAGTCAACAGGAAGTGGAGGACTTCTACAACGAAAAGAAGGCCGCCGCAGGCGACAACTCGCCTTCATGGGGTTTGAACTCAAAACTCGTAAGGGGCGATAAAGGGCTAGAAGAAAAGGTTTGGAAAGAAAATGGCGCGTATGGTAAGGCCATTCGCCACATCATATATTGGTTGGATAAGGCGAAAGGTGTTGCTGAAAACCAACAGCAGCAACGCGTTATCGACTTATTAATAAGATATTATCGCACAGGCGACCTGCATTTGTTTGACGAATATTCGATTGAATGGCTTAAAGAGCAAGCAGGTAACGTGGATTTTATCAACGGATTTATCGAGGTTTATGGCGATCCGCTGGGCATCAAAGCCTCGTGGGAGGGTATTGTTGAGTATAAAGACTTGGAAGCAACGCGCCGAACACGTCTTATTAGTGACAATGCGCAATGGTTTGAAGACCATTCGCCTGTCGACTCGCGATTTAAAAAGGCCGAAGTACGTGGCGTTACAGCCAACGTTGTGTGTGCGGCAATGCTCGGTGGAGACGAATATCCCTCTACGGCAATCGGCATTAACTTGCCCAACGCCGACTGGATCAGGGCGCAACATGGGTCGAAAAGTGTAACAATAAGCAACATTACCGACGCGTACAACAAGGCAGCGAAGGGCAACGGCTTTAAAGAAGAGTTTGTTATTGACGAAGAAACACTGGACATTGTGTCTCGTTACGGCGACATTTGCGATGAACTGCACACCGACTTGCACGAATGTTTGGGGCATGGCAGTGGTCAATTGCTGCCCGGCGTTAGTCCTGATGCCCTGAAGGCCTACGGAAACACCATCGAAGAGGCGCGCGCCGACCTCTTTGGCTTGTATTATATGGCCGACGATAAGCTGCAAGAGTTGGGCTTGTTGCCCGATAAAAACGCTTTCCGCTCACAGTATTATACGTATATGATGAACGGACTGATGACTCAATTGACCCGAATAGAGCGCGGAAAGGACATTGAAGAGGCACACATGCGCAACAGGGCACTCATTGCCCATTGGACTCTTGAACACGGAAAAGGTGCTGTTGAGTTGGTAAAACGCAACGGTAAGACATACGTTCGGATAAACAACTATGAGCAATTGCACCGTTTGTTCGGCGAACTTCTGGCCGAAGTGCAACGCATCAAGAGTGAGGGCGACTTTAACGCAGCTCGCAATCTAGTTGAGAATTATGCAGTTAAGGTAGACGGTGAACTACATGCCGAAGTGTTGGAACGTTTTGCCAAACTAGACATTGCGCCTTATAAGGGCTTTATCAATCCCGTATATAAGCCCATACTGAATAGTGAGGGCGAGATTATAGACGTAGAAGTAGATTACTCGGAAGCTTACGATGCACAGATGTTACGCTATTCTAGCGAGTTCGGTTTCCTTGTTTAAGAAGGCGAAAAGAAAGAAAACCAATTTAACAAACACAAAGGGTAGGGGAGTGGAGCCTGTTATTTGAACTCGATAACGGCTCAATCAGGATAACAAGACTTCTCCCCAGGCTCTTCAACATAATAATTTGAGATTAGCAATGAACGAAGATACACATAGCAAGCTGATGGCGATAAAGCAATCGTTTCGGCTCTTTATGGACGGCACAACCTCGCGTTCTATGGCTCAAAAAGGCATAGGATATAAGATTAATTGGGGAGTTCCGTTCCACGAACTGCGTAAAATGGCCGCACCTTACGCGCCCAACTACGAACTGGCCATTGAGCTTTGGAAAGAGAACATACGCGAATGTAAGATTATGGCCACCTTGATTATGCCGCCCGAACGCATGTCGCCCGAACTGGCTGACGTGTGGACGGAGCAGCCTTTGCAACAAGAAATGGCCGAGATGCTGGCCTTCAACTTGCTGCAACACGTTGATTTCGCGCCCGCATTGGCCTATCAGTGGATGGCGAGCGACCGAATGGATAGGCAGATATGCGCCTATCAGCTTTTGGCGCGCCTTTTTATGAAAGGTAGCGAACCCAATGAGCGTGGCTTAGACGAATATCTCGACCAGGTTAGCGTTGCTTTGCAAAGCGATAACCTCGGCGTAAGACATGCTGCTAGTGCTAGTTTGCAAAAGCTGGCCATGCTGGGTGATAGCTACGAACAACGGGTTGACGAACTGTTGGCGCGCTTGCAAGCACCTTGACGATGTAAGAAACACCGGCCGCCCTTGCACAACCAGAGCCGTCGCAAAGCTACATTTTTACGATGGAACGCGCGCTTTTCGGATATTTATCGTAACTTTGTAGGGCTGACAAAGAATTGAAAATGAAACAAGACAGCAAAAGGCAGGCTCGAAAAATACTCGACCAATATCTAGAAACGAACAATAATAGGCGGACGTCTGAGCGTTACGCCATTCTCGATGCGGTGTTTAGCATAAAGGGACATTTCTCACTCGACCAGCTTAGCGAGTATATCAAGAACCAAAATTTCAAGGTTAGTAGGGCCACATTATATAATACACTGAGGCTGTTCATCAAGTTAAGGCTTGTGGTTAGGCACAAGCTGATAGACGGAACCAAGTACGAAGCACGTACAAAAAACGACAATCACTGTCATCAGGTGTGCACAATGTGCGGTTCGGTGACTGAGGTGAACCTGCCAGAGATAACAACCACGCTAGAGCAAGTGCGGCTCAAAGGCTTCGAAAGCGATGGTTTCGCGCTTTATCTTTATGGTGTGTGCAGTGCATGCCAAAAGAAAATGAAGTGAAGTTTGTAGGAAATAACAATACACATATTATATATATGAAGACAGGAAAAGTAGACGTTCTTCTGGGATTACAGTGGGGCGATGAAGGCAAAGGTAAGGTTGTGGACGTGCTAACGCCACAATATGATGTCGTTGCACGCTTTCAAGGCGGTCCCAACGCAGGTCATACGTTAGAGTTTAACGGTCAAAAGTTCGTCTTGCGGAGCATTCCTTCTGGCATATTCCAAGGCGGAAAAACAAACATTATCGGCAATGGCGTGGTGCTTGCACCCGATTTGTTCATGGCCGAGGCAAAGGATTTGGAGAAAAGTGGGCACGACTTGAAGAAGTGTCTGCACATATCTAAGCGCGCACACCTTATCATGCCAACCCATCGTGTGTTGGATGCTGCCTACGAAACACTAAAAGGCGACAAGAAAGTGGGTACCACTGGCAAGGGAATTGGGCCGACTTATACCGATAAAGTATCGCGTTCGGGATTGCGTGTGGGTGACATCTTCGAAGGATTTGAAGAAAAATACGCACAACATAAAGAGCGACACCTCAACATTCTGCGCAGTATGAACTATACGGACTTCGACATTAGCGAAGTGGAAAAGACTTGGATGGAGGGCATTGAATATATGCGACAGTTCAATATCGTTGACAGCGAGTTCGAACTTAACAGCCTTTTAAACGAGGGGAAAGCCATTCTATGCGAAGGTGCACAAGGAACAATGCTCGATGTAGACTTTGGTAGCTATCCTTATGTAACCTCTTCGAACACCATTACGGCAGGCGCATGCGCCGGTTTGGGCATTGGTCCTAACAAGATAGGCGACGTTTACGGCATTATGAAAGCCTATTGCACGCGCGTTGGTTCAGGTCCTTTCCCCACAGAACTGTTCGATGAAACAGGGAAAAAGCTGCGCGACCTGGGTCACGAGTATGGTGCGGTGACGGGTAGAGAACGTAGATGCGGTTGGATTGACCTCGTTGCGTTGCGCTATTCGATTATGATAAATGGCGTAACTCAACTCATCATGATGAAAAGCGATGTGCTAGACACATTCGAAACCATTAAGGCGTGCGTGGCTTACGAAAAGGACGGCCAACGAATTGACCATTTCCCATTCGACATCGAACACGGAATAACCCCCGTTTACGAAGAGCTGAAAGGCTGGCAAACCGACATGACGCAGTTTACCAGCGAGGAACAGTTCCCCCAAGCATTCAAAAATTACATTGATTTCTTGGAGAAACAACTGCAAACACCCATCAAAATCATCTCTATCGGACCAGATAGAAACCAAACAATTGTTAGGAAGAAGTAATGAACAAACCATCCATACCCAAAGGAACAAGGGACTTTTCACCGGCCGAAATGGCCAAACGAAACTATATTTTCGACACCATTAAGGATGTTTACGCCCTTTATGGCTATCAACAGATAGAGACACCCTCCATGGAAACGCTGCAAACGCTCATGGGGAAGTATGGCGAAGAAGGGGATAAGCTATTGTTTAAAATCCTCAATTCTGGCGATTTCATCGGCAAAGTGCCTGCTAACGAGTTTATAAGCGACAATGTGTTGAAACTAGCAGCCAAGATTTGCGAGAAGGGATTGCGCTACGACCTCACTGTTCCCTTTGCTCGCTATGTGGTAATGCATCGCGACGAACTGCAAATGCCGTTCAAGCGCTATCAAATTCAGCCCGTATGGAGAGCCGACCGCCCACAGAAGGGTAGGTATAGGGAGTTTTATCAATGCGATGCCGACGTTGTTGGGTCTGACTCTTTGCTTAACGAAGTGGAACTGGTGCAAATCATTGACACGGTATTCACCAAGTTCGGCATTAACGTTCAGATAAAACTGAACAACAGAAAAATACTTGCCGGTATTGCCGAGTATATTGGGCAACCCGACAAAATCGTCGACATCACCGTGGCAATAGACAAGCTCGACAAGATTGGTGTTGAGGCTGTGAATGCCGAAATGTTGGCCAATGGAATTTGTCAAGACGCTGTTGACAAGCTGCAACCCATACTTACCATGTCGGGAACCAACGTCGAGAAACTCGAAACCATTGCCCAAACCATCGCCACATCAGAAATTGGCGTGAAAGGGGTAGAGGAAACGCGTTTTATTTTGGAGAAGATAGAGGCTGTTGGGCTGAAAAACGAATTGCAACTTGACCTAACTTTGGCACGCGGACTAAACTATTACACAGGTGCAATCTTCGAGGTGAAGGCCAAAGACGTGGCCATTGGAAGTATAACCGGTGGTGGTCGTTACGATAATCTTACTGGGATATTCGGCATGCCTGGGCTTAGTGGCGTGGGTATCAGCTTTGGAGCCGACCGTATTTACGATGTGTTGAACACGCTGGACCTTTATCCGCAGAACGCAACACAAGCTACACAGGTGCTATTCATCAACTTTGGCGAGGCCGAATCCGACTATTGCTTGCCGATAGCCAGCCAAGTGCGTGCAGCAGGCATATCAGTTGAGCTTTATCCTGATTGTGCCAAGATGAAAAAGCAAATGGCGTATGCCAACGCCAAGGGCATTCCTTTTGTGGTTTTAGCTGGCGAAAGCGAGATAAATCAAGGCAAAGTTACGCTGAAAAACATGCTCACGGGCGACCAACAGCTAGTTTCGGCCGAAGAACTTATTGCCAAAATCACATCAAAGAACACTTAAACCACCACGATATGGAGATGGACGTTTATCATAAGTTGCTCGAAAACGGCATTAGGCCGTCTGCACAACGGCTCGCCATCATGAATTTCTTGCTCACGCATCCAACGCATCCCACGGTAGACGAGGTGTATCAAGGGTTGTGCAACGAAATCAAAACGTTGAGCCGAACCACTGTTTACAACACATTAAGAATGTTTGCCGAAAAGAATTTGGCGCAAATGATAACCATCAACGAGCACCATGTGTGCTATGATGGTTGCATTAGTCCGCACAAACATTTTTATTGCAATCGTTGTGGCCATGTTTTCGACATCTTCGACGATACGTCTGCAAAACTCCCAAAGGAAATAAACATTGATGGACACCATGTATTGGAAACACAAGTTTACTATCGCAGCATCTGCAAAAATTGTTTGAACAATACAGCTGGGCAGAATAGCAACTAATCGTGTAAAGGTTGGTAAAGGTAAAGTCTGCCACAAATCAATCATATAATTAAGGAAAAGTCAGTTGCATCGCTCATAATTTGCATAACAGCATGAGTTAATGGTAAACCGCCTGTTAACCAATGCTTTATAAAATCATAATGCCAATTATGATAAATAACAAGCGGATATAACTCCCCTAAGTGTTAAAAGTGTGCTAAAATGCAAATGTATTATGCCTTTATTGCACGCTAATTGCTTGTATTTTAGTATCTTTGCAGCGTTTTTCAAACAACATAAAGTCTAACTTTATTAATTTACTTTATTTATTATTTATGTCTAATTTAAAAAATGTACAGCCGCTGAGCGATTTCAACTGGCAAGAGTTTGAGAACGGCAGCCCTGTAGAAGTAAGCAAGGATGCTCTTGAAAAGGCTTACGATGAAACCCTTAACAAGGTTTCTGAGCATCAAGTTGTTGATGGTACGGTTATCTCCATCGACAAGAAGGAAGTTATTGTTAACATCGGTTACAAGAGCGACGGTGTTATTCCTGCTTCCGAATTCAGATACAATCCCGACCTAAAAGTTGGCGACACTGTTGAAGTTTACATCGAAAATCAGGAAGACAAAAAGGGTCAACTGATTCTTTCGCACAAGAAGGCACGTCTTAGCAAAAGCTGGGAGCGTGTTAATGCCGCTCTTGAAAACGAAGAAGTTATTCAAGGTTACATTAAGTGCCGCACCAAAGGTGGCATGATTGTAGACGTCTTCGGCATCGAAGCCTTCCTCCCTGGAAGCCAAATCGACGTACATCCCATCAGAGACTACGACGTATTTGTTGGCAAAACCATGGAATTCAAGGTGGTTAAAATCAACCAAGAGTTCCGCAACGTGGTTGTTTCGCACAAGGCTCTTATCGAAGAAGAACTTGAAGCACAGAAGAAAGAAATCATTTCCAAGCTCGAAAAAGGACAGATCCTTGAAGGTACGGTTAAGAACATCACCACCTACGGCGTATTCGTTGACCTTGGTGGCGTTGACGGACTTATCCATATTACCGACCTTTCTTGGGGCCGCGTAAGCGATCCACACGAAGTGGTTAGCTTGGATCAGAAGATAAACGTGGTTATTCTCGACTTCGACGACGAGAAGCGCCGCATCGCATTGGGTCTCAAACAACTCACTCCCCATCCTTGGGATGCGCTCGACCAAAGCCTCAATGTGGGCGACCACGTTAAGGGTAAGGTTGTTGTCATCGCCGACTACGGAGCATTTGTTGAAATTGCACCTGGTGTAGAAGGCTTGATTCACGTTTCAGAAATGTCGTGGAGCCAACACCTAAGAAGTGCACAAGACTTCATGCACGTTGGCGACGAGGTAGAGGCTGTTATCCTTACACTCGACAGAGACGAACGCAAGATGTCGCTTGGCATCAAGCAGTTGAAGGACGACCCATGGGAAACCATCGAGGTTAAATATCCCGTTGGCAGCAAGCACACCTCTAAGGTTAGAAACTTCACCAACTTCGGTATCTTCGTTGAACTTGAAGAAGGGGTAGACGGACTTATCCACATCAGCGACCTTTCATGGACGAAGAAGGTTAAACATCCTTCTGAATTCACACAAGTAGGTGCTGAAATCGAGGTTGTTGTACTCGAAATAGACAAAGAGAACAGACGTTTGAGCCTTGGCCACAAGCAACTCGAAGAGAATCCTTGGGATACTTACGAAACGCTTTACACCCCAGGCAGCGTACATCGCGGAAAGATTTCCGAAATGATGGATAAGGGTGCCGTTATCACACTCAACGAAGGTGGCGAAGGTTTCGCAACTCCCAAGCACCTCGTTAAGGAAGATGGCACACAAGCTCAGCAGGGCGAAGAACTCGACTTCAAGGTTATCGAGTTCGTGAAAGATACCAAACGTATCATTCTGTCGCACAGCCGCACCTTCGAAGAAGGCAAGGACGATGTGAAACCCGCAAGAAAGCAGCACGCTGCTAAGAAGTCTGAGTCTTCTGTTCAAATCAACAATGTTGCAGCAGGTACCACCCTTGGCGACATTGATGTATTGGCAGACTTGAAGGCTAAGCTTGAAAAAGGAAAATAATTTCTAATGCCCATTAGGGCTAATTCCTTCTAATAAATTGGATGCGCACCTTGGAACTATTCCAATGGTGCGCATTTTTTTGTTTACCTTTAAGCCACTTGCCATCAACAGGTCAACTTCCTGGCAAGGATTTCAGCATCGTAAGCGGCATTCTCACTCACCAATCGCCCACCCCTACGCAAACAATCAATTCGCAGGCGAGTTGTTTTTGCGGTGCAAAATGAACTCACGACGACCCAACAACTCCCGAATACATCAACTCACCAACTTACAAACTCAAGAAAATATCAACTTATCAACTCAAAATCTCATCAACTTACCAACTCGTTAACTCACCAACTCAGAAAACTTAAATTATTATTTTTTATTTTACAATATCGCTCTAATTTTCACTTCGTTCTAGCGAGAATATTGGCTAAAAAGTAGGTAAATAACCCCTATTTCAGTCCTTTCACATCCCTTGTTTTGTCTATTTATAAGAATAAGGGCTGCATTTTGCACCATTTAGCCTTTCTAGTTTGGTTGCCAACTCCTAATTTTTCAAGCCCGTTTTTTCACTTTTACCCCCTAAAACCCTACTTTTTGATGGATATTTTGCCCTTTTGAGCCATGTTTCCAGCGGTTCGAAAGGGGTTTATTTATACCATTGCAGTGTATTTTCATGCTTTTCGTTTCACGTTTAGCGGCATTTTGCATTGCATTTTGCACCATTTTGCTTTGCATTTAGCACCAAAACGCACCGCATTTAGCAGCATATTGCACCATATTTCGCTAATAAAGGCTCGAAATCTGGTGCAATTGACGGTTTGTCGTAATAAATATTCATTCTTCCACATCCTAGAACTAACCCCTTTTTGCATCAAAACAAAAACCTTCGCGAGAATCGATTTTTTGCGACAAGGTGAGCGATTGGTGAACAGAAAGGGCACTCATAATGTTAAATTTCTTACTGAAAACTAGACAAAAGAGATTGTACTATGTACACGCAAATGAACAACGGCGACGGAAAGCACGTAGGCCTACTGCCGCTAGTGCGAACGGTTGCAGGGCATGCTGCTCACAGCCACGAAAACAGCATTATGCAAACATTGCCATACCATTGCATAAGCAAGCAGGGCATTGCCCATTTAGTTTAAAGGAAAAATTTTGCTACAATCCCTCAAATACTTAGAAACACAATGCTGATGAACCTTTTGTAAACTCGAAACTCCACCTTTTTTAACCCCAATCGGTCGTTAAGCCTATACAAATTTTGTTTGATTGTTGAGCATATTATCTATCTTATTCTTGAAGGCGTAGCGCGTGCTACGTCAAGAGAAATAAGACAGACAAAATGCCGACAAGCAAGCGAAAGATGAACAAGAAGAGATAGAAACAACCTAAAACACTTGACAAGCGGTCTGATGAGCGATTGGGGTTTAAACAGAATTCCCCCACCCTATTATGTCTTTAACCACTTCGGCACCTACAACTATACCGGCTGCGGCAGGCACAAAGGCATTACTAGCAGGCACATGTTTCTTTCCTTTGGGCTTGTGTGCGCCTTCGTCATCGGCCAAATTCCCATTAGTGGTAACGTTATCACCACATTCCGAGTTATTCTGTACCATGGGTTTAAGCGGTTGCTCTTCGCTAAACACCACCTTTACCCCAGCAATGCCCAGTGCCCTTAACTTTTTTCTCATCACTTTGGCTAAGGGGTCCATAGTGGTTTTTGATATGTCGGCCACCCTAAATGCCGTTGCATCCATCTTGTTTGCAGCCCCCATGCTCGATATGATGGGTATGCCAAACTGCTTACAACGCCTTATCAGTTCAATCTTTGCCGTGATGGTGTCAATGCAATCCACCACATAATCGTATTGTTTCAAGTCTACCTCGTCCGCATTTTCCGGCAAATAAAACATCTTATACTTACCAACCATACATGCAGGATTAATGTCGTAGATGCGTTTCTCTATCGCATCAACCTTCGCTTGTTCCAGTGTAGAGTGCAAAGCAATCACTTGTCGGTTCAGATTGGTTATGTTTACCGTGTCTGCATCAAAAACATCAATGCAGCCAACACCACTTCTTGCTAGCACCTCTACGGCATATCCCCCTACTCCACCAACGCCAAACACAGCCACTTTACTGCCTTTAAGTCGCTCTACGGCATCTTTGCCAACAAGCATTTCGGTTCTGCTAAATTGATTTTCCATACTTTCCTATCTGTATTTACGCTTATGGCATGTCCCAACAAGTGCGTTTAACCAGCTACACCAGTGCAGCATTCAGCACAACTTCCCATTCCATGCCCCATTTATCCTCGATTTTCTTCGAGTAGTTCTTTATCACATAATAATCGTTTGCATCCTTATGATACGCAAAACAGCTGTTAACCCCTTGAATAATCCATTTTAAAACGTCCTTTTCTTTGTCGTCCAACTCATTGAGCGATGCATAGCTTACGAGTTCTTGTACCTTAGCCACATCAAACTCTCCTAGTTCAAATAGCTTATAGCAAAAACTATCCTCCACTTCGTCGTCTTTGTTTATCACAATCAAACTTTGGTTCTCGTTTTCGCGTTCTAAATGTACTGTCCTCATGTTTGTTTAATTTATGATGCACGTTGCACCGAGATTAACCATCCAACAAATAAACGTAGTGGTTCATTCTTGTTAGTGAAACTTAGAGCGAGCAAACATCATTTTAAATTATAAATCCCCGAGCGCTATTAATAAAATACATCTACGCCTTTTTCTAAGCCGTCGTTGTGCAGCGTGCGGTTAGCCTTATCCTTCCCTTTTCCAAAGTTGAGCCGATATGTTGCACCCAACACAAGCATGTTGGCGTTGTCTCTTATACTCTGTATATGGTATTCTGGATGCACGTCTGACACGGTTATGCGTTCATATTTACTTCCACGGCGGGTGAACAGGTTTGCTCCCATTATCGAGAAATGCCAGTTTTTACATTGATACTGCACCTTTATCATGTTCCATCTCTCATTAGAATAATAGGTGTTTCCTTGCAATTCAAACTTGGGCTCAATCTCATGTTTTGCCGACAGCACCCATTTCCCAAAATACATGGCAGCACTTAACGAGGCGTAAAAGCGTTTGCGCGAATGGGTTTGGGTGGGTAACGGCACCTGATAGCTATCCCAACCTACGTTACCCCATAACGTTGCAAAGCCAAATAGTTCTTTCGCAGACAATTCCAATTCGAGGTTTAGCTGATTAGTAGACTGTCCGTTAATCGCTTTGCTTAAAAACTTGTCATAGTACGGGTTCGAAACTTCGCTGATATAGCTATACGAATAGTAGATGGGGTTAAACGTTTTGTTGTGCAACACCCACAAAGTAGACGTGAATTTTGCTTTGGAAAAGCGCAGATAAACCCTGTTCCGAAGATAGGTAGACGGCTTTAAGTTGGGGTTTCCTTGTCTAATGGATATGTCATCAATCACCTGTATCAAATCAGATTGTTGCGAAATTCCTGGTAACGAAGGATTAAGCAAAAACAAATAGTTTAGTGACCAATTAGGCGAAAAGGCATAATTGGCATTGGCATTCACTTTCATTCGTACGGCATTGGTCTTATAGGTGTTGTTATCTGCATAATTGTAGATGCCACTAAGATTTAAACCATAACTCAATTGTTTTGCGTTACCCGCTATTTGTGCATACAACGTTATGCGATTTTGGTTTATCGTTGCTTGCTTTAATACACCATTTTCCCGCTGCATGTTGTCTGTTGCATTATAATAGTTTTGTATTCCTACGCTGGTTCTTAGATTTTTAAAGGTCTTAGAGTACATGACGTCTGCGCCAATACGCCACGACTTGTTCTCGGTTGAGCTTATCAACGTGTCGTTATTTAAAGGGTTGGTGTACGCATTAATATAATCTCTGTCATAAGTACCAGACGAACGTCTACCATAAACATTTGCTTCTATATGTTGACTCTTGCTTAATTGCTTGCGAAAGAACAGGTCGAAATTGGGCGAAACAAAACCAAGTTTCCAGCGTATGTGGTTTGCATAACGAGATATATTGCCCTTGTAGCTTTGCGTATTCCACGAATTATCGCTGATTTTTTGGTCTTCAAAGCTAACCCCAACCTTTGTCGAAATCATGGTATTGGGGTTATGCGAATAGGTATAAGCCAATGATAATTCGTTACTCAAATAGTTGAAGTCGCTAGGCGTTCCTTTCCTTTCTCTCAACACAGGCTCATCCCTGCCGATAAAATCACCTTTCGAGCTTATCTCTTTTTTGTTATAGTCGCGCCAATTGGCAGCATAGTTCAGTTCCCATTCCGATTTTCCGTGGTGGTAATCAATGCCAACATTGCCATTGATAAATCCCGTTGTTACGCCAGTCAGTACATTAGCCATCACTGAGCCGCCGTTTATACTGGGATTAAGAATGATGTTAATCACGCTTTTTCCATCATAACGTAGGTCGGGTGTGTCGCAATATTCTATGCGCGATACGTTTTTAGGGTTCAATGAGAGTATTTTACTTAGCTCGCATGGCTTTCCGTTGATCTTAAACACAGGCGTGGAATTGTCTACCTGCACCGTTTGCAATATCTCGTTAACAGCTAAACCTGGCATTTTATACTGTAAAGCGTTGAGCAAGGACAATCCGTTTGCCGACTGCCCCAACTCCTTTTTTGAAGGAATGATAATGTAACGGCCAGCTTTCTGCATAACCGACTCTGCCGTTACAACGACATCACCCAGCGTTACTTGGCGTTCGAAGAGCGTTATCGTACCCAAATCCACAAACTGACTGGATGTTCCCGATATGTTGATTTGCAAAGGAACGAACGTATCTTTTGTTATTTCGATAGATAATGTAGAGTCGTTTACTTCGGCAGATACAAACTGCCCTGCCTGGTTTGTCTCTATTTCTATTACCTTTGTGCCGTCTTTGTTTATACCAAGAACGAGTGCCTTGTACAAAGGTTTGCCAGTTGCATCTACAACCGCTCCTTTAACTACATAGGCTAATGCAGATGCTGCTTGAGTAAGCAGCAACAAAGCAATGACGGCTTTAAGCGAAAGTGGTTTCATGTGTCTAACGTTGTGGGGATGGGTGAGATTGAAAGCAAAGGATTGGGAGATAGACAAAAGACGGATGATAAACGAATGGAAATCCCCAATCAGTGTTATGCCAATTGGGGATTTCCTATGCAATTTTGAAAGTCTAAATCTACTTCAATTCAGTTTTTCATTGTCTTAATACATTCTTAAACAGAACGCGTTAGACTTTTGAGAAACAAAACGTTATAGGCCTAACGACTTTTTAATCTCTTCAATTTTCTCGTCGGCCTCCTTGTTGCAGCGTTCATAGCAACCTGCGCATTTCATTTCGCCTTTCACTTCAAGGTAGAACTTAATCTTTGGTTCTGT
>ERZ773004.341-NODE-341-length-30510-cov-4.971466_pt1 | contig 30510 bp, 22 predicted proteins | sample MGYA00580667_ERZ773004 | MGnify/ENA primary metagenome ERZ773004 (study PRJEB29015, sample SAMEA2737963) | human oral metagenome | biome: human oral; feature: human-associated habitat; material: dental | place: China | collected 2123 ... | reverse complement strand
TATTCTCTCATAGAAAACTCCTTATAGCTTTGATAGTCATATTCTATCGTTTTTACTTTTTGAATGCAAAAATCTGCTACGGCATAAGTAAAAAGTTGAAATTACTTGCTAAATATGGAAATAAGATGTATTGTGTAACTAGTACAATTGATGTACCAGAAAGAAGCTGAAAGTGAGTTTTGGAATGCTTCTCTTTTCTCACGGTACAATCATTGTTCAGAGTGGATAAATTTGATATAATGGTCTTTAATGGAAAATATGAAAGGTGTTTTGGGATGAAGAAAAATACGAAAAGAAAAAAATGGCAATTTTACACATCTATTGGAACTGCAAGTGTTGTTATTGTCGGGGCTATGGGGATTTTACTTTTTAGACAACCTTCTCAGGCTGCTGTTAAAGATGCCCCCTCTCATTTGGTTGTTGCCAAAGAAGGAACGGTTGCCTCATCTATTCTCTTATCTGGTACTGTTACTGTAAAAAATGAACAGTATGTATACTTTGATGCAAGTATGGGTGAGATTGAAGAAATTTTAGTCTCTGTTGGAGACAAGGTGCGTGGAGGACAAGCGTTAGTAAAATACAATAGTTCTGATGCTCAGGCAGCATACGATGCTGCCAATCGTGCAGTAGCAAAGATTGATCGTCAAATCAATGAATTGAGGGAATCACGAAGTAAGGCCTTGACTTATTATGAAGAATATGGTGGTTCAGATGCTAGCACAGTATCTTCCCTTGATTCTCAGATTAAGGATGCTTGTGATAACCGCGCAGATGCAGAAGCACAAGTTAAAAAAGCAAAGGCTCAATTAGATGCTACAACTATCCTAAGTACAATAGAAGGAACAGTTGTAGAGGTAAATCGCGATCTCTCCAAATCTTCTGCAGGTAATGGCAAGGTCATGATCCATGTAGTGAGCAATGATAATTTGCAAGTAAAAGGTGAACTGTCAGAGTACAACCTTGCCAAGCTTTCAGTTGGACAAGAAGTGACCTTCACATCCAAAGTATACCCAGATAAAACGTGGACAGGGAAGATCAACTATATCGCAACTTATTCAAAGAATGGTGCTGATGGAAGTAATGGTACAGGTGCATCTAATGTCGGCTCTAAATATCCATACACTATTGAAATTACGAGTGATATTGGTGAGTTAAAACAAGGATTTTCTGTTAGTGTAGAAGTTAAAAGCGACAGTACATCTCTTCTCGTACCATTAACCAGCATCGTAGAAGAAGAAGGTAAAAACTATGTCTGGGTTGTTGACGAAGAGAATAAGGCTAAGAAAATCGAAGTTAGCTTAGGAAATGCTGACGCAGAAAACCAAGAAATCACTTCTGGTTTGACAAATGGGGCTAAAGTCATCAGTAATCCAACAACTTCCTTGGAAGAAGGAAAAGAGGTGAAGGCTGATGAAGAAACTAATTAGTCTAAAAAATATCTGTAGGAGTTATCGAAATGGAGATCAGGAACTGCAGGTTTTGAAAAATATCAACTTGGAAGTGAATGAGGGAGAGTTTGTTGCCATTATGGGACCATCAGGTTCGGGAAAATCTACTCTAATGAATACTATTGGAATGTTGGACACTCCAACTAGTGGTGAGTATTACTTAGAGGGGCAGGAAGTGGCTCGATTAGATGAAAAACAGTTGGCCAAAGTCCGTAATCAAGAGATTGGTTTTGTCTTTCAACAATTCTTTCTTTTGTCCAAACTAGATGCCCTTCAGAATGTTGAATTGCCTTTAATATATGCTGGAGTTTCAGCTTCCAAACGCCGTAAATTGGCAGAGACCTATTTGAAAAAGGTAGATTTGACTGATAGAAGTCACCACTTGCCTTCGGAATTATCTGGTGGACAAAAACAACGGGTAGCTATTGCACGTGCCCTTGTCAACAATCCTTCGATTATCCTGGCAGATGAACCAACTGGAGCTTTGGATACAAGGACAGGAAGCCAAATCATGGAACTTTTGGTGGAGTTAAATGAAGAAGGAAGGACCATTATTATGGTCACGCATGAGCCTGAGATTGCAGCTTATGCAAAACGTCAGATTGTAATTCGTGATGGGGCTATTGCATCTGATAGTGGGCATTTAGAAGGGGAGGGGCATTAAGATGGAAAATCTGAAATTTGCCTTTTCATCGATTATGGCACACAAGATGCGTTCATTTTTGACGATGATTGGGATTATTATAGGAGTATCTTCAGTAGTTGTCATCATGGCTCTGGGAGACTCTATGTCTCGTCAGGTCAATAAAAATATGACTAAATCTCAGAAAAATATTCAGGTCTTTTTCTCGCCTATTAAAAGTAAGGACGGCTCTTTTACCCAAAAACAGTCTTCTCTAACACTATCTGGTAGAGAGGATACAGCTTATGTTGTCCCACCCAAGACACAGGAAGCATGGGTTAAGGAAGCCGCTAAACTAAAGGGTGTAGATAGTTACTTTGTGACGAATAGTATAAATGTTACTCTGACTTATAAAGATAAAAAAGTTGAGCAGGCTAGTTTAACAGGTGGTAATATGACTTATATGACTGCCACTGAAAATGAAATAATCGCTGGTAGGAGTCTAAGAGAACAAGATTACAGAGATTTTGCAAGTGTGATCTTACTTGATGAAGAACTGGCTAACAGTCTTTTTGACTCACCACAGGCAGCTCTTAATCAGATAATCTCAGTTAATAACTTTCATTATCGAGTTATCGGAGTATACACAAGTTCTGAGGCTAAAACTGCAAAGATGTTTGGTATCGGAGGTTTGCCAATTACAACCAATACATCTGTTGCTGTTAATTTTAATATGGATGAAATCTCTAATGTTGTCTTTCGTGTAAATGATACAAGTCTTACTCCGACTTTAGGACCAGAACTCGCACGCAGAATGACAGAAATATCAGGAGTACATCAAGGAGAATATCAAGTTGCGGATGAAACAGCAACCTTTGAAGAAGTTCAAAAACTCTTTGGATTTATAACCACAATTATCACCGCCATCGCACTCTTTAGATAAAATTTCAACGAGTTTATTGCACGAACTATATTTTCCGTCACCGTAATCGCAGGATTTCAAAAGCGCTCTTTGCTCTTCGCTCCTCAAATCTTCTAACTTTATTAAACCTGTTAAAGACGATTGTGCCGCAGCAGGGATCGATACAAATGCCATTATAAACGCAAATAACGAAATTTTAAGATAGAATTTTTTCATTAGCACTCCTTATTTTAAGCGGCGATTATATTTAAAAATTTTTAGCTGGCTCTTAAATTTAAAGGGTGCGGCGGCGCGATAAGTGCGCCGTAATCCCACCCGCCTGCGCTTAGATGAAATTTTAAAATTTAGCCGCTGTCGCGCAAGCCTCGCGCACGCAAATTCCTCAATCCGCCGCTAAATTTTACTCGCAACGGGTCTAAATCGCGCCGCATTTCGTGTAGGATAAAATTTTATAAATTTAAAAACCCGCAGCGCTGCTTATTGCGCACCCGCCACACTGTCGTTTTGTGCCGCCTATTTTTTGCCACCAGTTTCACTACCGCTTCGTACCTACTGAACTACTACCGAGCCGCCCATTTTGATGCATGCCGCCCGCTACGCACGAAAACTCCATAATCCACCGCTAAATTTCGCTCGCAACGGATCTAAGTTGCGCGGGCATAATCCACCGTCCTACTTCCCGTCTAAATTTAAAATTTCACTCGAAATTTCGTCTATCGTCGCGTTGAAATCCTGCGCCAACGCGCGCTTTAACTCCTCTTTCGCCGCCATCATATCGCGCACGATCGCAGCTTCAAACTCCTCTCGATTGAGCGCCTCGTCGCCCTTGGCAAACGCAAAATCCAGCCCGAACCACGTAGCCACGGCAAACGCAGGCACGCACACCACCGCGCCCGGGCCGCATACGAGCCCCGCACTACCGCTTGTTGCGCTGGCGCCCGCTTTGGTAAGGGTCTTCGCGCCCGTTTTAGCCGCAGTTTTAGCGAGACTCTTGCTTATCAGCTTTGCGCCCAGCACGCCGCCCAGCGCCCCTAGCCCCGTCCCGCTCGCGCGATACGCCTTGCTTTTTAGGCTGAAGCTTTGCGTGACGTTAAGATCGATTTTCGCGCCGTATTTTTTGAGCGTAAAATTTAGCGAGCTCTCATAATCTTTGACGTTTGCCGCAGCGATTTTAGCGATATTTTCGCCGAAATCCTTCGGAAAGCTTTCGCTCACAAAGCCCGCAAATTTCTCATTCAGATACGCCCCCGCGTCATCGTCCCACACGCCGTGCCACAGCACCAGATAATCGCTCAGAAACGAATAATTGAAATCCGCCATTTTCTGCGCGCTAAGCCTCGCGCCCTCGTCGTAAACGGCGTCGATGTAGCTATTCAGCGCGGACGCAGCGTTTGCCTCTGCGGCAAAGCGCGTGGCATTTAGTTCGCCTCTTAGAACGTCCGCCTCGCGCGCGCTTAAGATCAGCCGCTCGCCGCTTTGCAGCACGATCTGCACGCCCGTCTCGACCGCGCTTTTAGGATGTGCACCTTCGGCTCCGCTGCCTGCCGTGCGCGTCTGCGCGGCACAGATCAAACACAGCGTGACGTAGGCAAGCGCAAAGATCGTGCCGCTAAAGCGCCCTATTTTGGGCACGGACGTGGCTCGCGGCATAAAAAGCACGAAGGCACAAAGATGCAAGATCGCGCAGTAAAAGAGGAAATCTCCCGCGCAGATCAGAAACAAAAGAGCGATTTTTAGCGCGCTAGGGCTCTGCGACAGCGCCAGATCAAACAGCGCGTTTTTGTAAAATTTCAAAGCGTAAATTTCATTTAGCAGAGCGGATTTGAAGTGCGCTTGCGGCGCGGTAGATTTTAAAATTTCAAAAATTTCAGGGATTGATGCGGAGCTTGTCGCGGACTTTTCAGCCGAATTATCGGCGGATGCGTTCGGCGTGGCGGGAGTTGGAGCTAAATTTAAATTTTGCGCTGCGGCGTAGCTTTTCGTAGAATTTTTAGCGAAGGTCTGCGGCGTAGCGACGGGATCTGCCTTAGAATTTTCAGCCGAGACCTGCACCCCTCTGACGGAGCCCGCTTTAAAATTTGCGGGCGAAGCGGTAGGATTTTTGGCAGCACCCGCTGCGGGCTTGACGGCATTGCTCGTCTCGGAATTTCGCACAACTATGGCGGCGTTGTTCGCAGCGGAATTTTTAGCTGATTTAGCAGAATTATCTGTTGCAAAATTTCCTACGGGCACGGAAACCTTATTCCTCGCGAAGTCTTCGGCGGATGCGGCGGTGCGGGCGGGCGGAGTAAAATTTATCGCGGAATTTTGAAAGTGCGCGGTAGTATCTACGCCGTCCGCGAGCCGCAAATAGGCTAAATTTAGAGCGAAATTTACCGCGACGGCAAGCGCGGCGAGTAGCAAAATGCTAAGTTTGAGCGATAAAATTCTAGGATTTTTAATCTCTTTTAGGCTGAGCTTCAGCACCGCTAGGCGCATCAGAGCAAGAGCTGCAGGCAGCGCCGCGAGCGTCACGAATAGCTCCGCGCCGCGCAGATCCGCTATGCCTAGCGCCAAAGTGGCGCTTAAGAGGATCGCGCCCGCGAAGGCTAAAACCCCGCTTATGAGCCTGCCTCTAAAAATTTTAATCAAAGTCCCGCTGCTGCGAAATAGCGCTGCATTGGCGCGCTGCTTCGCCTCGTAAAAAAAGCTAAATAGTACCCGAAATAGCGCATAAGCCCAAAACGCCGCCAGCGCGCAAAAGCCCGCGTCACTGAAATCCTGCGCGTAAAGTGCGAAGCAAAAAACGCTAACGATCAGCGCTAGCCTAAGCGCTATTTCACAGATCCAGCGGCGCGTCGTCGTCATCGAGCCTGTTTGCCTCATTGATCTTTGGAATGCCCATATCTTCGATATTTAAAGGCGGCGCGGGTTTAAATTTAGCCTCGTCCTCTTGCGGCTCCTGCGGCTCAAAAGGCGGCTCATCGCCCTCGCCGCTTCCAAAATACACAGAGTTCTCTTGTCGTGCGTTATTTGCCTCTTGCGATGCGCCCTCTGCACCTTGCTGCGCGCCTTTTGCGCCCCGAGATGTGCCTTTTACGCCCTGCGGAGTGCCTGCTAAATTTTTATGTACGCCCTCTGTTTTGGGCGAGATGCTGCCAGCTATTATATCATCTAAATTTTGCCCCTTAAATTCTTGCTTCTGCGGTGCGTCCTGTGCCGCGCGACGCACTTCTGACAAGTCCTGTTCCGCGCTAAGCTTAGACTCGCCGTCTATCTCCTCGCCGTCCTGCTCACTGCTTTCGCCAAAGCTAGGCATCTCATCAAAATCGATATTTACTCCGGGGGTTCGAGCGCTAGCGTAGCTTGTATTTAAATTTACGCCGCTATTTTGCGCTTCGTTAAAATTTTGAGCTTCATTAAAATTCTGCGTTAAATTTTGCTGTAAATTCTGCGCTGCATCCTGATGCGGGGTATCGAGGCGCGCCGCAGTAGGCTCCTCAAAGCCCTGATCTTGCAGCTGCGAGACGTAGTCGAGATTGTCGTTTTCGTTAAAGATCGCGCTCTCGCTGGGCTCGCCGCCGAAGCTCGTATCGACGAAGCGGGTAAATCTGCCCTGAAAGCCCACCTCGATCGTCCTGCCCGCCTCGCCCGAGCGGTTTTTACCGACGATGATTTCAGCTTTTTCCTGATAGTCGTTGCGCCTAAACACGGGCTCGCCCGCGTCCTTGCCCTCGGCCTCCAGCCTCGAAATGCGCTCGCGCTCCATCTGCTCTTTATAAACCTCGTCGCGATAGACGAAAAGTATGATGTCCGCATCCTGCTCGATCGCGCCGCTTTCGCGCAGATCGCTTAGCATCGGGCGTTTGTTCGAGCGCGCCTCAAGTGAGCGGTTTAGTTGCGATAGCGCGATGATCGGGATGTTTAGCTCGCGCGCCAAAAGCTTGAGCCCGCGCGAAATTTCGGCGATTTGCAGGTGGCGCTCGGAGTAGTTACTCGTGCTCGTCATAAGTCCGATGTAATCGATCACGCAAAGCTCGATATTGGCGTCCGCGGATTTGAGTTTGCGCAGCTGGGTGCGGACTTGGTGGATGTTCACGTAGCCGCTGTCATAGACGAAAAGCGGCATATTCAGCACCGCGTCGCAAGCGTCGTTGAAGCGCGTCCAGTCGTCGTCGCTAAGCTTGGCGCTCATTATGTCGCTTAGCGGGATCGAGCTAAGAGCGCTTAGTATGCGATACATTAGCTGCACGGAGGGCATCTCGAGCGAGAAAAATACGACGCCTTTGCCGCTTTGCAGCGTTTTCATCATCAAATTTAGCGCAAAAGCAGTCTTGCCCATGCCGGGGCGTGCGGCAATGATGATAAGCTCGCCCGGCTTTAGCCCCTTCGTGCAGTCGTTTAGGAAGCGAAAGCCCGTATCCAACCCCACGAGCTCCGAGCCTGCGAGCGCCTTTTGGCGCTTGAGCTCCTCTACTACGTCAGCGATAATCTCGTGTGATTTTTTGATGCCGCCGTGGCGCTCCTCGTCGATGAGCTCGTAAATTTTAGAGCTGATTTTATCGGCGGTGTCTTTGCTGCGCACGGCTTCGTTTACCATCGAAGGGATCTCGTGCGCGACCTTGATTAGCGAGCGCTTGATCGATTTTTCGCGCAGCTCAAGCGCGTATTTTGGGGCATCGACCACGCCGCTGGTGGCTACGACCTCGGTAAATGCGCCATCGTCGTAGCGCTCAGCTAGCCATTTTTTAACGAAGCTCGGCGCGATCGGCTCGTTGTGCGAGGAGCACTTGACGATCGCCTCGTAGATGTCGGCGTGCGGCTTGTAGAAAAAATCGCCGACCGAGATTATCTCGCTCAGCTCGCCGTATGCGTCCTCGTTTTGCAAAAGCGAGCTTAAGATCGCGCGCTCCATATCCAGATCGTATAAATTTGCAGGCACATTCTGCTTCGTTACCATCGCTTCCCCTCGTTTCGCATTTAAATTCTATAAAATTTCAAGCTCGCTTCCACAAATCTCTGCGGCGCGATAATTTTAAATTTTATAGAATTGAAATCTCGCCTCTTAGCAAATTTTATCGGGAGGAATTTGTATAATTTCGACCGCTTTAAATTTTGCTATCTAAAATTTCATCCTCGGAATTTTTGACTTTAAAATCCAGCCGGATGAAATGTCGCCCTTTGAAATTTTGACTCTTAAAATTTCGCTCGCCTTAAATTTTAGGTGCAAGACGAAATCCAGCCGGATGAAATTTCGCGGCGTATCGGAAGCTCATCCGTCAAGATTCCGCTTTGCGGCACGGAGTTCTACCGCTTAAAATTTTGCGCGGTAAATTCTACTCTATAAAATTTCGCTTCAAATCGCGAGTTTTAAATTTTAAAATGAAATTTCAAGACGAAATTTCAAAGCCAAAATTTTAAACTCAAAAATTTCACACGAAATTTCAGTACTAAAATTTCAAGCCTAAAATTGCAAACCAAAATTTTAAGCCGCACTCCCCAAAGGCTCAAATTTAAAAGCGCCGCCTTAAGGATGAAATTTTAAAATTTCACGCCAAGACGCGCTGTACCTATAAACCTAAACGAACCGCGATGAGCCCGAGAGCGCCTTAAAACGCCGAGCAAACTATAACTAGCCAAGCGCGCTAAAATTCAGAGCCGAGCCGCCCAAGCCGCGCGTCATAGCGACATTTAAGCCGCTAGGCGCCGCAGCTCTCACGCTCCTTCGCGAGCCCGCACCTCGTCCTCGACCTCTTGCAAAAACCGCTCCACGAGCTTGCTCTCCTCGAGTTTGGCGACCACTTCGCCGTGGCGCATCACGATGCCGCGCCCGTTGCCGAACGCGATCGCCACGTCCGCGCCCTTCGCCTCGCCGATCGCATTTACGACGCAGCCCATGACGCTGATATTTAGCGGCGTTTTGATGTGCGCGGTTTTTTCTTCGACGATTTTGATCGCGCTTAGCAGATCGCTTTGCAAACGCCCGCAGGTAGGGCACGAGATGATATTAACGCCGCTTTTTTGCACGCCCGCGTCCTGCAGGATCGCGCGCGCGACGCGGATCTCCTCCTCAAGCTCGCCCGTGATGCTCACGCGCATCGTATCGCCGATCCCCTCCATCAGAAGCGCGCCCAGCGCGATCGCACTCTTGATGCTTGCGTGAAATTTCGTCCCCGCCTCGGTCACGCCCAGATGAAAAGGATACTCGCACAGCGGGCGCAGCGCGCGATACGCAGCCACCGTGCTCGGCGCGTCCGAAGTCTTAAGCGAAATCGCGATGTCGCTAAAGTCCTCATCCTCAAGCAGCGCGGCGTTATACAGCGCGCTTTGCACCATCGCCTCCACGCTGCGGCCGTACTTTTGCTCAAACTGCTCCTCGAGTGAGCCCAAATTTACGCCGATACGGATAGGCAGGCTGCGAGCTTTGCACGCGCGCACGACCTCTTTGATACGCTCCCTGCCGCCGATATTGCCGGGATTGATGCGGATAGCATCGACAAACTCCGCAACCTGCAGCGCCAAGCGAAAATTAAAATGGATGTCCGCTACGATGGGAAGCGGCGAGCTTTTTTTGATGCGTGCGAGCGCGTCTGCGTCCGCTTTATCGAGCACGGCGCAGCGCACGATGTCACAGCCAGCGAAATACAGACGGTTAATCTGCTCTAGCGTGCCCTCCACGTCCTTGGTCTTAGAAAAGCTCATCGACTGCACGGAGATGGGCGCGCCGCCGCCGATTTTGACGGAGCCGACGGATATTTGGCGGGTCGGATAGCGATTTTTCAAATTTAAGCCTTTAGAATTTTTTGCGCTATTTTATTCAAAATGGGGTTAAAATTTAATAATTCGCGCTCGCTAGCCGCCGCAGAATTTTGCCTGCAGGATTTTACCCACTAAATTTTACTTTCGCACTTGCAAAAAATTTCATTTCGCCGCGAAATTTTAGCGAATAGAGCTCTATAAAATTCCGCCATCTAATAAAATTCTAAAAATTCCGGTAGCAAATAAAACTATACAAAATTTTATGGCAAGCGAAATTAATAAACCACGCAGCCAAGCAAAATTTCGCAAACTTGGCAGGCAAGCGAAGTCCTGCGACGTAAAATTACAAAATTAAGCTTTTGAAATTTCCGCGAAATTTTACCCACAGTATCGTCGCAGCGCTCGCTCGCGCAAAACGAGTGCAGTCTGGTTTATCCTAGCAGCGCGACATGCAGCCGTGAAATTTCAAAGCAAGTGGATGAAATATAAAAATTTTATCTTTAATTGCAGCAGTAGGGAGTATTGTTTCGCACGGCGACAAAGCCGAAAAAACATCGGCGTTCGTGTTTTTGCAATGCAAGCGCCGTTCTTACAGAGGAAGCAAAATTAACCCGCCTACGCATATAAATTGCGCCGGCGTGCCGCCTAGGCTAGCGCACTAGCTCCATATTCACCTTGACCCTGCTCATCTTGTCCTGCAGCATATCCATCACCGACTCATTGCGCGACGAAGCGTCATCCGTCGGGGCTTCGTGCTGCTGCCACTTACTTTTCGGCGCGGCGGGGCCCCACTGCGACGAAAATATCAGCCCGCGCTTTTTCTCGGTCTCAGGCGCAGACTCATAAGGCTGTGGAGCGGGCTTCGCCCAACGCTCATCATAACGCATCGCAGCACCTTGCCCTAGCGCATTACCCCGCTCTGGCGACGGTATTTTACCAAGCGCGCTACCGCCAGAGCGCCCTATCGCACGGCTAGAGCGAGCAGATGTGGGAAGATAGGGCGCGCGGGCATTTTGACGAGCCGTATACTTCGTGGCACTCGAATGAGATGCAGCTGTATGCTCCATAGTGCCAGAACGAGTTGCACTATAGCCGTAGCGAGCTTGCGGCCGTGCAATTTGAGTCGTCGTTAATTTGCGAGCTTGTGCGTCTACGATTTTGCCGGTCTGCTCATCCGCGCCTCCGTAAGTTTGCGCGCTTGCATTTCTCCGCATATCTGCGCCTCTGTAAGTTTGCGCAGTATCACGGGCGCTTGGCGCCTCATCCTCATAGATACGGGTTTTTGGCAAACGCATCAGTGTCGCGACTAGACTCTTGCTAGCTCCATTCTGACTGCTTGATTGATTAGCCGGGCGCCTAGGTGCTTTATTTCTCGCAGAATGCGATGCGGAATTTTGCCCGGGATTTTTAGTAAAATTTTTCGTACTTTTTCGCGTGGAATTTTTAGCTGAATTCCCAGATGCACGCATATTTTTTGTGAACTTGGAATTTGAAAGGCTTTTAGCATTTGCAGGTTTTTTAGCATGCGGCTCGGCAGAGAATTTTGCCGAGGTATTTTTACTCGGATGATCTTTGGCTCGCAGATTTTGAGATGAAATTTTATATTTATGGTTTTGCTGCGCGGCGGTAGATTTGTGGCTTTGCTGCGCGGCAAAAGCGCCAGAAGAACTCGCCAAAATGAACGCAATTAAAAAAATACGAGCTAAATTTTTCATCGTTTTCCTTTCCATGGATTTTAGGCGAAATTTAGCAAAGCTTAGATTAAGCCGCGTTAAATTTAATGAGTGAGGCTATGAAATTTCAGCTCTAATTCCAAGCCGTATCGCCAAACAAAAACCTGGATAAAGGCTAAGCTGTAAAAATTCCACAGCTAGGATTCTGTTTGGCAATAGAATTTTATCACACTAAAAATATAATATCACAGCAAAATTTTATTTTGTAAGCGTTTAGGTGGGATGGCTGAAAAATTTTAAAGTTTTAGAATTCTGCGCTTAAATTTTGAGTGGCAAGTCAGAATTTAAGGTAAAAAGGAAGCTCAGATAAAATTTTAATTTTAAAGGATAATGCGGCAAAACTGCAAATTTGAGGTGAGATACGAAATTTGCGAGATCATGCAGTGACTAAAAATCACACCGCTTAATCGCTAATTCATAATAAATCGCCGCGCCTTAGACATACCCAAAACGCGGCACATCTCATTTTACGGCGCATAGCAAAAGCATCGCCGCGCATAAAGCATTTCGCGGCGCTGTAAAAATCTCGCAACGCCGTTTCAATGGCATAGGAGCGCCGAATGACGCTCCTATGGGGCTACATCATGCCGCCCATTCCACCCATGCCACCCATATCAGGCATTGGAGGCATTGCAGGCTTCTCCTCTTTGATCTCGCTTACGGTTGCTTCGGTCGTTAGAAGCAGGCTTGCGACGGAGACCGCATTTTGAAGCGCTATGCGCTCGACTTTGACCGGATCGATGATACCTGCTTCAAACATATTGACATACTCGCCGTTTGCGGCGTTGAAGCCGAATTTTTTATCTGAGCCTTGCTCGACCTTATTAGCTACGACGCCCGCGTCAAATCCCGCATTCTCGGCGATCTGGCGAAGCGGAGCGAAAAGCGCGCGCTTAACGATGTCCGCGCCAATAAGCTCGTCGCCGCTTAGAGCTAGTTTTACGCTAAGTCCAGCTCTGATTAGCGCAGCGCCGCCGCCGATTACGATACCCTCGTCTACGGCTGCTTTGGTTGCGTTTAGAGCGTCGTCTACGCGATCTTTTTTCTCTTTCATCTCAGTTTCGGTCGCAGCGCCCACCTTGATAACCGCAACGCCGCCGCTAAGCTTAGCCATGCGCTCTTGAAGTTTCTCTTTGTCGTAATCGCTCGTAGTCTCGGCGATCTGAGCTTTGATCTGCAAAACGCGCGCGTCGATATCTTTTTTCTTGCCCGCGCCGCCTACGATAGTGGTGTTATCTTTGTCGATCACGATACGCTCGGCTTGTCCAAGATCGGCCATAGAAGCGCTTTCTAGCGTTCTGCCAAGCTCCTCGCTAATGACGGCACCGCCCGTTAAAATCGCGATATCTTCAAGCATCGCCTTTCTGCGATCGCCAAATCCAGGGGCTTTGACCGCAGAGATGTTTAACACGCCGCGAAGTTTATTTACGACTAAAGTCGCAAGCGCCTCGCCCTCGATATCCTCGGCGATGATTAGAAGCGGTTTGCCGCTTTTTTGAACCTGCTCCAAAACCGGAAGTAGATCTTTTAAATTTGTAATTTTTTTGTCAAATAGAAGCACTAGCGGCGAGCTTAGCTCGACTAGCATTTTCTCGGCATTTGTAATGAAATATGGGCTTAGATAGCCGCGGTCAAACTGCATTCCCTCGACTACGTTTAACTCATCGTTGATAGATTTTGCCTCTTCTACCGTGATAACGCCGTCCTTGCCGACTCTTTCCATAGCGTCTGCGATCAGATCGCCCACCGCGCTGTCGTTATTAGCAGAGATCGTAGCGACCTGAGCGATCTCTTTTTTGCCACTTACTTTTTTAGAGGATTTTTTTAGCTCCTCAATAACCGCAGCGCTAAATTTATCCATACCGCGCTTAACTTCGATCGGATTTGCGCCCGCAGTTACGTTGCGTAGGCCCTCTTTAAAGATCGCGTGAGCTAGCACGGTCGCAGTCGTAGTGCCGTCGCCTGCTTGATCGTTGGTTTTACTCGCTACTTCGCGCACCAAAGAAGCACCCATATTCTCTAGCGTATCTTTTAGCTCAATCTCTTTAGCGACGGTTACGCCGTCTTTTGTGATCGCCGGAGCGCCGAAGCTCTTTTGGATTAAGACATTGCGACCGCGAGGTCCCATCGTAACTTTTACAGCGTCGTTTAGCTTCCTAACGCCCGCGTAAAGCTTGTTTCTTGCATCGTCTGAAAAAATAATCTCTTTTGCCATTTTCAATCCTTTTTATTTAATTATGCCTAAAACATCTTCTAAATTTAAGATAAGGTATTTCTTATCGTCTAAGCTGATCTCGCTACCTGCGTATTTTGCAAACGCTACGGTATCGCCATTTTTGACGCCTTCACATTCGCTGCCGACGGCTACGATTTTGCCGGTCGAAGGCTTCTCTTTTGAAGCATTGTCGGGGATGATGATGCCCGAAGCGGTCTTTTTTGTTTCCTCCTCGCGCTCTATTAGAACGCGCTTGCCAAGTGGTTGAAATTTCATTTCAGTCCTTTCTTTGATTTGTGATTTCTAAAATTGGCACTCAATGTGTTTGAGTGCTAAGATTATATGCAAAATTTAAAATCTTGTCAATAGTTTATGAAAAATTTTTATAAAACTTTAGTGATTTAAACTCAAGTATTGAGATTTCAAACGTTAAATTTTAAGGGCTATAATACCCTCAAATTTTAAATTTTTAAGGGGACGAAATGAAAATTTTCGGCATAATCGCAGGAATTTTAATCCTGCTTATAGTAGGCGCAGGCTGCCTATTTTTCAGCGATTTTGGCAACAATCTCACCAAGCCTTACGTAGAAAATTTGATCAAAGAAAAAAGCGGCCTTGACGTGAAGCTTGAGAAATTCGATCTAAATTTCGGCGATCTGGACATCAGCGCCAACGTAAATGATGCTGCGAACGTAAACGTAAAGGGCAAATACTCGCTTTTTGCGCGCTCTTTCGATCTTAACTATGACGCAAACGCGCACGATCTAGCCAAGCTTGGTATAAAAACGAGCGAAGGACTAAGCCTCAAAGGGCAAATTTTGGGCAACCTTGGCAAATTCGGCATCAACGGCAGCGGGCGGATTTTTGATAGCAACGTAAAATTTTTAGCAAATTTAAAAGACCTTAGTCCGCTTGATCTACAAATCGACGCTAAAGCTCTAAACGTCGAAAAAGCCCTTGCCGTGGCCTCTCTGCCGATCTACGCCAAAGGAAATATCGACATTCTCTCAGATATCAAGGCCGGAAACGGCGGCGCAGATGGCAACGCGAGCATCAAAAGCTCAAATTTGATCCTAAACGAATCTGCGTTTAAAGATATGAATATCTCCATCCCAAAGGGCGTGCAGATCACGCTAAACTCGGACATCACGGCGCAAAATGACGTCTTGCGAGCAGCAAGCAAGATCGATTCGACGCTAGGTAAGATCAGCGCCGAAAAATCGGAATTTGATCTGAAAAACAAAACTTTAAATTCCGATTTTAATCTGAGCTTGCCCGATCTAGCGAAGCTCGAAAGCCTGCTCGGGCGTAAAATTTCTGGCGATGTTAAAGCAAACGGAAATTTAAAGACCGATTTTTCTACGCTTGAGCTTTCAAACTCGCAAATTTCAGCGTTTAAAGATGCGCTTAAAGCGGATGCGGAGGCAAAATACGATCTAAAAAACAAAAACGGCGAGCTGTCCGCAAAGCTAAACGCAAACGATCTAGCCGCGCTGCAAAACGTCCTGGGAGTGAAGCTGCAAGGCAAAGCAAACGGCGAGCTTAGCGCGGCTTTAGCGCAAAATGAGCTTAAAAATCTAAACTTAAATCTAAACGCGATGGGCGGTAACCTGAATGCGAGCGGAAATTTAAACGATCTAAAACTTAAGGCGAGCAATCTAAATCTGGCTGTGCTTTCGGCTCTATTTTACGGCAACGCGATCGGAGAGGGCACGATAAACGGCGATGCGAAGTTAAGCTTAAAAGACAGTATCAACGGCACGGCGCAAATTTCGCTCGCTAACGGTGTAATTTTTAAGAAATTTTTAGACGGCGCGACGGGCAAGAGCTTCCCGAGCGATCTAAAAACTGATGCACAGGCGCAGACAAATATCAAAAACTCCGTTGCGACCTTTAGCGTAAGCGCAAACTCCGATCTGGCGCAGCTTCAGAGCCTAAACGGCACCTACGAGCTCAAAAATAAAGCGCTTAAAGCAAACTACGCGCTGCTGATCCCAAGCTTGCAGCGACTAGAATTTTTCTTAAATCGCAGACTAAACGGTAAAATTGCCGCTACCGGCGAGCTTTCGCACGACGGCAAGAGCCTGTTTGCTACCGTAAATTCTAAGGTTGCGGGCGGCGAGCTGAACGGACAGATCGCGGGCGATGAGGCGAACTTCAAACTTCAAAATTTTATCGTCAAAGAGCTTACGACGCTTCTAAATATCGATCACGTCTACGACGGCACGGGCAATGCAAATCTTACGTATAATACAAACTCGCACAGCGGCAAATTTGACGCGATCATCAACAACGGCCGCCTTCCTAGCGGCGGACTGATCGATAAAATCGGCAAAATTTTAGGGCGCGATCTAGGCGGCGAGGTCTATAACGACGCCAAAGTAAACGGCACGATCAAGCAGAATTTAATCAATTTCAACGCCGATATGAATGCGCAAAAAAGCAAGCTAAACGTCACGGGCGGCACGCTGGATAGCAAAACGGGCGCGATTTCGGTGCCAGTTAAGGCAAATATCGAAAAGACCGATCTTGAAATAAACATCACCGGCACGATCAAAGAACCGAAATACAATATCCAATCCGACTATCTAAAGGGCAAGCTAGACAAGCAGATCGGCAAGGGTATCGACAAGCTTTTCGGCGTAAAAAAGGACGATAACAGCAGCAAAAACGACGCGAAAAAGGAGAAATCAGACGCGATTAAAGGGCTGATAAATGGTCTATTTTAGCCCATTCGCTCCCATTTGGCGTTTAGAATTTTATGGATACTGCTAAACGAGCGCGAGATTTAAAATTTTGAAATTTTGAAATCTCGCGCAGTTTAAATTTTAAAATTTAGCGCTAGCCGGCGCAGCTAGAGCCGCAAAATTTCAAAACTCGGCGCACGCTATTTATCAAAATTTTAAATCTCGTTTCGGTCTGTATTTTAATGACGCTTTAAATTTATCGCCGTAAGCTTATCCAGCTTGCGCCGCTATCTGCAATGAAATGTACGTCGCAACCTAGCATCTTTTAAAGTGTTTCGTATCGATACTGCGCGCCGTGTTTTCAGGCTATCCGATGCTAATTAAAATTTCGCGGCGCAATGTTTATTGCAGTTGGCGCCATGCTTGATAAAATTTGCCCGCCATTATCGCAAGAAAAATGAGCGTCAAAGCTCCAAATATCGTAGCTGTAAATTTATCATCCGTCGTAGCGTATTTGTCATATCTGAATTTCATCAGATACTCGCGCTGCGGCGGATCGACGCTCGCATTATAATCCAAAAATAAGACCTGATATGCCGTACCGCGACCCTGAAACGGATGGCTTTGATACCAAGCTTTAACTCGCTTGCCTTCCAGCCATTCGTATGCGATTAGCGAGATAGAAGGCTTGATATTCACGCCTTGCCACTCGTCCGCTCCTGAGCGCTTAAAATTAGCTTCAGCAATTGCTGCATTGAGCAAAATTTTATTTTTATAAAAAGAGGTTAAGTTATCCGTATCGCCATTTAAAAAGACTTTGATAAATTTGCGCTCATCCGTAAAAATCTGCATATATTCGCGCCCATCATCGCTTCCGACATCCATGATTATTCCATTCGCAATTTTCAGATCATCTAAGCTTTTAGGATTCAAGCTAAAAAGAAATCCGTACCACATCGCCGCCAAATAAAATGCGATCATAAATAGATCGAACTTGCGATCTAAGTTATACCAAATTTCGCCGAGCTTCATCGATCATTACATTGTAAGTTTCGCTGCAAGATACGGAATTTTACGGCTTTTATTATCGCGGGCTATGCTGCATCGCAAGCGCCTCCATCGCCCCGACGGGCAGAAATAGCACTACGCCCACGATTACCACCGGTATAGCCACGATTACGCCTAACGTATCCAATAGGACGTTGCTCTCACAGCGTTCATGTCTAACCTCGATGTTTGCCGGAATCGGAGAGCGCAGCCTATCGCTTGGCTTCATTATTTTGCCAAGATTTTTGATCTGCACTACTCGCGCATCAAAGTTAAAAATAACCTCGATCTCACCTTTTTTCTCATCGATTTCGATGCGATTTGCTAGAGCTTTGATTTTGGCGACGTCTGCTCCTGCGGCAGAGTTTAAAAAAGCACTGAAGCTACCGCGCGCCTCGCCGTTTTTAGCATCGGTTACTTCGATCTGCACAAACTCGCGCTTAAGCCCCTTGGCGTATCCGCCGTCGTAAAATTCCGAGATTTTCTTAAGCGACGAGCCGTTCGTTAGGACATAGCTGAGTTTCTCGCCTACGATGTATTCCTTGCCATCGTTTATGAAAAATGCCGTTATCTTTTCGGGCGTTTCGTTCGCTCCAGGCGCTACGTTTTGTTTGCACTGGCACCCCACAAGCAGGACGGCTAGTAAAACCGCGATAAATTTTTTCATGATGATCCTTTAAAATTTTAAATTAGCGTATAAATTCCGCAGCCAAAGCTCTATCTTAAAAAATTTCAGCAGCGAAATTTTGCGCCTTAAATTTCACGCTCGGAATTTCAGTGCAAAATTCCGCGCTATAAAATCCCGACGCAGAATTTTGGGTGCGGAATTTCGATACGGAATTCTGCGTTCCGCAAAACTCCGCCGAGAAGCAAAGCCACGGCTTTTAAATTCCCGGCTCTACTTCAGTGCCGCTTTGACCGCCTCGCTTAGCCGCTTGCCGTCTACGCTTGAGCCGAGCGCTTCTTTGGCAGCTTTCATCACGCGCCCCATATCCTTTGCGCCGCTAGCGCCAAGCTGCGAGATTAGCGAGCTAACCGCAGCAGCAAGCTCGGCATCGCCTAGCTGCGCGGGCAGATAGGACGCGATGATCTCGATCTCGCCCTGCTCTTTTTGCACCAGATCGTCGCGACCGCCCGCGCGGTACTGCTCCACAGAGTCATTTCGGCGCTTGATCTCGCTTTGAAGTATGCTAAAGACGCGCTCATCGCTAAGGCTGATGCGCTCGTCCACCTCGACCTGCTTAAGCGCGGCGTTAAGCATCCGCAGGCTGTCTCTGCGGAAGTGATCGCCGCTTTTCATCGCCGTTTTAATGTCTTCTAAAATTTGCTCTCGCACACCCATTTTCTACTCCTTGAGATTAAAATTTCGGCGGTAATTTTAGCAAATTTAAAATTTGGCTTGGGTAAATTTAAGGGGATGAAATTTTAAAATTTTAAAGATTGATCGCGATTTGCGGCTAAGCTTAAAGCTCGCGCGGCTACCCTTTGCGGCAAAAAGCTCACGCATAAAAGGCTCTTGCAAAGCCTAGTAAAATTTAAAAGGCCCCGCGAGAAATAAAATTCCCGCGAGGCAAAGCAGGCGATAAAAGCTCGCGAAAGCTCTATTTAGCGCGTGAGAATATCATTCGCACGATTTGAAGCAAGAAGCACACGCTTCCTACCAAAAAGATCGTATCGCCGATGATGCGCGCCCAGCGAAGCCCGTAGAGGCTGTCTTTCTGCAAAAATTCCGCGCTTCTTGCATACCACATACCCACGTCGATCGCCGCGAACGCCTGCAAAATTCCAACCGGCAGAAGCGAGATTAGCACCATTAGAAGCAGACCCGCATTTAGCGCCCAAAAGCCGATCTTCATCAGCGTATCGTCGAAGCTTTTTTGCCTGTAGATATACAGCGCCACGAGCCACACGAAACCGAGCGCCAAAAAGCCGTATACGCCAAATAGCGCCGTATGAGCGTGCACCGCGGTGGTGTTTAAGCCCTGGATGTAAAATAGCGCAAGCGGTGGGTTGATTAAAAAGCCGAAAACGCCCGCGCCCAGCATATTCCAAAACGCCACGGCAATGAAGCAGTAAAGCGGCCATTTTAGACGCTTGGCCCAATCCTGCGCGAATTGAAGCTTGTAGTAATGAAACGCTTCCGAACCCAAAAGCACCAAAGGCACGACCTCAAGCGCCGAGAAGCTCGCACCCACAGCCATTATCGGCGTAGTGGTGCCCGCAAAATAGAGGTGGTGGAAGGTGCCAGGAATTCCGCCGATTAGGAAAATCGACGCGCTAGCAATCGAGGTGTAGGTGGCAAATTTCTTGCTTACTAAGCCCAAGGACGCGAATACGAACGCCAAAGACGCCGTCGCGAAAACCTCGAAAAATCCCTCGACCCAAAGGTGCACGACCCACCAGCGCCAGTACTCCATTACAGGAATCGGCGAGCGCTGTCCGTAAAATAGTCCCGCGCCGTAAAAAAGCCCCACGGCGATAACCGAAGCGGTAAAGATGGCCAATAAATTCTTATCGCCCTCGGCTCTAAAGCCCGCGATAAAGCCGCGAAGCACGAGTACCATCCAGATCACAAGGCCCACGAACAGTATCAGCTGCCAAATTCTACCGAGGTCTAAATACTCGTATCCTTGATGTCCGATCCAGAAACTGCTGCTTGGATCCATCTTACCCGCAATCGCCATGTATTCGCCCGCGAAGCTGCCGACGACCAAGAAAAGAAGCGCGTAGAAAAGCACGTCCACGCCGAGCTTTTGAAATTTAGGATCCTTGCCGCCGTTGATGATCGGAGCTAGAAACAATCCCGCCGCCAAAAAGCCCGTAGCGATCCAGAAAATGGACGCCTGTACGTGCCAGGTGCGAGCTAGCGAGTAAGGGATATATTGCGAAATATCAAGCCCGAAAAAGGACTGACCCTCGATCGTATAGTGCGCAACAAAGCCGCCGATGAAGGCTTGAAATGCAAACAACGCAATCGCTACGAAAAGGTACTTGCCGAGCGCCTTTTGCGACGGCGTAAGCGCTAAAGCGGCGATCGGATCGGCGTTTAGCTTCGCAGGAGCCTCGAAATCCTCGTCCTTTTTGCCGTAGAAATTTCCGAACCAAACCAACAAGCCGATGCCGGTAAGCAAAATAACGAGGCTTGCGATCGTCCAAACGACGTTTTCCGTGGTAGGGACATTGTCTATTAGCGGCTCGTGCGGCCAGTTATTGGTATAGGTCGCCTCTCCGCTCGGACGATCCGTAGAAACCGCCCAAGCAGTCCAAAATATGAAATCCATAAGCTCGGCGCGGTGTTGCTCGTTTGCGAGCGTGTTTTCCTTCATCGCGTAATCCTCGCGAAGCTTTTTAAAGCGCGGATCGTTTCCGAAAACGCCCATATACTCGTCTTTTACGACAGCCATAGCCTTCAAGCGATCGTCGCTTAGCTTAACGGTGCCGTCTTTTACGGTGTTGGTACGGTACTCGGCCTTGGTAAGCGCCTTAATCTGCGCCTTTTGCTCGTCATTTAAGGCGTCAAATTTCACGCCGAAACGCTCCTGCGCCTTGATATCCATAAACGCGACCAGCTCCTTATGCAGCCAATCCGCGCTCCAATCGGGCGCCTGATACGCTCCATGCCCCCAGATAGAGCCCACCTGCATACCGCCGATGCTCTGCCAGGCCTCCTGTCCGCGGTAAATGCGCTCGGTACTGATTAGCTCAGCTCCGCTAGCATCGGTAAATTTTACCACCGGCGGAGACTGCCTATACACCTCGCCGCCGTAAAAACCCAAGAAACTAAAGCCCACGATGAGTACCGCTACAAGCGTCATCCAGAGCTTCTTATACTCTGCCATTTTCACTCCTTTAACTGAAATTAGGAGAGAATTTTACCTATTTAAATTTCGATAAGCATTGAGGTCCGTCAATAAAAAGATAAAATTTATCTGCTTAAGCTGGAATTTATTAAAGTATACTGGAATAAGGTATTTTAGAAAATTTTATATAAAATTTATATCTATAAATCTATCCCTTACCTCGATATTATCAAGATTTAGATTTAGTTTGTCTTTTAAATACTTTTTCAAATTTACTCGTTCATACTCACTTAACATAGTTAGCGGAATGGCAAAATAATTACTATGAGTACTATCTAATAAAATTAGAACATTTAAATTTATGCTATCTATTCTTCTTAAAATTTTAAGTACACCAAAGCAAAGAAGATTTATCGGATGCAAAGCGTACGATAAAATTAGCAAGAGAAATTTTTTAAACCTAGTTATATTGGCATTGTATTTGCACGCGTCTTCAATCACGAGTCCAGAAAATTTATAAATAGCGATTTTATCAAAATTAGAAGTCTTTACGCTTTTATGTACTAAATATACATCGTTATAATTTTTGCATAAAGAATTATATTTTATTCTATCGGAATAGAAATTTAAAAATTTATGTTTATTAATAAATAAAATTCCCACTAAAAAAGTAACAGCTCCTAAAAATTGATATGCCCAAGCACTTCCTCTGCAGAAAAATAGAAATATAACTAAAAATACAGCTAATATTAAATAACATTCTGTGCTGATTTTAGTCCAATAATCTTTGATCATAAAAAGAGGCATTTCAGATTTATAACTTTGAAATTCCATACGATAATACTCCAAATTTTTAATTCAATACACCACTCTTTTCATTGACTTTGCTCTGCATCTTTCACTCCTTTTAAATAGAAATATATTTTATAAATAAATTCAAATGCAGACATTAATATTGCGGAACTCGAAAGAGAAAAACCGGATTGAAAGAAAAAAATATATCCAAAAATTGAAAATCTACTTTGAAATTCCGGCATAAAATGGCTTGTTCTTATGCTGATACCGCTACTTGCAAAATATCCGGTATAATAAACCTCAAACATAAAAATACCGAGACCGAACATAAACGGAAGCAACAAAAACGGAAAATCGTTTTCCCGCTTCTTTTTTGAAAGCAATATAAAATCATCATCATATCTGCAAAAGTAAATATAATAAACCAATGAATATAAGCTAGAAACCGCAAAAATAATAATCCCGTATATCCAACATAATACTAACGTAAAATTCAGAAAGTTGGGTGTAGGGACTAATACTACCAATAATTTCGATATTTGGAAAATAACTTTTCATAAAATTTACGAAATTTAAGCACACAGGAGAAATATCTAAAATATTTTTAGGAATTATAAAGGCGCTAAGAGAATATAAAAAATATATAAAACATAATTTCGTAAAAAATTTGCCGAATTTTACACGAGTATTTTCTATTCTTATCTTTTTGCTTTCAAATTCTAAATCCTGCAATCTTGACCCCTAAATAAAATGATTATGCATTTTATTGCCTACTACCTTAAACAAACTATAAATTAGCATATTTATATTGTGCTTAATAAACGCAATCTATGCAAGGGCTTCCGAAAGTGGATCAAATTTGGATTTGCATCCAAATTTAAAGCGATCCGTCGCTGCTGCTTTCGCGGGGTTTAGGAAGCGGCGAAATTTTAGTGTAATACTCTTCCTTGCCGTTGTATGAGCTGCTAAAGACGCCGTCGGGAACCGTGAAATTTCGTTTAGTTTGCGGATACTCTTTTAAGTAGGCATCTAAAAATTTTGCAAACACCGGTGCTGCGGTACGTCCGCCACCCTCGACCTTTCGCATCGGTTTATAATCGTCGTTGCCATACCAGATTATGATCTGCAAATCCGGCGTAAAGCCGCAAAACCATGCATCTATGCTGTCGTTTGAGGTACCTGTTTTGCCCGCTATGTCGATGCCCTGCACGCGCGCGCGAGTACCGGTGCCGCGCTGCACGATATTTTTTAGCAGCGTAGTCATCAGATATGCCTGTTCAGGGCGCAGCACGCGACGTCTCTCAGGCTCGATAAAGCGAGTTTTGCCGTCCTTATCGGTAATCGAAACGATAAATTTTGATTTTGCAGTAATCCCAAGCCCCGGAAACATCGAATACATCGTGGAGTATTCAAGCGGCGAAATTCCGTAGCTGCCGATAGCCACTGACAGGGCGGGCGGGACGTTTTTAAAGCCGAACTCGCCAAGCTTTTTTACCGCGCGATCAACGCCGATAGATTGCATCAGATTGATCGAGGCAAGGTTGCGCGAGCGAGTTAAAGCTTCTTTGATCGTGATGTAGCCGCTGTAAGTCTTGTCGTAATTTTTCGGCTTCCACGTTTTATCGCTGCCATCGTCGAATTCTCTAGCTATATCGGGCACCTCAGTCATCGTCGAGTAGCCCATATCAAGGGCGATTTGATAGACGAAAGGCTTAAAGCTGGAGCCGGTTTGGCGCTGGGATTGGCTGGCGCGATTGAAATTTGATTTCGCGTAATCCACGCCGCCTACTAAGGCTAAAATTTCGCCGTTTTGCGGATGCGTGACGACCATAGCGCCGTTTACGTTGCTTGCATTGGCGTCTTTGTTGCGCTTTAAAATTTCATTGTAGCCGAAAACTAATGCCTCTTGCGCCATCGCTTGCGCCTTTAAATCAAGGCTCGTATCTATGCGGTATCCGCCCGTGCGGACGTCCGGTAGAATTTTTTCCGCTTCTTTTATGATCTCATCTACGGCATACGGCGCTACATTTTGCGTGAGCGTTTCGTTGTAGATCGTAGGCTGCTCGTTCATCGCAAGCTCATATTCGGTCTTATTTATCCAGCCGAGCTCATGCATCCTATAAATCACGTTATTGGCGCGCGAAAGCGACAAATCCAGGTGCTTAGTAGGATCGAAGCTGCTAGGAGCTTTCGGCAAGCCCACTAAAATCGCAATCTCTTTAAGGCTTAAATCTTGCAAATCCTTTTTGAAATATCCCAAGGCCGCCGTGCGGATGCCGTAATATCCGTGCCCAAAATATACTTCGTTGAAGTAACGCTCTAGAATTTGTTCCTTACTTAGAGCATTTTCTATTTTAAGCGATAGGATTGCTTCTTTGATCTTGCGATCAAGCTTCTTTTCGCTCGAAAGAACTAAATTTCGCGTGATCTGCTGCGTAATCGTGGAAGCCCCTTCGACGAATTTCATCGCTTTGACATCCTTAATAATCGCCCTAAAAATCGCCTCGACATTCACGCCGCCGTGTTCGAAAAACGCCGTATCCTCGATAGCTACGAGCGCCTCGATCACGCGACCTGGGATCTCGTCAAATTTTACGTAAATTCTATTTTGTTCATTAAAAACATTGGCTATCAAATTGCCGTTGCGGTCATAAATTTTAGTCGTAAGCTCGGGATGATAATCGATGATTGAGTCCGATTCCAAGCGGATTTGCGAGTAAAAATACAAAAAAATCCCGCCCGCGGCAAACGCACAAACCGTAATAAAACTAAATAAAACTCTTACCATACAAACCTCTTTAAATTTTCCAGATCAAGCCCCATCGCCGTGAATTTTGACCCACGCGAGCTTTTGATATATTTTTCGTTAAAGCCTTCGATACTCATCGCACCCGCCTTGCCGCGCCAATCGCCGCTAGCGATATAGCCTTTTAAATCTGCTTCATTAAATTCCGCAAATTCAAAGCTTGCGACGCTAAGCGTCGAAAGCTCTAGCGCCTTATTACAAAAAATCATCGCAGTATAAACGGCGCAGCTAGCACCACTTTGAGCTCGCAGCATCCTTAATGCGTCCGCTTCATCCCGCGCCTTGCCTAAAATTTCGCCGCCGGCAAGTACGGAGCTATCGGCAAACAGCACTCTATCATAATTTTTATAAATTTTAAAAAACTGCGTTTTCTTGGCCAAGACAACGCGGTAAGCATAGGTGCGTGCATCGTCCTTACTAATGCCGCTTTCGTCAAAATTAAAAGGAATTTGCGTAAATTCTACGCCGCTATCCTTTAGAATTTGCGCTCTAGTAGGCGAGCTGGAAGCTAAATAGATCATCAAAACTCGCCCACCGTCACGCCTAGATAAACGCAAATCAGCGTAACTACGATATTTAACGGGATGAAATATTTAACGACGATGATTAAATGCTCATTCGCCTCAAGCTCATCGCCCGCATCCAAAGCTCGCTTCAAAGATGAAATTTTATAATGCATGTAGATAAAATTTAGTAGTATAAAGCCGGCGCCAGCCCATAGCGTCGCAATCGCGCCTTTTACCATAGGATCTGAAAATTTAAAACCTCCGCCGTCCGCAAGAAAAAATCCACTTACGCAAACGATCACCAAAAATAGCGCAAAGAATTGCTCATAGCGCTTCATATATCGCAAAATTTCTGCAAATTTTACATCCTTCGCATCTGCTTGGCTTTTACTGCTTAAATTCATAAAAATTCGCGCGATCAAAAATACGCAGATCTGCGCGCAGATCAAAAAAATCACGCTTAAAATGTGAATCAGCGGCAAAATTTGCGAGGCTTTGATGAAGCCGGTATCGATTTCGTTCAAATCTTACCTTTTGCGTAAGAGATCGCCTCTTTGATCGCTTCTTCGATTTTTAGCACGTCCTTGCCGCCTGCGGTCGCAAAATCATCGCGTCCGCCGCCGCCGCCGCCTAAAATTTGCGCCGCTAGCTTAACCCACTCGCCAGCTTTAATAGGCGCGTTTTTAACGCCTGCTGCGATTGAAATTTTGCCGTCGGTGCCTACTTGCATCAGCATTATCGCCGCCTTTTCGTGGCTATTTTTAAACTCATCTATCATAGTTTTTATATCACCGCTTTCGACTGAGGCTACGCAAAGTTTGATATCGCCGACATTTAAAAATGCCAGTGCATGGGAATTACTTGCATGCTTGATCTGATCTTTTAGCGATCTGATCTCATCTTTTAATTTCTCAATCGCGCGGAGAGGCTCAATCCCTTTTAGCTCCGCAGAAATTTCAGCAAGCTTAGCGCGATTTTGAAGCGCCAAATTTAAAGCGGCGCGCGAACAAACTGCCTCGATACGCCTAACACCCGCACTTACGCCGCTTTCTTTAACTATAAAAAACGGTCCTATCTCGCTTAAATTACGCACGTGAATTCCGCCGCAAAGCTCCTTACTAATCTCTCCGAAGCTCACGACGCGCACCTTTGAGCCGTATTTTTCGCCAAAAAGCGCAATCGCGCCGCTATTTTTAGCGTCATCTATATCCATAATCTCAGTTTTTGCCGCACAGCCCTTGCAAACGGCATTATTTACAAATTCCTCGATTTTAGCCAGCTCCTCGTCGCTAAGTGCCTTAGGATGCGAGAAGTCAAATCTTAAGCGATCTGCCTCGACTAAGCTTCCTGCTTGAGCGATATGAGCCCCTAGTACCGCACGAAGCGCCGCATGCAAAAGATGCGTCGCGCTGTGATGACGTGCAATCTGCTCACGCTCCTCAGAAACCTTGAGCCCGACGATATCGCCAATTTTTAAGTTACGATTAAGGCGCAAGTGGGATAAATTTAACCCATAAAATTTCTGAGTATCAAACACATCGGCTATGGACTCCACTTCGCCGCTATCGCCCGTCTGACCGCCGCTTTGTGCATAAAACGGAGTGACATCAAACATCGCCCAGCCGATATCGCCGGCTTTGAGCTCATCCACTTCCGCAAAATCCTCGTTAAGTAGCGCTAAAACCTTGCTCGTGCGGCTAAGCTCTTCGTAACCGCTAAATTTATTCTCGCCGAATTTCTCTAGCAGCGCCTTGAAATCGCCACGAACGTTTTTATCGCCGCTACCCTTCCATGCGGCTTTAGCTATCTGCCTTTGCTCGCTCATAAGCGCGTCAAATTTAGCCTCATCCACGCGCAAATTTTTCTCGCGCAGCATATCAGCGGTCAGATCGAGCGGAAAGCCGTAGGTATCATATAACTTAAACGCGACCTCACCGCTAAAAATTTCTTTAGTGCGCGCAAGCTCCTCGTTAAAAAGCTCGATGCCGTTTGCCAAAGTGGCGAAAAACCGCTCCTCTTCGAGTTTGATCTGCTCCTTTACGGCTTGCTTTTTCTCATTCAGATAGGCATAGTGCCCGCCCATCAGCTCGCATACTTTATCCACGAGGCGATACATAAATGGCTCTTTGATGCCGAGTAGATAGCCGTGGCGAACGGCACGGCGCAGAATTCTACGCAAAACATATCCCCTACCCTCGCGGTTAAAATTTGTTCCCTGCGCTAGCAAAAACGTAACCGAGCGGATATGATCGGCGATGACGCGATAGCTCGCGCCGCTTTCATAAACGTAAGGTTTGCCGCAAAGCTTCGCGACCTCATCAATTAGCGGCATAAAAAGCGAGCTGTCATAGTTGCTAAATTTGCCCTCTTTAATCGCCGTGACGCGCTCAAGCCCCATGCCCGTGTCAATGCTAGGCTTTGGAAGCGGGCTAAGCTTGCCGTCTTTGCTGCGCTCATACTGCATGAAAACTAAATTCCAAATCTCCAAAAAGCGGTCGCCGTCGCCGCCCATATAATCCTCGGGCGAGTGAAAATGCTCCTCACCCTGATCGTAAAAAATTTCGCTGCACGGACCGCACGGTCCGGTATCGCCCATCGCCCAAAAGTTATCGTGGTCGCCGAAGCGGTAGATACGCTCCTGCGCTATGTGCTGCGCCCAGAACCCAAACGCTTCGTCGTCTTTCTCGTGCACGGTGACGTAAAGTTTGTCTTTGGGAAGCTTTAAAATTTCGGTTACGAACTCCCACGCATAGGCGATCGCCTGCTCTTTGAAATACTCGCCGAAGCTGAAATTTCCAAGCATCTCAAAAAACGTATGATGGCGCGCGGTGTAGCCGACGTTGTCTAGGTCGTTGTGTTTGCCGCCGGCGCGGATGCAGGTCTGACAGCTCGTGCGGATAGGCGGCGTCGGGCGCGGTACGGCTCCGGTGAATATGCTTTTAAAGGGCACCATGCCCGCGTTGGTAAAAAGCAAGCTGTCGTCATCGGGCACTAGCGGCGCGCTAGGAACGATCTGATGCCCCTTGCTTGCAAAGAAATTTAAATATTCGCTTCTAATATCCATGATTTGTCCTATTTCAAGTTAAATTTTAAAGGCGCATTTTAGCTAAATTAGATTTTAAAAATTATAAATTTTAACCATTCTTAGTTATAATGGCGCGAAAGATTAAATTTAGGGCATGGCGATGAAAAAAAAGATAGCGATCATAGGCATGGGCGAGCTTGGTCAAAAGCACTTCAGCGAGCTAAGAAGGAGCGATTATTTCGAGCTTGTAGCGCTTTATCATAAGGGCAGCAGTGAAAATTTCGGCCCGCGCTATCCGATCTTTGATAATCTAACCGATCTTTTTAACGTCGCTAAGCCCGATGCCGTAGTCATCACGGCTCCACCGCCATCGCATAAAGAGCTGATTTTAAAATGCCTGCCGTTTACCAAAAATATCTTTGTAGAATCTCCGCTCGCACAAAGCCTAGCCGAAGCTAGAGAGATAAACTACGCAGTCACCACTAACGGCACGCGCCTAGCCGTAGGCTACTCCGACCGCTACAATCCAGTAATCGTATCCTTGCTACGCGAGCTTGCCAAGGGGGATAAAATTTTTTCGATGAGCTTTGTAAGCGGTTTTGCAAACGATGATAGAGCAGATATCGTCGCCAATGCCCTTTTTAGAGATATCGATCTTGTGCGGCTGCTTTCTCACAGCGAGATCGCCTGCATAGAACTTAGCAAAAATATCTCTAAAGAGCGCACTCTAGCCGCATGCGCGACGCTTCACACAAAAAGCGGCTGCTATTGCACGCTAATGCAGTCCAATCTCTATCCGATCAGGCGCCACGGTATCGAGATTTGCACCGACAGCGGTGTGTATTTCGGCGATCTAATCTCAATAACTCTTTTTAAAATTACGCCTGACGGGCGCGTAAATCTGCGCGTCGATCGCGATGACTTTTCGCTGCGCCGCGAACACGAAGCGTTTTGCGCGATGTGCGACAGCAGTACTAACGCAGGTCTTGCAAGCGTAGAGGACGCGATAAAAATCAGAGAAATCATCTCATGAAAAAAGCCCTAATTTTGCTCAACATGGGCGGCCCGAACAATCTGAGCGAGGTTGAAGTTTTTTTAAAAAATATGTTTAACGACCCCTTTATTTTGGGCGTTAAGAGTGATTTTTGGCGCAGCGTTTTGGCCTCTCTCATCGTAAAAAGCAGAACCGCATCGGCGCGCAGCAACTACGAAAAATTGGGCGGGCGCTCGCCGATATGCTTCATCACCGAAGCGCTTTGCGAGCGGGTAAATTTACTCGCGCGAGCAAAATTAGGCGCGGGATTAAAATTTGAAGGCGCAGCGGATGCGGGCGCCGCGAATGAGCCACAACAAGAGATTTCATTGCAGAGCAAGCCGCCGCAAGACGCCCCGACGCATGGCGAGCCGCTACAAAATGAAGCGCCGAAGGATGAAAAACCGATAGATGAGCTAATTTGCGATTATGCGATGAATTACACGCCGCCCTTTGCGGAGGATGTGTTTAAAAAATACGCGGATTTTGATGAGATAATTTTGATGCCTTTGTATCCGCACTTCTCGAAAACGACGGTGCAATCGAGCCTGTGCTCTGCCGAAGCGGCACTTAAGCGGCTCGGGATAAAAAATTATAAGATAGTTGATATTTTCTACGACAGCGCCGCTTACAACGAAATTTTACTAAATTTAATCACGGGATGCGTCGCAAAATTTAGCGCGGATGAAATTTCGCAAATTTCACTCATATTTTCCGCACATTCGCTGCCGGTAAAAATGATCACCGCGGGCGATCCCTACGAGGCGCAGGTAAAGGCGCACGTGGAAATTTTAAAAGATCTGCTGGCTGCGCGCGGGATTAAATTTAAAGAGATTATCTTGGCATATCAATCGCGCCTGGGCCCCGTGAAGTGGCTAGAGCCCAATGTCGCGGACGTTTTACGGGATCTGCAGAGCAAAAAAGCGCTCATATTTCCGATCGCATTTTGCGTGGATAATTCCGAGACCGATTTCGAGCTGGATATTTTTTATAAGGACCAGGTGCGCGAGCTGGGTTACGAATACTACGAAGTGTGCAAATGCCCGAACTCCCGCGAGGATTTTGCAAAATTTATACTCGCGCAGGCGCTGTAAATTTAGAGATTAAAATTTAATCTTTTAGTTTGGATTTTT
>ERZ773004.339-NODE-339-length-30628-cov-39.649822_pt1 | contig 30628 bp, 28 predicted proteins | sample MGYA00580667_ERZ773004 | MGnify/ENA primary metagenome ERZ773004 (study PRJEB29015, sample SAMEA2737963) | human oral metagenome | biome: human oral; feature: human-associated habitat; material: dental | place: China | collected 2123 ... | reverse complement strand
ACGGCCTTGCTTGGCAGAGCCACCGGCAGAGTCTCCCTCAACCAGATAGAGTTCGTTCTTGGCTGGATTCTTGGACTGGGCAGGAGTCAGCTTACCAGAGAGCAAGCCCTTGTCTTTTTTATTCTTCTTGCCATTGCGGCTTTCGTCACGCGCCTTGCGGGCCGCTTCTCTAGCATCTCTAGCCTTGATAGCCTTGCGGATGAGATTAGATGCCAGCTCACCATTTTCCAAGAGGAAGAAGGTCAGCTTGTCAGAGACGATGGAGTCCACGGCGGGGCGAGCCAAAGGGCTGCCCAGCTTGTCCTTGGTCTGGCCTTCAAACTGCAGGTGCTCTTCTGGAACGAGGATAGATAGGACAGCAGCTAGACCTTCTCGGTAGTCCGATCCTTCCAGATTCTTATCCTTTTCCTTGAGTAGGCCGGTCTTTCTGGCATAGTCGTTCATGGCCTTGGTAATAGCGGTCTTGAGTCCCGTCTCATGGGTACCGCCATCCTTGGTACGGACGTTATTGACAAAGGACAGGATATTGTCAGAGTAGCCGTCGTTGTACTGGAGGGCCACCTGGACTTGGAAGCCGCTCTCCTCGCCCTCGAAATAGAGGACAGGCGTCAAGGTTTCCTTGTCTTCATTGAGATAGCTGACAAAGTCCTCAACCCCATTCTCATAATGGAACTCTACTTCTTCGCCAGTGCGAGCATCGGTCAGCGACAGGCGGACATTCTTGAGCAGGAAGGCTGATTCCTTAAGCCGCTCCGCAATAGTGTTGTACTTGAAGTCTGTCGTTGAAAAAATCGTATCATCCGGCATAAAGGTCACTTTGGTCCCAGACTTGGACTTAGGCGCGGTGCCGATTTTCTTGAGCGTAGTGACTGGTTTTCCGCCATTTTCAAAGCGTTGCTTGTAAACAGCCCCGTCGCGCGTAATTTCCACTTCCAGCCAACTGGACAGGGCATTGACAACAGAGGAGCCCACACCGTGGAGACCGCCCGAGGTCTTATAGCCACCTTGGCCGAACTTACCGCCAGCGTGGAGAACGGTGAAGATGACTTCGACCGTGGGAATACCCATGGCGTGCTTGCCAACTGGCATCCCGCGTCCGTGGTCTGCGACGGTCAGACTACCGTCTTTGTTGATGGTCACATCGATCCGGTCACCAAAGCCTGACAGGGCCTCATCAACAGCATTGTCCACAATCTCCCAGACCAGATGGTGAAGTCCCGCTCCATCGGTCGATCCGATATACATCCCTGGACGTTTGCGGACCGCATCCAACCCTTCTAATACCTGAATGGCATCGTCATTGTAATTATTAATATTGATTTCCTTTTTTGCCACAAGGAACCTCCTGCATGATAGTCATCCTTATTATCTTACAAGTTTTTGATAAATTTTGCAAAGTTTTTTTCTACAAAATACCCTTTAAAGACTGATAGAATCTGGATTTTAAGTGATTTTGGAGAAAGGCAGCCTGGCTGCAAGCGTCAGACTAGACAATTCACTTAAAATATTCTTATCATAGTCCTTTGTCCACGTTCCAAATCATGGTATAATAAAATCATGATGAACACGATACTTGGATTATTACTAGCATATTTATTGGGCTCCATTCCGACAGGTTTGTGGATTGGGCAGATTTTCTTTAAAAAGAACCTCCGCGAATACGGCAGTGGCAATACTGGCACGACCAATACTTTCCGGATTTTGGGTAAGACGGCCGGCACTGCCACCTTTGTCATTGACTTTTTCAAGGGTACACTGGCAACGCTGCTACCGCTTCTCCTGCATATTGAAGGGATTTCACCACTGATTTTTGGTCTCTTGGCCGTGATTGGGCATACCTTTCCAATCTTTGCTGGCTTTAAGGGAGGCAAAGCCGTGGCAACCAGTGCTGGAGCCGTTCTGGGCTTCTCGCCAGCTTTCTTTGTCTACCTGATATTTGTCTTTGTGACAACCCTCTATCTGGGAAGTATGATTTCTCTAGCCAGCGTGGTTTCTGCAAGCGTGGCTATCCTGTCTGTCTTGATTTTCCCTGCTTTAGGCTTTCTTTTACCTAGATATGATTTCCTTTTTACCCTGATTATCATTCTCTTAGCGGCTATTATCATCCTTCGTCATCGGGACAATATCCAACGTATCAAACAGAAAAAAGAAAATTTAATCCCTTGGGGCATTAACCTAACCAAGCAAAATCCAAAAAAATGAGAGTGGGACAGAAATCGGTCATTCGTTAGAATTCGATTTCGTCGTCCCACCTCCGCACAGTTGAGTAGGGCTGTAAAAGCTGATGAAATCAGCGTAGTAGAGCCCACTCAACCACTGCGTCTTGCTCGACAATCCAAAGACAATTGAGAGGCTAGGACTTTTGTCCCAGCCTCATTTTTTTAATCTTTTTGAGTTTTTTTCAGGCCTGCTGCACCCAGCATTCCGAATACTAAGCCAAACATAGAAAGAAGGAAAGGATTCTTGCTTCCTGTTTTCGGAAGAATTCCTTGTTTGCTTGCTACTTCTGTCGGACGAACCTGTGCTGGAGCTTGATAGGTTGCCTTATTTGCTACTGGCTGAGCTGTATTTGGCTTCTCAACAGCAGGTTGTTCTTGTGGTTTTGTCTCAGGCACAACTGGATGATTGGGTTGGCTAGGAACTACTGGATTGCTTGGTCTTGTTGGAACTGTTGGATTAGTTGGGTTGGTAGGATTGGTAGGATTGGTTGGGTTTGCTGGATTGCTTTGTCCAGGCTTAGAAGCGGCATCTTTTGGATCAGTGCCCTGCTGGATTTCCTCGATATCTGTGTAACCATCTCCATCTGTATCCTTGCTAGCAGACATAGAAATCGTGCGAGAATTTGGATTGATTGCTGCATAAGCTGTCAAATCTGCACTTTCCAGATATTCTGCAAAGGCCACGTCCATAGACGGCCCTTCCTCACGCGCACCACCCAGCATGGTATAACCATCACCACCTGCTGCTAGGAAGTCATTGGTTGTCAGGTAATAGGTCTTAGCCAAGTCAAGGGCTTCATAAGCACCTGTTTCTTTATTTTTGATTTCAATGCGAAGGATCCTTTTCTCTGCTGGCAAAGTTGTGTCATAGTAAACTTTAGCACCAGAAACTTGCAAGAAACCGCCGCTTGGCTCTAGCAATGGTTGGCCGTTTTCATCCAAGACAGGTTTTCCATCTTTTTCTTGCAGAATGGAACCCAAAGATTTGGCAAACATATCTGCGATATTCTGACCAGTTACCTTGATTTGTGAAATGGTATTTCCAAATGGCAATACAGCGATGACATTTCCCTTAGTGATTGGTTTGTCTTTGGCAATGGTTTCGCGTAGGCCACCACCGTTGGTCACAGCCAAGTCTGTTTTGTTGGCAAAGCCTGTTTGGCCGTATTTGTAAAGGGCATCGGCTACCACATTTCCCAGATTGGTTTCTCGAACGCGGACATTTTCACGGTCACCGTTAAGCTCTACAGGGCTCTTGGCCACGATCACCTTGGCATTTTCTGCATCGTATTTTTCCTTGATCTTCTTGACCATCTCTGCTACAACTGGGTCTGGACTAGCTTTTTTAGCTGTTGCAGCTGGGATTTGCTGAGGATCGCCCAGAAGTTGGTTGGCCTTAAAAGTAACTTTACCGATATTATGCAAATAACTACCAGTCTGGTTGTAGGTCACATTTTCACCGTAAGTAGTAGACTCTACTGTGTGAGAATGGCCGTCAATCACTGTAACGCGCTTGCCCTTCAGCTTGGCATTTTTAGAAAGGGCTTCAGCCAAGGTAGAACCGCGCCATTCAACTGGTGTCGTAGTATCCACACCCAAGTGAGCCAGAACGACATAGTTTTTGTAAGTCTTGCCTTCAGCTGCTGCACGCGCTTCAACTTCGTCGATCACCCGATTAACCTCTGTGATTGGATCCGCGAAAGTCACACCTTGAATATTTTTTGGGTGCGTTTTGGTAGCTGTCTCAGGAGTGGTCACCCCGATCACGACAAACTCATCACCTTCTACATTCTTATCCTTGTCCACAATAGTGGATGCTTGGAACACACGGGCATTGTTGGCATAGGTGTTGGCACTGAGAAGTGGGAAATTAAGGATTTCTTTATATTTTTTAGCCTCATCCAAACCAAAGTCAAATTCATGGTTTCCGACCGCCATAGCATCATAGCCGATTTCATTGAGGATCTTCGCGCGTTCTTCCCCTTTGGAGCTATTAGAAATTGGCAGACCTTGGAAAGCATCTCCTGCATCTACGACCAGCGTTTGAGGATTTTTCGCACGTTCTTCCTTGATAACTGTTGCAAGTTTGGCATCTCCGATAACACCTTTTTCTTCGACGATACGACCATGCACATCGTTTGTATGAAGAATGGTAGCTTCAGGCAAGCCTGCGTCAGACGCTCCTGATACATCTTGAGCATTAGCTGCGATGGCCGCATTGACGCTAGCTTCATCTGCAGAAACTCCACCTGCTTGCGCCAAATCCGTTTCAGCCGGTTTTTGAGCTGGTTCGTTCACATTTGCCACAGCAGTTGCTGGCTGAACCTCATCCGCAGCAACTTGATGGTCCAAAAAGGCAGGTGCCAACAGAACCGTAGACAAAACAGGTAAAATAAGATGCTTCTTTTTCATAAATAAAAGCTCCAGTCTATGTTTTTTCTACTATTATACTGTTTTTATTGTAAAAAGGGAATGCCTTTTCAAAGAATCCTTCTTCTTAATACGAAAAACGTTCCAAAATGACATGGAACGTTGACTTTCTATGAATATCTACTAGGCTTGGAAGACGATTTCTCCATCGCAGATGGTATATTTGACTTGGCCTTTCAGCTCTTCACCAACAAAAGGTGAATTGGCTGCCTTGGAGGCAAAATGATCGGAGACCAAACGGTCAGCCTTAGGATCGAAAATAGTGATGTCAGCTGGGCCTTCTTCGGCTAGAAAACCAGTATCAAAACCATACAACTGAGCTGGATTGACTGTCATTTTCTCCAAAAGTTCCATCAAGCTCAGATGACCAGCCTCAACCAAGTAGGTCAGCCCCAGAGAAAGCGAAGTCTCAAGGCCAGTCATACCAGAAGGTGCTTTAGTGATGTCTTCAACATTTTTCTCATCAGCGTGATGTGGAGCATGGTCCGTTGCAATGACAGAAATAACACCAGACTTGAGCCCTTCGATAACGGCCAGACGGTCCGATTCTAAGCGCAGAGGCGGATTCATCTTAGCATTACTGCCCTTGGTCAATAGCAGAGCTTCTGTCTTAGAGAAGTGCTGAGGTGCTGCTTCAGCGGTGACTTGAGCACCTAGCTTCTGAGCGAATTCCACTACCTTTACACTCTCAGCCTTGGACAAATGCTGGATATGCACATGAGCTTTAGCATCATAAGCAATCATGACATCGCGGGCAATCATGCTGTACTCTGCCACACCTGTCGCACCACAGATATGAAAATGCTCTTTGGCGATATGCTCATTGAAGCCGAGAATCCCGTTGAGATTTGGATCTTCCTCATGCAAGCTGATAAAAGTATTGTTTTTGCGTGCTTCTACGAGGGCTTGGCGGACAATCCCAGCATTGGTCAGCGGAATACCGTCATCAGAAAAACCTACTGCACCAGCTGCCAAGAGACCTTGAAAATCTGTCAGATGCTGCCCATCGAAATTCTCAGTAATGGTCGCGACCGACTTGATATGGATATTTTCCCGACTAGCCGACTCCAGTACTTCTTTCAGAGTTTCAACCGTAGAGATAGTCGGATTGGTATTGGCCATCATAACAACTGTCGTAAAGCCACCTGCTGCTGCTGCCAAAGCCCCCGTATGAATATCTTCCTTATGAGTCTGGCCTGGCTCCCGGAAATGAACGTGAATGTCGACCAGACCGGGTGCAACGACCAAATCACTAGCATCTAGGACTTGGGCATCAGCCGCTTCCAGATTTTGGCCGATTTTGACAATGTTCTTGCCCTCCACCAGCACATCACACACTTGATCTAGACCAGACTTAGGATCCATTACACGGCCATTCTTGATTAGTAGCATTTTGTATCTCCTTTATTCGTAAAAATCGACCTGCGTGTCGAGCAGTTTATCACCATCATAAACAAATTTAGCTGAAAAGAAGGGCTTATCCTCCAGCAGCCATTCAACAAAGGTATGATCGCCTTCCCAAGTCGGCTTTGAAAGAACCTGATCGTAAGGCACCCATTCCAGCGTCCCTTCATTGCAATCAATCAGTTCCCCCTCAAACTCCGTCACCTTGAAAACATAAGTGTACCAGTCCAAGTCGGGAGTGAATTCTGGAAAAGTAATAACACCTTTTAGGACAGGCTTAGCCTTTAGACCTGTTTCCTCTAAAATCTCGCGTGCAGCGCATTCCTGAGGGGTTTCTCCACGCTCTAGCTTGCCACCGACTCCAATCCATTTCCCAGCATGAACATCATTGGGCTTTTTGTTGCGGTGCAGCATGAGAAACTCCCGCCCATTATCAATATAACAAATCGTTGCTAACTGAACCATACTACCTCCTATGCTAACCAATCGATTGGCTCCAAGCCCTTAGCCACTAAAAAATCATTGGTTCGTGAAAAAGGTTTACTGCCAAAGAAACCGCGATACGCAGACAGCGGACTTGGGTGAGCTGACTCGATAATCAAATGTTGGGAATTGCTAATTAAGGCTTTTTTCTTGCGGGCGTAAGATCCCCAGAGTATAAAGACAACTGGATCCGACTTTGCATTGACTACCTTGATAATCGCATCTGTAAAAGGCTCCCAGATTAAGCCAGCATGGGCATTGGCCTGGCCAGCAGGCACTGTCAGACCGGCATTGAGCAAGAGAACACCTTGCTGAGCCCAAGACGTCAAATCATGCGACTCCTTCACGCCGATATCATCGGCCAATTCTTTGAGAATATTCTGTAAAGAAGGCGGAGCTGGAATGTCATCAGGAACCGAAAAACTCAAGCCTTGCGCCTGTCTCGGTCCGTGGTAGGGATCCTGCCCCAAAATAACCACCTTAACATCCGCTAAATCCGTCGTCTGAATCGCATTAAAAACTTTTTCCCGAGGTGGGTAAATGGTCCCCGAAGCATACACTTCGTCCAAAAAATGATTGATTTTTGCAAAATAACCTTCCGGCAACTGCTCCTTAATCAAAGCGTGCCAAGCTGAATGCTGCATACATGTCTCCTTTTTATTTTACATTCCATACCTATGAGCAACTAAGCTGACAAGTCTAGTTAGACCTTATTTTTCCAAAATTTCTTGCGAGTCAAGTCTAGCGGATACTGGGTCAAGCCTACAGCAGACAAAATCAAAATCTGTGGCAAAAACTGAATCAGATAACGGGTCTTGCCTCCTTCGAAAATTTGCAGAAAGAGGAGACCACCGAAAACTGCCAAGATCAAGAAATTCAAGGAATCATTTGGTCGGTATTTCCAAAGGGCAAAGACCAGCCCCAAAGCCATGACAATCCAAACTGCCTGCTTGAGCAGCGAATAAAATCGAAAACTATCCTTATCAGAATTGAGGAAAAAGTCACGGATAAACTGAGCAAATGCATTGTCTTTTGTGAACTCATAAAGCGGTGAAATATAAGGTGTCTTTTCATTTTCAACACTGCGATAGAGCCAACCCAAGTTTCCTTCGGCAACTGTCAAAGAGTGTTTATAATACAGGTGCTGTAGAAAGGTCAGCGGAGTGTATTCTTTCAGACGACGCTTGATTTCTTTGATGACATTTTCCTTGGCAAACATACCGTTATTGTAGTCAGCCCGCTTATCAGGTTCCACGTATTGCAAGAGCCCTTCCTTCATGTCTTCCTGATCGTGACCGATATTGGTTAGGCCCAGATTGATGAAAAGCAGTGGCCCTTTGGCCAGCCCTTCGCCTTGGATGATCGGCACTTCGGTCTGGTGCGCTAGGCCATAATGAAGTGGAAGGTAGCCTACTGAAAAGCTTAAAGTAAAGACCGCAGCAGTCAAGAAAAACTTTTTCCAGTTCTGTCTCAAAAACAAAACTCCAAAAACAGCAATCAATAGAATCATCACTGTCGGACGAATCAAAAAGGCAAGACTGGTCAGAATCCCTAATAAAAGGCTTCTAGAAATGATTTGGCGACTATTCCCCTTATTTTCCAACAGACTCAGAGCCAGAAAAATCTGTAGACTAATCAAAGGCAAGGGAGGAATGTCCGTGTACATGGACATGTAGTAAGGCGAAAATCCGACTAAGGTCACATAAAGACTAAAAACCGCATCTGCTGTAGCCTGCGAAAAGTATCGCTGACAGCCTTTGTGGAGGATCCAAGTCGCAATATTGACGTAAAAAAGATTGAGTCCCTGCATAATCCAGAGCGCTGCATCGCCAAAGAGATTAAAGAAGAAACGCTCATAGAGAAAGAGGGGCAGATTATTGGGATTGCGCGTCAGGTAGCTGGAAATAGAGGACTCCTTCAGGTACTTGAAAGCCCCTGTAAAAACCACCGCTGCATCCCGTCGAATCAAAAGCTCAGCCGATAGGAGCATGATGAGCTGAAAAAGGAGAGCTGCTAAAGCAATGGCCAGCTTGTGCCTCATGAGAAAATGATAAAACTTTTTAAGCTGAAACCGATAGCGATTCGCTAAGATCGCCAAGACTCCAAACAAAATCAGAGCCAAGCTACTCAACTGCGACACATGAAAAATAGCTGTAAACAGCCAATGAAGACTCAATACCAGCATGATTTTTTGCAGAATCAAAAAAGTGATATGATAAATCTTAGACATGGCTTTATTATAACAAAATCAGGCACTTTTTGCTATTTTAAAAAGTGAGCAGAGACCAAGTAAATCCTAAAAAGGAGACAGGAACATGCTAGTCCCGCCTCCTCGTACCTTCTTAATTTTGCCAGTTTTCTTGATCCTCTTTGAACTTCTTCAGCAAAGCCAATCCTTCTGCATTGATGTAGCCTTCTTGCTCAGCCAAGTGAATAAGCTCTGTGTAGTTTGACAAGGTCACCAACTTCACGCCTGCATCCGCAAAGTTCTTATCCGCCTTTGGCAATTCGTAGGTGAAGATAGCTGCAGCACCGATTACATCTGCTCCTTCACGCTTAGCTGCCCCAATAGCATCCAAGACAGAACCACCAGTGGAAATCAAATCTTCAATCACAACCATCTTTTGACCAGGAGCCACTCGGCCTTCAATCTGATTGCCCGCCCCGTGATCTTTGGGTTTGCTACGGATATAGGCAAAAGGCAGATTCATCTTGTCGGCAATGATAGCACCGTGAGGAATGCCCGCCGTTGCCGTGCCCGCAATCACTTCCACATCAGGAAATTCCGCACGAATTTTTTCTACAAAGCTATTTTCGATCAAGGTCCGAGTCTCTGGGTAAGCCAAAGTCACTCGGTTATCTGTGTAAATCGGTGATTTAATCCCAGAAGCCCAAGTAAAAGGCTCCTCTGGTTTCAAGTAAACCGCTTTGATTTTCAACAAGTCGCGTGCAATATCGTTGGCTAAAGTCATTTTTTACTCCTTATACATCTGTTATTCATTTCATTTAAAATTCTTATTTAGCTATTCCACTGTTTCTTAATTTCGTGATAAGCATCCCAAGGATTCTCAGCCTGAATGATCGGACGACCAACTACAATATAATTGCTGCCAATTTGGTGGGCTTCCTGCGGTGTCATGACCCGCTTTTGGTCACCAATTTCAGCACCTGCTGGCCGAATACCCGGCGTCACGCAAAGAAAATCGTCCGCCGTAGCTTCCTTGATCAGCTCAACTTCCAAGGCTGAACAAACAACCCCATCCAGCCCAGCTTCCTTAGCCTTGCGGGCATAATTGACAACGGATTCTTGCACGGTTGTTTGGATATTTTGGCAGTCGCGCATGTCTTCTTCACTGGTCGAGGTCAACTGGGTCACCGCTACTAGCTTCGCATTGTCACCGAGAACTTTTTTGGCCTCCCGCATCATCTCAACGCCACCAGCTGCGTGAACCGTCACCATATCAATGCCAAATGTTCCCAAAACAGACATAGCTGAACGCACGGTATTAGGGATGTCGTGCAATTTCAAATCGAGGAAAATACTATGCCCCAAGCCTTTCAGATAATGCACAATTTCTGGACCAATGGCATAAAAGAATTCCATGCCGATTTTGACGTACAGCTTTTCATCTTCAGGAAAATGCTCCAGAAAGTTTTTGACATCATCAAAAGATGGAAAGTCTAGGGCGATAATAGGACGTTCTTCATGCATACGGTTCTTCTCCTTGCTTTTTACTTACTATAAAGATGATTACAATCATAGAAAAAACCTTGCCCGAGAGCAAGGTTACACGAAAATGTGGCAGAATCTGCCATTTTAAACGTATGAGCCTTAGAGCCTCTCTGGACTTCTTTAAAGGTTTTATCTTAAACATTCTATAATTTACTGGGAAGTTTGTCAAGAGAAAATCGAGCTTAAAGTAAATTTTCTCTGACTTCTTTTCTCAAGCTTTCTAGGCTTTCAATGCCATATTTATCCATGACTTGCGGCAAGTTTTCTATAATGTTAGGACAGGCATACGGGTCAGTAAAATTCGCCGTTCCGACGCCGATGGCCGATGCACCAGCGATAAACATCTCCAGCGCTGCCTCTGCCGAGTCAACTCCGCCCATGCCAATGATTGGTAGTTTGGTGAACTGAGCGACCTGACGAATCAACTTGAGCGCCACAGGAAAGACAGCTGGACCAGACATGCCACCCGTTCCATTGGCAATGATGGGCCGCTTCGTTTTCAAATCAAAACGCATTCCCACCAAGGTATTGATCATGGTTAGGCCGCTCGCGCCCGCATCTTCTGCCGCCTTGGCCACTTGGGTAATATCTGCTACGCTGGGGGTCAATTTGACATAGACTGGGACTTGAGAGGCAGCAACTGCTGCTTTTACTGCTTCATAGGCTAGCTCAGGAACTTGCCCGATTAAAAGTCCCGCATTGCCGTGGTCTACATTGGGGCAGGAAATATTGAGCTCAATTGCCTTGACATTGGGGGCTTGAGAGATTTTTCCAGATACATAAGCATATTCTTCATTGGAAAAACCAGCCACATTGGCAATAATCGGCAAATCTGGATAGTGCTGAGCCAGCCAAGGAAGTTTTTCAGCCACAACTGCATCGACACCTGGGTTTTGGAGGCCGATAGCATTGAGCATGCCAGCTGGCGTCTCAGCCACACGGGGCGTTGGATTGCCAAAGCGAGGATTTTGTGTCGTCGCTTTGATCATAATCGATCCAAGCAAGTCCAAGTCATAATATTTGGCATATTCCTGACCAAAACCAAAACAGCCTGAAGCTGGAATGATTGGATTTTTCAGCTCTAAGCCTGGCAGAGAAATTTTCAAACGATTTTCAGTCATTTCCTTATCCTCCTAAAGCACGATGCTTCCAGTCTCAAAAACTGGTCCGTCTTCGCAGACCCGCTTATTAACCGCTTCATCCTGACCTGCTACATGAACGACGCAGGCATAGCAAGCGCCCATTCCACAAGCCATCCGAGACTCCATCGATAGATAGGCATGGGGATGATCGTGAAATTTCCGATCCACATACTGGAGCATACCGGGCGCGCCACAAGAATAGACTGCAGCAAAATCATCAGTCAGCTCCTCAACAATCGTTGATACATAGCCCTTTTGACCATAAGTCCCATCATCTGTAGTGATAAACAACTGACTGCACTCACGAAATTCTTTTTCCAAAATAACAGCAGATTGATTGGCAAAGCCTAACACTGCTGTAACCTGGGCTCCCTTAGCATGCAGTTCTTTGGCCGTTTGTAAGAGAGGAGGCACACCGATACCACCACCAATAATCAAGACTTTGTCGCCCTTTTCTACAGGAGACAAATCAAAGCCATTCCCCTGAGGCCCCATGACATCAAGATAGCTACCGACAGGCAGCTGAGAGAAAATGGCCGTCCCGCCACCTTCGACCCGATAAATAATCCGGCAGATACCTTGCTCTCGGTCAATCTCCGATATGGAAATCGGACGCCGCAGAAGCTTGCTATCATCTGGCACTCGGATATGCAGGAATTGCCCAACCTGCATCTGGCTCACCATCTGGCCTCTCAGGCGCATCGAAAAAATCTGAGGCGCAATTTCTACCTGCTCCAAGAGCTCCATTTGCTCCAGCATAATCTTGCCAAATCTCTTTTTACAACTGTCACTAACCATGACAACCTCACTTTCTACAAGAAAAAACCTTGCCACAGCAAGGTTTCGCAAAAAACAAGGCAGTCAAATTGCCCCTTATACCGTTTTTCCTACCTTGCAGCCTCACTGGACTTGATTAAAGGTTAAATTGTAAACATTATATCGTTAGAGATGAGGAATGTCAAGGCATAAAAAATATTAGAATTTTCAAATGTTCTCTAAGGAATCACAGTCTTACCAGCTCTTGTCAAAGTCGCTTGTTACATCTGCCAAACAAAAACTGCCATCCTCCTGTCTTCTAAAATTCAAGGACACCCTGTCACTTTTCCGTTCTGTATTTGAACGACGAATATTAATATAATTCACTTGCAATGTTAACGGACTATAATCTGTATCACTTCCCGAAATATTTGTATGTGAAGGCAATCCAAAACGCTCAACAACCTCTTGATAAGTCATCCCGCCTTTGCCATACCGCCAATCACCTATTTTTAATGTATCCATATCTTCTGATTTCCACTTAAAGACAAATTCATCTTTTGTCGCTGGAAGATATCTACTGTCATCTAAATATACTGCACTTTTATTTATCAAATAGTAGGTCTTCCCATTTGAATCAGGGTCATAAAAGCTCAAACTGATTTCCTGAGGATGTCCCGACGCGCCATATCTCGGAACATCTATAATTCTTGTCTTATAAGTCAGTGTCACTTCTTTTTTAGCAAAACTCACATCTGAAGCCTTACCGTATTTCGCAATGACTTCTTCTAAAGTTGGATGATTGCCCCATCCTCCCTTAACTCGCTTTAGCTCTACAAAATTGTCTAACGTCCAATTAAAAGCAAACTTCTCTTCATCTTCCTCAACAATTTTCTTTTTCAGTTCCTTTTGTTCTTGGGTCAATTTTGATTCATCATCATTTTGCTGACTAGCCGAGCTGTCTCCACTAACTGACGAGGATTTATCGTCATATTTGTACTTCAGTTCGGCTTTATTAGGAACCTGTTGCGATAAGTAATAGAAGCCAAAGAACAAAGCAAAAGAGATTGCCAAACAAAGAAGGGTAAAAGCCAAGCTAATTCTTTTTTTCTCCTCCTTCATCGTCATCATTCTGAGCTCTTCTCGTTTTAGCTTTTGTTGACGATAAAGGTCTCTTTTGATCTCTCTAAACGAATGAAGATCACGTTTTTTCTTGCTACTTCTCCTCATTTTCCTCCTCTTTCTTATCGATTTAGTTTACTCACTTTCTTTAGACACCAAACGCCATCTACCATCTCCTTGCTTGTAGAATTCTAAATGAACTCTTTTCAATTGTTCTGGATTTTGCCAAGAATGTGGATTAACATAATCAACCCGCATCTTCAGTTGATTGTCGTCTCCAGAAATCGTCTGATGTAGAGGTAAGCCGACTTTTAAAACAATCTCATCATATGGTGTACCTTTAGCTGTTCCTTCTCTAGCACCAATAACAAGACTATCGATGTATGCCTGCGTCCATAAAAAGGATCTTTTAGGATTGTTATCCACCTGAATTTTATCACTTGAAAGGCTAAAATGGTATTTTGAAATGAGCTTATAGACACCATCAAATTCAGCAAAGGTTAAAGATACATAGCCCATACTACCATTTTTCGATTCCCAGATAAGGCGAATATGTTTTTGAACTTCGTGATTTGGCAAAAAATCAATCCAGGCCCCACCTTGAACTGGTTTCCCAAATTCCTTTAAAACATCTTCCAAGACGGCTCCGCCCTTGTATTTGTTTATGGGAAGTGCGACTGCCTTTTCAACTGTCCAAAGAAAGGGACCGCTTTTTTCTGGAGAAACGATAAGACTTTTAGCCAATTGTTCTGCTTCAGCTTTCTCATCTTCCAAACTATTTGATGACGAACTAATCTGGCTAGACGGAGTTGGCGTCTGATTGGCTTTGCTTCTTCCTGACAGAGAAAGTGTTAAAAAAGCTGTTCCAATGAGAGAAAATACAACAATAGCTACTACCATGACTGGTAAAAACTTGGACTTATAGGTTTGCTTTTCTAACTCAAAAGCAATATCTTCAAACGAATCTTCTTGTCTCTTCATCACTACTCCTTATCAGTCTAAAAATTCATCATATCACGAATAGATCGAGATTGCAAAATGTACTTCAGTCTGTTTATACAGAAGAAAGCCCAAATTCCCCGTCTTTTCTGCTTGCTTTGGCTGCCTAAGGAGGCCAAAAGTCCTCCTATCTTTCTCTTCTATCGATATGACTAGTAACTGTCGTCAACCGAAAGACGCCACCTTCTTGACGGTGTAAGATTAAATGAACCCATTCATTATTATATCTTTCATCTGAAGTTAAGTATTGGAGTTCCAAGCCAATATGCTGACTATCTGCCACATCCAAGTGAGAAATAACCACTTCTGATTCTCTAGGTAGGCCAAATAATTGAATGATTTCTTCGTAAGACATACCAAGATTGCCTGTGCTCTCGTCACGAACTTGTAAACCATCAATTTCATCCTTTGTCCAGAGATGGGGACTATCTCCCTGAGGCAAAGTTGGATAGGCCTCATCAAGAATGTTCGCGCTCTTTCCAATGAGATGATAACCTGATCCATCTTTTTCAAATGTCAACCTTAAATGACTATGACGGCCTTGAATAATCTCACTTGCATAGCTTAATTCAATATTCCCATTGCTCTCAGTATAAAGAAAGCTCGAAGCCTTGCCATGCTTTTCAAGAATTTCATCCAGAGAAATACCTTTTTGGCCAGTAGCGGTATCCTTGATTTGCAGATTAATAATGTCATCAGTTGTCCATGTAAAACGATGGTTTCCTCTCTCTAAAACTTTCTCTTCTAGCTCAAGTTCCTCTGATGACTTTTGATAAACAGACGAGGACATACTCTTTCGCTCCAAATCCTTATAAACAGCGTGAGCTCCCCACGTAAGCATTAGTTTCCCAAGTGCAAGCATGATACAAACTGTCATAAAGACTATAAAAATAGTAATTGGTCCAACTACTGAACGCTTCTTATAGTCAGCATCTTTGGCCATATCTCCCTCCTTATTTCTTTCATTTTAGCACAGGCAAGTTTGGCAAGCAAACATTTGCTAATCTTCCTGATTTGTCAAGAAAAAATCCCCAATTTGTGATAAAATAGACCTATGAGAATTCAACAATTACACTACATTATCAAAATCGTCGAGACCGGTAGCATGAACGAAGCTGCCAAGCAACTTTTTATCACCCAGCCTAGTCTATCCAACGCCGTGCGAGATTTGGAAAATGAAATGGGCATCGAGATTTTCATTCGCAATCCCAAAGGAATCACCTTGACCAAAGACGGCATGGAGTTTCTTTCCTATGCCCGTCAGGTAGTTGAGCAGACCCAGCTTCTAGAAGAGCGATACAAAAACCCTGTCGCCCACCGCGAGCTTTTTAGCGTCTCTGCCCAGCACTATGCCTTTGTAGTCAATGCCTTTGTCTCCCTGCTTAAAAAAAGCGACATGGAGAAATACGAGCTCTTTCTGCGGGAAACTCGGACTTGGGAAATCATTGATGACGTGAAGAACTTCCGCAGCGAGATCGGCGTCCTCTTCCTCAACAGCTATAACCGTGATGTCCTCTCTAAAATGCTGGATGATAGCCATCTGATTGCGACCCACCTCTTCACAGCACAGCCCCATATCTTTGTCAGCAAGTCCAATCCGCTGGCCAAGAAAAAGCTGGTACAACTGTCAGACTTGGAAGATTTCCCTTATCTCAGCTATGACCAAGGTACTCACAACTCCTTCTACTTTTCTGAGGAAATTCTCTCTCAGGAGCACCATAAAAAATCTATCGTGGTCAGCGACCGTGCAACTCTCTTTAACCTTTTGATCGGTCTGGATGGCTACACGATTGCAACCGGTATTCTCAACAGCAACCTCAACGGAGATAATATCGTGTCAATCCCACTGGACATTGATGATCCAATTGAACTGGTCTACATCCAGCACGAAAAAGCCAGCCTGTCCAAGATGGGGGAACGATTCATTGAGTATCTGATTGAGGAAGTACAGTTTGATAAGTAAAGCAAAACACCTAGAAGCAGGCACTTCATGCAGGCTCTAGGTGTTTTTTCTGTTTTTGAAACTTGTTTTCCCTTCAGGTCTATCAGGTAGGGGAAAGGTTGGAGTCACTCAAGCTTTTCTTTCTTCAATTCTCATCCCTCCCATTCCTAGGCTACACTTTGTGCCGACTCCGGCATACTCACCGAATCTGAGGAGCATCTGTGCATAAGCTTTTAGTGTGGATGCTCCCTTTATCTGAATCGTCACCCTGCCTTCAAAGGCGGGGTATTTTCGTCCATGAATTGGAAAATAATGACTTTTTAGATGATAGCTCGTGATCTGGCTATGGTCTGCTAAAAACTGTAGGGTCTCCTCTTCGATTTCCGCTCTTCCTTCCACCAGTCGACTGTATTTTTGCATCAAACTTTGAAAGATCAGACGCGTGTCTGGAAATAGCACAAACTGCCCCTGTCGCTTAAAGGTCGTTGGCGTATAAAAATGCACCCGTATCAGGCGGGAAGCATCATCATCTTGGTAAATATCCAGCAAGGTCTGCTGGGACAAGGAGTGGATTTCCACCTTTTTGACAAGTATTTCCTCAGCATAGCTCTCTAGCTTGATGGTTTCTAAGTTTAATAAGGGAGCTAGCATTTGCTGTTCCGCCTCTTCTGAAAGCAAATTGACAACCCACACCGATTCATCGCGCCTAGAACTTAGATTCATTGAGTAGGGATTGGTCTCCTGCTCATGTAGAAAGGTCGCAAAGTCTGGCGAAATATGCGCCATCAAAAAGCCCTGAAGCTTACTGACCAATTCTTCGTCTTTTAGTCTTGTCTTTGATAAATGTAACTCTACTTTCTTCACACGGTCTCCTCTCTATACTGCAAAAGCGCCCGAAAAAGGCAAAAGTATGTTTCACCGATTTCATGGCGCCCTTTAGAACGATTATTATTTACTGAGCTTATTATATCAAATTTTGAAAGCGTTGTCAATATTTTTGAAGCGTTTAAAAAAGCTTAAGCAGTCAAGATCCTTCTGTCTTGGCAAAGCAAGAAGCTGAGGGAAAGTAAAAAAGCCCCCATCTACTTCGTCCCCTCTCGAGGATTATGGGAGGGGGCTAACGTGTGACTGTGCGGGTTTACAAAAAGGTAACACCGTTTCCGTCCCCTCTCGAGGATTTTGGGGGTTCTAACTTATTACGCACAACAACTTCGAAAAAATTCCACGGTTTCCGTACCCTCGCAAGATTTAGGTGGGCTAACGGACAATCGCGACAGTATCCGAGTGCAGGCTGATACGTTTCCGTCCCCTCTCGAGGATTAGGGGGTTCTAATAGTATGTGACCATTTCAACGAATGCAGATGATCGGTTGCCGTCCACTCGCGAGAATTGGGGGGCTCTAACGAAAGGAAAATAATTATGACAAAAGTAACTGAGTTTCCATCCCCTCTCGAGGATTAGGGGGGTTCTAACCAATGGCCGTCGTCAATTTAAAGACGTTGAAACGTTTCTGTCCCCTCTCGAGGATTAGGGGGTTTCTAACCTTCCTCGTGTTAAAAATATCTTTGCAAACCTTACGTTTCTGTCCCCTCTCGAGGATTTTTTGGGGGCTAACAATCGCTGACTACTTCAATGTTTCGACTGACTATCTGTTTCCGTACCCTCACGAGGATGTGGGGGGCTAACCGACGCTGCTAAGACTGTCCTTAAAGAACCAGCGTTTCCGTCCCCTCCCGAGGATTTAGGGGGTTCTAACAATCTGTCAAGGACGATAAAGGAAATGACATTAAGTTTCCGTCCCCTCTCGAGGATTAGGGGGGGTCTAACCCAAAAGCTCAGCACAGCAGAATTTGAGGTGCGAGCGTTTCCGTCCCCTCGCGAGGATTTTTTGGGGGGCTAACAATCGCTGACTACTTCAATGTTTCGACTGACTATCTGTTTCCGTACCCTCGCGAGGATGTAGGGGGGCTAACTTGCTCACGAGGACATTAACGATGAGGGTCAAACTGTGTTTCCGTCCCCTCGCGAGGATGTAGGGGGGCTAACGGTCTATGCCGCAGAGGATGCGATTATCGCGGAGCTGTTTCCGTCCCCTCTCGAGGATGTGGGGGGTTCTAACAAACATCATCGATACAAAGGATAACGACCGCTTGGTTTCCGTACCCTCTCAAGGATTTAGGGGGGGCTAACGAAGGTGAAAAAGAATTCACTAAAGTTTACGTTACGTTTCCGTACCCTCGCGAGGATTTAGGGGGTTCTAACGCCATCACGAAGCTCATGCGGATCACGGGTGATTTAGTTTCCGTACCCTCTCGAGGTTTAGGGGGGTTCTAACTTATTTTGCTAGTGCGCAGAAGGCAGCGAGCGACCAGTTTCCGTACCCTCGCGAGGATTAAGGGGGTTCTAACCTATGTCCGAAAATGCCAACAAAATGGGAACCGACATGTTTCAGTCCCCTCTCGAGGATATGGAGGGTTCTAACCGAAAAGGCTATTGCTAAATATGGTAAGACACCATTTAGTTTCCGTCCCCTCTCGAGGATATGGAGGGTTCTAACCGCATATCTTGTATAAAGCATCAGAAGAGCCCCACAACATCTTGTACCTCTTAGAAACTAGCTAGAACCTAACTCCATTATACCACGTCTCGCTCAGAAATAACAGCTTAAAAGAACAAAATATCCTCAAGCAACTCCGCGCCATCATAGAGAGGGGGACAGAAATCGGTAATTCGTTAGAATTCGATTTCGTCGTCTCACCTCCGCACAGTTGAGTAGGGCTGTAAAAGCTGATGAAATCAGCGTAGTAGAGCCCACTCAACCACTGCGTCTTGCTCGACAATCCAAAGACAATTGAGAGGCTAGGGCTTTTGTCCCAGCCTCCTCTTCCTTGTGCCCCAGATAGATAATGATATTGTCCCCTTCTTCTGCCTGATAAAAGGCCCTCAGCTCCCTCACAAGGCAGTCAAAGTCCAGCTTATCAAGAGCCAGCTCAAAGCAGGAACGCTGAACCCTCACACCATAGCCTTCTAAAAGCTTTGATAGCTTCAGGCGTCGCTTATGGCTCACGATATCATAAATGACCAGACAAAATTTCGTTTTCTTTCTGGCAAACTCTTTTTCATCATCAAGATTAAAGAAGACCATCTTTCCCTCCTCCTGTATAGCTAGACACATACTCAGCTGGATCCAAGGCTTTAAAGCTCCGGATCAAAGATTTGATTTGCTGATCCGCCGCATATAGAAAAGTGTAGCGGTTCTTATCCAGCTCGACATAGTGATGAATCTCCAAAATCCTCTCCCTCATAGCCCGAGAAAAGATCTCGATTCCTTCAGGTGTCAAAAAGATACCATCTTCCTTCTCAACGAAATGCTCTTCAAGAATCTCCTGACGATTGATCAGTCCCAGCACCGTATCATCCACGATCACCGGCCGCCATTCCTCCATCAAATCACTCGCCAAGACAGCATGATGGTCATGTGGCTGATGCATCACTCCAAAGCCTAAGCTCAGGCCATTTTTGCGAATCAAGCCCATAAAGCAAGAATAAAGAATGGAGTAGCCAAAGTTTAGCAGGGTATTAAACTTGTCCAGAGCTGGCCTCCGACTCCGACCAGAAAAATGAAAGCCATCAATGACCAGTAAGTTCAAGAGGTAAAAGTAAGATTTAGCCAGTCTTCCTTCGATTCCCATAATTTCCGCGATGCTTCTCGCTTGCTCGAGATACACCAGCGCATCTCCAAAGCGTTTGAAATCTTCCTCATCCAGCAAGTCATTTTCGTCAAAAGCCTGGAGCAGATTGAGCTGATTTCCGATCTTGTCCGCAGCGATTTTCCGAGCAATGCCCAAACAAAAGTCTGAGTCAAAAGAAGCCCGAGCCTGACTGCGCTGCTTTTCAAAATCTTCCTTCCTAAAGGAATCAAGGGAAAATAGAAACTCGCCCTTGCTCGAGAAATAGAATACAAAAATGTCCCTATTAGCCAAGGCTTTCAGTAGCTGAGTAGACAGCTGAGCATTGCCAAAGACCAAGATATTATCAATCAGATTAAAAGAAATTTCCTTCAAAAGGATCTACTCCTCGTTTCTCACAAGCACACGCTGCTCCCTCACCGACAAGCTACAAGACGAATTTTGAATGTATAAATCAGCCATAAAAATCCTATTTTTATTTTCTAACCAAACATTCCTAGCAAAAAATGTTTTTAGTTTTACTGCCTCAACTGCGCAAAAACTTCCCCAATCTTACCCTCAATGACTAGGTCAGCTTGCTTATCCTGTGGAATACTGGTCTTGTTGATAACGACCAGATGCTTGCCAGCAAAGTACTGGATGAGACTGGCTGCGGGATAAACCACCAAGGAGGTTCCCCCGATGATCAACAGGTCGGCTTGATGAATAGCCTGCGCGGCTTGATGGAAAGTCTCCATATCCAAGGACTCTTCATAGAGGGTCACATCAGGCTTGATCACGCCACCGCAGTCAGGGCAGTAGGGCACCGTTCCAGGCAGAGCTAGAAATGCCTCCAAATCGTAAAATCGCTGACAGCCTAAACAGAAATTTCTATCCGCACTGCCGTGCAGCTTGAGGACATTTTTTGAACCAGCCATTTCGTGCAGGCTGTCAATATTTTGCGTCACTACAGCCTTGAGCTTGCCGGTTTTCTCCAAATGAGCCAGATAGGCGTGAGCCGCATTGGGCTTGGCATCTGGATAGAGCAGGTATTTCTTGTAAAAGTCGAAAAACTCCTGCGGATAGCGCTCAAACATAGTATGCGAAACTAGCTGCTCTGCCGTAAAATGCCGACCCAGCTTGACACTGTAAATCCCATCCGAACTGCGAAAGTCAGGGATATTAGACTCAGTCGAGACACCCGCTCCGCCGAAAAAGACGATATTCTGACTTTGGTCAATCATGTCTTGCAACTGCTGTATTTTATCCATTTTCCTCTCCTGTCAATAAAGCTCTAACTAAGCGATTTGCCTCATCAAAATAAAAATGTTCCCGATCATAGACAATCCCTGTAAAGCGAGCCAAGTCCACTAAAATCTCCATGAAATGCTGGGATGAAAAGCCGGTCGTCCGATATAATTCTGCCTCATCAAAGGGCTTAATCAGATGAGCCAGCGGATTTCGGACTGACTTCTCCAACTCCCGCAGCTGTCTGACCTCTTCCTTGACAGACTCTGGCAGATCCAAATGCAAAATCAACTCTGTCAGACTGGACGAATTGACCGTGCTTTCCGCATGGAAAAGCTGTAAGACGGTATAGTCTGACTCCTGCATCCGTTCAAACTTCCAGCGGTCATAGCTGGCTTCACGAGAATTATGGATAAAATGATCAATATCAGGAATTTCCAGCTTGATCAAGCGCATGAAAATCCGATAAATCGCTGGACTGACCGCCCGAACGAAGTCAATAATCTGCTCATTGCGCAGCTTGGCTTCCAAATCATAGAGATAGTTGGCCAGCTGCTCATCAGCCAAATCAGTATGACAAAAAAGCTGAAAACCGCTTTGCGTCTGCAAGGCAGTCTTCAACTCTTCATCCATGGCTGGCAGAATATTGAGCTCTCTTCGCTCTGCCAGAATAGCCAATAGGCTGGTTACAATCGAGGAACTTCCCATCAACTTCTGCGCCAGTTTATAGGCATAAGCATAGTCATAACGGGAAATCGCAAAGAGAATTTCCTCTTTTAAATCTAGATTCATGCTTAATCAATCAAGGTTTCCAGACCAACCTTCATCATATCAGTGAAGGTATTTTGACGTTCCTCTGCTGTCGTATCTTCGTCAGGATTGACCAAGCTATCAGAAATGGTCATGATAGCTAGCGCATCTACTTGGTACTGAGCAGCCAGATAGTAAAGGGCTGCAGCTTCCATTTCAACAGCTTTCACGCCCCATTTACCCAGCTCGATATTTTTCTCAAAATAGTTCGAATAGAAAACATCTGACGACAAAACATTTCCGACATGGGTCGTCATGCCCAGATCTTTAGCGATATGATAAGCCTTGTCCAGCAGGTCAAAGCTGGCAATCTGCGGAAAATCATACTGAGGCCAGTCATTGCGGATAATGTTTGAGTTAGTCGCAGCCGCTTGAGCCAAAACCAATTCACGAACGTGCACATCCTCATTCAGAGAACCAGCCGTTCCCACACGAATCAGCTTTTTCACTCCGTAGTCCACAATCAGCTCACGCGCATAGATGGAAATAGACGGCATTCCCATCCCAGTTCCCATGACAGAAACCCGCTGACCCTTGTAAGTACCAGTGTAGCCAAACATGTTACGGACTTCATTGAAGCAAACAGCATCTTCAAGGAAATTCTCCGCAATAAACTTAGCACGAAGAGGATCGCCTGGCAAGAGAATTTTATCAGCAATCTCACCTTGTTTAGCAGCAATATGGATAGACATAGTTAAGATACCAAACCCGTCAAAAGCAAAGGGAAAATAGGAGATGGTCGCAGTGAGCGATGCTCGCAAGACCATCTATCTTTTTCCCACTGCTTTTAGGGTGGGTTCAATTCCTTTCTTTCTTAATTTTAATATTCCATAGAAAGACCGGCCCGAGTTCGTTTGAAACTCAGGCTCTCCCCTCTCTATGATGTTTTATTTTCTTACAATTCAGCAAGAATGGCTTTAAGTAGTCGTTTGAAATCACCTTTGACACGTTCTGTTACTTCCACAACCTCTTCGTGGTTGAGTTCTTCTTGGAAACCAGCGGCATGGTTAGTAATACATGAGATACCAAGAACTTTCAAGCCAGAGTGGGCTGCGACAATCACTTCAGGAACAGTAGACATACCAACTGCATCTGCTCCCAGTGTCTTATAAGCACGAATCTCAGCTGGTGTTTCATAAGTCGGACCAGTCACACCGATATAGACACCTTCATCAAGCTTGATACCAAGTTTTTTAGCCACTTCATGTGCAGTAGCACGGTATTCTGGTGTGTAGGTTTTAGACATATCTGGGAAACGAGGACCAAAATCATCCAAGTTTTCACCCATCAACGGATTTTGACCCGTAAAGTTGATATGGTCTGAGATAGCCATCAAAGTACCAGGACCATAACCAATACCACCAGCTGCATTGGTAACAATGACACCTTCACATCCAAGGACTTTCATCACACGAACTGGGAAAGTCACGACTTCAAGAGGATTTCCTTCGTAGAAATGGAAACGACCTTGAAGAGCCAAGACTTTTCGCCCTGCCAAGTCTCCATAGACTAATTTACCAGCGTGGCCAACAACAGTTGAACGGCCCCAGCTTGGAATATCCGCATAGTCAAGACTAACGGCATTTTCAATTTCAGACGCCAATTCTCCCAAACCAGATCCCAAAATCAGACCAAATTCAGGTTCTGTCATACCTTTTTCTTTCAAGAAGGCTGCTGTTGCTTTGATTTTTTCTGATAATCTTGTCATAAATATTTTCCTCACTCTCTTATGCTTAGACCAATTTATCCAAGAAGCTTTCGCCAATCATAGCCTTGTCCACGCCGAAGTTGTCCGCAACGGTTGCTGAAATGTCCGCAAAATGTCCGACAGGCAAGTGACCATTCCCCTTGAGGGATTTACCAAAGACCAAGAGCGGAATGTACTCACGAGTGTGGTCAGTTCCAGCATAGGTCGGATCATTACCATGGTCAGCGGTAATCATGAGCAAGTCGTCTTCACGCATGTTTTCAATGATTTCTGGCAAGCGAGCGTCAAATTCCTGCAGACAATCACGGTAGCCATGCGGATCACGACGGTGACCATAAAGAGCATCGAAGTCTACCAAGTTGGTAAATGAGAAGCCATACTTGAAGTCCTCAGACTGGATAGCCTTAACCAAATTGTCTACGCCATGATTATTGGACTGGTTATGCCCCATGTCGTGGTTGATCCCAGCACCGTTGAAAATATCGTTAATCTTACCAACTGAATAAGTATCAATACCAGCTTCATTGAGCTTGTCCAAAACAGTTGGCTCAAATGGAGAAACTGCATAGTCGTGACGATTGGCTGTACGAGTGAAGTTGCCTGGCTCCCCTACATAAGGGCGAGCAATGATTCGTCCCAAAAGCGCAGGGCGTTCCAAGGTGATAGAGCGAGCGTATTCGCAGATACGATAGAGCTCATCTAAAGGAATAATCTCCTCATGAGCTGCGATTTGAAGCACTGGATCAGCAGAAGTATAGATAATCAATTCGCCAGTTTCCATCTGACGAGGCCCGAAGTCGTCAATAACTGCCGTGCCAGAATAAGGTTTGTTAGCCTCACGAATAACTTTGCGGCCAGAAAATTCTTCAATTTTAGTCAAGATTTCCTCTGGGAAGCCATTCCAGAAAGTATCAAAAGGCTCAGTAATGTTCAGCCCCATGATTTCCCAGTGGCCTGTCATCGTGTCTTTACCTAAAGAAACTTCTTCTAATTTAGTATAGTAACCACTTGGATTTTCCTCAGCTGGTACAGTTTTCAAGGCTTGCTCACGCTCGATATTGCCCAAGCCTAACTTAGCCATGTTTGGCACTTTTAGGCCGACTGCTTTGGAAATATGTCCCAGAGTATCGGAAGCTCCATCTGGCACCCCTGCATTAACAAAATTGTTAGCATCTGGTGCCGCCCCAATGCCGACTGAGTCCATAACGACTAAGTGAATACGATTAAATTTTGACATGAAAACCTCTTTTCTAGTTGTCTGTTTCTAAAACCTTTACGCCACCTTGTCCTGCGACGATAACCTTGTTGACCATTTTGGTGAAAAGGCCGTGCTCAACAACGCCCACGATATGATCTAATTCTCGGCCAAATTCGACTGGATTTTCGATTACACCTAAATCTAGATCAATAATGAAGTTCTGCATATCCGTGATAAAACGTTGGCCATTTTTTTCACGGAAACTTGGCTTGTAGCCTGCCTCAGCAAAGCGACGGAACACTTGCTCCGCACCATACTGCACTACTTCTACTGGCAACTTGAAAGCACCTAGTTTTTGAACCAATTTGCTCTCATCAACCACCCAAATGTAGTCCTTGGTAGGTGTCGCAACTACTTTCTCCATCAGCAGGGCTCCGCCTCCGCCTTTGATGCCATTAAACTGAGGATCCACTTCATCAGCTCCATCAACGGTCACATCGACCTGATCCACTTCATCGATGGATTTCAGCGGAATACCCAAGCCTTCTGCTTGCTTGCTGGTCACGCTAGAGGTTGTAACTGCAATAATCTGCAACCCTTCCTCTTTGATACGCCGCCCAATTTCCTCGACAAAATAGTAAGCAGTCGAACCTGTTCCCAGACCGACCACCATCCCATCTTCGACAAATTCAGCAGCCTTGATGCCTGCTAGTTTCTTTAGAGTTTCCATAGCACCTCCTCAAATCAACTATTTTAATTATATCATGATTCTTCGGAATTTGAAAGTGTTTCCAGTTCTTTAAACGACTAATCGTGTTTCACACAATACCGCATTTCGTGAAAATATCCTTAAAATCTTGCCCCTAGTCCTATTTTGCGTTACAATTAGGATAAGTGAAATATTGAAAGAAACACATATGTGCAAGTATTCAACCACAGAAAAGCTGAGGAGGATTTTAGGATGCAACAAGAAAATAAAGTTTTAGGTATTTTAACCATTGTCTTTGGAGCAACCGCTTTAGTTGGTTCCTGGATTCCAATCATCAACTATCTATCTTTTTTTATCGCTACTCTTGCTCTGGTTCTTGGTATTGTCGGTCTCGTTATTAACCAAAAAGGCCAGAAAACTTTGGCTATTATTGGTTCTATTATTTCCTTTTTCGCTTTAATCATCGCGCTTGTTACTCAAGCATTCTATTCCCATGTGTTTAATGAAGCAGGCAAAAAAATTGAGTCATTTGCGAGCTCTTATAGTTCCTATATTGATTCGTCTGAAAGAGAAGAAGAAAAGGAAAAGGAAAAGGAAAAAGAGGAAGAGACCAAGTTTGCATGGACAAAAGCAGAATTTGATGCGCTCAAAGAGGGGGATATTTTGAAAAGAGGTGCAGGCGGAACAAAATACGATGATATCATTCGTGACCACGGCAAACCAACTGACGAAACCATTTCCACCGGCAGCGATTATGAAAGAAAAACCGTCTCCTACATAACAAAAGGAAGAGAGTATCAGATCGTCATCCTAACTTTTTCAAAAAACGAAGACGGATCTTTCCTGCTGACTAGCAAGATAGCAACAGGTTTAGAATAAGCTAAACTTTCTCGCCGACGGCTGTTTTTCTTAGAGCAATATTAGAAAGAACTCTAGCCGTCAGTCGCATTTGACTGTTTACTAGCACTTTACAGATCATGTCTATCAATTAATGCACAAAATTATGCAAAAGTCTCAAAAACATTTTGGGTGAATTTTGGGCGGATACTTGCAAAATAGATTTCCAGAAAGGATATATATGATAACACGAGAATTTGATACCATCGCTGCCATTTCGACCCCTCTTGGGGAAGGAGCCATCGGCATCGTCAGACTAAGCGGGACTGACAGCTTTGCTATTGCCAAAAAAATCTTTAAAGGCAAGGATCTAAGCAAAGTGACCAGCCACACGCTCAACTACGGGCATATCATCGACCCTCAAAATCAAGAGATTCTGGATGAGGTCATGGTCGGCGCTATGCGCTCTCCTAAGACTTTCACGCGTGAGGATATCATCGAGATCAACACCCACGGTGGGATTGCGGTGACTAATGAAATCCTGCAGCTGGCTATCCGCGAGGGGGCTAGAATGGCAGAGCCTGGCGAATTTACCAAGCGAGCCTTTCTCAACGGGCGCGTGGATTTGACTCAGGCTGAGGCCGTCATGGACATCATCCGGGCCAAAACCGATAAAGCCATGAACAACGCTGTCAAGCAGCTGGACGGCTCTCTTTCTGACCTTATCAACAGCACCCGTCAGGAAATTCTCAACACACTGGCTCAGGTCGAGGTCAACATCGACTATCCTGAGTACGACGATGTTGAGGAAGCAACGACGGAAATCATTCGTGAAAAAACGCTAGAATTTGAGCAACTTCTGACCCATCTTCTCAAAACTGCGCGACGAGGCAAGATTCTTCGCGAAGGTATTTCTACTGCTATCATCGGTCGACCTAATGTTGGCAAATCCAGCCTTCTCAACAATCTTCTGCGCGAGGACAAGGCTATTGTGACCGATATCGAGGGAACAACTCGTGATGTGATCGAGGAGTATGTCAATATCAACGGCGTACCGCTCAAGCTCATTGACACAGCAGGGATTCGGGAAACGGATGATCTTGTGGAGCAGATTGGCGTTGAGCGCTCCAAAAAAGCCTTGCAGGAAGCTGACTTGGTTCTCTTGGTTCTCAATGCCAGCGAGCAACTAACTGACCAAGACCGCCAATTGCTTGAAATCAGCCAAGACAGCAATCGCATCGTCCTGCTTAACAAGACTGACCTTGAAGAGAGGATTGAACTGGATCAGCTGCCAGCAGATGCTATCAAGATATCCGTTCTCCACAACCAAAATATTGATAAAATCGAGGATCGCATCAATCAGCTCTTCTTTGAGAATGCTGGAATTGTCGAGCAAGACGCCACCTATCTGTCCAATGCCCGCCACATCTCTCTCATCGAAAAGGCTGTCGAAAGCCTTCAAGCCGTCAATCAGGGACTGGAACTAGGCATGCCTGTAGATCTCCTCCAAGTCGATCTGACCCGCACTTGGGAAATCCTTGGCGAAATCACTGGTGACGCTGCGCCAGACGAGCTTATCACCCAGCTCTTCAGCCAATTCTGCCTAGGAAAATAATATGGGAGTCACAGAGTTTATCAAAGCAAAAAATCTAGGCGAATACCTAGAAAGTCGAAAGAATGGACAAGTCAGAGAGCGCATCCAAAAACGCAGCTGGTTGGAGATTCTCCTTCACAAAGCCCGTACTACCAAAATAAATCCTGAAAATCACCAAAAAGCGAAGAAAACGAAACACGGTTCTTGAAAAACAGAACCGTGTTTGTTTGTCTATTCAATCTAACTGAATATTTGCCTAATCATGAAGCGAGGCACTCTCCTTGTCCCAAACTATTTTTCTATTTAGATACATCTTCATCGGACTTGAGTCAGCACTCCGTCTTGCATTTCATAGACCTTGTCAACCTCGTTCAGTAGGCGGGTATCATGGGTAACCATGACCACACTCTTGTTGAATTTTTGAGTCACTTCTTTAAGTAGATGGACCACGCGCTTAGCCCGCTCTGTATCCAGACTAGCTGTCGGCTCATCAGCCAAGATAATATCAGGGCTATTGTAAAGTGCTCGGGCGATAGCAGCTCGCTGCCGTTCTCCGCCGGACAATTCTTTCGGATACTGCTTGAGAGTTCCTTTTAAATCTAGCAACTCAATCAGACTGTCTAGATCCGTCCTTTCCTTTTTAGATAAGCGGTCAATCAGCTGGAACTGGTCTTCGATTTTCAAAAAAGGTATGAGATTGGAAGCCTGCAAAATAAAGCCGAAATCATTGAAACGCAGGGCTGCCCTTTCCTTTTCCTTGAGCTGGGAAGTATCTTTCCCATGCAGGAGAATCTGCCCTTTTGAGGGAGTTTGCAAATGGCCCAGCAAGGTAAGAAAGGTTGTTTTACCCGAGCCTGATGGCCCAATAATAGCTACAAATTGCCCCGCTTCCAGTTGGAAATCAGTTGGTTTCAGGGCTTGAACCAGCGTATGTCCCTGACCATATTCTTTTGTAACCCCTTTTAGTTCTATAATTGACATTTACTCACCTCCAATCGCTGTGATAGGGTCAATTTTCAGAACCCGATGAATGGACAAGAGCCCGCCAGCAAGTGACATGAAAACAATCAGGACAATCAAGCCAGCATAAGCTCGCCAATCACTGTAAAAAGGCATAGAGGCCGGCAAGACTAGCTGGGTTCCCAAGAGAGCCAAAACAGCTAAGCTGATTCCCAGAGTGGATAGGATGAAAATCTGCCAGAAAATAGAAGCAATAATCTTCCCACTGGCAATCCCTTGGGCCCGCATAATACCGTAAAGTTGAGTCTTCTGAATGGTAATGATGTACATGAAAATTCCCAATACTAAAAAGGTAATAAGAACCATGGCCCCAATCATAAAGGAAAAAGTCAGAACCTGAGGCTGATAACCAGGGATATTTTCTATAAAATCACTCATAGAAAGCTGACTGAGCCCTGTTTCTTCAATTTTTTGACTATCTTTGACCACAAGTGCGCTGATATTCTTAACCTGACTAGAGCCGTACTTTAATTCCCTGAAATCATCTAGATCCATAAAAATTACAGGTTGCGTAAAGAAGCTATTATCCTCTGTGAAACCAACAACCTGATAGAGGCGCTCACTGCCATTGAGCTGAAGCTGATCGCCTAGTTTCACACCTTTTTGCTGGAGACGCTTATCCGCAATGACTTCATAAGCATTCTCAGCAGGACGCCCCTCAATAATGTCAGGCGCTAGAAAACTATCCCAAGAGAGACCAAAAACTTGAGCGTTGAGTTTATCCGTCCCATCTTCATAATTGGCCACTGCTGCCGTCTGTCCCAAAGCCGCAATTGAGTCCCCTTGAAGCAGGCTACTATACTCCTCTTCCTTTAGAGTCGAAGCAACCAGATTCTTATTGGCATACTCTGACAAGACGATTGACTCAGCCTGCCATTGGTCCAAAGCCAAGCGATTGAGCCTAGCCAAGCCGACGGAAAGACTGGATAAAAAGAAAACCATATAGGTAATAAGAAAGACCACAGCAACCACTAAACGATAGCGTCCACGGCTGTAGACAATCTCTTTAAAAGCTAAAAACAAAGCTGTCCTCCTTTGAGATATTAAAGATCATTATATCATAAAGAAGCAAGCTAGAAAAACATATGAGACTAATGGTAACTAGATTCACACGAAAATCACTAAGTCGTATAGCGATTACCTAAGTAAGAAACATTCCTTGAAAGAAATTCATAAAATAAAAAGAAACAAGGGCTTCAGTTCATCTACCGAAACCGTTCTTGTTTCTTTTTCTTTACGCTTCGCACACTCTTTTTCTGAGCAGATTGAGAAACGCTTTACTGCTTGGTAAAGGTCAGAGTATCTGGATCATCATCTAGTTCGTCCACAAACAGCTGGTTGCCATTTTGACGATAGCTTTTGACATCGTCACCTACAATTAGTCTCTGCTTCGCTGCATCTACTTGTACCTGTTTGATTTCCTTACTGCCATCGACCTCGGTCTCAGTCCAAGTACCAGTCGAACCATTGATTTCGAGGACATGCTGGTCTCCATCATGGTCGGTTGCTTGGTAGCGTCCGTTTAGATTGCTGGTCTGGCCTGCATTGGATGAAGAAGTCTGTTCTTGCGCAGGCTGTGATGTTTGGCTTTGGGTATTTTGTGATG
>ERZ773004.337-NODE-337-length-30714-cov-96.128706_pt1 | contig 30714 bp, 11 predicted proteins | sample MGYA00580667_ERZ773004 | MGnify/ENA primary metagenome ERZ773004 (study PRJEB29015, sample SAMEA2737963) | human oral metagenome | biome: human oral; feature: human-associated habitat; material: dental | place: China | collected 2123 ... | reverse complement strand
CAACACATAATTGTCCGCGCGCTTCTTCCACCTGATCAGGACGGCGGTTTCTTCCGGGGTGATCTCTACCTGCATGTCCCAATCATATCCGAAACAGCACAGGAAATCCACGAGAAATACGGTTTCGTTTCATGACGGCCATAGCCATTTTAGATCCTCACAGGAGAACCTTCTCAATGGACTCAATCAAATCACGTGATGAAAAGAAGATATCGATTTTGTTAGGCAATTCTAATGGCGATGCATAAATTTCGACATGAACGCCTATATTCTGGGTAAGCTTTATATCATACAGATCCCCCGCGGCTATGCTCCCGACGCGAGCAACCCCGCTTAAGAAACTCATCTCTCCTTGGTATATCAAAGTCCCTGACGTATCATCACCAACTGATCCGATAGACACTTCAACATCGCCATCTGTATCAGGTTGAGTAAAAATCATAACAACATTTTCATTTGCCACAACTCTACCCAGCTCTTCTCCCATTTCCGGAATATTTTTCGTAGTCGAATCAAAGAGCCAGATTTGTGCATAAAAAGGTACAATCATAAAAGAAATCATGATCTCAACTCCAATCATGTGTTACTTGCACTTTGAATTTATCTCCTACGCCAATACTATTTTGTTGATAAAACGCGTTGACCGTTCCGCCTTGCCGATATTGTTCCTGCAGAGGAACTCCTCGAACCTGGGATCCGGCGCCGCCTTCCATTGTTGACGCAAAGGGATATTCGTCAGGACTTCCTGGACCACTGAAACCTGCGCATGCCTCTCGCCTATTTTGGACAGCTTGAGCAGGACTTGTTCGAGTAAGTACAGATGGATGGCCGGCATCGATGGCAGATTCGATGTTGTCGGCGATATTTGGCATGCGCTCACTCGAAATCTCAAGTACGGGGAGATCATCAGTGCTGACATCTCCGGTTCCGCATCCGCTGGGGTTGGTGTTGTTGTGGACGAGGATGGGTTGTCCGGTGCTGGTGGCCACGTGGTAGTTGTGGTGGCCGGTGATGGCGAGGTTGTGGACGGTTTCGGCTCGTCCGGTTGCTTGGATCGACACCACGGTGGTGGTGTGGCCGTCGGGGGTGTGAAGAATGTCGCCCTCACGCAACTGCTCGGCTGGTGTGTAGCCGCGGTCCTGGACGTGGAACGGGTGGGTGGCCGTGGTCTCGACGGTGCCGCTGGTGGTGGTGACCCGCAGGGTGGGGACCTTCTCATGAACAAATGTCTGTTCCACGGTGGCGGGTTCGTCCTGGCCGGTGGTGGGGTTGTGGGCGAGGACCTGTTCGCCGGTCTCGACCTGGCTGATGGGTTTGGTGGTGCCGTCGGCCATGAGGACGGGGGTGTCGGGTGTGAAGCAGCCGTAGCGGGCGATGCCGGTGACGTGGGACAGGGCCCCGCCGGCGCCGCCGCCGAGGGCTCCTTGGCCTGCGCCTTGGCCGACGGCTTGGGCGAACCCGGCGGGGGTGATGGGTTGGCCGCTGGTGAGGTATTGGAGGCCGTTGCCGGCGCCGCCGTCGATGGCTCCTTCGACGGCGCCGGTGAGGATGTTCTTGCCGAGGCAGCTGGTCATGCCGGCGGTGGTTCTGGCGGCCGCGGCGGAGGCGCCGCCGCCGATGAGGCCGGTCGCGGCGCCGACGGCGCCGTCGCGCAGGACGGTGCCCCAGTCCACGGTGCCGTTGGCCGATTTCTGGGACCAGATGCTGCCGCCGGCGCTGGTGAGGGCGCCGGCCATCATCGCGGCGCCGATGGGCCCGCCGACGCCTGTGCACATGGCCGCGACACCGGCTGCGACCATGGCGCCGGCGGCGATGTACTCCCAGTTGTCGGACAGCCAGTTCCCGGCCGCGCTCGCGGCGTTCTGCAGCATCCCGTTCGAGGCCTGCTGGTAGGCGCGCAGGTCGTCCTCGGACACCGGCCGCAGCCCGGACGGGTCGGTCAACCCGACCGGATCATTACCCGCGAACGAGTACGGGTTGGCCGCCCACGCGGCCCCGGTGACGGGTTCGAGGGGATCGACCGACAGGAACGCCCTCGTGGCGGGGTCGTAGACCCGGGCGCCCATCCAGCCGAGGCCCGCGGCCTGCAGGGTCCCGTCGGCGCCGACCCCGACGTCCGCCGCCCCGGGCCCTGCGTCGGTCATGGCGCCGGGTTCGGGGGCTGCGGGCGCGGCCGGGCCGGCGGCGGTGGGGGCTTGTTCCCAGAGCCTGCTCTGGAGGGCTTCGGGGCCTGCCAGCAGGCCGGGGGCCTGGGCGGCGGGCCCGTCGGTGTCGGGCACGAGCCACACCGTGTCGTCGCCGCCCGTCCGGGTGGTGAGGGCGGTGGCGGCGAGGGCGTCGGTGACGGTTCGGGCGCCGATCTGGGCGAGCGCGGGCCAGGCGGCGGCGGTGTCCCAGTGGACGGGCTGGTCTCCTGCGGCGGCGAGCAGACCGCCGGCGTCGACGTGGAGCCGGGTGCGGCGGGCCCGGACCTGGTCGCCGTGGCGGCTGACGCGGGTGACCTGGGCCAGGAAACCGCGCGGATCCCAGTCGAAGAGGCGTTCCCCGTCGGGCCCGGTCTCGCGGACGCGGCGCCCGGACGGGTCGTAGTCATAGGTCAGGCGCGTGCCGTCGGGACAGCGGGTCCAGACCAGCTGGCCGGCCCGGTCGTAGCCGTGACGGGTCACCTGGCCGTCGCAGGTCTCGGCGACCAGCCGCCCTCCGGCGTCCCACTCGTAGCTGGTGCGGGTGCCCTCGCTCGTGACCGCCCCGGTCAACTGCCCGGCCCGGTCATAGGCGTACTCGGTGCGCAGCCCGTCGCGCACGTCGGCCGTGACGCGCCCGTCCCGGTCGCGTTCGACACGGGTCTGCTGGATGAAACCGCGCCGGTTCACCCGGTTCGCGACCACGGCGCCGTCGTGCCAGGTCCAGGTGGCGTCCAGCCCGGGCCCGTGCACGCCGACGACCCGGCCGAGCCGGTCACGGTCGATCCGCACCCGGCCGAGCCCCGGCCGGACGATCGCGGCGAGCCGGTTGTTCGCGTCGTACTCGTACCCGGTACTACTGCCGTCGGGCAGGTGCATGCCGGTGCGCCGCCCGCCGATGTCGTAGCTGTAGGACACGCCGACACCGTCACGCAGCCGCCGGACGAGGTTGCCCTGGGTGTCCCAGGCGGTCTCGACCCGCTCGCCGTCGGCGCTGGTCCAGGTGAGGGTACGGGCCGCGAAGTCCCGCTCCACCCTGGTCAGCAGCCGCCCGTCGGCCAGGGTGCGCTCCAGCCGGCCGGTCCGGTCGTAGCACCACTCCAGACGCCGCCCGCCCGCATCGGTGCGGGACGTGAGCCGGCCTGTCTTGTCGTAGCCGTAGGTGGTGGTCCTGCCGAGGGGGTCGGTCCGGGAGACCAGCCGGCCCATCGGGTCGAACACCCGCTCGCTGCGGGCCCCGGTCGTGTCGACGGTCGCGACCTGCCGGCCCGCCTCGTTGTACTCGAACCGGGTGACCCGGCCCAGCGCGTCGGCGGCCCAGACCAGCTGGCCCGCCTCGTCGTAACCGAACCTGCGCCGCCCGTTCCACCGGTCACGCACCCACACGATCCGGCCGCACCGGTCGTAGCCGAATCGCACCACCCCGCGGCCGGGCTGACGGCGCGCCACGATCCGCCCGCACGCGTCGAACCGGGTGGACACGGTCTCCCCGGTCGGCCAGACCTCCCCGACGATCCGCGAATCCGCGTCATGGACGATCTCGTAACGGTCCCCGCCGGTGCTGACCGTCGCGGCCCAGCGCCCGCACTCGTCCCACTCGTACCGGTACGTCCGGCCGATGGGTCCGGTGACTTCGACCACCCGGCCCGCCGCGTCCCGCCCGAACCGGGTCGTCGCCCCGGCCGCGTCCATCGTCTCGACCAGACGCCCGCACAGGTCGTAACGGTTCACCCGGGTGCCACCATCGGGCCCCGTGACCGACATCAACCGGCCCAACCGGTCGTACACCGCGGCCGCATCATCACCGCCATCGGTGACGGCCACCGGGGCGCCGAAGGGCCCGCGGGCCACCCGCCGTTCAACACCGGTCGGGTCGGTCGTGGCGGCCAGCATGCCGTCGGGCCCGTACCCCATGGCCCACTCGCCGCCGCCGCCATCACGCATGCCGGTCAGACGCGACAGGCCGTCGTAGCCGAACTCCCACGTCGAACCGTCCGGCAGCTCCACCGCCGCCAGGTTCCCCAGACCGTCACAACGCTCGCCCACGACCCGGCCCAGCGGATCCGTCGTCCGCTCCCGCTCACCATGGTCGCCGTGCTCGATCAGCGTGCGCCCGCCCTCGGGGTCCACCACCGCCGTCAAGCGGCCCGCGGCCGTGTACTCGAACCGCGTCCGGGCCCCGTCCGGATCCGTCCGCGCGGCCAGACGCCCACCCGGGTCGTAGACGAACTCGGTGCGGTGCCCCAGCGGAGTGACCGCCGCGGTGACCCGCCCGGCCCGGTCATGCTCCAGCCGGGCCGTGCTGCCCGCCGCGTCCGTCGAGGTCACCAGGTCGCCGTGCTCGTCATAGCCGAAACGCACCCGTACCCCGGTGGGGTCGGTGACCTGCATCAGCAGCCCGCCGCGCCACACCATGGACGTGACACCGCCCTCGGCATCCACCACCCGGCACGGCCTGCGCTGGCCCGCCTCGTACTCGTAGCTGGTCACCGCAACCCGGCCCGCAGCCCCACCGGCAACGCCGCCGGTGCCGCCGGTGGTGTCGTCGTTGTCGGCGCCGGTCACGCGGGTGCGCACGAGCCGGTCCAGCCCGTCCCACTCCTGGTCGACCCTGGCGCCCGAGGGAAGACGCCGCGTCACCAGACGGCCCCGCCCGTCGTACACCGACACCGTCTCGGCCCCGTCCCGGCCGCGCACCAGCACCGGGTTCCCGTGCCGGTCGTAGCCGGTGGACTGACGACGCCCGTCGGCGTCCACCAGGCCCACCAGGCGGCCGTTGCGGTCATGGATCCACGTGTTGCCCCGCGAACCGTCCTCGTCACTGGTGACGGTGACACCGCCGGACAGGTACGCGTACCGGGTGATGCGCCCGAAACGCGAACGCTGCCGCGACACCCGGCCCCGCTCGTCGTAGTTGTTGGTGACCTCGACGACACCGTCGGCGTCGATGACCGACTCGATCAGCCCCGCCCCGTTCCACCGGTAGTGCCGCGCCCCGCCGCCACCACGGGCCTCGACCAGGCGCCCGGACCCGTCATAGACGTAGTCGACCCGACGGCCGTCATCGGCCACCACCGCGCTCACGCGCCCCCCGACACCAGCACCGGCATCGTCACCGCCGCCTGCGGTGTCGCCGCCGACGGTGTCGTCCCACACGACGTCGAGGGCCCGGCCCCACTCGTGCGTCAGCCGCACCAGACGCCCCTGCCGGTCGTACGACAACTCGACACCGGTGCCCTCGCCCTCACTGGTGCTGCGCACCCGTCCCGCCGCATCGACCCGCCACACCAGACCCCACGACGAGGACACCCGCCAGCCGCCGCCGGGCACCGCGGCCAGCCACAGGTTCTCCCCGGCAGCCCGGCCCCAGCCGTCGCCCAGACGCGGGAACACGATCACCCGGCCGTCGAACAACCGCAGCCTCGCGCCCTCCCCGTCAACCGTCAACCCGGCCTCGCACCACGACGACCAGCCCGGCCCGAAACCCCCGACCCCCGGGTTCAACGCGCTGTACGACCGCCGCCACGACAGGCCCCCGGCCGGCCCGGCGAACCCCAGGTCGTCCTCGACCTCCACGAAATTACCGGTGAACGCGTTCACCGGATCATCCGCATAACCCGTCGTCGGAGGCGAACCATAGGCCGTGGGCGGATCAACCCGCAGATCCTCCCGGCCCGCCTGCACCCCCGCAGCCGCCAACGAGGCCTCGATCGCCGCATCCGGCACGGCCGCCACGCCATCCCCGGCGCCGGCCGCCTCGAACGCGCCCGCCACCACATCGGCCCACTTCGCGTCGTTCTCGTTCTGCTCCAACCACGAACCCAACGCCCCGATCACGCTCGACGCGTCCAACGTCGCCCACGAACACGCCTCCGCGAAATCATCACAATGGCCCGTCAGGGTCCCGGCCGTCCCCGACAACTCGCCGTCGGCCGCCCTCGAACTCGACGCGAAACCCCGCAGATTCGACGGGCTCCCGCTCGACACCCCGCCCGACGGCCCCGAACCCGTCAACTCCTGACGCGCCGCAGGAGCAGCCGCCGCCACCGACTCCGACGCCGACGAATCCCTCTCATCGTCGGAGATCTCCTCGAACGGCGGCTCCTCACCACCAGTGAACCTGTCGACGAACTTCTCGACCCTGTTCCGGTCGGCCTGCCGCTGCGCCCACTCCCGGGCCTGCCGGCGCCGATCATTCTCCGCCCGCGCCTTCTCGTCCAGGGTCGTGACCCTGGACGCCACCAGACGCAGATTCGACACGATCTCGTCCAGGTCGCCCAGCTGCGTCGTCCCGTTCTCGCCGAACAACGCCGAGTAATAACCCTGGAAATCGATCAGTCCGCCCGAACGGTAACCCGCCCGCGACCCCCGCTGGCCCTCCACCGCCGTCGCCGCGGCCCGGAACGCCGCCTCCAACGACGCCGACACGTCGAAGTCATAATCGACATCCGGCATGCCCCTCAAACCGTCGAGATTCGCCTCGTCAACCTTCACCGCAACGCCTTTCCACAAAGGGGGTGGCCCCCAACGCCGGGGGCAGTGGAACAACGCACCACGAGATCGACCACGACGAGATCGACCACGACCGCGCTCCCCGACACGCTACCCACAAGCAACAACACCGGTCAACCCACAACCCGGACCCCGAACCGCGGCCACCCCCGCCCCCGTGGAACCACGCCGAAACGCCCGGCGGAACGCCGTTGGATCCGCTGGCCGCCCCCGCGCCCGCGAAGCCACGATCGAGCAGGACGGGAACCGTCGGCGCCTCGACCGCTCCCGACGCCCCCGGACGCCACGGCGGCGCCCCGCGTCTCCGTGGGGCGGCCGGCAATGTTGGTCCAGCGCGTTGTCACCGTGCACGGCGCCCCGCGTCTCCGTGGGGCGGCCCCTCCGGGACGCGGAGGGCGCTTCGGGCGCGGCGGCGTCCCCGCGTCGGCGTGAGGCGTGCCCCGGTCCGAGGCGACGAGGCCGGTCCCGTCCTGCGCGGCGCCCCGCGCTCGCCTCGTCGGATCCTCGGAGCGGCCGTCGGGTCGTCGGCGAACTATTATTACAATCATCCTGTAATTAATTGAGCACGGCGGCCCCGGCCGCCCGACCGGAGGAGACCGACATGGCCGACCTGCCCATCACCGAGACCCATCACGACTGCGGCTGCGGCGGGCGCGCCGCCGAGGAGCCCGAGCTCGACGCCACCCGGATCCCGCACGAGATCCGTCACGCCGCCATCCTCGGCGCCCTCCGGGGCATCGGCGCGGGTGGTTCGATGGTCCTCGTCGCCCCGCACGACCCGCTGCCGCTGCTCGCCCAGATCGACGACTCCTGGCCGGGCGTCTTCGTCCGCGAGTACGTCCAGGCGGGCCCCGACGCCTGGAAGATCCGCTTCACCCGCAGGGCCTGACCCCGATGGCCGGCATCCCCCGTGCGCGCCGCGCCGCCGCGCCCCCGCCCGAGCCGACCGGTGCGGCGCGCGAGCGCGTCGTGTCGGCGCTCCTGGGGGCGCCCGGCCCGCTGCCCATCGACGACATCGCCGCGGGCGCGGGCATGCCCTCCACCACGGTGCGCTTCCACCTGAACCGTCTCGTCGAGGAGGGCGTCGTCGCCGCCGCCAGGGCGGGCGCGGCCGGTCGGGGCCGTCCCCGCATGCTCTACGCCGCCACCGACAAGGCCTTCAGCGCCGGCCCGCAGAACGACCGGCTGCTCGCCGACGTCCTCATCCATCACCTCGTGCGCGAGAGCGACGACCCGGCGGGCGCCGCCGAGCGGGCCGGGCGCGGGTGGGCCGAGGAGGTGCTCGAGCCGGGGGCCGTGGCCCCCGGCGACGGCGCCGACGACCCGGCCCGCCTGATGAGGCTGCTCGACGACTGGGGATTCTCGCCCGTCATGGCCGACGGCCCCGGCGCCGAGGACGGCGACCGGAGGACCATCGAGCTGTGCCGCTGCCCCTTCGCCCACGGCGTCGAGCAGCAGCCCGACGCCGTCTGCCCGGTGCACCGCGGGATCGCCGCCGGCGTGCTCGAACGGCTCGGCGGCGCCTGGCGGGTGGTCGACCTCGTGCCGCACAGCCCGCCCGGGCGGTGCTCGCTCACCTGCCGCCGGGCCGGCCGCTGAGGCCGCGTCCCGGAGTCCGTCACCGATCCCACGAAAGAGCACCATGCCGCAGACCACATCGTCGCAGGCCACATCCGCGTCCTCCCCGGCGGCCGCGTCGGGGCGGGCCCCCGGCGGTCGGCTGCGCCGCGTCCTCCTCCTCGTCCCGTGCGGGCTGGCCATGCTCATGGGGGTGGACGCCGCGCTCGCCCTGCTGGGCCTGCCCGCCCCACTGAGCGGCGATCGCCTCACGAGCGGGCACGGCATGCTCATGGTGATCGGCTTCGTCGGGGCCCTGATCGCCCTCGAGCGCTCGGCTGCGATCGGGCGCTGGTGGGCCCACGCCGCACCCGTGTGCATGGCCCTCGGCCCGCTGCTCACCCTCGTGGGGCCGCTGCCGGTGCGCGCCGGCAGGGCCGTCATGGTCGCCGGCTGCCTCGTCCTGTGCGTCGACTACGTCGTGCTGTGGAGCCGCAACCGGGAGCCGCTCGTCGCCGTCCAGATCGGCGGCGGCATCTCGGCGCTGTGCGGGACGATCGTCTGGCTCGGCGGCGCGGCGGTCCCGAGCCTCGTCCCCTTCCTCATCCCGTTCCTCGTGCTCACGGTCATCGCCGAGCGCCTCGACCTGTCGCGCATCGGCCAACTGGCCTGGACCCCGGGCAGGCGGCGCCGCCACGAGGACTCGCTGGTGCTCCTGTCCGCCCTGTCCGTGCTGGCCGGGCCCGCGGCGATGGCCCGACCCACGATCGGGCTGCCGGCCCACGGCCTCGTCCTCATCGCGCTGGCGGCGCAGTCGGCCTCCGGCGACGTCGCCCGCCGAGGCGTCCGCGCGGCCGGCCCCCACCGCTTCACGGCGCTGATGATCCTGGCCGGCTACGGCTGGCTCGTCGTCACGGGCCTCCTGCTGCTCCGGCCCGCCCTGTCGGGCCTGCACTACGACGCGACGCTGCACGCCGTCTTCCTCGGCTTCGTCCTGTCGATGATCGCCGCCCACGCCTCGACGATCCTGCCCACGCTGCTCGGCGTGCGGATGCGCTTCGTCGCCGGTTTCTGGGGCGTCGGCCTGGTGCTGCACCTGAGCCTGCTCGTGCGCATCGCCGCCGACCTGGCCGGCTCCGAGCACTGGCGCCAGGTGGGCGGCCTGGGCAACATCGCAGCCCTGCTCGGTCTCGTCGCCGTGGCCGTCTGGTCGTCCGTGGTCCGGGACGCCGCCGAGGCCGAGCGGCCCCCGTCCGCGCGGGGCGGCCCCGGCCCGGTCGGCGGGGGAGCCCCCGACAACCCGCCCGCCATGACGATCCCGAGGACCGACGCATGAACATCGAGAGCACGGAGCCGGCCGGCCGTCGGAACGCAGACTCCGGGAACGTCCGCGGGAAGCCCCGCGGGCTGGCCTCGAGGCGGGTGTGGCACCGCATGTCGGCCGTCCTCGTCTGCCTCTGGGCGCTCGTCGCCCTCGCCGGGACGATCGGGCGGCGCTGGCGTCCCGACCTCGGCTGGATCGGGCTGCACGCCGCTGCGCTCGGCGTCGCCACCAATGCGGTCGTCGTGTGGAGCGACTACTTCACCGTCGCCCTCATGCGCAGCCCGTCCACTCGCCGCGCCCCGCAGATCGCGATCCTCTCGGCGCTCAACGTCGGCGTCCTCGCCCTCATGGGCGGCATCGAGGCGGGCGTCGGACCGCTGCAGGCCGTCGGCGCGCTGCTGTGCGTCCTGGCGGTCATCGGCCACGTCGTCAACCTGGGCGTGCGCTCGGCGGGGGCCCTGGCCACGCGCCTGGGGAGGACCGTGCTGGCCCACTACGTCGTCTGCGGCTGCTGGTTCGTCGTCTGCGGAGTGCTCGGCTTCCTGATGACCTCCGCCGGCGGCAGCCATCTCGGCGTCCTCCTGCTCCCGCACATCGCCGCCGGCGTCCTCGGCTGGCTCGGGTTGGCCGTCGTGGGCACGCTGCTCACCCTGTGGCCGACGATGCTGCGCACCCGCATGGTGCCCGGCGCCGAGGCCGACGCCCGCCGCACCCTGCCCCTGTTCTGCCTCGCCGTCGCCGCGACCGGCCTGGGCGGGGCCGCCGCGCAGGGCTGGATCTCGGCGCTCGGCCTGCTCGGCTACACCGCCTGCGTCGGCGTGACGATCCACGCCATGTGGGCGGCCTCGAGGGTGAAGCGCCCGGTCAGCCATGCCGCGCGCTCGGTCATCTGCGGCATGGCCTGGCTCGTCGGGACGCTCGTCGTGGCCGCCGTCCTCATGGCCGCCAGCGCCGACCGCCGACGGATGCTGACGGTCCTGCCGCGCCTGGCCTGGCCCCTCCTGGGCGGCTTCGCGGCGCAGCTCATCGTCGGCTCCCTGTCGTACCTGCTGCCGGTCATCATCGGCGGGGGCCCGGGCCTCGTGCGCCGCCGCAACGCCGTCATGGACACCCTCGGCGACGCCCGCCTGGTCAGTTCGAACGTCGCCGGTCTCGCCCTGCTGGCCCCGCTGCCGCCCGCCGCCCGCGCCGCGGCGCTGGCCATTCTGGCGGCCAACGTCCTGTTCTTCTTCGCGATGGTCGCCCGCTGCGGCACGGTCGGGGAGCCCCTGCCGCCCGCCACGGACGGCACGATGGCCGAGCGCGGCCGCCGCCTCACCTGGATCCTCGGCGCGGGCGTCGTGGCGCTGGCCATGTCGGTCGCCGCCGCCGTCTCGCCCCCGACGGCGGCCGGTCGTCCCGGAGGCGGCGCTGCGGCGGGGTCCGACGTCTCGAACGCCCCCGTCCAGCGGGTCTCGGTCACCGGCGCGGACATGCGGTTCACGCCCGACAGGATCTCGGTCGCCGCGGGCACGCGCCTGATCGTCACCGTGACGAACACCGACACCGGGGGTCAGGTGCACGACCTGACCCTCGGCAGCGGGGTGAGCAGCGGGCTCCTCCCGCCCGGCGCGACCGCCGAGGTGGACGCCGGGGTCATCACCGCCTCCCAGGAGGCCTGGTGCTCGGTGGCGGGGCACCGCCAGATGGGCATGGTCCTGCGGATCGTCGTGGACGGCGCCGCCGCGCCCGCCGGTCAGGACCCGTCCGGCTCGTCCCCGGGCGACCACGCCGTGCTCGACCCGGACGCGACGATGAGCGTCGGGGCCCGCGACGCCGCGTTGCCCCCGGTCCCGAGCGGAACCGTCCACGACGTCCACCTGGAGGTCACAGAGCAGGTCGTCGAGGTCGCCCCCGGCGTGCGCCAGCTGCGCTCCATGTACAACGGCCGGGCCCCGGGGCCGATCCTGCACGGGCGCCTCGGCGACACCTTCGTCGTGACGCTCACGAACTCCGGGTCGATGGGCCACTCCATCGACTTCCACGCCGGCGACATCTCCCCTGACGACCCGATGCGCACGATCCCGCCGGGTCAGAGCCTCACGTACACCTTCACGGCGAGGCGCTCGGGCATCTGGCTCTACCACTGCTCGACCGCGCCCATGTCGTTGCACCTGGCCAACGGCATGTTCGGGGCGGTCGTCATCGACCCCGAGGGCCTGCCCGCGGTGGACGAGGAGTACGTCCTGCTCGAGTCGGAGTCCTGGTTCGGCGCTCAGGGCGCCGGCGAGGACGCCGACCGGCTGGGCGTCACCGCCCCCGACGCCGTCATGTTCAACGGTTACGCCTTCCAGTACGACGACCACCCGCTCACCGCCAGGGCGGGCGACCGCGTGCGCTTCTGGGTGCTCGACGCGGGCCCTGACGAGCAGCTCGACTTCCACGTCGTCGGCGCCCAGTTCGACACGGTGTGGAAGGAGGGCGCCTACACGCTCGAGTGCGGCCGCCAGCCGTCCCCGGAGGCGGACCCCTCGTGCGACAGCCCCGGGACGGGCGGCTCGCAGGCGCTCTCGCTGGGGGCGGCCGAGGGCGGCTTCGTCGAGCTCGTCGCCGGCGAGCCGGGGCACTACAGCTTCGTCAACCACTCGTTCTCCTACGCCGAGAAGGGCGCCCACGGCGTCCTCGAGGTGACCGCGGGGTAGCCGCGCCGGGCGGCAGGCGCCTGCTCGTCCCCCCTCGTACGGGCCGCGGTGCGGGCGGCGCCGGCCCCGGGCGCTCGTCGCGGGCCTGCCGGAGGCGGGGCCCGAATCGTCGGCGGGGGCTAATACCCTGGTTCCCGTGAGCGATCCAGCAGAGGACATCGAGCCCGTCGACGCCGTCGATGACGGTTTCTTCGTGCAGACCGGCCCGAGTCTCTTCGGCGACGACGAGCCGCCCGCGCCCGCCGCGCCCGCTGACCGCCCCGCCCGCGGCCTCGCCGCCGACATAGGGGCGGGCACGGGCAAGATGAGCGCCCTGCTGGCCGGGGAGGGCCTGGACGTGCAGGCCGTGGAGCCCTCCGCCGCGATGCGCGCCCAGGCGCGCCCCCACCCGCTCATCACGCAGGTCGCCGCCACCGCCGAGGACACGGGCCTGGGGACCGCCAGCTGCGACCTGGTCGTCTACGCCCAGTCGTGGCACTGGGTGGATCCCGCGGCTGCGGGGGCCGAGGCGGTGCGCATCCTCAAGCCGGGGGCGCCCCTGGTCATCGTCTTCAACCAAATGGACGTCACTGCCCAGTGGGTCCACCGCCTCTGCCGCATCATGCGCTCCGGGGACGTCCACCGCACCGACCGCCCTCCCCGTCCGGCCGGTTTCGCCCCGCCCGTCCTCGAGCGGTTCTGGTGGGAGGACCGTATGGAGCCCGAGCAGATCCTCGAACTGGGGACCACCCGCTCGTCCTACCTGCGCGCGGACGCGGCCCGCAGGCGCGCGATGCAGGACAACCTGCGCTGGTACCTGTACGAGCACCTGGGTCACCGGGCGGGCAAGGAGATCGCGATCCCCTACTCGACACTCGTGTGGACCACCCGCGCCCCCGCTGCCCGGGTCCATAGCGGAAGCGCCCCCGCCCCCGAGGTTCCGTAGCGGCAACGGCAGCGGAAGCGGTCCCGGGTCCGGGCGCCTGTCGGCGCCCGCCCTGGAGTGAGCACGGTCACGCGATCTGCTTTTCCGGCCGGAAGGCTGGCAGAATCGACCACTATGGGATTGTCGTTTCTGGGGCTGATCGGCGCGCTCGCCATGTACGCGGTGTCGGTCTCCCCCTCCCTCATGGCCAGGTCCTGGTGGTGGCACGCCGTGGCCTCGGGCGTCCTGGTCTCCATCGGCTACATCCTGGGGCTCATCGTGCAGAGCACGGGCGCCCGCCTCATCAAGGCGGCGGACCTGAGGATCAGCGCCGACGAATCCGTCGAGTGGGCGGCGCGGGCGGGCGTCGCGGTGCTGTTCCTGGCCTGGTGGTTGTACGCCGTCGTCCAGTCGTACCGCCGCGCCCGCCGTGCGGCCGCGCTGGTGGGGATGCGCGCCGAAACGCCGTGGGGCTACCTGCTGGGGGCCGTCGGCGCCGTCGTCATCGCCCACCTCTTCGTCGGATTGATCACGGGCGTCAACCTGGTCGGTCGGGCGCTCATCAACGCGCTGGCCGACCACATGCCGCGCTGGGCGGCGGCGCTGGCCGGCGTCGCCATCCTGGGCGCGATCATCTACTTCCTCACTTCCAACGTGATCCTGCGCGGCGGCATCGGGTTCTTCCGGCGGCACGCCGAGCGGATGAACACGCGCACTGCGAAGGGCATTTTCCAGCCGAGCGTCCCCGAGCGCTCCGCCTCGCCCGCCTCGCCCTCCACGTGGGAATCGGTGGGCGGCCAGGGGAGGGTCTTCCTCGGACGGGGCCCCAGCCGCGCCGACGTCGAAGCGGTCACCGGGCGCGCGGCGAAGGAGCCGATCCGCGTGTACGCGGGAATGCCCTCCGCAGGGGCGGGCATCGACGAGGCGGCCGCACTGGTCGTGGCCGAACTGGAGCGCACCGGCGCCTTCCGGCGGGCAGCGGTCCTGGTGGCCGCGTCCACGGGCTCGGGATGGGTGGACGAGTGGCAGGTCCAGCCCTTCGAGTACCTGACCGGCGGCGATTGCGCGACCGCGTCCCTGCAGTACTCCTACGTGCCCTCCGCCCTCAACTGGCTGACGGGGCTGGAGCCCGCCCAGGAGGCCTCCCGCGCCCTGTTCCGGGCCGTCCGCGCGGCGATCGACGCCATCGACGGGGCCGAGCGCCCCGCCCTCTTCGTGTGCGGGGAGTCCCTGGGCGCGTTCGCCTCGCAGTCCGTGTTCGACTCCCCCGCCGAGGCCCTGGCCCGCGTCGATGGGGCGCTGTGGGTGGGCACGCCCGCCTTCACCCCGATGCACCGGGTGCTCACGGCCTCGCGCCACCGGGGGAGCCCCGAGGTGGCGCCCGTCGTCGATAACGGCCGCAACGTGCGCTTCGTCAACGCCCCCGAGGACCTGCGCCAGGACCTGTACGGGCGGGAGCTGGGCCGCTGGTCCTTCCCGCGGATCGTCTACGCCCAGCACGCCTCGGACCCCGTCGTGTGGTGGAACCCCCGGCTGCTGTGGCGCCAGCCCGACTGGCTGCGCGAGCGCGCCGGGCGGGACGTGTCCAAGAACGTCGAGTTCACGCGGGGAGTGACCTACCTGCAGATCATGGCGGATCTGCCCGTCGCCGGCACCGCCCCCGCGGGCCACGGGCACACTTACAACGAGGAACTGGTGCCCCTGTGGCGCGCCCTGCTGGGCTTCGACTTGGAGGAGGGCGAGTCCGTCCCCGTCCCCCGCCTGGCCGGGCTCGACGGCAGCTGGGCGACCGCCGGGGCGCTGGACCGCATCGGCGCGGCCGTGCGCGCCAACCTGGCGCTGTCCGAACGGCAGTGAGGGCGTGCGTCATCGTCGCTAGTAGCTGAAACTGGGGGCGCCACCGCGGATCGGACTCCGCCGCGGCCCGGTGGCTCTGCTGGGCCCAATGCGGGGATCGGTGCCCCCCCGGGACTGTCCACAGGGGAACGGGCTACTTGAGGTAGGCGTCCAGTGCGGCCAGTACTGTCGGCATGACGCGCTCGGCTTTCTCGTTGAGGATCAGGTGGTGGTTGGCGGACAACTCGACCAACCGCTTCTCGGGCGCCACCAGCCGCTCGTAGACCAAGCGGCTGTACTCGAGGGTGAACAAGGGATCGCCCGTCGACACGAACGCCACTACCGGACAGGTGATACTGCCATCGACGAGGGCCGACATGTCAGTCGTGAACAGGCTGGACAGAAAACTCGCCGGGTAGGATTCGAGCCGCATGGGATCCTCGAAGAACGCGTCGCGCCACTGCCGCTCTGAGAAGACTTTGTCCACGTCGAGGTAGAAGCCCACAGGCACCTGCAGTCCGGGCATCACCCGGCCGACCGCGGCGATGATACGGCGGATCGCCGGGTACACCACGCCGAGCGCGTTGGGGAAGCGGGTGACCGACAGGGACTCGCGCAAGGGCGTGAACAGGACGTTGTGCGGGAAGGCGGCACGGATGCGGTGCTCGGCGCCGGCGGTCAACAGGGTGAGGACGCCGCCCTGGCTCGACCCCATCAGCCCGACGGCGCCGGGGAAACGGGCGCAGGCGTAGCCCACCGCGTCCCGGACGTTCCCGATCATGTCGTCAAGGGTGAACCGGCGGACGAGGCGGGGACTGCGCCCGTGGGACAGCGGGTGGACGCCGATCACGTGGTAGCCGTGCCGGCTGAGAGCGTCCAGGAAGGGGCTGTAGAACAGGGGGTGGGTCATGGTGCCCGGGACGAACACGACCGTCGGCGACGTGTCCCGCTCCGCCTCCCAGACGGACAGCGTGATGGGGGCCCGGCCCGATTCGATCGAGACCTCCGAGTAACTGGGCAGGTCGATCGAGTGCTCATCCAGAAGCGTTGCGATGCTCATGGCGGATACACTCCTCCCCGCTTTCCCAGTACTCCGATACCGTACCCGCGTTCTTCCGGGGCGCCCACTCGTGGATCATCCCGTCGGTGAGGGACGCGCCGTCAGGCGCAGCGCCCGGCCCCGGGGCCGCCCGGAGGCGGTACGGACCCCGGGGCCGGGCGGGCTCAGTCGGAGGCGCTCGCGAACTGGGCGGCGTACAGGCGCGCGTAGGCCCCGCCCTTGGCGAGGAGCTCCGCGTGGCCGCCCTGCTCCACGATGTCGCCGTCCTCCATGACCAGGATCGTGTCCGCGTCGCGGATCGTGGACAGGCGGTGGGCGATGATGAAGCTCGTGCGCCCCTGGCGCAGCGCGTTCATGGCGCGCTGGACCAGCAGCTCCGTGCGCGTGTCCACCGAGCTGGTCGCCTCGTCGAGGATCAGCACCGAGGGGTTCGCCACGAACGCCCGCGCGATGGTGAACAACTGGCGCTCGCCCGCGGAGATGTTCGCCGCGTCCTCCTCCAGAACCGTGTCGTAGCCGTGGGGGAGCGCACGGATGATGTGGTCGACGAAGCACGCCCTGGCGGCCTCCTCCACCTCGGCGTCCGAGGCGCCGGGGCGGCCGTAGCGGATGTTCTCGCGCACGGTGCCCGCGAAGAGCCACGGGTCCTGCAGGACCATGCCGGTGCGGCGCCGGACCTCGTGGCGGGTCATGGCGGCGATGTCGCGGCCGTCGATGGTGATCCGCCCGGAGTCGAGCTCGTAGAAGCGCATGAGCAGGTTGACCAGGGTGGTCTTGCCCGCGCCCGTCGGCCCCACGACCGCCACCGTGTTCCCGGGGTCGACGCGCAGCGTGAGGTCGCGGATCAGCTCGGTGCCGGGCGAGTAGGAGAAGCGCACGTGCCTCATCTCGATGGCGCCGGCGCCCTTCGGGGCGGTCGCCCCGTCCGACGGGGCGGGGGAGTCCTGTGCCGCGCCGGGCCCGTCCGTGTCCGACGGGGCGCGGGCCGGGGCGTCCGCCCCCGCGGCCGAGGGCGCGTCCTCCCCCTCCTCCTCGGCGTCCAGGAGTTCGAAGATGCGCTCCGCGCTGGCGGTGCCCGATTGGACGGCGGTGGCCATGGCGCCCAGTTGGCCCAGCGGCTGCGAGAACTGCTGCGAGTACTGGATGAACGCCTGCACGTCGCCGAGCAGCAGCGCCCCCGAGGCCACCATGGCGCCGCCGACCACGGCGATGGCGACGTACACGATGTTCCCGATGACCAGCATGATCGGCATCATGATCCCCGAGAGGAACTGGGCGCGCAGCGCCGTGCGGTAGAGCTGCTCGTTCTCTTCGGCGAACGCCCTGCGCACCGAGTCGGTGCGCCCGTAGACGCGCACCAGGGCGTGCCCGGAGAAGGACTCCTCGACGCGCGTGTTGAGGGTGCCGGTCCGCGCCCACTGGGCGGTGAACGCCTTCTGCGAGCGGGGGCCGATGAAGCCGAAGACGATGCCCGACAGCGGCACGGTGATGAGTGCGACCAGCGCCAGCTTCCACGAGATGGAGAACATCATGGCGAGCACCCCGACCACTGTGAGGATGGAGCTCAGCGCAGTGGATAGGGTCTGCTGGAGCGTGTTGTTCACGTTGTCCACGTCGTTGGTGAGGCGCGAGAGCACGTCCCCGCGGCGCATCCGGTCGAAGTGGCTCAGGGGCAGGCGGTGGATCTTCTGCTCGACCCGGCGCCGCAGGCGGTAGAGAGCGCGGGCGGTGATCCGGTTGAGCATGTACCCCTGGAACCAGTTGAGGAAGGCGGAGCCCGCGTACAGGCCCAGGACGAGGAGGAGGATCCCCCCCAGGCGCTGGAAGTCGATCCCGGCGCCGGGGGTGATGTCCATGGCGGAGAGCATCGTGGCGAAGTCGTCCATCTCCTGGGCGCGCAGGGCCTCGATGGCCTGCTCCTTCGTGGTCCCGGCCGGCAGGGCCTGTGAGACGACGCCCTCGAAGACCACGTTCGTCGCCCGCCCGAGCACCTTCGGCGCGATGACCGCGAGGGCGACGGAGGCCGCCGTGGCGACCAGGATCGCCGCCATCCAGTTGCGGTGGGCGGTCAGCAGCCCGATCATGCGCTTGAACGAGGGCCAGAACGCCTTCGCCCTCCCGGGCGGCGGGCCGTCGTGCCAGCCGCCGGACGAGGCGAGGGCCTCGGCGGCCAGTTCCTCCTCCTCGGGGCTCGTCTGGGTCGTGGGGGTTTTGTCCTGGGTGCTCATGAGAGGGCCTCCGCTCCGAATTGGGAGGTGACGATTTCCTTGTAGACCTCCGAGGCCGCGAGCAGCTGCTCGTGGGTGCCGCTGGCGACCAGGCGCCCGGCGTCGAGGACCAGGATCTGGTCCGCGTCGACGATGGTGGACACGCGGGAGGCGATGACGATCTTCGTGGTCCCCGCGGTGGCGGGCCCCAGGGCCGCGCGCAGGCGCGCGTCGGTGGCGACGTCGAGGGCGGAGAAGGAGTCGTCGAAGATGAGGACAGGGGGCCTGCGCACGAGGGCGCGGGCGATGGCGAGCCTCTGGCGCTGGCCGCCGGACACGTTCGTGCCGCCCTGGGCGATGGCCGCGTCGAGGCCGCCGTCCATCTCGGACACGAAGTCCTCGGCCTGGGCGACCCCGAGGGCCTCCCACAGCTCCTCGTCCGTGGCGTCCTCGCGGCCCAGGCGCAGGTTCGAGGCGACGGTGCCGGCGAAGAGGAAGGGGTGCTGGGGGACGAGGCCGATCTGCGCCCACAGCGCCTCGGGATCGGCTTCGCGCACGTCTGTGCCGCCGATGAGGACCTGTCCCTCGGAGGCGTCGAGCAGGCGCGCCAGCAGGCGCACCATCGTGGACTTGCCGGAGGCGGTGGAGCCGACGATGGCGGTCGTGGTCCCTGGCGCCGCGGTGAAGCCCACGCCTTCGAGCACGCGCTCGTCGGCGTCGGGGTAGGTGAAGCCCACGTCCCGCATTTCGACTGAGCCGGGCGAGGGGAAGGCGGTCGTCGCCCCGGCGGGGGCGGTGATCGTGGGCGGGGTGGCCAGGACCTCGCTGATGCGCTCGGCGCAGACCGCGGCGCGGGGGATCATGATGGTCATGAATGAGGCCATGACGATGCCCATGAGGATCTGCATGAGGTAGGCCATGAAGGCGATGAGGGTGCCGATCTCGACGTCGCCGTCGCCGACGCGGTGCCCGCCGAACCAGATGACTCCGACGATGGTGACGTCGAGCATGAGCATCACCAGGGGGAAGAGGAGGACGAAGAGCTGGCCGACGCGTTCGCTGACGCGGGTGATGGAGCTGTTCGCCTCCTCGAAGCGGTCGGTCTCGGCGCGCTCGCGGACGAAGGCCCGGATGACGCGGATCCCGGCGAGCTGTTCGCGCATCACGCGGTTGATGCCGTCGAGCTTGTCCTGGTAGGAGCGGAACAGCGGGACCATGCGGCTGACGATGAGGGCGACCACGACCAGCAGGAGGGGGACCGAGGCCGCGATGAGCCAGGAGAGGGCGGGGGCCTTGCTGACGGCCATGATGATCCCGCCGATGGCCATGATCGGCGCGGTCACCGCTATCGTGCAGCTCGTCATGACGAGCATCTGGACCTGCTGGACGTCGTTCGTGTTGCGGGTGATCAGGGATCCGGCGCCGAAACGGGTGGTCTCCCGTTCGGAGAAGCCGCTGACGCGCTCGAAGACGGCGCCGCGCAGGTCGCGCCCCATGCCCATCGAGGCCCGGGCCGCCAGGTAGGTCGCCAGGACCGAGCAGACACCTTGGAGGGCGCTCACCGCCAGCATGAAGGCGCCGGTGCGCCAGATGTAGGCGGTGTCGCCGGTGGCCACGCCCTTGTCGATGATGTCGGCGTTGAGGGTGGGCAGGTAGAGGGAGGCCATGACCTGGGCGAACTGGAGGACGACGACCCCCACGAGGAGCCAAGTGTATGGGCGCAGGCGCGCCCGCAATAGTCGAATGAGCATATTGCGATGGTAGTAGTCTCACGCTGTGGGAGGGGAGTGGTGTTTCGCGCCACATCTCTCTTGATGCGAAGGGCAGTTCGCCAATAGGGTGGCAGAAATAAGAGTGGCCTTGTTCCCCGAAAAAGGGTGCGCTTATCCAATATCCGTCAACCATGGGGCAGTCATGAAACGACACATTCCACGCGCGACTCTCACACTCACGCTCTCGGGCGCGCTCGTCGCCAGTGCGGTGGCGCTGGCGTCGCCGACGGCGGCGGCGCCACCGCCCGCTCCGCCGGCCTCCCACGCCGCCCGCCCGTCCACTCCGGCCCCCGCGGAGCCGTCGGGCGCTGCGGCTCAGTCCGGGACCGGCTCCGGCGACGACTCGCAGAGCGGCCGCGGCCTCGAGGCCGCGCTCAGTTCGATGTCCGAACTGGCCGGCGGCGGCGCCAAGGCACCGGAGGGCGGCCTGCTCGCCGACGAGGACCGCACCGGCGGCACCACGCCGGTCACCGTCATCGTCCAACTCGACGAGGGCAATGTGGGGATCCCGTGGTACAGGCGGATCTTCGGCCTCTCCTCGTCCACGAAGCACGAGGTCGTCAAGGACCGCATCACCTCCGCCGTCTCGGGCGCGCTCCCCGGCGTGAGCACCTCCGGCGGCACGCCCATCACCGACGTCAAGGACTACTCCACGGTCATAGACGGATTCGCCATCGAGATCCCCCGTGGGGCGCTCGAGGCGGTCCGCGGCGTCGAGGGGGTCAAGGCGGCGTTCGTGGAGGAGCTCCACCAGCGCGACATCGAGACCCCCGCCCCCGACGCCGTGGGGCCCCCCGCCAACGCGTCCTCGCTGACGATGACCCACGCGGACTCCACCGCCTACAAGGGCGACGGCCAGGTGATCGCCGTCATCGACACGGGCCTCGAGGTGGGCCACCCCGCGTTCAGCGGCGACCTGGACGACTCCACCATCAAACTCTCCGAGGGCGACGTCTCCTCCTTGAAGTCGAAGCTCGCCGTCGGCAAGGAGGGCGTCTACGTCTCCGAGAAGATCGCCTTCGCCTACGACTACGCGGACAACGACGCGGACGTGGTGCCCCACTCCAGCGCCGACCTCTCGCACGGCACCCACGTGTCGGGCATCGCCGCCGGCAACGGCGGCACGATCCGCGGCACTGCGCCGAACGCGCAGCTCATGGCCCTGAAGGTGGCGCGCGACTCCGACGGCGCCCTGCCCGACTCCGCGATCCTGGGCGCCCTCGACGACGTGGGCGTGCTGGAGCCCGACTCGGTCAACATGTCCTTCGGATCCGACGCGGGCATGAGCGACGAGGCCGCCTCCATCTACGCCGACGCCTACAAGGTCCTGCGCGAGAAGGGCATCACCCTCAACGTCGCGGCGGGCAACTCGTACTCCTCGGCCCACAACAACACCTCCGGGGCGAACCTCCCCTACGCCTCGGATCCCGACTCCTCCACAGTGGACGAGCCCTCCACGTTCCAGACGTCCCTGTCCGTGGCTTCGGTCGACAACGCCGAGGGCATGCCCTACTTCACCGCGGCGGGCCTGCGGATCGCCTATCAGGAGGGCGCCAACGCCTCGGGCGGGGACATGGCGTCCTTCGGCGACATCGAGTCCGGCACCTACCGCTACGTGGACGCGGGCGAGGGCAAGGCCGCCGATATCGCGGCCATGGTCCAGGCGAACCCCGACGGGATCGAGGGCGCCTTCGCCCTGGTCCGCAGGGGCGGGACCTCCGACGCGGGCAAGCCCATGACCTTCGAAGACAAAGTCAAGGCCCTGGCGCCCTACAAGCCGGCCGCAGTCGTGATCTACGACAACGTGGACTCCGACTCGTTGGTGCGCCCCGCCGTCCAGACCACGACCATCCCCGTCGCCTTCATCTCCAAGGCGAACGGCGAGGCGATGCTGGCCGCCGCCGACCACAACCTGGTCTTCGAGAAGGGCGCGCGCCTGGCCCCCTCCACCGACTACGTGATGTCCGACTTCTCGTCCTGGGGCGTCTCGCCCGATCTGGCCCTCAAGCCCGAGATCTCCGCGCCCGGCGGCAACATCTACTCGGCGCTGCCCGGTGACAAGTACGGCTACATGTCGGGCACGTCGATGGCGACCCCGCAGATGGCGGGCATCGCCGCGCAGGTGCGCCAGCGGGTCGCCTCGGACGAGCGCTTCTCGTCCTTCTCGGACTCCGAGAAGCACGACGTCGTCACCAATCTGCTGATGGGCACGGCGCACCCGCTCGTCGACGTCCACCAGGGCACGGGCGCCTACTACTCCCCGCGCAAGCAGGGAGCCGGGATCGCCGATGCCCTGGCGGCCACGACGGCCACCGTCTACCCCACGGTCGATGGGGCCCGCTCCCCGTCGCGCCCCAAGGCCGACCTGGGCGACGGCACCAGTGGCTGGACCTTCGGCATCACCCTGCGCAACGTGGGCTCCGAGGCGCGCTCCTACGCGCTGTCCAGCCAGGCCCTGTCCGAGCTGGTCAACGACAGCGGCCTGATCTCCGAGCACTCGAAGAACTTCCGCGGCGAGGGCATCACCGTGTCCTACTCGGGCGAGGGCGTCTCGGGCACCTCCGAGGGCGCCACCATCACCGTCCCCGCCGGGGGCACGGCGCGGGTGGGCGTGGCCATCGCCGTCGAGCAGTCCTTCGCCGACTACGTCGGCGCGAACCTGCCCAAGGGGACCTTCGTCGACGGATTCGTCGAGTTCGCCTCGCAGACCGATGGCGAGCCCGGCCTGACGGTCCCCTTCCTGGGCTTCTACGGGAACTGGGGCGACGCGAACGTGTTCGACACGAAGTGGTCCGACGAGGGCGCCCAGAAGGCCCACATCTACAAGTCGGCCCTCGCCTCGACGACGACCGGGATGCCGCTGGGCGTCAACCCGCTGCAGAAGGTCCGCCTCCTCGACGAGGTGAAGCCCGACCCGTCGCGCTACATCGTGTCGAACAGCGGGTGGTCGGTGTCACCCAACTCGATCCAGCCCGTGACCGGCACACTGCGCTCCACCGCGAAGATGACGTACACGTACACCAACGAGGCCGGCGAGGCGGTGCGCTCCTACACCTTCGACGGCGCCCACAAGTCGCTGTACAACCCCCGGAGGATGCAGGTCCTCTACGCCGAGGCCCGGATGGGCTCGCCGGTCTTCGACGGGCGGGACGAGCAGGGCAACCTCGTGCCCGACGGCGCCTACAAGCTGACGATCTCGACCGACACCGACGGCCCGGACTCCTCCCACCAGGAGCTGTCCTACGACTTCACGATGGACACCGTGGCCCCTGAGATCTCCAACCTCGCCACCACGGGCGAGGGCGAGGAGAAGACCGTCTCCTTCGACGTGACCGACTCCTCGCCCCTGGCCGCGGTCGACTTCGCCGACCCGGACAGCGGCGGATGGTTCCACCGCATCCTGGTGTCCGACGACGGCACGGTCGAAGCGGATGGGACGCACCGCTACCACTTCGACGTGCGCGCCTCGGACCTGCAGAAGAGCTGGACCGAGCAGGGCGGCAAGGGCAAGCTCCCCGCCACCCCGCTGCTGCGCGCGTGGGACTTCGGGATCAACGCCTCGAAGAACCACCGCGTCGTCGTCGAGTCCATTCCGATGACCTCGCTCACCCTGGACCAGTCGTCGCTGTCGCTGGTGCCCGGCCAGAACGCGAAACTGGTCGCGAGCCACGAGCCCGCCGAGGCCAATATGACCGACGTCACGTGGACTTCGAGCGATCAGGCGGTGGCCACGGTCAGCGACTCCGGTGTGGTGACCGGCGTCGGCCAGGGCGAGGCGGACATCGTCGTCGCATCGGCCGCGGATCCCGCGGTCAGCGCGACCGCCCATGTGAAGGTCGCCCCCGTCTCCGAGGAGACCGGGATCGCCCTCTCCGACTCCCCGATCATCATCCCCACCAGCGGGCAGGCGTCCGTCTCGGCGCTGCTGGCCCCCTCGCTGCGGGGATCCTCGGTGACGTGGGCCCTGGACGTGGAGGGCGCATCCATACAGCCCTCCGCCGACACCCTGAGCGCCACCATCACAGCGGGGGACCGCTCCGCGCGCGGCACCGTCACCGCCACGGTGGCGACCCCCGCCGGTGACAAGACGGCGACCGCCCCGGTCGAGGTGCACCAGAGCGACTACGACGACTTCGTCATCGACGCGGACGGCGTCCTCACGCAGTACCGCGGCTCGGGCAGCACCATCAACGTGCCGGACACGGTCACCGCGATCGCCGACGAGGCGCTGCGCGGCGTCAACGCCGAGCGCATCAACATCCCCGCCACCGTCCGCACGATCGGGAACCGGGTGTTCGCCGACGCGCGCAGGCTGACGACCGTGGTCTTCGAGGACACGGCGGACCACCCCTCCCAGCTCACCGAGCTCGGGATCGCCCTGGTCGATAACGACTACAGCCTCGACGAGGTCCTCCTGCCGTCGAAGGTCGTCAAGCTGGGGGACGGCGCGTTCTCGAACTCCACGATCAAGCGCCTGTCCCTGCCGGACTCGCTGACGGCGGTCCCCGCTGATCTGGCCGAACGCAGTTCCCAGCTCAACGAGGTGACCATCGGCGACGCGGTCACGGAGATCGGGGCGGCGGCCTTCTCGGAGAACACCTCGCTCGGCGAGCTGCGCATCCGCCAGGCCAACGGTTCCACCAAGGCAGGGCTGCCCTCGGCCCTGACCACCATCGGGGCGAGCGCCTTCGTCGGCACCCGCTTCGCCTCGCTGGACCTGCCGGCCTCCGTGCGCACCATCGGCGACAGCGCCTTCATGACGGCGCGGCTCACCCACCTGGGCCTCAACGACGGCCTCGTCTCCGTGGGCAAGCAGGCCTTCTCGGGCACGCTGCTCACCGAGGTGGAGCTGCCCGACTCGGTGACCACGGTCGGATCGGGCGCCTTCAAGGCGATGCCCGAGCTGACGAAGGCCCACCTGGGTCCGAATGTGGCCGCGGACCAGCTGGTCGCCGGTTTCACGCTGTCGCCCAAGCTCTCGTCCATCACGGTGGACTCGGCGAACGCCTCCTACGAGAGCGTCGACGGCGTCCTGTACACGAAGGACCGCACGCACCTGGTCGCCTACCCCATGGCGAAGAACAGCGGCGGATCCTACACGGTGGTCGATGGGACCGTCCGCATCGATGACGAGGCGTTCCAGCAGGCCCCCCTGCGCCAGATCGCCTTCCCGGCGTCGCTGCGCTCGATCGGCGCCTCCGCTTTCGCGAACGCGCGACTCACCAGTGTGGCGCTGCCCGACCAGTTCGAGACGCTGGAGGCGCACGCCTTCCAGGCGACGGCGGACCTGGCCAGCGCCGACCTGGGCGGCACAGTGACGATCGGCGACTCCGCTTTCGACTCCGCCTCGCTCACGTCGGTGGACTTCAGGACCGACCTGAACCGGCTGGAGACGGTGGGCTCCATGGCATTCTCCGGCGCGCCCGTCCGGGTCCTCGTCTTCCCGGACTCGCTGAAGTCGGTGGGCGCCTTCGCCTTCGAGAACAACCCGCACTTGGAGGAGGTCCACATCGGGGCGGCTCTGACGGACCTGGACACGGGCTTCCTCACCGGTTCGGACGCGCTGCGGACGCTGACCGTCAGTGCGGACAACCCCGTGTACTCGGCGGAGAACAACGTCCTGTACGCGAAGCAGCAGGACGGGACGCACCTGGTGCTGTCCCTGCCGTCGAACACGTTCACCGAGTACTCGGTGCGGCCCGGGACCGTGCAGATCGACGCGCAGGCGTTCCGCAACAACAAGGCGCTCCAGCGGGTCGTCCTGCCCGAGGGCCTCAAGGTCGTCAAGGCCGGGTCCTTCAACAACGCGTCGTCGCTGACTGAGATCGTCCTGCCCGACTCCCTGGAGGCGTTCGATGGCCTGTACTCCACGGGGGTCGAGTTCATCGAGTTCGGCACGCGGATCCGCACCATCAGTGAGAACGCCTTCAAGGGCAACGTACCGGACCGGATGATCGTGCGCGGCGGCGTGGGCGGCTCCTTCACCGGGTCGACGGACTCCACCGGCGCCCGCTCCACGGCCGCGTTCTTCGGCGAGGGCATGAAGCGGATCAATTACGGCTACGGGGGCTCCTTCCCGCAGACGCTCGTGGTCCCCTCCACCCTCGCGGAGCTCGCGCTGGGGACCTACGCGCTCAGCGCCGAACAGCTGGCGGCCTCCCACGTGTACGTGGCCGCCGACGAGGGGTCGGCCGCTTGGTCGGTGGCCAGGGCGGCCGTGGAGAAGGCCGGTTTGGATCCGGCGTCCCAGCTGCACCGGTACGTGGAGCCCACGCTCTCGCTGTCCTCGCCCGCGATCGACCAGGCCGGGGACGCCTCGAAGGTCCAGGTGAAGGCCGGCGAGTCCGTTGAGGTGACGGCCACGCTGACCGGCGGCGTCCCCGATGGGCGCGAAGCGCGTTTCGTCGAGGTCGCCTCCGACGGCACTGAGACCGTCGTCTCCGATTGGGCCGCCATGGGCGCCGCCCAGCCCTCCCCCGCGCCGGATGCGAACGCCGGGGCGGAGCCGGGCGCGCAGGCGCCCGCGGACGAGGCCGGGGCCCAGTCCGGCTCCGACCAGGCCCAGTCCGGGGCCGGCCAAGCGCAGTCCGGGGCCGACCAGGCCCAGTCCGGCTCCGGCCAGGCCGCCCCTGCGGACCAGGCCGCTCCCGCTCAGTCCGCTGCCTCCGACCAGGCGGCCGGGGCGGCTGACGGGCCCGCCGCGGACGGGGACGCGCCCGCGTCGTCGGCTGCCTTCACGTGGGTTCCGTCGGTCGATGGGGCGTCGTTGCGGGTCGAGAGCAGGGACATCACGTTCCGTGTGGTCACTGGTGTGTTGGGTTCTGCCCTTCCTCCTGCTCCGGAGCCCGGTGAGGGCCAGTGGGTGCAGGATGCCGGTGGCTGGTGGTACCGGTTCGCCGATGGGACGTATCCGCGTGGCCAGGCCCTGGTGATCGATGGTGAGACGTACCGTTTCGACCAGTCGGGGTACCTGCTCACTGGTTGGGTGCGCGATGGCGGGTACTGGTTCCACCACGGCGCTTCCGGTGCGATGTCCACCGGCTGGCTGGTCGATGGCGGCGCCTGGTACTACCTGGTCCCCGGTTGGGGCGCCATGGCGATCGGCTGGGTCGAAGACGGCGGATCCTGGTACTACATGGACCCCTCGGGCCGCATGTCCACCGGCTGGGTCTCCGACGGCGGGTACTGGTACTACCTCGGTGCCTCGGGCGCCATGGCGACCGGCTGGGTCTCCGACGGCGGGCACTGGTACTACCTCGATGCCTCCGGCCACATGGCCACCGGCTGGCAGCAGATCGATGGCAAGTGGTACGAGTTCGGCCCATCCGGTGCGCTGAAGGGGTGATCCCCTGGGCGAAACGCTCCGGGGCCGGCGCGCGGCGAGGAATCGCTGCGCGCCGGCCCCTTTTCCGCGCGGTGGGCTCGTTCTCACAGTGATACCGCGTTCGCGCAGCGCTACCATGTTCTGCAAGCGCAACAACGCTTGCGAAGCACTGCTTTCCCTTTGAGAGCGCCACTCCGCTTGCAGTGGCGCGCACTCCGCCCTGCCGGCCCGAACGCAGAGCAGACGCACCGCTACGCGGGACACCGTTGTCGGCGGACCGGGGGCGGGAGCGGACCGGAGCGCCCTGCTCCTTGGAATCCGACGAGGAGGTGAACCGATCCACCGGACAACTAATTATACGACTGAATAATTTATCAGTAATGAGTATTCACTATTCATTATGCTGTTCGATAAACCGCTTGAAGTGGTAATGAATAACCAATATCGTTAGTCAAATCAGGGACTGCCGTCCGGGGCCGTCCCCCACCCACGATTCCCCACCCGCCTCGATCATTGGAACGGCCATGACTCCCCATATGCCACGCGCCGCGCTCACGATCGCGCTCACAGGAGCGCTGATCGGAGGCGCCGCCTTCGCAGCACCAGCACAAGCGCTTCCAAGCGGCCGTGCCCAGGCCGCGGCCCCGTCCGCCCCGGCCTCGTCCACTCCGCCGGCGTCCGCGCTCAAACCCGCCGTCGGCGCCACCACTGACGAGAACGGCTTCGAGATCGACGCCAACGGCGTGCTCCTGCGCTACACCGGCTCGGCCAGCGACATCACGATCCCCGGCAAGGCCACGGCCATCGCCGACGAGGCGCTGCGCGGCACCACCGCCGAGCGCATCACCGTCCCCGCCACGGTCCGCACCATCGGCGACAGGGCGTTCGCCGACGCACGGCAGCTGAAGGCATTGGTCTTCGAGGACACCGCCGACCACCCCTCCCAACTCACCGCCCTCGGCGCCGAAGTGGCCCTGAACACGCTCGTCCTCACGGAGATCACTGTGCCGTCGAAGACCGCCTCCCTCGGCGAGGGCGCCTTCGCGGACTCCGGCATCACCCGCCTGTCCCTGCCCGACTCCCTCACATCGATCCCCGCCCGCTTGGTGAAGAACAGCTCACTGCTCACTGAAGCAGTCGTCGGCAACGCGGTCACCGAGATCGGCGAGGCCGCCTTCAGCGCTGCTCACTCGCTCAAAGGGCTGAGCGTCCGCCAGGCTGGCGGCTCGACCGCCCCGGGGTTCCCCTCCTCCCTCGTGACCATCGGGCAGGAGGCGTTCAACGCCACCGGACTGGGCTCCGTCGACCTGCCCCCCTCCGTGCGCACCATCGGCGACGCCGCTTTCAACGCCATCGAACGCCTTTCCCACGTCGGCCTCAACGAGGGCCTGGTCTCCATCGGCAGCAGCGCCTTCCGGACCACGGGGATCACCGAGATCGTCATCCCCGACTCCGTCACCACCGTTGGATCCAGCGCGTTCAGCGAATGCAGCGCCCTCACCAGCGCCCACATCGGGCGCGGCGTGGAAGCGGGGCAGCTGTCCGACGCCTTCACCAGCTCCCGCCAGCTCAGCGGCTTCACAGTCGCCCCGGACAACGCGTCCTACGAGGCGGTCGATGGCGTGCTCTACTCCAAGGACCACACGAGCCTGGTGGTCTATCCTGCCGGAAAGGGCAGCGGCACCACCTACACCGTGCTCGATGAGACGACGCGCATCGAGTCGGGCGCCTTCAACAGCGCGCCCCTGAAGGGCGTCGTCCTGCCCAGTTCGTTGCGCAGCATCGGGGACTGGGCCTTCAGCGGCTCCTACCTGGAGTCCTTGGTCCTCCCCAAGGCCTTCGAGACCTTCGGGGAATGCGCGTTCTCGGGGATGCCCTCCCTGGCCCGGGTGGACCTGGGCGGCACGAAGACCATCGGCGAGCAGGCCTTCCTCGCCTCGCACGCCCTGCAAGAGGTCGACTTCAGGGCGGACCTGGGCCGCCTCACCACGATCAGCGCCTACGCCTTCGCCGAGACGGGGCTCGTCTCGGCCGTCCTGCCCGACTCCGTCACCTCCCTGGGCGACGGGGCCTTCACCCGCAGCACCGAGCTGAAGGAGGTCCACCTGGGCTCGGGCCTGACCGAAGTGGGCACGCGCGTCTTCACGGGCACCACAGCGCTCGCCTCCCTGAGCGTCGACCCCTCCAACCCCGTGCTCTCGCTGGACGGCTCCGTCCTCTACCAGCAGGGCAACGACGGGAGCCACCTGGTCTACGCCGCCCTCGCCGCCCCCCTGCCCGCGTACTCGGTGCGCCCCGGGACGGCGCAGATCGACGAGGCCGCCTTCAAGGGCCACGCGACGCTGCGCGAAGTGGTCGTCCCCGAGGGCGTGAAGGCCATCGGGGCCCAGGCCTTCGCCGGGATCCACGAACTCACCGACGTGGCACTGCCCGACTCCCTGGAAGAGGTGTCCGACGCCTTCGCCGGGACCCAGGTCGAGACCATCGAGTTCGGCGCGCGGATCCGCACCATCGAGGAGGCCGCTTTCGAAGGCGGCCTGCCCGTCCGCATGATCGTGCGCGGCGGGAAGGACGGCGCCTTCGCGTCCCCGGAGGAATGGGTCCCCAACCACACCGCGTCCGCCTTCTTCGGCGAGGGCATGAAGCGGATCGCCTACACGCACGGCAACTTCCCGCAGACCCTGGTGGTCCCCTCCACCCTCGAGGAGCTCGTCCTCACCACGGGCCTCCTCACCGCCGAGCAGCTCGCGGAAGCCCACGTGTACGTGGCCGCCGACAGGGACTCCGCCGCGTGGTCGGTGGCCAAGGCGGCCGTGGAGAAGGCCGGTTTGGATCCGGCGTCCCATCTGCACAGGTATGTGGATCCGGCCCTGTCGCTGTCCTCGCCCGCGATCGACCGGGCGGGGGACGCCTCGAAGGTCCAGGTGAAGGCGGGCGAGTCCGTTGAGGTGATGGCCACAATGACCGGCGGCGTCGCCGTCGGCCGCGAGGCCCGCGCCATCGAGGTCGGCCCCGGCGGCGCTGAGACCGTCGTGTCCGACTGGAATTCGGCCTACGACAGTGATCCGTCGCTCGACGACGCCGACGGGGGAGCGATCTCCTCGTGGGTGCGCTTCACGTGGGTTCCGTCGGTCGATGGGGCGTCGTTGCGGGTCGAGAGCAGGGACATCACGTTCCGTGTGGTCACTGGTGTGTTGGGTTCTGCCCTTCCTCCTGCTCCGGAGCCCGGTGAGGGCCAGTGGGTGCAGGATGCCGGTGGCTGGTGGTACCGGTTCGCCGATGGGACGTATCCGCGTGGCCAGGCCCTGGTGATCGATGGTGAGACGTACCGTTTCGACCAGTCGGGGCACGCGC
>ERZ773004.336-NODE-336-length-30743-cov-44.332280_pt1 | contig 30743 bp, 20 predicted proteins | sample MGYA00580667_ERZ773004 | MGnify/ENA primary metagenome ERZ773004 (study PRJEB29015, sample SAMEA2737963) | human oral metagenome | biome: human oral; feature: human-associated habitat; material: dental | place: China | collected 2123 ... | reverse complement strand
ATGCGCACCAGGGTGGGGGCGTGCCACTCCAGGGCCTGGGTGGCGCCCCCGCTGGTGGGCGCAGGCACGGGCACGGCCTCGAGCTCCTGGGCGCCGTCGTCCGACGAGGCGGGGGCCGGGCTGTCACTCATATCTGCTCCTTCGTCTGTGGCACGCATGGGCACTATCCTACGGCACCGTAGGGTGGGGGAGGGGCGGGATCGGGACCGGTTGGTGGCGATCGGATCGCCGGACGGACACGCGCTAGACTAGGGAACCGATTGCGGGAAGAGGCCCTCAGCGGTGCGAACACCGCGGAGGAACTGTTCTCGAAGGAGGGGAGCGAAATGGTCAGCCTCAGTGATATCGCCGCCGCCACCGGGTACTCGAAGGCGACGGTGTCACGGGTGCTCAACGGGGATCCCACGTTCTCAGTCCGGGAGGACACGCGCCGCCGGATCATCGAGGTCGGCAACAAGATGGGGTACGCGCTCAAGGGCAGGCGCGTGGGAATCCCCCAGAACGTGGCGATCCTCGACAACGTCGATCCTGAGCGGGGGCTCCACGACGCCTACTTCTTCGACGTCCGCGAGGCGCTGAAGGTCAAAGCCTTAGAGCACATGATGTCGCTCGCGTCCTTCCCGGATTGCGATTCGCTCATCGGCGCGGCTGATCACTTCTCCGGTTTCATCTCGGTCGGCCCCTCCCCTTTGAAAGGGGCCGACCTCGAGAAACTCCACGCCGCGCTGCCCCACGGTGTTTTCATTGATATCAATCCGGCGCCGACCCTGTTCCACTCCGTGCGCCCCGACCTCCAGCAGACGGTCCTCGACGCGATCGACGCGCTGAGGGACCAGGGGCGTCAGCGGATCTCCTTCGTCGGAGGCGATGGCCATATTATGGGCATGCATTTCCACGAGGAGGACATCAGGACCTTCGCGTTCGTCAACTGGACGGAGCGCCTGGGGCTGTCCGCCGACGCCAGGGTCTTCGCGGAGGGCTCCTTCACGGTGGAGAACGGCCGCCGCCAGATGGAGCGGATGCTGGCGGACTCCACCGGCCCGGCGCCGGACGCGGTAGTCGTCGCCGCGGATCCGCTGGCCGTTGGGGTGCTCCAATGCCTCGTGGCGGCTGGACTGCGTGTGCCCGATGACGTCGCGGTGGTCTCGATCAACAACCTCGAAGTGTGCGAGTACACGGCTCCGCCGCTGTCCTCCTACGCGATCAACCGCGAGGAGCTCGCCGAGTCCGCGATCCTCCTCCTGTCCGACTCGATTATCGGCCGCTACGAGCAGCGCCACCATGTCCTGATCTCCACTGAGCTGGTGGTCCGCTCGAGTTTCGTTCCCGCCACGGCGGTCTAGGGCGCGCCAGCCGGTGCCCAGGGCCGGAGCGCATGGTCCCGGGCACCGGCAGCGCCGTTCACAGGATCGACAGGACGACGTCCAGGACGTGCGGTTGCTCGGACGGCACAAGGTGCTCCGGGTGGACTTCGGAGCCCCAGGAGTCGTCGCCCCCAACGCCCATCTGTGCCGCGAGGAGCCGCAAGTAGGTCGCCGGACGGCGCCCGGGCTCGGGGAGCTCCCACCAGTGGGCGGCCTCCTCGATCTGGGCGCTCGAGTACGGCAGGAGGGAGACCTCGAACGGGTTGCCGACCGCACTCACGACCCGGATCCCGTTCCCCTGCTCATCGCTGGCCTCCGCCCACCGCGCGCCCATGTGGTTCCCGCATTCCTGCGGCACCACGTAAGGAGTGAGGTCCTCTGAGAGGGAGCGCGACCATATCCCGAGGCGGCCTCCGCTGACCCGGTCGAAGTACGTCTCGTCGGGGCCGATGCCGTAGAAGCGCAAACGGGAGAGCGACGGCGGAAGGGCCCACTCGACGCCGAAACAGGGAAGCGTCGGCAGATCCGGCGCCCCCGGGTACGAGGCGGTGAACCTGATCGTGCCGTCGTCGTTGAGGCGGTAGACCACGGACACCGGGACGCCCACTGCGGCGAGCTCGTAGCAGTAGGCGACTTCGACGCTGTGGTCCTCCTCGCGCACTGAGACGTACGGGCAGCGGGCGTACCTGCCCGCGACGGTCCAGACTGCGCGCTTGAAGCCGTGGGAGGCGCCCCGGTCGTTGTCCGTGAGGGGCCGGAACGTCGTGAGCCTGGGGGGACGGAGCACGAGGGGGTCGCCGTCCTTCGCCCAGAGGACCATTCCTCCAGCCGTCCGGGACAGGAGCGCCTCCTCACCGCCCGTTCTCATCCCGATGTTCCAGCGTCCGAATGTGTACGTCGCGCGGTTCCCGTCGGCGGTGTCCGGGGGCGACGGGGGCGCGGCGAGGGGGAGCACGGACTGGCCGAAGCACACCTCGTGCCCCGCCGGGCACCACGCGGTCCGATGGAGGTGGACCAGTGAGGCCTCGAGGACGATCTCGCGGCCGGGCGCCGAGTACTCGTCGATGGGCCACGGGCACGGCACGGTGGCGCGATCGCCGGGGCGGACATCAGAAGGCACAGTGATCTGCCAGACCGCTTCGCCGTCGACCAGGAGCGAGCACACCAGGTCGTAGGCGCTGCTGGACGTGAACAGCGACCGGTTCGTGACATCGACGCCGGTTGTGGACGGGACGAGTGAGAAATCCGAGTACAGCTGTTTGACCTCGCGCACAGCCGGGGAGGGGGTGCGGTCGGCGAACAGCAACCCGTCAGCGGAGAATTCCCAGTCGCAGGGCCGGTCCCCGAAGTCCCCTCCGTAGGCGAGGAACTCCCCGGCGCTCGCGGGGGTCGCCGGATGCCACAGGGCCTGGTCGATCAGGTCCCAGATGAACCCTCCCTGGTAATGGGGGTAGCGCTCCAAATCCGTGTACAGGCCCAAGCCGCCGACCGAGTTCCCCATGGCGTGCATGTACTCGCAGGAGATGTACGGTTTGGCGGGCGAGGACGCGAGGTACTGCTCGATCTCGTCCGGGTGGGCGTACATGCGGGACTCGATGTCGCTCACGTCGTCGTACTCCCGGTCCCAGGTGATCCCCTCGTAGTGCACTGGGCGCGCGGGGTCGAGTTCACGGGCACGCTGGTTCATGGCGCGGAAGACCTCGCCGCCGTAGGACTCGTTGCCCAATGACCAGATGAGAACGCTCGGGTGGCTGTAGTCGCGGACGATCATCCGCTCGAGGCGGTCGACGCACGCGTCCTGCCACTGCGTCCGCGACCCCGGGATGGCCGTGTCTGGCGTCGCGACGTCTCCGGGGACGTTCCACGTTCCATGGGTCTCGAGGTTGGTTTCGTCGATGACGTAGATCCCGTACTCGTCGCACAGGTCGTAGAAGCGGGGGTCGTTGGGGTAGTGGCTGGTGCGGATCGCGTTGATGTTGTGGAGCTTGCAGAAGCGGATATCGGCGAGCATGTCCGCCTCGTCGAGCGCGCGCCCTTTGCGCGGGTGGAACTCATGGCGGTTGACGCCCTTGAAGACGATGCGCCGCCCGTTGAGCGTCATGATGCCGTTGTCGATTCCGAAACGCTTGAACCCGACGTTGAGGGCCACCGTCTCGCACGTGCGCCCATCGCGGTCGATGACCTCGAGGCGGAGGCGGTAGAGGGTGGGGGACTCGGCGGACCACGGCGCGACCCGGGGGATCGCGTCGGACACGAGGTCCGTCGCCGCGCTCCGGGGTGTTTCGGTGCTCCACACGGGCGCACCGGAGTGGTCGAAGAGTTCCGCGCGGATCGATGCGCCTCCGAGGGGATCGACGACGTCCGCTTTGACGCGGAGTCGGCCGACCTCGCTGTGGTGGTCGAAGTCGGCGTCGATGCGGACGCTGTCGACGTGGGTGGGGGGCAGGGCCGTGAGGCAGACGCCCCGGAACAGGCCGTGGAAACGCCAGGAGTCCTGTCCTTCGAGCCACGAGGCGCTGGAGTACTGGTAGCACGCGACGACGAGTTCGTGGATGGTGTCCGCGGGCGCCCCGCCGAGGAGGCGGGTGATGTCGAACTCACTGGCGGTGTACCCGTCTTCGCAGTAGCCGACGAACGCGCCGTCGCACCAGACGTAGAGCGCCGTGGCGAACCCCCCGAATGAGAGGAGGACGGTTCCGCCTTCGAGCGCGGCGCCCCGGAGGTCCTCGTCGAGGGTGAAGAGGCGGCGGTAGAGGGCGACGCGGTTGGTGTCTGGGACCGAGGGGGCCTCTGGGTCCGCGTGACCGTCCCAGGGCATCTGGATGTTGACGTACGCGGGCCTCCACCCTCCACTCGTCTCGAGGGTGGAGGGGACGGGTATGGTGGCGATCCGATCCGACGCGGACCGCAGCGCGGAGGCGGGCGACTCTGGATCGGCGACGTCGATGGCGCGCGCGTCGGTGTCGAGCACCTCCCACGGGCCGTTGAGGGACTGCCTGGGGGCGTCGGTGCGGTGCTGCGACCGCTGTGGGCGCCGGTTCACGGCGAACACGGTGGGGTCTGTGAGCCACTGGGCTGAGGGCGTGGGGTCTTCGGGTGGCATAGGACCTACCTCCTGGATGATGGCGGCGCTGCTGATCAGGTAAATCGGATTACCCTTGATTCTACAGGTGCAGGGGGGAGGTGGCAAGGTCTGTGGTGCTGGTGGACGTGAGTGGCGTTGGGAGAGTTTGCATCCGAAGGTAAAAGGGTATACTTCGGTAGGTAGATGAGTTTCGCCGACTTCGAAGGAGAAGAACATGTCTACCGCACCGGGCGGCTCCAGGGCCCGCCCCCTCTTGGTCCAGAGGATCTGCTACGCCTTCGGCAACCTCGGGCAGGCGGCGTTCTACAACGCGCTGTCCACCTACTTCGTCACGTACTACGCGGCGCAGACCCTCTTCGCCCAGTACGAGAGGACGGAGGCCGAGGCGCTCATCGGCGTCATCACCGTGCTGGTCTTCGTCATCAGGATCGCTGAGATCTTCCTCGACCCCCTGCTCGGCAACCTCGTCGACAACACGACGACCCGGTTCGGGCGCTTCCACCCCTGGCAGGTCATCGGGGGCGTGGTGTCGTCCGTGCTGCTCTTCGCGATCTTCACCGGACTGTTCGGCCTGGTCAACACCAACAAGATGGTGTTCATCGTTGTTTTCATCATTGTGTTCATCATCCTCGATATTTTCTACTCGCTTCGTGACATCTCGTACTGGGGGATGATCCCGGCGCTGTCGTCCTCGTCCCACGAGCGCGGTGTCTTCACAGCCCTCGGCACGTTCACGGGCTCCATCGGGTACAACGGCGTCACCGCCATCGTGGTGCCCGTCGTCGCGTTCTTCAGCTCGGTCTTCGCCGGGGTCACGGGGGAGAGCCAAGCGGGGTGGACCGGGTTCGGGGCGCTGATAGCGGTACTGGGGATAGTCACGTGCCTCGCTGTCGCGTTCGGGACGACCGAGCAGGACAGCCCCTTGCGCGCCCACGCCGCCGAGAGCTCCAACCCGGTGCAGGCCTTCGCCGCGATCGCGAAGAACGACCAGCTCCTGTGGGTGTCCCTGTCGTACGTCCTGTACTCCGTGGCCAATGTGGCGACCACCGGCTTCATGATCTACCTGTTCAAGTTCGTCCTCGAAATGCCGAACAGCTACTCGGTGGTGGGGCTCATCGCCTTCGGCATCGGCTTGGCGACCACGCCCCTCTACCCGTTCATCAACAAGCGCGTGCCCAGGCGCATCCTGTACCTGGCGGGCATGGCGTTCATGGCGGCGGCTTACGTCCTCTTCATCTTCTTCTCGAACAACGTCCTGGCCGTCTTCGCCGCCCTGGTCCTGTTCTACATCCCCTCGACCTTCATCCAAATGACCGCCATCCTCACCCTCACCGACTCGGTGGAGTACGGACAGCTCAAGACGGGCCGGAGGAACGAGGCGGTGACCCTCTCCGTCCGCCCGATGCTCGACAAGATCGCGGGCGCCCTGTCCAACTCGATAGTCGGATTCGTCGCGATCGCCGCGGCCATGACCAACGACGCGGACCCTGCCTCGCTGACCGCGGGGAACATCACGACGTTCAAAACCGCGGCCTTCTACGTCCCCCTCGCGATCATCGTCGCCTCGGCCGCCGTGTTCGCGGCCAAGGTGACCCTCAGCGAGAAGAAGCACGCCGAAATCGTCGAGCAGCTGGAGACAACGTTGGGAGGGGAAGACGCGGACGCAGCAGGGGAGTGATTGGGCCTGCCCAGGTGCTGGTCCCGCCCACGGGCCCGATAAGTGCGAGAACCTTAGAAGCGGATACCGCAGGAGTGTGGCTGAGTCTCAGCGTCGCGGCCCCCGGTGACCGCCTGCCGAGTGTGACGGCGTCGGTGTCCGCGGTGAGTGAGTCCCAGCGTCGGCCCCCGGTGACCATCTGAATGGCAATGCGGTCACCGGGGCCGGCACGGCGATCGGGGTCGGAATCGGGCCGAACTCGCCTCCGGCGGGACTCTCGTCGCGGGGTCCGGGAGTCCGAGTGGGGGAACCCGGCGCCGCCGCTGATCCGCGACGCTCCTGCGCGAAGCCCCGGGCCGCCGTTCGGGCTGCGCCACCGGAAGGCGGCGAAAACAGTTGCGCGCGGCGCTAGCGTCGTGGACGACGAAGCTATCGCAGTCTGGGTCTTTGACGGACAGGCCAAGGCACAGAGTCCGACGAAGACGGGTCTGACGGGTGCCGCAGTAGTTGCTTCTGTCCACTACGACGGAGTCCGTTACCTTGTTGGTGGTCCCGGGCGGTCCGGGGCTGGGTCAGCTGCTGTGGGCATGATGTCTTGCCCCTGTCCGTAGATGATCCGGGGGTGTTGTCACCTGCGGCAGCCGGGCGCTGATGATCGCTGATAAGGGGAACGGCCCGCTGCGTGTGAGGTCTTTCGCAGGCGTGGGTGCGGAACCGGTCGCTCACCGGCTGGTTCCGTATCGACTTGACCGAGAGGCGGCAGGAGAGATTGATATTGAAAACATCGACGTCTTCATCGGCATCGACGTCGGTAAGAGCGAGCACTGGGCCACGGCCTTGAGCCGGAAGGTCCTCGACAGGGCCCTGCCCAACGACGAGGAGCGCCTGCACGCGCTCTACAAGAAGCTGGCCGATCACGGGAACCTGCTGGTAGTGGTGGGCTATCAGCCCGCCACCATCGGGGCCCTGGCAGTGGCAGCGGCCCAGGATATGGGCGTCACCGTGGGCTACCTGCCCGGACTGTCGATGCGACGCATCGCCGACCTAAACAAGGGGTGTCCCTGCCCGGCCCATGCGGCCTCGGTTCTGCTGGTGGGCGCGTTGTCGGCGTTCTTCCAGGGCTTGGGCGGCCAGGTGGGCGGGCGTGGAAGGGCCATCACGGGAATGCTGCCCGGTAGTTCTTCGGCGGCCGCGCTCCTGGGTGCCCGGCCGATCCCGTCCATCGCCACCACTCCGGGCGCCCGTCCTCGCGGAAGTCAGTCTTCCCCGCCAGCCACGTTGTGCGCGCCTGCTCGCAGCGGCCCGGTGCGATATACCGCGAGCACGAGATGGGCCACGTCGTTCGCGCACGGGCGCCGGATCCACGGTGACGGTGACGAAGCGGTCTCCCCCCCCGCGCTGCCACACGTGCCCGTCGACACCGAGCACCCTTCCAGCGCATCGGGTCGCGTTCGAGCAGCTCTATCCCTGCGGCGCGACGGCGGTGTTGGCCGTGTGTCAGCAAACACTAAGACGTCTGGCGATGCTGGCCATGGAGGCGTAGTCGGCGAGCGACGCGGCCAGGGCCCACCGCCCGGCCCCGCGCGTGAGGTCGTCGTGCCAGAACGCCTGGCATGTCCAGCACGTGTAGCGACCCCACGCGCGCAACCTCCTCCGCACTCAGCCCGAGCGGCACCCCACCCGCACTATCAAACACGAAGAGCCCAGAACGGTAGATTCCTCTTAGACGGTTTGTGGGTATGACCATCCCGTATTTGCGAGGTTCTTTTCGCCCATCATTGACCAGTAGTGTGGGAAATGTGCACCACCTTCGAATTCGGTTTCGAAAAATTGACGAAATGCGCCGAGCAGTTGTTCGGTGCTCAATGTGAATACCGAATGTAAGTCGGCGTCGATGGCGTTGTGTGAACTTGAATTGCAAAATGCGACAAGTGACGCAAGAGGGAGGGAAGGGTGTGTGCTGAGCTTCGTAATGCTGCCGGCGTTGATCATGGCGGAATACGTTTCGATAATCCTGCGCATCGTGTTGCCGATGAGTGGGAAATGTGGAACGGTTTCGCCCTCTCTCTTCGCTTTTATAACCGCCTTACTGCACTCTTTTATCTCGTCCCAGAGTAGGTGGTATTCCGTAGAAACGGGTGAGTTTGTTGAACCTTTGCTAATTATGGTACGAGTATCGATTTTGGACAGTGTGTAGAAATGAGTGTGCGGAGCCTTCTTCTTGTTCCCTGTTTTGCAGTCGTAACTTGCTTCTGATAGGAAGCGTGTATTGTGGGTGCAAACGATAAGCTGAGACAGTCTGAACTTCGGCGCACTTGAATTCTGTGCCGATTCCATTAAAAAGCGCGTGATTCGTCTGATGATTTGTGTGACGAGGAAAAACGCCTGTGCGTCTGTCGATGCGATTGGGTCATCTATGATGACTGTGGGTGCTTGTGTGTCAGTGGAATGTACTGAACCGTCAATCTGTTGAATGAAGTAAAGGAAGCTGAGTATCGTCTTCTCCCCCTCTGAAAGCGTACTGATGTTGCAAGGTGTGTTGGGGTGATCTGGCCTGACGATCATGTATCCCTTTGAAGAAAAGTCATAATCAAGCTTGAAAGAAGTGAAGCCAAGGTCCTGTAGTATGGAGTTGACGCGTTCCATTGCTTCTTGTGTATTATGTAGCTCAGCCTGCTTCTCAAGCGTTGTCGATCGTAGGTTTGAAATCTCTTTATTGATTTCCGTGATTTCGTCCTTGTGAGTTCTGATTTCGGAGCAGTGTCGTTTGGAGTTGCTGCGGTATGTCTTAAGCTCGTCTTTTAATCGTGTTCCAGCAAGCCAGGACCAAAAGTCGCTCGTAAGCTCTTTCTTCTCCGCAGCAAGGTTAGCTACAACTCTATTGTGACTATGGAAGTGTGATGCGCATCGAGTAAGTGCTGATTTGATCTGACTGTTCAATTCCGATAGTGGGCGCGTCAGAACTACTTTCTTGGAAGGGCGTTCAACCTTTGTCCTAATGTCTGAAAGTATAGTTTTGTAGGCGTTGAGTATCTTGTCAAGAGTGTCCCTCTCTTTCTCTAGTTCGGGTATAGATTCGACATGAAAAGCAAGTTGATCGACCAACAGCGTGAGTGTGCTTAGGTCGTGATCGAAGACCTGTTCGATAGCTTTCAGTTCTCCAATGGTTCGAGAGTAGCTTTCGTCAAATAGTGCATCTAGTTGTTCCTTTATGTTGTCAGGAAGCTCCTGTTGGCAGTATGGGCATACCTCATTTGGCCCGACTTCTTTGCTGTGCTGGTAGCCCCGGGCAACCCAGTCAAACAGGTTGTACTGGTCGACGATAGGGCGCAGGGTTGACTCTGAAAATGGAATAACTGGAGTGTTGAGTAGTGTTTCGATATGCTCTGGATCTGTTTGATGTCTCCAGTTTAGGTCAGGTGGATTGATATGCTGGAGGTTATTGGAGTATATGCGTCTGGCTCTGTTGTGTAGCTCCGTTTCATTAGGTTGTTGTTCTTCGACTGGGGTGATTTTGAGTAGTTTATCTGCAAGCTTGGACTTCTTGTCCTTGAATCCTCGTAAGCATTCAGAAAGCGGTTGGTGGTCAAGGGCGGTTTTGATCTTCCATGCAGCGAGTTCAAGACTTTTGCGCGTCTCAGTTTGTTTCTCTTCGGCGCTTCTAAGTTTGGCTCGTATCGGCTCGATCTGCTGTTGTTTCTCTTGAATCATCTGAAGCAATGTGTCTATATCGGCCTGCGTGGTTGCGGCGCCCTTGCCGATGAAAGTGACTCCTGGAAGTCGCGCGCTGGTCGCAAGTGCGTTCGCGGTGAAGTCGCGGTTGAATACAAGCGTCGTTCCTGTTCCGTTATTGTCCCAAACGATGCCCGGCTTAGGTTTGTCGTCTAGTTCCGTATCTAGCCTCTTTGAGATTGTTGTCTTTCCGGACCCGTTCGGGCCGAAGATGAAGTTGATCTTCTTTAGCTCTTCTAGTTTCGCTTCCGGTGCGAAGCACGCTGTTCCGCTTAGATCTACTTCCTTGATCATGATTCCTCCTAGAGTGCTACGTTGGCAGTTGCAGCATACGTGATTTCTTTGTAACGTATGTGCGTTTTGTGTTATCTCACAAGCAAAAAGTGTCTGAGAGATTTTACGGTTTTGCGATGGGGGGTCGCGAAGTTGGGAGGTACATATTGTTGCGCACGAGGTTCCTTCAGTTCTTTATCAGCGCGGTGGTTGCTGGTTAACGTTCCGATGAAAGAGGGCCGCCCGCGGACTTGTCCGCGGGCGGCCCCCACACTAGTCAGCTAGTAGTTCACCCCTTCTTGCGCTTGGCCGGAGCCTCGCCCAGTTCGAAAGACTTGACCACGGCGTCGGCGGCCTCGGAGTCCCCGGACGCGGCCACGGTCAGCGCGCCCACGGCCTTCGACGCGGCCTCCAAGTCGCCCTTGACGGACTCCAGGGCCCCCAGGGAAGCGGCGGGCGCCTCGAGCACCACCGACAGGAACGGGGTGCGCGGGGAGACCTTCGCCTCGGACTTCACGCGGCGCAGCGCGATCAGGGCGCCGGAGGCCGCGGCCAGTACGGACGGGTCGCCGGCCCCGGTCTCCAGGGGGGCGGCGGTCGGCCACGGCGCGGTGTGCACCGAGCCCTCCCGGTACCAGCTCCACACCTCCTCCGTCACGAACGGCAGGTAGGGGGCCAGCAGGCGCACCACCGTGTCGATCACCAGGGCCAGGGCGGCGCGCGCCGACGCCGCCGACGCCCCGTCCCACGCGCCCTCGCGGTTGTAGGCGCGCTCCTTCACCAGCTCCAAGTAGTCGTCGCAGAACGTCCAGAAGAACGACTCCGTGACCTCCAGGGCGCGCGCGTGGTCGTAGGAGGCCAGGGCGTCGGTCGCCTCGGCGACCACCCCGGCCAGCTCCGCCAGCACGGAACGGTCCAAGTCCACCGTCACCAGAGCCGGATCCAGGTCCAGCTGCGTGCCCTCGCCGCCCATGGTGAGCGCGAACTTCGAGGCGTTGAGGACCTTGATCGCCAGGCGCCGCCCGATCTTCATCTGCTGCTCGTCGAAAGCGGCGTCCAGGCCCAGGCGCGCGGACGCCGCCCAGTAGCGCACCGCGTCCGACCCGTACTTCTCCAGCAGGCCCATCGGGGTCACCACATTGCCCTTGGACTTGCTCATCTTCTTGTGGTCGGCGTCCAGGATCCACCCCGACAGGCCCGCGTGGCGCCACGGCAGGGCCCCGAACTCCAAGTCGGCGCGCACCACCGTCGAGAACAGCCACGTGCGGATGATGTCCTGGCCCTGGGGGCGCAGGTCCATCGGGTAGGTGCGGGCGAACAGGTCGTCGTCGTGCAGCCAGCCGCACGCCAGCTGCGGCGACAGGGAGGACGTGGCCCACGTGTCCATGATGTCGAGCTCGCCCACGAAGCCACCCGGCTCGCCGCGCTGCTCCTCCGCGAATCCCTCCGGCGCGTCCGTGGACGGGTCCACGGGCAGGCTGTCCTCCGAGGGCGTGATGACGGCGTCGTAGTCGACCTGGCCGTCGGCGCCCACCCGGTACCACAGCGGGAAGGGCACGCCGAAGAACCGCTGGCGCGACACCAGCCAGTCGCCCTTCAGGCCCCGCACCCAGTTCTCGTAGCGCACGCGCATGAAATCCGGGTGGAAATCCAGCTGGCGGCCCCGCTCCACCAGTTCGTCGTTGAGGTCGGCGCCCGAGGCGGGCCTCGTCCAGGGGCGGCCGCCGTTGCGGATGTACCACTGGCGGGAGGTGACGATCTCCAGGGGCTTGTCGCCCTTCTCGAAGAAGTTCGTCTGGCGGACCGTCTTGGTGGGCTCGCCCTTGAGCTCGCCGCTGCCGCGCAGGCGCGCCACCACGGCCTCGCGGGCCGAGAACGTCGTCTTGCCCGAGATCTCCGCGAAGGCCGTCCGGCCGGCCTCCGTGGTGATCCACTCGGGCGTGTCGGCGACAATGCGCCCGTCCTTGCGCAGGATCGCGCGCAGCGGCAGGCCCAGGTCGCGCCACCAGTCGATGTCCGTGGTGTCGCCGAAGGTGCAGCACATGGCGATGCCCGCGCCCTTGTCCTTCTCAGCGGCCGGGTGGGCCAGGACGGGCACCTCGACGCCGTAGACGGGGGAGGCCACCGTCTTGCCGAAGAGCGGCTTGTAGCGCTCGTCGTCCGGGTGGGCGATCAGCGCCACGCACGCGGCCAGCAGCTCGGGGCGGGTCGTCTCGACGCACACGTCGGCGCCGTCCTCCACGGGGGCGCCCGCCCGGGCGGCCTCGGCGGCGGCCGAGGCGTCCGTGAGGTGGAAGGCGATGCGGTGGTAGAAGCCCGGGTACTCGCGGGACTCCAACTCGGCCTGGGCGACCGCCGTCTGGAAGGTCACGTCCCACAGGCCCGGCGCCTCCGCCTGGTACGCCTCGCCGCGCGCCAGGTTGCGCAAGAACGCCGCCTGGGCGACCTTGCGGGCGCGCCGCCCGATCGTCTGGTAGTTCTGCTTCCAGTCCACGCTGAGCCCCAGGTAGCGCCACAGGGCCTCGAACTGGGCCTCGTCCTCGACGGTGAGGCGCTCGCACAGCTCCACGAAGTTGCGGCGCGAGATGGGCTTCTGGTCGCGGGCCTTGATGGACTTGCCCTCGCCGCCCACGTGCGGCGGCTCGAAATCGGGGTCGTAGGGCAGCGTCGCGTCCACGCGGACCCCGAAGTAGTTCTGCACGCGCCTCTCGGTGGGCAGCCCGTTGTCGTCCCACCCCATCGGGTAGAACACCGCCCTGCCCCTCATGCGCTGGAAGCGGGCGACGACATCGGTGTGCGTGTAGGAGAAGACGTGGCCGATGTGCAGTGATCCGGACACCGTGGGGGGCGGGGTGTCGATCGAGTAGACCTGCTCGCGGGCGGCCGTGCGGTCGAAGGCGTAGGTCCCCTCGGCCTCCCAGGCCGAACCCCACTTGTGCTCCAGTCCCTCCGGCGCCGCGCGGTCGGGCACACGGGGGGCGCGGGCGGTGGCGGGCAGCTGACCGGGTCGATCTGCCATGTTCTGTTATCTCCATCCGAGTCGTGGACTAGTACCCGACAAGCGTACTTTCGGCGCCGCGCCCGGTCCACCGGCCCCGCCCGGGGGAGCGGGAGTCTTCGTCACAAACGCCCCCACTGCGGTCACGGGAGCGGTGCCGCCGCGCGCGGCCCTAACGTGGGGGCACACGCACGCACGAGGAAGGACCGCTATGAGCGACCTGTCACCCCTTGGGGCCCGAACCGTCGAACTGCTGGGCGAGCTGGTGCGCAACGCCTGCGTCAACGACCTCACACCCGCCTCGGGCCATGAGCACCGCAGCGCCGACACCCTGGAGGCCCTTTTCGAGGACCTGCCCGTGCGGATGCGCCGCATCGAGCCCGCGCCCGGGCGCACCACCCTGGTCGTCGCCCTGGACGGCTCAGACCCCGCCGCCGAGCCCCTCACCCTCATCGGGCACACCGACGTCGTCCCCGCTGACGGCTCCCAATGGGCCCACGATCCCTTCGCCGCGCGCATCGACTCCGACGGCGTCATGTGGGGGCGCGGCACTGTGGACATGCTGCACCTCACCGCCGCGATGGCCGTCGTCACCCAGGACCTGGCCCGCCGCGCCGCCGAGGGGAGAGCGCGCCCCGCGGGCACCCTCACCTTCGTGGCCGCCGCCGACGAGGAGGCCCGCGGGGGCCTGGGCGTGCCGCGGATCGGGGAAGCCGAGCCCCAGGCCATCCCGTGGCGCAACTGCATCTCCGAGATGGGCGGCGGGCACATCCGGGGCGCCCGGGGGAGCGACTCCATCGCCGTCGTCGTCGGCGAGAAGGGCGCCGCCCAGCGCCGCCTCCACGTCGACGGGGACGCGGGCCACGGATCGGTGCCCCTGGGGCGCCACAGCGCCATCGAGGTCCTCGCCCGCGTCGTCCAGCGCCTGGCCTGCGCCCGCTGGCCCGCCGGGGGAGGGGGCGAATGGGAGGGCTTCGTCTCCGCCTTCGAGTTCGACCCCGCCACCCGCGCCGCCCTGCTCGCAGCGGACTACGACGGCGACTACCACGAGTTCGGGGACCTGGCCGCCTACGCCCACGCCATCAGCCGCCTCACCGTCGCCCAGACCGCCGTCCGGGCGGGCGGGCCCATCAACGTCCTCCCCTCATCGGCCCACATCGACCTCGACATCCGCACACTGCCCGGCCAGGACGACGACTTCGTCGACGCAGCCCTGCGGCGCGCCCTGGGGGAGGTGGGGGAGCACGTGCGCATCGAACGGCTCCTGGTGGAGGGGGCGACGGCCTCGCCCACCGGCACGCGCCTGTACCGCGCCATCGAGCGCGCCCTGCGGGCGCAGCACCCCGGTTCGCGGGTGGTGCCCGTCCTCTTCCCCGGCGGCTCCGACCTCAGGGTCGCCAGGCGCCTGGGCGGAGTGGGCTACGGGTTCGGGTCCTTCGGGCGGGACGTGGCCCTGGGGGACCTGTACTCGCGATTGCACGCGCACGACGAGCACATCCGCCTGTCCGACGTCGACCTCACCGTGCGGGCGCTGGCGGCCGTGGCCGCCGACTTCCTCGGCGCCCGCTGAGGGGCGGGGCGCGGTGCCCACGGCAGCGTTTACAAAAGACCATGCCTCGGGCCCCGCCGGATCCCCCGCCCACGGGCGCAATACCGTGGACGACGGCCACCACCTGGGGCAACACGGCCACCGGCCGGAAGGCAAAGCGAAAGGACCACACGTGATGACAAGGAAACCCGCCGCCGCGGCCGCCATCGCAGGATTCGCGCTCATGTGCTCCCTGGCCGCCTGCGCGCCCCGCTCCGCCGCGCCCTCCCAAGCCGCCGCCGAGCCCGGGACCCTCACAGTCGGACTGCCCGGATCCCTGTCCACCCTGGACGTCGCCCACGAGACCGGCATTATCAACTACTACGTCGCCCAAGTGTCCTCAGAGGGGCTCCTGGGCGTGGACGCCCAGGGCGAACTGGTTCCCGCCGTCGCCTCGTCCCACACCACCGCCGACGGCCGGACCTGGGTGTTCCAGATCCGTGACGACGCCCGCTTCCAGGACGGCAACCCCGTCACCATCGACGACGTCCTGTTCTCCATCGACGTCGCCCGCGACCCGGACAGGTCCCCGTCCTCGTCCGTCTACTGGCCCGCGGGCACCGACGTCTCCCAGACCGGCGACTCCGAGATCACCATCGCCCTGCCCGCGCCCGCGCAGAACTTCGGGTGGACCGTCACCGCCAACGGCGGACTGTGGATCACCGAGAAGTCCTACTACGAGGCCGCGGGCGCCTACGGCAGCGCCAAGGACCTCATCATGGGCACGGGCCCCTACCGCGCCGTCGAGTTCCAACCCGACTCCAAAGCGGTCTTCGTGAAAAGCGGCACCTGGTGGGGTGGAGACACCAGCGCCCAGAAGATCGAGTTCGACTTCTTCTCCGACGAGAACTCCCGCCTGCTCGCCCAGCGCGCCGGACAGATCGACGTCTCCGTGCAGATCCCCGCCGACCAGGTCGGCCAGTTCGAGGCCATCGACGGCACCACCGTCCACACCGAGTCCGACCGCTCCTACGTTGGCCTCACCTTCGACGAGGCGGTGGAGCCCTTCAACGACATCCACGTGCGCCGCGCCGTCGCCCACGCCGTCGACCGGGCCTCCATCGTCGCCTCCGTGCTCTCCGGGCGCGGCGAGGCGGCCACCGGCATCGAACCGCCCGACCAGCTGGGCTCCCAGATCGGCGAGGACGCCGCCCGCGCACTGCTGGCCACCCTGCCGAACACCGAGTTCGACCTCGACAAGGCCCGCGAGGAGTTGGCCGCCTCGCACGTGCCCAGCGGGTTCGAAGCGGAACTCACCTACCCCGCCTCCATCCCGGAGATGGGCAACGCCGCCCTGGCCATCGCCGACAACCTCAAGAAGATCGGCGTCACCCTCACCGTCACCTCCAAGCCCCTCGAGGAGTGGATCTCCCAAGTCGGCACCGGGGAGTACGGCCTCTACTACATGAGCTACACCCCCACAACCGGCGACGCCGGGGAGATCCCCGGGTGGCTGCTGGGGGAGGCGAACCCCGCCAGGTACTCCAACCCCGAGGTCGCCTCCCTGATCGCCCAGTCGAACGCTCAGGCCGACCCCGCGGCCCGCGCCCAGGACCTCGTCTCCGCGACCGCGATCGCCCAGGAGAACGTCATCTACTCGCCCATCTGGTGGGGCAAGTCCACCAGCGCCTTCTCCTCCCGGGTCGCGCCCAAGGACTTCGGGCCCTACTTCTTCATGACGCCGTGGACGGCCTCCCTCGACCTCGTCCAGTGAGGCCCCGCACATGACAATGCGCTACCTGCTGGGCAGGATCGCGGGGTTCGCTGCCGTCTTGGCGGTGCTGTCCGTCATCGTGTTCTCCCTGACGCACATGGTGCCCGGGGACCCGGTGAAGATGCTGGTCGGCACCCGTGCCGTCACCCCCGGCGTGCGCGCCGCCATCACAGCGAAGTACCACCTGGACGAGCCCCTGTGGTCCCAGTACCTGACGTGGCTTGGCCGCGCCCTTCACGGCGACTTCGGCGACTCCGTGCGAAACTCCGCGCCCGTCACCGACATCCTCGCTGGCCGCGTCGCGCTCACCGGGCAGCTCACCGCCCTCGCGTTCGCCATCGCCGTCGCCGTCGGCGTTCCCCTCGGCGTCGTCGCCGCGCGCCGGGCGGGCACTGGCACCGACCGGCTCATCGTGGGCGCCTCCGTCGTGGGGGTCAGCGCCCCGGGGTTCGCCCTCGGCATGGTCCTGCTCTACGTCTTCGCCCTCATGGGCGGGCTCTTCCCGATCTACGGGGAGGGCAGCGGCTTCGCCGACCGGCTCTGGCACCTGGCGCTGCCCGCAGTGGCGCTGGCTGTCGGCACCTGCGCGATGATCGTGCGCGTCACCCGCGCCGCCGTCATCACCGAGCTCGCCAGCGACTACGTGCTCTTCGCGCGCTCGCGGGGCCTGTCCGAGCGCAGGACTACCCTCATGTACCTCAAGGGCGCCGCCCTGCCCATCGTCACCAGCGCGGGCCTGATCCTCGGTTCCCTCTTCGGGTCGACGGTGCTGGTCGAGGAGGCCTTCTCACTGCCCGGCATCGGCCAACTGCTGGCCGACTCCATCACGTACAAGGACATCCCCGTCGTGCAGGCCATCGTCCTCATCGTCGCCGCCCTCATCATGACGACCACGCTGGTCGTCGACATCGTCGCGCGCATCCTCGACCCGAGGCCCGCCCGGGGGAGGGCGCAGTCCCGTCGGGCGTTATCCGCGCAGGGGCCGCGCGCCATCCGCGGATCCCGTCCCGACAGACGGGGGAGGGCGCGATGACCGGGGCGGACACCGCCCCCGCCCGCCCTGCGCCGCGAGGACCGGGGCACAGGCTCCGCGGACTCCCCGGGTCCGTGGCAGTCGCCCTGGTGGTCCTGGGGGTCGTCGCCGTGTGGGCGGCCCTGCCCGGCTTCCTCGCGCCCGGCGCGCTCGACCAGGACCTGGGGGCGGCCGCGCTGCCCGCCGGGTCCCCCGGCCACGTGCTGGGCACCGACAAGCTGGGGCGCGACATCCTGGCCCTCACCATCGCGGGCGCCCGCTCGGCCGTGGTCGGCCCCGTGGTGGTCGCCGCCGGGTCGATGCTGGTGGGGATGGCCGCGGGCATCAGCGCCGCCTGGTTCGGCTCCTGGTGGGACGCGCTCGTCTCCCGGGGGGTCGAGGTCCTGATGTCCCTGCCTGTCACCCTGCTCGCCATCGTGGTCGCAGGAGTCGTCGGCGGCTCCTACTGGGTGAGCGTGGCCGTGCTCACGGTGCTCTTCGCCCCCTCCGACGTGCGCATGATCCGCGCCGCCGCCCTGGCCCAGATGGGCGCCCCCTACATCGAGTCCGCCCGGGTGCTGCGTCTGCCGACACCTCGCATCCTCGCCCTGCACATCGCTCCCAACGTGGCGCCCATCGCGTGGGCGAACCTCTTCGTGAACACCGCCTTCGCACTGGTGTCCCTGTCGGGGCTGTCCTACCTGGGCTTCGGGGTCTCCGCCCAGGCCGCCGACTGGGGGCGCCAACTGGCGGACGCGCGCACGTTCCTCTCCCTCAACCCCGCGGCCGCCCTGGCACCGGGCACCGCCATCATCGTGGTCGCCGCCGCCTTCAACATCGCCGGCGACTGGTGGACGTCCTCGAGCGCGAAGGGCGGACAGTGACCGCGCGCGCAGAACGCATCGGAACAGCCGGGAGCACTGGAACGGGCACGGGACTCCGCGCCCGCGCGATCCGGGTCGCCAACCCCTCCGACCCCGACCGCCCGATCGTCGCGGACGTCTCGGTAGACGCCGCGCCGGGGCGCACCCTCGTCATCGTCGGGGAGTCCGGCGCGGGCAAGTCCATGCTCGCCCGCGCGATCTGCGGGCTCGCACCCGCCCAGTTCACCACCTCGGGCACCGTCGAGCTGGCCGGACGCACCATCGACCTGGGGGTCGCAGCCGACAGCCTGCGCCGCCTGCGCGGGGGAGGCATCGTGTGGCTGCCCCAGGACCCCTTCACCTCCCTGAGCCCCCTGCACCGCTGCGGCGTCCAGGTGATCGCCCACCGCCAGGGCCCCCGCTCCGAACGCGCGGAGCGGGCCCTCGCGCGCCTGGCAGAAGTGGGGCTTCCCGCGCGCGCGGCCCGCGCCTACCCGCACCAGCTATCCGGAGGAATGCGCCAGCGCGTCGCCATCGCCGCCGCCCTGGACGCCGCCCCCGGTGTGCTCATTGCCGACGAGCCGACGACTGCCCTGGACGTCACCACTCAGAAGGAGATCCTCACGCTCCTCGCCTCCCTGCGCGACGCCCGCGGCATGGCCCTGGTGCTCGTCACCCACGACCTCGCCCTCGCCCGCGACTACGGGGACGACATCGTCGTCATGCGGGACGGCGCCATCGTCGAGGCCGGGCAGGCCCGCCGGGTCCTCGCCCGCCCCGCGACCGACTACGCGCGCCAGCTCCTGGACGCCCAGCTCCGACTCGACGGGCCCAGCCCCCGCCCCGCAGGTGCCGTGCCCGCCACCACTGTGGCCGACGAGCGCCCCATCGTCGCGCTGCGCGACGTCGTCAAGGAGTTCCGCTCCGGCGGCAGGCGTGCTGACGGGCATCTCGCGCTCGCGGGCGTCAGCCTCGACATCCTGCCCGGACAGTCCGTGGGGATCGTCGGCGAGTCCGGCTCGGGGAAGACCACCCTGGCGCGGATCATGGTCGGCCTGGAAGCCCCGGACTCGGGCACCGTCCACGTCGCGCGCGCGCCCGGCGCTGGCCGGGGAGCGCCCCCGCCCGTCGGCATCGTCTTCCAGAACCCGTACTCCGCGCTCAACCCCGCCCGCACCGTCGGGCAGACCCTCGCCGAAGCCCTGGCGGTCGGCGGGCAAGGGGGCGCGCAAGTGCCCGACCTGCTCGGGGCCGTCGGCCTGCCCGCCGCCCACGCCCAGCGCCTGCCCGCGGCCCTGTCGGGCGGCCAACGCCAAAGGGTCGCCATCGCCCGCGCCCTGGCGGCCCGTCCCGAGCTGCTCATATGCGACGAGGCGGTCTCCGCGCTGGACGTTTCCGTTCAGGCCACCATCATCGACCTGCTGCGCCGGTTGCAGGCCGAGCAGGGTTTCGCCCTAGCGTTCATCACGCACGACCTGGCGGTGGCCCGCCAGATGAGCGATCGCATCATCGTCATGAAGGACGGTGCGATCGTGGAGGAGGGCGCCACCGAAGCCCTGTTGGCCGCGCCCTCGCACCCGTACACGGCGAGCCTCATCGACGCGGTCCCGGGACGTGGGGCCCCGGCATGAGGAGTGCGCCGGTCCCCGTCGGCGAGGGCGCAGGGGCTGCCCTGGCCGGCCTCGGCGTCCCCGGGCCGAGCGCGCGCAGGTGGTCGCGCGTCGGCGGTATCGCCCGCGCCACCGTGTGGATCAGTGGGGGCGCCGCCGTGCACGAGGTCCACCGGCCCCTGTCGGCGCACCTGCGCATCGCCGGATGGGCGCCCCTGGTCGGAAGCGGGACGGCAGACGCCGCCGGGGCCCTGGCCGGGATTATCCGCGCCATCGTCGACGAGGCCGGGAGGCGGGGACTGCCGATGGTCAAAGCGCAGACCCAGGGGGAGGAGGACCCCCTGGCGGGCGCGCTCGTGGCCGAGGGTTTCACCCGCATGCCAGGGGGCGGCGACCCGCTGTCCGGCGCGCCGCCAGCCGAATTCGCCCACGAGCGGACCATCGGGTGGATCCGGTGGCTCGCTCCCGGTCCCCCTGTGGCGCCAGCCCCCGCGTACGAGAGGCAGAAGACTGAATTCACCTGCGGTCCCGCGTGCGCGCTCATGGCCCTGGGCCGCGGCGGAACCGCGCCGCCGTGCGGTCTGGACGCCGAGATGGAGATATGGCGCGAGGCCACGTACACGGTGGGGGTGGGGCACTTCGGCCTCGCCGGGGCGATTGCGAGGCGGGGGGCCCGCGTCCACGTCATCACCTCCTCGCCCGGGCCTGTCGTCGGCGTGAGCCGCGCCCACATGGCCACCAGGCACGTGCGCGAGGCGATCCACCGCAATCACGTCGACCAGGCGCGCGCCCTCGGGGTCACGTGGGAGTTCCGCGAGCCCGCTCCCCAGGACCTCGCGCGGGCGCTGGCGGCCGGGCGGCGCGTCGTGGTGCTCGTCGACCTCGCCTCCCTCAACGGGGAGACCATGCCGCACTGGGTCCTGGCGTGGGGTGCGGTCGGGGACCACGTGCTCGTCCACGACCCCTGGACCGACGAGCAGTTCGGCGAGTCATGGGTGGAGACCGACACCCTGGCGCTGAGGGGACAGGACTTATGGGACGCGGGCGTGTGGACGGAGGAGGAGGGCAACAGGGCGGTGCTGGTCATCGGCCACAGGGCATGAGCGCACTCGTCGGCCCCGGCCTCGTCGATCTCATCCGTCCCGGCGCCGCTGACTGCGGTTCCCCCGCCCCGGCGCGGGCCGGGACGGGGGAAGGAGTCACAGGACCATCGCCGCGATCCAGCCTCCGGCCAGGAGCGGGATGTTGTAGTGGATGAACGTGGGGATCACCGTGTCGCGCATGTGGTCGTGCTGGCCGTCCACGTTGAGACCGGTCGTCGGTCCCAGCGTCGAGTCCGAGGCGGGCGAGCCCGCGTCGCCCAGCGCCCCCGCGGTGCCGATGATCGCCACCGTCGCGATCGGGGAGAAGCCCAGCGTCACGCACAGGGGCACGTAGATCGCCGAGATGATCGGCAGGGTCGAGAAGGACGACCCGATGCCCATCGTGATGACCAGGCCGACCAGTAGCATCACGAACGCCGCCAGCGCCTTCGATCCTGAGAACATGGCGGCCGTGCCGGTGACGAGGGGCTCGATCTGGCCGGACGCCTTCAGGACCGAGGCGTAGCCCTGTGCGGAGATCATGATGAGCCCGATCATCGCCATCATCTTCATGCCGGTGCTGAAGATGTCGTTCGCCTGCTGCCAGGGGACCACGCGCATCGACAGCATCACGCACAGGCCCACGATGGCGCCCATCAGCAGGGGATCGGCCTCGGACTCGATCAGCGTCAGCCACGTCTGGATGGCGAAGCACAGGACGAGGGCCGCCAGAGCCGCCCACACGCGCTTCATGTCGATGGGCTCGTCGGCCGGGCTCCCGAAGGAGTCACTGCGGTCCTCGTACTCGCGGCGCCCCCGGTAGGAGATGAGCAGCGCGATGAGGCAGCCCGCCAGCATCGAGGCCGCCGGGATCGCCATAGCGGCAGTCGGATTCACCCCGGACACGTCCAGGCCCGCCTCGATGATGTTCTTGTAGAGGATGTCGTGCAAGAAGATCCGCCCGAATCCCACGGGCAGGAACATGTACGTCGTGACGATGCCGAAGGTGATCGCGCACGCCACGGCCCGGCGGTCGAGCCCCAGCCGGTTCATCACGCCGATGAGCGGCGGGATCAGCAGGGGGATGAACGCGATGTGGATGGGGATGAGGTTCTGGCTCATGATGCCCATGGCGATCACGCCGCACAGGATCCCCCATTTGGCGTTGCGGGCGATCCTGGCCTGGTTGGACTCGTCGGCGTTCTTCATCCGGACGATGATCCAATTGGCCAGCAGCCGCGGCAGGCCCGAGTGGGCGACGGCCATGGCGAACGCGCCCAGCAGCGCGTAGGAGAGGGCGATCTTCGCGCCCCCGGCGAGGCCCTCTTGGAAGGCCACCATCGTCGCCGACAAGCCCATGCCGGAGACCAGGCCGCCCACCAGTGAGGCGATGAACAATGAGATGACGACGTGCACGCGGGCGATCGAGAGGACCAGCATCACGAGCACGGAGATGACAACCGCGTTGAAGATCAACATGACTATTCCTGTGATGGGAGGGGAGCGCAACCGGACCGCTGGGGACTCCCATGGACAGGGAGGAGGTGCGGCGGTGCTCTGGGGTGGTGCCCGGCGGGCGCGCGGCCCGCAGGGGATGCCCGCTGGGAGCGGGGTCAGCCGAGATGGGAATCGGCGTGGATGGATGCGTCGACAGCGCCTACCAGCGAAGCCGACAAACCACCTTCCTCGGCGGCGAGCAATCCTGCGATTGTCGTGCCGCCGGGCGAGCACACCTGGTCGATGAGTTGGGCGGGCACGCGCCCCTCCTCCGATGCTGCGAGCACCAGGGAGGCCGAACCCGCCATCGCCTGTGCGACGACCCGCACGGCGATGTCCTTGGGGAGGCCGTGCTTCACTCCAGCACGGGCCAGACTGTCGATGACCTGGAACAGCCACGCGGGCGAGCAACTGGCCAAGGACTGGAAAACGGGGAACAGTTTCTCGTCGATGACGACGGTGCGGCCCACGGCGTCCATCAGTCGGCGCACCGCGGCGACCTGGTCGTCGGTGGCCCCCACGGAGCACAGGGCGCTCATGGACTGCCCGATCCGCGCCGCGACGTTGGGCATGACGCGCACCAGGGGCACGCATGCGCCGAAGTCCTCGAGGATCGTGTCCAGGGTCCGCCCCGCGGCCAGCGAGACGACGCACATCTCCGGGCGCTCGCGCACGATGTGGGCGATCTGCTCGATGACCCCGGGCTGGACGGCGGGCTTCACGCCCAGCACCAGGACGTCGACCTGGTGGGCCAGGGAGCCGTTGGAGCGGGCGGTCGTGGCGCCCACCTCGTCGGCCAGGGCTTTCGCGTCCTGGGGCGTGCGGTTCGAGAGAACGAAGTCGGAGGCGTTGAATCCGGCCGCGGCCGCCCCCCGGACGATGGCGCTCACCATCGCCCCGGTGCCGACGAAACCGAACTTCATTGCCGCTCCCAAGAAATCGTCAAAGAATTGGAATACGCCTAGACTACCCCGTCGGGCGCCCATCACGTGGGAACTTGGCCACGTGGTGAGACGGGCGGCCCTGCTGAGCGGTCATACGAGGCTGGCGCCTGCTCCGGGCCCGCGGTTTACGAGGCCGGTGCCTCGTCCGGCTCCAAGGAGACGCGCAGCGCATCGACGAGGGCCGGGACCAGCACCGACCCCTGGCCCACCTTGTCGTCGGAGTCGAAGGGGCGCATGCGCAGCGCGCACCACGACTCCCCGCTGCGCAGGACGCCGACGGCCAGGCGCACCTCCGTGCGGGAGGGGTGGTTGGACACGAACTCGATCGCGGCCTCCGGATCCTCGGGCGCCTGGGCCTCCACCTCCGGGGGGACGACGACGCGCTCGACGGTCAGCGCGGCCCCCGCGACCTCGGGCGGCCACGCCAAGTGCCCCAGCACCGCCTCGAGGTCGTCGTCGGCCATGTCCTCCTGGACGACCGCAGACAGGTGGTCGTCGCTGCCGTCCCAGCCCGACCGCAGGTGGGCGGCCACCTCGTCGGGCAGCAGGGGGTCGCCCAGCAGCCGCGCCGTGGGGACCAGCGCGTACAGCGTGGGGGCCTGGTCCCAGCCCGCGCGGGCGGCGCCCCTCTCGATGTCGACCACTACGTTGGCCAGCGCGACCTCGGGGGCCGTCGGGGTCATGGATCCGTTCATGCACCCATCGTCTCACGGACAGCGTAACTCCCGCCGCCGTCCCGACTGCCCGGCACCGCTAGACTGGGCGGAGCTGCACGTCGACAGAGAGGACAACGCCGTGAGCTCCTTCCCCTTCGCCCAAGGCGGCCGGCCCCAGCGCCGCCCCTCCTCGCGGGGGTCCGCGCCCAGGGTCGGGCCCCTCGGGATCACCATCGCCGCCCTCGCCGCAATCGCGGGCATCGTCTACGCCTCCTCGATCGTGTGGACCGAGGTCCTGTGGTTCAACCAGATGCGCGCGACGCGGGTGCTCCTCACCCAGTGGGGCGCCCATATCGGGCTGTTCCTGGTGGGCTTCGGCGCGATGACGGCCGTTGTTTACCTGTCGATGGCCCACGCCTACAAGCACCGCGAGGCGTCGACGCGGGGGGAGGCCGCCGCGTCGCTGCGCGCCTACCAGAAGGCGCTCGCGCCGGTCCGCAAACTCGCGTTCTGGGGCGTCGCCCTGTTCTTCGGCTTCACCGCCGGGGCGCGCATGGCCGCTAACTGGCAGACCCTCCTGCAGTTCGTCAACGGCTCGTCCTTCGACCGCGTCGACCCCGAGTTCGGCCTCGACATCTCCTTCTTCGTCTTCACCCTGCCGGCCCTGAAGGTCCTGGTGTCCTTCCTGATGAGCGCCGCCGTGATCTGCCTGGTGGCCAGCCTGGTCGTCTCCTACCTGTACGGCACCGTCCGACTGGCCCCCCGCCCCCACGCCTCCAAGCCCGCCCGCCTGCAGACGGGCATGCTGGCCGCCGCCGTCTCCCTGCTGATCGGCGCGAACTACTGGCTGGGCCGCTACGAGCTGCTCACCAGCACGAACTCCAGCATGAACATCGACGGGGCCATGTACTCCGACATCAACGCGACGCTGCCCGCGCACTCGATCCTGGCGGTGATCTCCGTGCTGGTCGCCGTCCTCTTCGTGGTCGCCGCCTACCGCGGGACGTGGCGCCTGCCCGGGTCGGGCATCGCGGTGACCGTCGTGGCCGCCCTGGTCCTGGGGATGGCCTACCCCGCCCTCATCCAGCAGTTCCGGGTGCGCCCCAACCAGCGGACCCTGGAGGCCCCCTACATCCAGCGCAACATCGACGCGACTCTGGAGGCGTACGGCCTGGACGACGTGGACTACCAGACCAACTACGACGCGGCGACGACCGCCTCGGCGGGGCAGTTCGACAACGACGCCCTCACCGGCCAGGTGCGCCTGCTCGACCCGAAGGTCATCACCAAGACCGTCCAGCAGCTGCAGCAGTCCCGCCTGTACTACGGCTTCAACTCGGGGATGAAGGTCGACCGCTACAACGTGGGCGGCGAGCGCCGCGACACCGTGGTCTCCGTGCGCGAGCTCAACCTGGCGGGCCTGTCCGCCGAGCAGCAGACCTGGGTGAACCAGCACACCGTGTACACCCACGGGTACGGGGCGATCGCGGCCTACGGCAACCAGCTCACCAGCGACGGCCTGCCCTCCTACTGGGAGCAGTCCGTTCCCTCGGTCGGCGAGATGGGCGACTACGAGGAGCGCGTCTACTTCAGCCCCAACGCGCCCGACTACTCGATCGTCGGAGCGCCCGAGGGATCCGAGCCCCAGGAGCTCGACTACCCGGATGACACCGCGGTCGGCGGCCAGGTCTCCACGACCTTCACCGGCAACGGCGGGCCCTCGGTGGGCAACGTGTGGAACAAGCTCCTCTACGCCATCAAGTTCGGCTCCACCGACCTGTTCTTCTCCTCGCAGACCAACGAGGCGTCCCAGATCCTCTACGACCGCGACCCCCTCCAGCGGGTGGCCAAGGTCGCCCCCTATCTGACCCTCGAGCAGTCCGCCTACCCGGCGGTGGTCGACATGGACGACGACGCCTCGACCCCCAAGCGCCTCGTGTGGGTGGTCGACGCGTACACGACGACCAACCAGTACCCGTACTCGCAGCACGAGTCCCTGTCCGACGCGACGGTGGACTCCCAGGCCACGCAGGTCGGGCAGTACGTCCAGGCCAACAAGATCAACTACATGCGCAACTCCGTCAAGGCCGTCGTCGACGCCTACGACGGCTCCGTGCGGCTGTTCCGCTGGGACGACAAGGACCCGATCCTCAAGACCTGGGAGAAGATCTACCCGGGGTCGGTAGAGCCCATCGCCAGCGTCTCCGGCGACCTCATGAGCCACCTGCGCTACCCGGAGGACATGTTCAAGGTGCAGCGCAACCTGCTGGCCACCTACCACGTGACCGACGCGGCCGGCTTCTACGCGGGCGGCGACAGGTGGCGCCTGGCCGAGGAGACCTCCACGATCGGCGCCTCCCAGGCCCAGGCCCAGGCCGCCGCTTCGCAGGCGCCCGCCTCGACTTCGCTGCAGCCGCCGTACTACCTCACCATGCAGATGCCGGGCCAGGAGAGCGCTGAGTTCTCGCTCACCAGCGTGTTCGTGCCCGGAGGCGGCGGCGAGGGACGGCGCGAGGCGATGGCCGGCTTCCTGGCAGTCGATTCGGAGACCGGCTCCCAGCCGGGCGTGGTGCGCGAGGGCTACGGGAAACTGAGGCTGCTGGCGCTGCCGTCGTCGACCACTGTGCCAGGCCCCGGGCAGGTGCAGAACAAGTACGACTCCGACGAGAAGATCGCCACGCAGCTCAACCTGCTCAACCAGGCCGACTCGACGGTCATCAGGGGCAACCTGCTCACACTGCCCGTCGGCGGCGGCCTGCTCTACGTCCAGCCCGTGTACGTGCAGGGGACGGGGAGCGCCTCGTACCCGGTGCTCCGCTCGGTGCTCACCGCCTTCGGCGACAAGGTGGGCTTCGCCTCCACGTTGGAGGAGTCGCTCAAGCAGCTGATCTCCGACGACGGGTCCTCGACGAGGCCGTCGCCGGGCGGCGGGGGCGGCGGCGACGGATCGCAGTCCGGCGCCCAGTCCGGTTCCACGGCGCAACCCCGCACGCCCACGGTGGCCCAGGCGCTCGCCGACGCCTCCGCGGCGATGCGGGACGCCGAGTCGGCCATGAGCAGGGGCGATTGGAGCGCCTACGGCGAGGCCCAGAACCGTTTGAAGGACGCGCTGAACCGCGCCGAGGCCGCCCAGGCCGCCGCGGGCGCGCCCACTCCGAGCCCGAGCGCCGCTCCAGGCGGGGGGCAGTCCGGCTCCTAGAGCAGAGCACCGCCCCCCGGTGGCCCCCGCCCAGTCGAGGCGGGGGCCACCGCCGTCGACGGGGCGGGGCAATGCGGTTCAGTCAGCAGCGGCTTGCTACTATGGTGCAGAGCACATGAAGTGCTGAACCCTCAACTCAGTGGAAGGAGCACTATGACCGCTCCCCAAGGCCCGTACTCCGCGGATCTCAATTCCGGCGGGGCACGGCAGTCGTCCGTCCCCCAAGGGGCGCCCTACCAGTTCGCCCCTCCCCAAGGGGCGCCTCGCCAGTTCGACCCTCCCCAAGGCGCGCCCTACCAGTACGGATTGGCGGCGCCGGGCGCGTCCGTCCAGCAGGGCGCCCGCCCGGGCGCGTTCGCCTCGCCCCGTGCGCGCGCGTGCGCGGGAACGATCCTCGTCGTCGAGGCGTGCCTGCTCCTCAACCAGTTCGTCCCGTGGAACTTCGAGGATCTGAGCCTGTTCGGCGCGACGCTGCTCCACTGGGCGACCTGGTTGTGGGTCGCCCTCAGGGCCGTCTTGATCGTTCTGGCGGCGGTCTTCCTGGCGCGGCGCGGTAGCGCCGTCCGTTACGCGCTCGTCGGCGCCTACCTCGTGGTGGCGTTGCTGCTCGCCCCTTTGAACCAGGTCTACTTCGGAGGGGACTGGTACCAGGTTTTCCTCCCGCCGCCGGCTGAGCTGGACGCCTACTTCTTCATACGGGCGATGGTGCTGTGGGTGCTGAACATGGTCGGCATCGCCTGCGCGATCTGCCTGGCGGTTCCCGACGGACGCCCCAGCGGCGCCGTGCCGGCCCATGGCGCAATGGCGCCCTACGGCTCCACCGGCGGGCAGTTCCCCCCGCCCGGGCAGGGCGCCTATCCTGTGCCGGCTCAGGGCTTCGGCCAGCACCCGGGTGGGGGCCAGGGCTTCCAGTCCCCCAGTGACGGCCAGTACCCGGGGGGCGCGCAGGGCTTCCAGTCCCCGGGCGGCGGCCAGTACCCGCCGCGAACCCCTCAAGGGCCCCAGGAGTGACGGGAGCGCCAGTGCCCGTCGCGCTGAACCCGCGGCCGCGCCCCGCTGGAGCAGCGCCCGCGCGCTGCTAGGACCCACATCACCGCGTTCAGTTTGTGCCCCCCGTGCCCGTGCGCTAGACTCGGTAGGGCCGACGCGGGGTGGAGCAGTTCGGTAGCTCGCCGGGCTCATAACCCGGAGGTCGCAGGTTCAAATCCTGTCCCCGCTACCAACCCAGAGGGCCCGGTCTCAACCGAGACCGGGCCCTTCCGCGCGCCCGGCACGTACGCCGCAGGCACCCAGCCCCCCGCCCCGTCCGGGCGCGGCATCAGAGCGTCAACGGAGACGCCGAAGAGAGTTGAAGCCAGGGAGACTTCCTGAGCGGACCAGGTCACATGCCCACGAACCTTGCCATGCGCCCGTCGGCGTCCACATCCCGGGGCGAGGCCACGCCCAGACCCCGCGCCGCCCGCGGTCCGCCGCACGGGTCTTGGTAATGTGCCCCCATGGACGCGGATGTTCTCCTCACGGGCTTCGGGCCCTTCGGCCCCCACGCCGTCAATCCCTCGCAACTCCTCATCGAGCGCCTCAGCGCCCGTCGGCCTCCCCGGATCGCCACCGCCCTGCTGCCCGTGGGCTTCGAGGCGGGCCCCCGCATCGTGCGCGGCCTCGTCGAGCGGATCAGGCCGCGCGCGGTCCTCTGCGTCGGCCTCGCGGCGTCCCGTCGGCCCCTGTGCGTGGAGCGCGTCGCCGTCAACGAGCGCACGGGCACGGACAACGACGGGCTGTCATGCGACCACGAGCCCATCGACCCCTCTGGGCCCGACGGGCTATTCGCGTCGATCGACTGGCGGGCGCTCCTCACCGGGTTGCGATCGGCGGGATTCGAGGCGGAGGAGTCGTGGAGCGCGGGCACCTTCGTGTGCAATTCCGTGTTCTACGCGGCGCTGGCCGCCACGGCAGCCCACGGGGGCACGGCGGGTTTCCTCCACATCCCGGCCGAAACCGACACGGTGTGCCTCGCGGAGGCCCTCGAGGCGTGGGCGGCCGCGGTAGGACGCGCCTGACCGGGGGCGGGCCGGAGCCGCCGCGCGGCCTCCAGGGCGGGCGCCGCCGGAGGTCGACTGCCCGGCCGGGCGTCACTCCTCGTCGTCCTCGACGACTTCGACGCCGAGCACCCCCTCCAGATCGACCAGCGAGGCGACCAGCGCGGATGTCGCCAGTGGCTGCGCGGTGGACACGACGAGGCGGGCCACCGTGGGGCTGTCCTTGCCGTCCGCGTGCGAGGAGAGGCGGTGGACCTGCCAGCCGAGGGCGCCCACCTGCTGCAGGAGCTCGGCCACCATCCCGTGGCCGGGCCAGTAGCGGACGGCGACCACCGTCTTGCTCCCCCGCGCGCGCTTCGTGATGCGCTGAATGACCGGGCTCATCACCAGGACGATCAGGAAGTGCAACGCGGTGCCCGCGACCGCGAGCCACCACAGGCCCGCTCCGCACGCCATGCCTACCGCCGCGGTCTCCCAGATGGTGGCCGCCGTCGTCAGGCCGCGGATCGCTCCGTGGCGCGTGAGGATGATGCCCGCCCCCAGGAAACCGATGCCGGACACGATCTGCGAGGCGACGCGGGACGGGTCGAAACGGGTGATGCCGTCGGCGAGGACGTCTTGGAAGCCGTACTTGGACACGAGGACCATGAGCGCCGCGGTGAGCCCCACAATGGCCTGCGTGCGGATGCCCGCGCTTTTTCCGCGGATCTGGCGCTCGAGCCCGATCAGGGTGGACAGCACGAGCGCCAGCACCATCCACGCGATCTCAGTGAGGTAGGGGTTCACGAGGCGGTGCCCTCCTCGGCCATCCTGTCGTGCTTGGGCGCGCGGGGCTGGGTGAGGCGCCGCAGCAGGTACCCCATGGCTCCGGCGACTCCGCCGACGAGCCACATGGGGGCGCCGGGTTGGACTGCCTCGACGACGAGTGCGAGCACGATCGTGGCGGGGATGAGGGACAGGGCGAACCGGACGTTGGGATTGTGGAGGATCCGCGTCATCGCTGGTGTTCGTGGTGCCGGGTCGGGTGCGTTCATCGCACTAGTCTAGCGGAGCCCGGAGGGCCGTACGGGTGCTGCGCAGTGGTACGGGTGCTACGCAGTAAAGGGGCGCGTTCACCCGCAGCGGCGGTGAGGCTAGGATGGGGGTGGCATCGGTGGCGTCGGCGCAGGCATACAGCGCAGCACCGCCGGGGCGCGAAAGGAGTTACACGATCATGATCGATCCGTCGCGGCTGCAGGCCAGCGATATGGCGAACCCGGGCCTGACGGCCAATGACCTGGCGATCATCGCCCAGGCCCGTCCGGACCTGCACCCGTTCGTCGTGCGGCACCCCTCCGTCTACCCCGCTCTGGTCGCGTGGATCCAGGCACAGCACCCCGGTGGGCAGGTTCAGCCGGTCCAGGGTCAGTGGGGCCAGCCGGGTGGGCAGGTTC
>ERZ773004.333-NODE-333-length-30865-cov-3.337585_pt1 | contig 30865 bp, 31 predicted proteins | sample MGYA00580667_ERZ773004 | MGnify/ENA primary metagenome ERZ773004 (study PRJEB29015, sample SAMEA2737963) | human oral metagenome | biome: human oral; feature: human-associated habitat; material: dental | place: China | collected 2123 ... | reverse complement strand
CTTTGAGGGATGAGCAAGATTTAACGAGTTACTTAGTGAGTGAAAACAATGGTTAGGAACAAAATGTAGAGTGGTGGTGGTGGTGATGATGGGGTTGTGGTAGTAATGGTTGCGTGATTTTGATGACGGAGGTGAGGTGGTGGGGGTGATTATGGAGACCACGATCAAATCGGTAAAACGGCTTTGTTAAATCTAAACCTAGCTGAGGTTCGTGGAGGAGATCAGGCTGTCGTAAAAGAAAATGCTGATGGCAAGAATCCAATCTTCTTTGGAGGTGGCTCTGCTGCTGCAGTGAAGCGCACACGTACACGTACTCGGGCCATGATGACAGCTATTTCGGATAAAATCCGTAGTGTTGATCAAGTTTTTGTTGTGGGTCATAAGAATTTGGATATGGATGCCTTGGGTTCGGCAGTTGGAATGCAACTTTTTGCAAGCAATTTAATTGATAAGACGTATGTTGTCTATGATCAGTATCAAATGGCTGCAGATATTGAGAGAGCTGTCAATAAACTCCAAGAAGAAGGTCATACCAATATGGTAACTGTTGCGGAAGCCATGACGATGGTCACAGGAAACTCTTTACTCATTATGGTTGACCATTCTAAGCTTAGTTTGACCCTATCTAAGGATTTTTATAAACAGTTTTATCAGACTATTGTAATTGATCATCATCGACGGGATGATGACTTCCCAGAAAATGCTGTTATTACTTATATTGAAAGTGGAGCCAGCAGTGCTAGTGAGCTTGTGACGGAATTGCTTCAGTTCCAAAATTCTAAGAAAAATAGATTAAGTAAGATGCAGGCCAGTGTTTTGATGGCTGGAATGATGTTGGACACTAAGAATTTCACATCTCGCGTTACTAGTCGGACATTTGATGTGGCTAGTTATTTACGGACACGGGGCAGTGATAGTGTAACCATTCAAGATATTTCTGCAACTGATTTTGATGAATATCGGGCGGTCAACGAGCTGATCCTACGAGGAAATAAGATATTACCAAACGTCATTGTAGCTAGTGGACCAGAAGATAAGAGTTATCAGACGGTCGCAATCAGTAAGGCGGCGGACACCATGCTTGCTATGTCGGGGATCGAAGCAACCTTTGTGGTAAGTAAAAATACGCAAGGTTATGTTTCGATTTCAGCTCGAAGTCGAAGTAAGATTAATGTCCAACGTATTATGGAAAATATGGGTGGTGGTGGCCACTTTAATCTAGCAGCTGCTCAGATTAAAGATCTTACGGTTGCAGAGGTTACCCGAAAATTAAATCAAGAAATCATTGATGAAGTTATCAAAAAAGAAGAGGAGATAGTAGAATGAAAGTAATCTTTTTAGCAGATGTGAAAGGTAAGGGGAAAAAAGGGGAAGTAAAGGAAGTTCCTACAGGATATGCTCAAAACTTTTTGATTAAGAAAAACCTTGCTAAAGAAGCGACTTCTCAAGCAATTGGTGAGTTGCGTGGCAAGCAAAAATCTGAAGAAAAACATGCAGCAGAGTTGTTGGCTGAAGCGAAGCAAGTTAAAGAGCAACTTGAAAAAGAAGAAAATCGTCTTCAATTTACTGAGAAGGTTGGACCAGATGGACGTACATTTGGTTCAATTACAGCTAAAAAGATTGCGGAAGGACTTCAGAAACAGTTTGGCATCAAGATTGATAAACGTCATATTGAACTTGAACATCCTATTCGAGCAATTGGTTTGATTGAGGTTCCTGTAAAGCTTCATAAAGAAGTGAGTGCACAAATTAAGCTTAACATCAAAAATAGTGCTGAGTAATTCGTTGACACTATGAGTAAATCTTGTAAAGGAGGGAATAATTGTGGCAGAAGCTCAAGAATTACGAGTGCAACCTCATGATTTAGTAGCGGAACAGTCTGTTCTGGGATCTATTTTCATTAACCCGGAAAAGTTAATTGCAGTTCGAGAGTTTATCGAAGCAGACGACTTTTACAAGTATTCCCATCGTGTCATTTTTAAAGCAATGGTAACGCTGTCGGATCGAAATGATGCCATTGATGCCACGACAGTACGTACTATTCTAGATGACCAAGATGACCTCCAAAATATAGGGGGTATTTCTTATCTTGTAGATTTGGTCAATAGTGTCCCAACATCCGCAAATGCTGAGTACTATGCTAAGATTGTGGCTGAGAAAGCCATGCTTCGCCGTATTATAAATAGGTTGACGGAGACTGTCAATCAAGCATATGAGGGCGCAACTGAATCTGATGAAATTATTGCAAATGCTGAGAAAGCCTTAGTTGATGTTTCAGAGCATAGTAATCGTAGTGGTTTCCGCAAAATATCTGAAGTTCTTGATGTCAATTTTAATACTTTGGAGATGCGTTCGCAGCAAACATCAGATGTCACTGGATTGCCAACAGGTTTCCGTGACCTTGACAAGATTACAACAGGTTTACACCCGGATCAATTAATTATTTTAGCAGCTCGTCCCGCTGTTGGTAAAACAGCCTTTGTGTTGAACATTGCTCAGAATGTTGGTACCAAGCAAAATAAAGCTGTTGCAGTCTTTTCACTAGAGATGGGTGCAGAAAGCTTGGTTGATCGTATGTTGGCAGCTGAAGGTATGATTGATTCCCATGCTTTACGTACAGGTCAATTGACAGAGCAAGATTGGAATAATGTTATGATTGCTCAAGGAGCACTGGCTGAGGCCCCTATTTACATAGATGATACCCCTGGTATAAAGATTACTGAGATTCGTGCACGGTCCCGTAAATTGTCACAAGAAGTAGAGGGTGGTCTCGGTCTCATTGTGATTGATTATTTGCAGTTGATTACAGGGACGCGACCAGAAAATCGCCAACAAGAGGTTTCAGATATTTCAAGACAGTTAAAGATCCTGGCCAAGGAGCTCAAAGTTCCTGTAATTGCCCTGAGTCAGTTATCTCGTGGGGTTGAACAACGTCAGGACAAACGTCCAGTCTTGTCTGATATCCGTGAGTCGGGATCTATCGAGCAGGATGCCGACATTGTAGCTTTCTTATATCGTGATGATTACTACCGAAAAGAAAATGAAGAACCAGAGAATGCGATTGAAGATAATACAATCGAAGTTATCCTAGAAAAAAACCGTGCTGGTGCGCGTGGAACGGTTAAATTGCTATTTCAAAAAGAGTATAATAAGTTTTCATCGATTGCTCAGTTTGAGGAATCATAACTTTCAGATTTAAGGAGATATATATGAGTGATGCATTTGCAGATGTTGCTAAGATGAAAAACATCAAGGAGGCTATTAAGGCCCATGAAGGTCAGTTGGTGGAATTGACCCTAGAGAATGGTCGTAAACGTGAAAAGAACAAGATTGGCCGTTTGACGGAAGTCTATCCATCGTTGTTTATTGTTGAATATCAAGACTTCAGTTCCCAAGCAGGAGCTATTAACAATAGTTATGTTGAGTCTTATACTTATTCAGACATCTTGACTGAAAAGACCCTTATTCGCTATTTGAGTCCTGAGGAACAGGCTGAAATTGAGAATAAATAATAAAAAGCCTTTACTTGGACTTTTTTTCGTGGTAAACTATTAAAGTATGTGAAATAATAGCAGGATAAAATGAAGCTCGTCAACAGGAAGTCAGCTAAAAAAGTAACCTTTGCTGTTTGGGCGAAGTCTTTCTGAACGAATCAGGTTTATCTAAAACGTTATTTCCTAAAAATATTTTTTATAGGAGGACATTATTAATGTCACGTTATACAGGTCCATCATGGAAACAATCACGTCGCCTTGGTTTCTCACTTACAGGAACAGGTAAAGAATTGGCACGTCGTAACTACGTACCAGGTCAACACGGTCCAAACAACCGTTCAAAACTTTCAGAATACGGTTTGCAATTGGCTGAAAAACAAAAACTTCGTTTCTCATACGGTTTGGGTGAAAAACAATTCCGTAACTTGTTCGTACAAGCTACTAAAGTTAAAGGTGGAACACTTGGTTTCAACTTTATGGTTCTTTTGGAACGTCGTCTTGACAACATTGTTTACCGTCTTGGTCTTGCAACTACTCGTCGTCAAGCACGTCAATTCGTAAACCACGGTCATATCCTTGTTGATGGTAAACGTGTTGATATCCCATCATACCGCGTTGAAGTTGGTCAAGTAATTTCAGTTCGTGAAAAATCAGCTAAAGTTCCTGCTATCCTTGAAGCAGTAGAAGCTACTATCGGACGTCCAGCATTCGTATCATTTGATGCTGAAAATTGGAAGGTTCATTGACTCGCTTGCTAGAACGCGACGAAATTAACGAAGCACTTGTCGTTGAATTCTACAACAAGATGTTGTAATATTTTATTAAATAAGATGGCCTGTAAAACCTTGAAACTAAGCACTTTGGGGCGCTTTCCCTTAGTGCTTTTTGTGTTTACACAACTTATTTTACACTACCTTCGGAAAACCATATATTGAAAATAGTGATATAAAATTTAGTATTTCTCACTCAGGGCAATATGTGATATGTGCTTTGAGCAAATCGGATGTTGGTATTGATATTGAATTCTTCAGAGAATTGAACTTGAATTTATCAACTGATTCTAAATCTTATATAGAGAAATGGACAATTAAGGAAAGCTAAAGTTATTGGGTTATGGATTGTATCTTCCATTGGAACGTTTAACAATTGTTATAATCAAGATAGAATTCTATGCTATGATAAAACTAAAGATTAAGTAAAGATTCCTAAGGTGAAATCTCTGTATCTTAGGTTATCATATAAAAGACTTTGAAGAAAACATAAATAAGTTTTGGAGTGCTCAACTCTGACGGCTAACCTTTGAAAACACCTCGTTTTTATGCTACTATGAAAGTTATGAACAGACAGTTACAAGGCTTGACTCAGATGGATGTCAAGCGGCGGATAAATGCCGGAAAAACAAATCATTTTAAAACAAAAACTGGCTCCAGTAATTGGGAGATTTTTAGGCGTAATGTCTTTAACACCTTTAATATGCTCAATTTTGCGATCTTTGTGGCATTGATTGCTGTGCAGGCCTGGTCTAATCTTTTTTTCTTCGGGATTATTGTGCTTAATGCTTTTACGGGGATGATGACGGAGTTGCGTGCCCGTCGCATGATTGATAAGCTCAATCTGATGAATAAGGATCAGATTCGTGTGGTTCGTGATGGTCAGATTTCTGCTATTGATCCTCAAGATATTGTCTTGGATGACCTTATGCTTCTATCTGCGGGTGAACAAGTACCTAGTGATGCCAAGGTTGTTGATGGGATGGCTGAGCTAAATGAGGCTATGTTGACTGGTGAGAGTGATCTCATTCTCAAAAAGGATGGGAAAGAGCTGCTCTCAGGTTCTTACCTTGTGAGCGGTCAGGTCTATGCTAGAGTCATTCATGTAGCTGAGGACAATTACGCCAATAAGCTCATGCTAGAGGCCAAAACGCACAAGCCAATCGTGTCTCGTATCCTCTATAACATGGATAAGATTGCCAAGTTTACAGGGAAGATTGTTATACCATTTGGTCTGGCTCTCTTTTTCGAGGCTTACATGATTAAGCAGCTTTCTCTTCAAGAGTCGGTCGTTACGAGTTCGACAGCGCTTTTGGGCATGTTGCCTAAGGGGATTGCTCTTTTGACCATTACCTCTCTTTTGACGGCTGTTATCAAGCTTGGAATGAAGCATGTCTTGGTGCAGGAGATGTACTCTGTTGAAACTCTAGCACGTGTGGATGTGCTTTGCCTGGATAAGACAGGGACGATTACGCAAGGAAAGATGACCGTTAAAGGTCTAGAGCTCTTGTCTAAGCGTTACACAAAGGAGGAGTTGGAAGGTTTGCTGGCGGCTTACATGCAGCATAGCAAGGATAACAACTCAACAGCCCAGGCTATTCGTAATGCCTATGAAGGCTTGGAAAATAACTATCAGGTTAGTGATATTATTCCATTTTCAAGTGATCGTAAATGGGGTGCTATGGTTATTGATGGGATTGGAACTCTCTTTTTGGGCGCACCTGAGATGCTACTTAAGGAAAATCCCCAAGCAGTAGAAGAGGCGCAGGCACGTGGCTCTCGTGTCTTGATTTTTGCCTTGAGCCCATCAGGTGTTGATACAGAGACCATGGTCTTACCTCCTGATGTGGGAGCCTTGACCTTGCTTGAAATTGCAGATCCTATACGTGAGGATGCGGCTGATACATTGGAATACTTGCGTTCGCAAGATGTGACGCTTAAGATTATTTCTGGTGACAATCCAGTGACGGTTTCTCATATTGCTCATCAAGCTGGTTTTGCCGACTATCAAAGCTATATTGACTGTTCTAAGGTCAGCGATGAGGAGTTGGAGGCTTTGGCTGAGAAGACAGCAATCTTTGGACGGGTATCTCCTCATCAGAAGAAGTTGTTAATCCAAACGCTCAATGCTAATGGACATACCACAGCCATGACAGGTGATGGTGTCAATGACATCCTGGCTTTGCGTGAAGCGGATTGTTCGATTGTGATGGCCGAAGGGGACCCTGCGACACGTCAGATTGCTAACTTAGTTCTTATGGATTCTGAGTTTAAGGACATTCCTGAAATTCTATTTGAGGGACGCCGTGTGGTTAATAATATTGCCCACATTGCACCGATTTTCCTCATCAAAACTGTGTATTCTTTCCTTTTGGGATTTATCTGTATTGCCAGTATTGTTTTTGGTAAGGCAGAGTACCTCTTGGTTTTTCCATTCATTCAGGTTCAGATGACCTTGGCGGGTCAGTTTATCGAGGGTCTTCCACCATTTGTTTTAACCTTTGAGCGTAATATTCGACCTGTTGAGAAGCATTTCCTCAGACGGTCGCTCCAGTTGTCTATTCCTAATGCTTTGATGCTGGTTATCAGTGTTCTTATTTTCCATCTGTCTCAGGTCTATCTTGGCATGAGCAATACGGACATGCTGACGCTATCTTATTATATGATGGGGTCAACGGGTATCCTTGCCGTTATTCGTGCTTGTATCCCCTTGAATAAGGGCCGCATAGCCTTGATTATTTACTCAGTCTTTGGTTTCTTGATTAGTTCTTTCTATCTAAGAGATGTGATTGAAGTTACAACGCTTAATTCGATTACCTTGCCGATTTATTTGGTGACAATGGCTATCTGTACACCGCTTTTCTTCTGGATTAGCTATAAACAAGGTGCGTTTCAAAAAGCATAAACTGGAACTCAAGCTTCTTAACAGGCTTGAGTTTTTTGATGTTACAGAGTTAGGGATCGTGAGAATTGAAAGGTGCATTAGAGTTCTAGTTAATCTTAAAATGACAGTTTGACTTAGTGAATTGGACTTAGAGTAGCAATTGTCGAAATTAACAGAAAATTCTTGACATCTTTTTAAAAAGGAGTACAATAGTTAGTAAATCAGAGAGTAACTGGTCTTAGATTTTCAGGGAGCCTGCGGTGATTGTGAGTAGGTAATCGAGATGAGCGAACATTGGGCTGATTGGATGATAATGAGAAGGTAACACATATTCTTCTCGGTTGGCACCCCTTACCGTGCAACTCCTTGTTAGAGGAGATAGAGATGATGGTCGTTTTTTTGAGACCATTAACTGAGGTGGTACCGTGTTAAACTAGATTTAATGCCCTCACAGAGTTTTTCTCTGTGAGTTTTTTTGTTTACTTTTATCTTTAAAGGTCTATTTACCTTAAAGAAGTATTATCTCATTATTCAATGAAAGGTTGGCTATTTATGGATGCATTAAGCAATGTTCGAAGTGCTATTGATACTATTGACAGAGAGTTAATTCGACTATTGGCCCAACGTCAAATACTTGTGGAAAAGGCAGGACGGCTTAAGCCCAGGGGAGACAAGGCTGCTGTCCAGGCTAGTGATCGTGTTGCCCAAGTGATAGCTAACCGTCGTAAGGAGGCACTAGAGCTTGGCTTATCGCCAGATGTGGCTGAAGGTGTTTGGAGAAGCATGATTAAAGCCTTTATTGCTTTGGAAGAGAAAGTGAACAAAGAAGAATAGTGGTGCCGATTCATCCTATAAAGGAGTCTTGTACCAGTCTTATTACTCTCGATTAGCCAGTATGAAAGGAAATATTATGAGAAAAATTTTACCAGCCGATACCTTAACACCAATCTTGGCTTATATGCGTGTTCAAGGGGAACACAAGGTTATCCTTGAATCTATTCCTCGTGAGAAGGAAAATGCGCGTTTTTCTATTGTTGCCTACAATCCGGTCTTTGAAGTAACCTTCAAGGATGGGGTTCTTTATGAAAATGGTAAGGCGATAGATCAGGATCCTTTCGAATACTTGGACCAAGTAACCGTCAAAGGCATCAAGTCTGACCTCCCTTTCGCAGGTGGAGCCATCGGGTTTGCAGGTTATGACATGATTGGTCTCTATGAAAATATCGGGGAGATTCCTGAAGATACGATTGGGACACCTGATATGCATTTCTTCATCTATGAGTCTTATTTGATTTTTGACCACAAGAAGGAAAAGGTTTATGTAGTTGAGGACAATATCTACTCTGGTCGTGACAATGATGCGGTGCGTCAAGCTCTTGGTCAGGTGGTAACCAATCTCCAGACTCAGGCACCAAACGAGTTTACACCTCAGGCCTTGCAAGCCTTGCAATTTTCAAATCATATCGAAAAAGAAGTCTTCATGGATATGGTGGCTAAGGCTAAGAAACTCATTCGTGAGGGAGATATGTTCCAATGTGTGCTTAGTCAACGCTTTTCAGCAGATTTTGAGGGAGATCCTTTGGATTATTACCGTAATTTGCGCGTGACCAATCCATCAAACTACCTTTATTTCTATGATTTTGGAGATTATCAGGTGATTGGTGCTAGTCCAGAGAGCTTGGTTTCAGTGAAAAATGGAGAGGTGGTAACCAATCCGATTGCTGGAACTCGTCCTCGTGGTGCTAATGAGGCTGAGGACGCTGCTCTAGCGAATGAACTCTCGCATGATATCAAAGAAACTGCGGAACACCGTATGTTGGTTGACTTGGGACGTAATGATATTGGTAAGATTACCAAAAATGGCACGGTCAAGGTGACCAAGTATATGGATGTTGAATATTTCCGCTATGTCATGCACCTTACCAGTGTGGTTAAGGGGCAACTCTTGCCGGAATTGACAGCCCTTGATGCTCTAAAATCAACCCTACCAGCTGGAACTGTGTCAGGGGCACCTAAGATTCGTGCTATGCGTCGTATCTATGAGCTTGAGCAGGAAAAACGTGGTATTTATGCGGGAGCTATTGGTTATCTGTCTGCGACAGGAGATATGGACTTTGCCATTGCTATCCGTACTATGATTCTTAAAAATCAAAAAGCCTATGTTCAAGCGGGTGCAGGTGTTGTCTATGACAGTGTTCCTGAAAATGAATTTTACGAAACGATTAACAAGGCGAAAGCTATGACAAGAATAGGAGATGCCCAATGATTTTATTAGTTGATAACTATGATTCTTTTACCTATAATTTGGCACAATACCTAGGGACATTTACAGAGGTAAAGGTCTTGCGTAACGATGATGAGACTCTCTATGAAGAAGCAGAAAAAGCTGACGGGCTAGTCTTCTCACCGGGTCCAGGTTGGCCAGCTGATGCGGGTAAAATGGAAGCCATGATTAAGGATTTCGCTGGTAAAAAACCGATGATGGGAATTTGCTTGGGGCATCAGGCTATTGCGGAAACTTTTGGTGGTAAACTCGGCTTGGCTAAGAATGTCATGCATGGCAAACAAAGCAATATTGCTTTTGAAACGCCATCTCCAATTTTCAAGGATATCGACAATGATGTCCCAATCATGCGTTACCATTCCATCGTTGTTGACCAAATGCCAGAGGGCTTTGATGTGACAGCTATCACCACTGATGATCAAGAAATCATGGCCATCCAGCATAAGGAACTACCAATTTACGGTTTGCAATATCACCCAGAGAGTATCGGAAGTCCAGATGGGCTCAAGATGGTTGAAAATTTTGTGAAAATCGTTGCAGGCTAGTTGGTCAGTCTTTTGACTAGATTAGTCTACGCCCAAAACATCTCCTCGTGCATCGGAAAATATTGAACCGTCTTTAGAAGGAAAACAGATATGAAAGAAATATTCCTACAAATCTCAAACCGACAAGACTTGTCTCAAGACCAAGTCCAAGCAGTCTTTGATCGCATTCTCAAAAATGAAGTCTCAGAAAGCCAAATCGCTGCTTTCCTTATGGGGCTCAAAACTAAGGGAGAAACAGCAGATGAAATTACAGGTATCGTGCGTGCCCTCAAATCACATGCGACGGTATTGCCTGAGACCTTCACAGATGCTATGTGTAACTGTGGTACTGGTGGGGACCAGTCTTATAGTTTCAACATTTCGACAACGGTTTGCTTTGTCCTAGCAGCAGGTGGTATTCGTATGGCCAAAGCTGGTAACCGTTCGATTTCATCTAAATCTGGTTCGGCAGATGTCCTTGAAGCCCTTGGAATCAACGTTGCAGCATCACCAGAAACCCTATCCAAAGCACTTGACGAGGTTGGTTTGGCCTTTATCTTTGCCCAAACAATGCACCCAGCTATGCGTTTTATCGGTCCAGCTCGCCAAGCTCTTGGGATTCCAACGATTATGAACTTGGTCGGACCACTGGCTAATCCGCTTGACCTTGAGACACAACTCATGGGTCTCTATCGTGTTGAATTGCAGGAGATTGTTGCTAATGCTATCCAACAGTTGGGACGTAAACGTGCAGTTATCATTACAGGTCCTGACAATATGGATGAAGCTGCTCTCTATGGCACTAACACCTACACCCTTTTGGAAGATGGTCACATCAGCCAGCACACTTTCACTTATGAAGATTTGGGTATGGAAAAGGTTGAGCTGTCAGATATCACAGGTGGCGATGCCAAGGAAAATGCAGAGATTCTCCTTAGTGTCTTGAAAAATGAAGCTAGTCCTTATCTTGAAACAACAGTGCTTAATGCAGGTCTTGGCTTCTTTGCCAATGGTAAGGTTGCGACCATTAAAGAAGGTGTTGAGCTTGCTCGCCAATTGATTGCGGACGGATCAGCCCTAGAGAAACTTCACCAACTCCAAGAGGTACAAGTATGAGTAAAACCTTTCTCCCAACAATCTTAGAACAAAAAGAAAAAGAAGTAGCTCAGTTGGTCATGGAAGACTTGCAGCCCTTGCGCCAGACCTATCGTCTTTATGATTTCCTCAAGTCAAATCAAAACAAGCTGCAAATTATTTCTGAAGTGAAAAAAGCTAGTCCAAGTATGGGTGATATTAACCTAGATGTGGATATTGTGGCTCAAGCCAAGATCTATGAGGAAAATGGGGCAGCCATGATTTCTGTCTTGACTGACGAAGTCTTTTTCAAAGGTGATATTTCCTACTTGAAAGAAATTTCGTCACAGGTAGCTATTCCAACCTTGGCTAAAGACTTCATTATTGATGAAAAACAGATTGTGCGTAGTCGTAATGCGGGTGCGACAGTCATTCTCTTGATTGTAGCGGCCCTACCAGAAGCTCGTCTCAAGGAGCTCTATGATTTTGCGACGAGCCTTGGCTTGGAAGTCTTGGTTGAAACGCATAATCTACCAGAATTGGAAGTGGCCCATCGTATTGGTGCTGAAATTATCGGCGTTAACAACCGTAATTTGGTGACATTTGAGACAGATATCAATACCAGTCTTGAAATGTCGGCGGATTTCAAGGACAAACCTGTTTATATCTCTGAGTCAGCTATTTTTACAGGTCAGGATGCTGCCTTAGTTGCTCCATATTTTAATGGGATTCTGGTAGGAACTGCCCTTATGACGGCAGACAATGTAGCTGAAAAGGTCAAGGAGTTGCAAATTGACAAAGGTTAAAATTTGTGGACTGTCGACACCAGAAGCAGTAGCAACTGCGGTTGAAGTAGGAGCTGACTACATCGGCTTTGTCTTTGCCAAAAGCAAGCGTCAAGTGAGTCTTGAACGAGCTCACGAGTTGGCCAAAGGGGTGACAGGCCAGACAAAATTCGTCGGTGTCTTTGTTGGACCAAGCCTTGTGGAACTGGAAGAATCGATTAGTCAAGTTCCCTTAGATATCGTTCAGATTCATGGAACTTTTGATGAAGATCTGATTCCAAAAATTTCAGTACCAGTTATTCGAGCTATTCAGATTTCGGATGGTGATTCTCAAGTCAAGAGTCAGGCGGATTATCTTCTCTTTGACGCTCCTATTGCTGGTAGTGGTCAGACCTTTGACTGGCAACTCTTGGCTGACAAACAGATTGAGCAGAACTATTTTATCGCTGGTGGCTTGACTGTGGACAATGTGGCAGAGGCCAAGGAAACTTTCCAGCCCTATGCCTTAGATGTGTCCTCAGGTGTAGAGACGGATGGTCACAAAGATTTAGACAAGATTAAAGCATTTATAGAAAGAGTGAAAGCATGACATATCAACAACCTGATGCAAAAGGATTTTACGGAAAATTCGGTGGTCAGTTCGTTCCCGAAACGCTGATGACAGCCGTTATTGAATTGGACAAGGCTTACCGTGAAGCCAAGGAAGACCCAAGTTTCCAAGCGGAATTGGATGATCTCCTCAGAAACTATGTGGGCCGTGAGACGCCTCTTTACCACGCCAAACGTTTGACTGATCATATTGGTGGAGCGCAAATTTATCTTAAACGTGAAGACCTTAACCACACAGGGGCCCATAAGATTAACAATGCCCTTGGTCAAGTCTTGCTTGCTAAACGTATGGGTAAGAAGAAAATCATCGCCGAGACAGGTGCAGGTCAACACGGTGTCGCAACAGCGACAGCCGCTGCTCTTTTCGACATGGACTGTACTATCTATATGGGTGAGGAAGATGTTAAACGTCAGGCGCTTAACGTTTTCCGTATGGAATTGCTTGGTGCCAAGGTTTTCAGTGTCACAGATGGTTCGCGCGTGCTTAAGGACGCTGTCAATGCCGCCCTTCGTGCTTGGGTAGCTGGTATTGATGATACCCACTACATCATGGGCTCTGCCCTTGGTCCTGCGCCATTCCCAGAAATTGTCCGTGATTTCCAATCTGTCATTGGTCGTGAAGCCAAACGACAATATGCAGAGATTTCTGGCGGTAAGTTGCCTGATGCTGTAATGGCTTGTATCGGTGGTGGTTCAAATGCTATCGGTATGTTCTACCCATTTGTCAATGACGAGTCAGTAGCTATGTATGGTGCTGAGGCTTCTGGTTTGGGGCTTGATACTGAAAAACACGCCGCAACCTTTGCCAAAGGTCGCCCAGGTATCCTTCATGGAGCGCTTATGGATGTCCTCCAAGATGCTCATGGTCAAATCATGGAAGCTTTCTCTATCTCGGCTGGTCTGGACTACCCAGGGGTTGGTCCTGAGCACTGTTATTTCAACGAAATTGGACGTGCGACTTACGACTCTATCACAGATGAAGAAGCGCTCGAAGGCTTCAAACTTCTATCACGTTTGGAAGGTATCATCCCAGCTCTTGAGTCTAGCCATGCCATTGCGCTTGCGCAAAAAGTGGCAGCTAAGATGTCGCCAGACCAGAGCCTTATCGTCTGCCTCTCAGGTCGTGGGGACAAGGACGTTATGCAGGTTAAAGAACGTTTCGAAGCTGAAGCAGAAGGGAAATAAACCATGACAAAAACACTAACAAAACATCTACAAGCCATCAAGGACAGTAAACGCGGTATTTTCGTATCCTATATCATGGCTGGTGACCACGCTAAAGGTCTAGACGGACTCTTTGAGACCATTGCTCTCTTAGAAAATAGTGGTGTTTCAGCTATCGAGGTCGGTATTCCATGGTCTGACCCAGTGGCTGACGGCCCCGTTATTGAACTGGCAGGACAACGTAGTTTGGCTAAAGACGTGACTTTGACAGCTATCATCAAGAAGCTTCAAGAACAAAAAACCCAGGTGCCTTTGGTGATCATGACCTATATCAACCCAGTTTATCAATATGGTATTGAAGCCTTTGTTAAAGATTTAGCAGAGACTTCTGTCAAGGGGCTCATCATTCCTGATTTGCCAAATGAACATGCTGACTTTATCACACCATATTTGAAAGATAGTGATATTGCTCTCGTACCTTTGGTAAGCTTAACGACAGGAATTGAGCGTCAGAAACAGTTGATTGATGGTGCAGAAGGCTTTATCTACGCTGTTGCCATTAATGGTGTCACTGGTAAGACTGGTAATTACCGTGATGACCTTGATAAACACTTGGCTAACTTGACTGCTCATGCAGACATTCCAGTTCTCACAGGTTTTGGTGTGTCAACAGAGGAAGACATTAAACGCTTTAACGCTGTATCAGACGGTGTTATCGTGGGATCAAAAATTGTCCGTGACCTTCACGATGGTAAGGAAGAAGACGTTGCTGAATTTGTTAAGTTCGGTTCACATTTTGAAAAATAGAAGATGATACTCTCCAGAAATGGGGAGTATTTTTTTAACAAAATAAATCTACAAATGTAAACTAAAACTCTTGACATACCATTACTATAGCGTTAAAATAAATCTACAAACGTAAACAAATAATAACATTCAGAAAGGAACTATCATGCTGACAATTTCATCTGCGGAATGGGAAGTCATGCGAGTGCTCTGGGCTAAGGGGCAAGCGACTTCTTCAGAGATTATAGTGATTCTAGCTAAGAAGCTAGACTGGTCGGATTCGACAGTTAAGACCTTGCTTGGACGTTTGGCGGACAAGGGTTACCTAACCAGTCAGCGTCAAGGACGAGGGTTTATCTATCAAGCTAGCTTGGGTGAGGATGAAGCGAATCTTCAAGCTTTAGAGGCTGTTTTTGACAAGATTTGTTTGACCAAACATAGTGATTTGTTGGGTCAACTCATGGCAAAGACGCCGATGACTCAAGCTGATGTGGATAAGCTGCAGGCCTTGATTTTAGCAAAAGAACCTGTGGATCATGTGGTTTGTGACTGTGTACCTGGTCAATGCGCTTGTGGGCATCATATGGAGGTGAATTAGAAAATGGCAAAAGAAACTTTTGTGGTTAATGGGATGACTTGTGCGTCCTGTGTGGCCAATGTTGAAAATGCTGTTAATAAGTTGGATGGTGTGGACAAGGCTGTGGTTAATCTGACCTCGGAAAAAATGTCTGTGGATTATGTTGGGGAAAAGGTTAGTCTAGAAGCGATTGAAAAAGCTGTGGCTGATGCTGGTTATGAAGCAGAAGTTTACAATCCAGATACAGCTAAAAGTCAAGAAGAACGTGAAGAAGACAAGATTCACAAGGTGCGTGAGCGCCTCATTTGGTCATCTGTCTTCACCATTCCTCTCTTTTATCTAGCTATGGGTCCAATGGTCGGTCTACCTGTGCCAAACTTCTTGTCTCCTCACCATGCAGCCTTGACTTATGCCTTGGTGCTGCTAGTTTTGACAGTTCCAGTCATGTGGTTGGGTCGTTCCTTCTATAGTAATGGTTTTCGTACCTTGGCCAAGGGTCACCCAAATATGGATGCCTTGGTAGCCTTGGCAACATCGGCAGCCTTTCTTTATAGTCTCTATGGTACTTATCACATTTCTTTGGGGCATGCTCATCACGCCCACCAGCTTTATTTTGAGTCGGTAGCTGTTATCTTGACCCTGATTACTCTAGGTAAGTACTTTGAAACCCTGTCTAAAGGTCGAACTTCAGATGCTATCAAGAAACTCATGCATTTGTCTGCCAAGGAAGCAACCGTTCTTCGGGACGGAAAGGAAGTCAAGCTTCCTGTGGATAAGGTTGTTCTTGGTGACCATATTGTGGTCAAACCTGGGGAAAAGATAGCCGTGGATGGTCAGGTGATTTCAGGTAGTTCTGCGATTGATGAGAGCATGCTAACAGGTGAGTCTCTTCCTATTGAAAAATCTGCTGGTAAACCAGTGTTTGCAGGTTCTATTAATGGTCAAGGTAGCTTGATTTATGAGGCTGAAAAGATTGGTAAAGACACCTTACTTTCCCAGATCATTAAATTGGTTGAAGATGCCCAACAAACCAAAGCACCTATTGCCAAGATAGCTGATCAGGTGTCAGCAGTCTTTGTTCCCGTTGTCATAGCTATCGCTCTTGTTTCAGGCCTCTTCTGGTACTTTGTCATGGGACAAACCTTTACCTTCGCTATGACAGTAGCAGTTAGTGTTTTGGTTATTGCTTGTCCATGTGCTTTGGGTCTTGCGACACCGACAGCTATCATGGTTGGGACAGGGCTTGGTGCTGAACACGGTATTCTCTATAAGCGTGGGGATGTGCTCGAGCTAGCTCACAAGGCTGACGTCCTCGTTTTTGACAAGACAGGAACCATTACTCAAGGGCAACCTCAGTTGGTTTCTAGCTATACTTATGGCAATAGTGGAGCGGCCTTGCAGCTTTTGGCATCATTGGAAGCCAAGTCTGAACACCCCTTGGGTCAAGCAATTCTTGTGGCAGCAGAAAATGCTAATTTGGACTTGTTAGAGATGGACAATTTCTCAAGTTTGACTGGACGAGGACTTACTGCCAGCTATGCAGGCAAGACTTATATAGCTGGGAATCAAACCCTTATGACAGAGGAAAAAGTCGACTGGAGTTCAGCACAAGCTGATTTCCAAAGCTTGACGGCTGATGGTCAAACCCCTATTTTCTTGACTGAAGATGGCAAGTTAATCGGACTCTTTGGTGTAGCTGATCAGGTTAAAGCAGACAGTGCAGATATGGTGGCGGCTCTTCATCAAATGGGCAAGGAAGTCATCATGTTGACTGGGGATAATGACCAAACAGCTCAAGCCATTGCTCAAAAGGTTGGTATCAAGCGTGTCATCAGTCAAGTGCTTCCGCAAGAAAAATCAAGAGTGATTAGCGACCTTCAGGAAGAAGGAAAATCAGTCATCATGGTTGGTGATGGTATCAATGATGCCCCAGCCCTTGCGACTGCCGATATCGGTATTGCTATGGGATCAGGGACGGATATTGCTATGGAAAGTGCCGATATGGTCCTTATGAAACCCAACCTCATGGATGTAGTTAAGGCTCTGAAAATTAGTCAGGCAACTATCACAACGATAAAAGAGAACCTCTTTTGGGCCTTTATCTACAATATCTTGTCTATCCCAGTAGCTATGGGTGTCCTCCACCTCTTTGGAGGTCCCCTTCTTGACCCAATGATAGCAGGACTAGCCATGAGCTTTAGCTCTGTTTCGGTCGTCCTCAACGCTCTGCGCCTCAAACGCCGCAAAATTTAAGCATCGATTGCTTATAACCCTCGCCACTAAAGGTGTGCACTAAAAAATAATTAAAGAAAAGGAAGAAAGAAAAATGACAAAAACTTATAAGATTACAGGAATGAAATGCCAAGGCTGTGTTAACACCGTTACTGAAAAACTCTCCGCTGTCAAAGGTGTGGATAAGGTTCAAGTTGACCTCGAAAACAAACAAGTCACTATCGAAGGCAAACCTTGGAAATGGTCTCTCAAACGTGCCCTTAAAGGTACTAAGTTCGAGCTTGGTGACGAAATTTAAGACAGGAATGAAACAGCTCTTAGGCTGTTTTTTTCTATCCATAATACTTTTGAAAAACCCTTTTTTTTGTGATATGATTAGTGTAATTATGTTTTCTAAAAAGGGATGAGTGCCCTTTTTATAGAGACCACAAAATTAAGAAAAGAAAATGGTATACCTATGTCTAAACAAACCCTTATCCTTCTATACGGTGGACGTTCTGCAGAACGTGAAGTGTCTGTTCTTTCAGCTGAGAGTGTCATGCGTGCGGTGGATTATAGCGCATTCGAGGTTAAAACCTACTTTATCACTCAGTCTGGTGATTTTATCAAAACACAAGAATTTACAGGAACTCCAGGTGATGATGAGAAGCTCATGACTAATGACACAGTTGAGGCTAGTCAGGCTATTAAACCAAGCGATATTTACGAAGAAGGTGCTGTGGTCTTCCCTGTGCTTCATGGTCCTATGGGTGAGGATGGTTCTATCCAAGGTTTCCTCGAAACCCTCAAGTTGCCATACGTGGGTACCAATGTTCTTTCATCAAGTGTAGCTATGGACAAGATTATGACCAAGCATATTCTTGAAGTTGCTGGTGTGCCTCAGGTTGCCTATACAGTCTTCATCGAGGGTGAAGATTTGGAAGTAGTAGTAGCAGAGACACTTGAAAAATTGACCTTCCCAGTTTTCGTCAAACCAGCCAACATGGGTTCATCTGTTGGGATTTCTAAGGCTGAAAATGAATCAGAGCTTCGTGCAGCGATTGATCTCGCTCTCAAATATGATAGCCGCATCTTGATTGAGCAAGGTGTGGTTGCCCGTGAAATTGAAGTTGGTATCCTTGGAAATACGACTGTCAAAACGACTGATCCAGGTGAAGTGGTCAAAGACGTGGCTTTCTATGATTACCAAGCCAAGTATATTGACAATAAGATCACCATGGATATTCCAGCTTACGTGCCTGTAGAAGTCATGATGCAAATGCGTGCCTATGCGGCCAAGGCCTTTCGTGCCCTAGGTGGTTGTGGCCTTGCTCGCTGTGATTTCTTCTTGGCTGAGGATGGAACCATTTATCTTAATGAACTCAACACCATGCCAGGTTTCACCCAATGGTCAATGTATCCATTGCTTTGGGAAAATATGGGACTCTCTTATATAGACCTTATCAAGGAATTGGTAGCTCTGGGACAAGAAATGTTTGACAAACGTGAAAGCCATTTGATTTAAGAACTATGATTTATAACACAGACATCTTAGTCTCGGAGAATTCTCTGAGACCGAGGTGTTTTTTTTTCTTTACAGAAATCCAGATTGTATTTATATCTTTTCTTTATCACGCTGATAAAAAATACATATTATCCAAAAAATCTCAGCGGTGGCAGAATAAAGCTAACGTTTCAAATGAAATAAAGCAATTCGTTCGTGTTTAATGAAGATTTGAGCATCGCAAATGTCATCAGAGACGAGTGATGGTCAAAGGGCTAGAAGTAGTTGTGAGTGCTCACGGAATTTACACGCCTTTTGTATCTTGTCTTGAGGAGGTAAGTTTTGGACTGGTCCATTGTTCAACAGTATTTTCCATTCTATCAGAAGGCATTCTTTTTAACTTTACATATTGCCGTTCTGGGGCTTATTGGTTCCTTCCTTTTGGGCTTGGTGGTGAGTGTTATTCGTCATTATCGAGTACTGATTTTGAGTCAGCTTTCGATGGCTTATATTGAGCTTTCTCGTAATACGCCACTCTTGATTCAACTTTTCTTTCTCTACTTTGGTTTGCCTCGTATAGGTTTGGTTCTATCTTCAGAGGCTTGTGCTGTGGTAGGGTTGATTTTCTTAGGTGGTTCCTATATGGCGGAGTTCTTCCTCAGGCAGTGGCTGTGGCGCTTCCATCATTTAGTGCCAACGTCATTTTCCTTATTAAAGAAACGTCAGTGTTTTCAGCGGTAGCCTTGGCGGATTTGATGTATGTAGCTAAAGATTTGATTGGTCTTTACTACGAAACCGATGTGGCTCTAGGTATGTTGGTGGTGGCTTATTTCTTAATGTTGCTACCGATTTCCCTGGTCTTTAGTTGGATTGAAAGGAGGTTACGCTATGCAGGATTCGGGCTTTCAAGTTCTTCTTCAGGGGAATAATTTCCTACGTATCATACAAGGTTTAGGCGTAACTATTTGGATTTCTATCGTTTCGGTGCTTTTTTCCCTTTTGCTAGGAACTCTTTTGGGAATTGTTATGACTTCGAAATCTAAGATTATTCGCTTTTTGTCACGTATTTATCTGGAATATATTCGTATCATGCCCCAATTAGTTTTGCTCTTTATTGTCTATTTTGGTCTGGCAAGGAACTTTAATATCAATATCTCAGGTGAGTTATCAGCTATTATTGTCTTTACCCTTTGGGGAACGGCTGAGATGGGTGATTTGGTGCGTGGGTCAATCACGTCTCTTCCTAGACACCAGTTTGAGAGCGGAAGGGCACTTGGCTTGACCAACAGTCAGCTTTACACCTATGTCATTATTCCGCAAGTCTTGCGTCGCTTGTTGCCTCAGGCTATTAACCTTGTGACACAGATGATTAAGACAACGTCTTTGGTGGTGTTTATTGGTGTGGTTGAGGTGACCAAGGTTGGTCAGCAAATTATCGATAGTAACCGCCTGACTATTCCAACAGCTTCTTTCTGGATCTATGGTACGATTTTGATTCTTTACTTTGCCATTTGTTATCCAGTTTCTAAGCTGTCTACTTAAATACGTTTCAGTAGATACGGCCAACCGTGCAGAATTCTTGATTTCAAACAAGGTAGATATAACGCTTGCCAACTTTACAGTAACTGATGAACGTAAGAAACAAGTGGACCTCGCCCTTCCTTACATGAAAGTCTCAATCGGTGTGGTGTCACCTAAAGACAAGGTCATTAAGGACGTTAAAGAGCTTGAAGGAAAGACATTGATTGTTACTAAAGGAACAACTGCTGAAACTTACTTTGAAAAAAACTATCCAAATATCAAATTGCAAAAGTATGACCAATACAGCGATGGCCTACCAAGCCCTCCTTGACGGTCGTGGCGATGGCTTCTCAACAGATAATACAGAAGTTCTTGCTTGGGCTATAGAAAATAAAGGCTATGAAGTCGGAATCACATCACTAGGTAACCCAGATACTATCGCTCCAGCCGTTCAAAAAGGGAACAAAGAACTCCTTGACTTTATCAATAAGGACATTAAGAAACTTGGCGAAGAGAATTTCTTCCACAAAGATTATGAAAAAACACTTCACCCAACTTACGGTGATTCAGCTAAAGCTGATGACCTCGTGGTTGAAGGTGGCGAAGTGAAATAAAACTGGCACCCTCTTAGAGAAGTAAGTCTTGCTTAATAAGAATAAACAACCACTCCTGCTTTTATCCATTCTAGCTAGAAGCAGGAGTGGTTTTATTTGTTTTTATAGTTTCTTCTGATTTTCCATTCAACGAAAAGGACATATATAAACAAGCCTCCAAACATTCCAAATAGGAGATAGGGTTCCAGACGGTCAAACAAGGTTATTCGTTGACCATAAGGGGATTTTGAACCATCTTTCCAGGTAATACTTTTGTCCGTATTATCCAACAGTTTGTAGGATTCGCCATTATAGGTCAGATAATTGTCTTTACGAACATACATATTCAAATAGTTGTAGCCATTCTTAGTGGGAAGGTCTGAAAGAAGGCGCTCCTCGGCATAAACTTCAATGTAGAGGGTACCGTCATTAAAGCGTTTAATATCATCAATGCGTGCATTTTTGATGAGGACATTTCCATCTTGGACAATCTCCCAATTGCGCTTACTTCCCTTGCTACCTCTTTTGTAGGATATGGCAAGTTGATGACTTTCAGATTGCCAAAGGCCATAGATACTGTCACTATAAACGCTATGATCAAAGAAAATACCATAGATAATGAGTATAGGTAAGAGGATTAGGAAACAAATCCCAAAAATCTTAGCTAAACGGTCTGTAAATTTATTCCATCCCGTTTTACGTTTCTGTTGTTTCCGATATGCTTTTTGTGAATGATATTTTCGGTTGAGTTTCTTTCGGTCAGCGTATTTTCTTTTTGTTTGGTGTCTCACTTAGTTTTTCTCTCCTCTTTTGCCGAGCCTCTATGATGGTAAGCAATAACCCAATACCCATAAGTATCAAATAGAAGGCTTCAACAACTTCATCTATAGTAGTTTTCCGTTCTCCATAAGGGCTGGTAGAACCATCTTTCCAAGTGATGGACTTGTTTCCGGAGTCTATTCGTTTGTAGGACTCACCATCGTAAGTTAGATAATTGTCTTTGCGAAGATAGAAATCCATATAGCTAAAGCCGTCCTTGGTGGGTAGGTCTGTCAGGTAGCCTTCCACAGTATAAAGCTCCATGTGAAGAGTCCCGTCAGTAAGTCGCTTGATTGGGCGAGTTCTAGCAGCATAGATAATATACTTACCATCCTGTACGACTTGCCAGTCGATATTTCCTCGTTTCCGAATATGCTTATAGGAAATCGCTAACTTATGATGATCAGATTGCCAGAGACCATAAATATTATCTTTGTTGACGGTATAATGATCATAATAATAGAAACCACCATACAGCAGTGCTAGTATCGCTAAGATAACCAAATTTGATGTGGGCTCCAGTAGAATCATCTTTCTCCAATTAAAACGCCGTCTTTTGGGTTCTTCAATACTTTGGCAGTCCTTTTTTCTGTCTTTTTCTTTGTTAGAGGGACCGATTGATTTTTTCTTTGTCATGCCTAATCCTTTCATCAACCATTGTAACAAATTCATCTCCCAAGCAAAAGCTAGGCCGATTTGTGATATAATTGGAAGGTATATTGAGAGACAAGAAAGCCTATTTCTTGTCAGACATGCAAAAAATATAATAGAGGATTTTAAGATGAAACTGACACTCCATGAAATTGCCAAGGTTGTTGGTGCTAAAAATGATGTCACTGCCTATGAAGATGTCGCTATTAACCAGATTGAGTTTGATAGCCGTAAGATTACAGAGGGGGATCTCTTTTTGCCACTCAAAGGTGTGCGTGATGGGCACGAGTTTATCCAAACAGCTTTTGAAAATGGTGCTCTAGCGACATTCACAGAAAAAGAATTATCGGCTGATCAAGCCTATATCCTAGTTGATGATGCTCTTGAAGCCTTCCAAAAACTGGCTGCCTACTATCTTGAAAAGACTGATGTTGACGTTATTGCGGTGACTGGTTCTAACGGTAAGACAACGACCAAGGACATGATTCATGACATTTTGGCAACGACCTACCGCACCTACAAGACCCAAGGTAACTACAATAACGAGATTGGTCTTCCTTATACCGCCCTTCACGTGCCTGATGATACTGAAAAAATCGTCCTTGAGATGGGGCAAGACCACATGGGGGATATTCACCTCTTGTCAACCTTGGCTAAGCCAAAAACTGCTGTTGTTACCTTAATCGGAGAAGCTCACTTGGAGTTCTTCGGTAGCCGTGACAAGATTGCCCAAGGTAAGATGCAAATGCAAGACGGTATGCCGGATGGTAGCCTCTTACTTGTGCCAAGTGATCCAATCGTTGATCCTTTCTTGCCAAACAATCTTGAAGTAGTACGCTTTGGAGATGGTGCAGAGCTTACAGTCTCTGAGTTGACGGAATACAAAGATCATCTTACCTTTTCAACAAACTTCCTAGACGGACAAGTTACCTTGCCAGTCACTGGAAAATACAATGCTACAAATGCCATGGTTGCTGCCTATGTCGCAAAACACTTGGGTGTGACTGAGGAAAATATTTTCTCAGCTTTGGCTAACTTGCAGCTGACAAAAAATCGTACCGAATGGAAAAAAGCGACTAATGGCGCAGATATTCTTTCAGACGTCTACAATGCCAATCCGACAGCCATGAAGTTAATTTTGGAGACCTTCTCAGCCATTCCTAAGAATGAAGGAGGTAAGAAGATTGCTGTCTTAGCCGATATGAAAGAACTCGGTGAACAGTCTGTCCAACTTCACACGCAGATGATTCTTAGCCTGGCACCAGATGTCATTGATACGGTAATTTTCTACGGTGAAGACATTGCGGACTTGTCACAACTTGCTAGCCAGATGTTCCCAATTGGTCATGTCTATTATTTCAAGAAAACAGCTGATGAAGACCAATTTGACACTATGATTAAACGCATCAAAGAAACCCTAGGCGAGCACGATCAAATCTTGCTTAAGGGCTCCAACTCTATGAATCTAGCTAGAGTTGTTGATGAACTCCAAGCTAAGGGTTAAGCTCTAAAACCTGCATTAAAGAGCTGTTTATAGAACTTTGAAGAAGTGGTGACCAAACTAACTTAAGGAAAGTCATCAATAAAATTGTCTTAAATCAAAAGCCTGCTCGTTAAAGCAGGTTTTTGATTTATCTGAAATTTGATATAATAACGAGAATAGCAATTTCAGTAGGAGAAGAGAATGAAGGATTTTTTGACAACGACCCAAACTCATCCCCCTCATATACCTTTGCCCTATTATCTAATGATGCTAATGGTATTGGTGCTACTGGCCTACCTGAGTTGGTCTTGGCATGACAAAAAAAGTTGGCGTCTGACTTTTCTAGGAGTTCAAGCTGTTCAACTGATTAGCCTTTACATTTGGTATATTTGGCAGGGATTCCCTTTAGATGATAGTCTCCCTCTCTATCATTGCCGCTTGGCCATGCTTTCCCTCTTGCTCCTAAAAGATAATAAGGTCAAAACTTATTTGGCACTTATGGGCTTGGTTGGAGGCTATTGTGCAATCATTCATCCCATATTTGATCCTTATGATTTTCCGCATATCTCCAGTATTTCCTTTATCATTGGGCATTATGTCTTACTGGTCAATAGTCTCAATTATCTTTTGAGGACCTATAAGACTCACCCTATTTCAAAGAATATGATTGTGACGCTTACTCTGCTATTGAATTTCGGACTTGTAGTTGTTAATCATTTGGTTAACGGAAATTACGGCTTATTAAAACATACCCCTTTTATCCCAGAGGCCTGGTTACCTATCAAATACCTTGCCGTTTCAGGAGCCTTGATTTTGCTCATGATAATCACGAAAAAAGCCTTGGAACATTTTGAAGATAAGTATTGAATAACTGAAGAAACACGCCATCAGAAAGTTGATAGCGTGCTTTGTCATTTTATTTGTTTGATTCTAACACAAAACGCTTTCAGAATTGCTTTCACACTGTAATTTGGATATAATAAAAGGGCTATGCCTGCGAGAATTGTCGCAAGCCTTGACAACAAATGTAGCTCTTAAAAGACAGAAATTTTCTGAAAGAAGTGCTACAACTATCTTGCTTTTCAATCTGGTAAAAAACTATTACTGTCAGTAGCTATGGAACGTAGAAGTTTTGAGATTTACAAAGAAGCTGCTGACATCCATACCACTAAGGAAAAGCAACAAAAAGATTATTTTTAAAGAAGAAAGAAAACTATGAGCATTCAAGACGAAATCAAAAAACGCCGTACTTTTGCCATCATCTCTCACCCCGATGCTGGTAAAACAACCATCACTGAACAATTGCTTTACTTTGGGGGTGAAATCCGTGAAGCTGGTACCGTAAAAGGTAAGAAGACGGGAAACTTTGCCAAGTCAGACTGGATGGATATTGAGAAACAACGTGGTATCTCAGTAACCTCATCTGTGATGCAGTTTGACTATGCTGGCAAACGTGTCAATATCCTTGATACCCCAGGGCACGAGGACTTCTCAGAAGATACCTACCGTACCCTTATGGCGGTTGATGCTGCCGTAATGGTCGTTGACTCAGCCAAGGGTATTGAGGCCCAAACCAAAAAACTTTTCGAAGTTGTCAAACACCGTGGGATTCCTGTCTTCACCTTCATGAACAAATTGGACCGTGATGGACGTGAGCCACTTGACCTCTTGGAAGAGTTGGAAGAAGTGCTTGGTATTGCTAGTTACCCAATGAACTGGCCTATCGGTATGGGTAAAGCCTTCGAAGGACTTTATGACCTCTATAACGAACGCTTGGAGCTCTATAAAGGTGACGAGCGCTTTGCCAAGATTGAAGATGGTGATACTCTTTTTGCCAACAATCCATTCTATGAGCAAGCTAAAGAAGATATTGAACTCTTGACAGAAGCAGGCAATGAATTCTCTGAAGAAGCTATTTTAGCTGGTGAATTGACACCGGTCTTCTTCGGTTCAGCCCTTACTAACTTTGGAGTTCAAACCTTCCTCGATACCTTCCTCAAATTTGCGCCAGAACCACATGGCCACAAGACAGTGGATGGCGATGAGATTGATCCTCTCAACAAGGATTTCTCTGGTTTTGTTTTCAAAATCCAAGCCAACATGGACCCACGTCACCGTGATCGTATTGCCTTCGTCCGTATCGTATCTGGTGAATTCGAGCGTGGTATGAGTGTTAACCTAACCCGTACTGGTAAAGGAGCTAAGCTCTCTAACGTCACTCAGTTCATGGCCGAATCTCGTGAAAATGTCGAAAATGCCGTGGCTGGAGATATTATCGGGGTTTACGATACAGGAACTTACCAGGTTGGTGATACTCTTACTGTAGGTAAAAACAAATTTGAATTTGAGCCACTACCAACCTTTACGCCAGAGTTGTTCATGAAAGTTGCTGCTAAGAACGTCATGAAACAGAAGTCCTTCCATAAAGGAATTGAACAATTGGTGCAAGAAGGAGCCATCCAGCTCTATACCAATTACCAAACAGGTGAATACATGCTTGGTGCCGTTGGTCAACTTCAGTTTGAAGTCTTTAAGCACCGTATGGAAAATGAATACAATGCCGAAGTCGTTATGACTCCAATGGGTAAAAAGACTGTGCGTTGGATTCAACCTGAGGACCTCGATGAACGCATGTCATCAAGCCGAAATATCTTGGCCAAAGACCGCTTTGACCAACCAGTCTTCCTCTTTGAAAATGACTTTGCCCTTCGTTGGTTTGCGGATAAATATCCAGATGTGACATTGGAAGAGAAGATGTAATGTACTAAGATTGCTTGGCTATTTCATAGCCTAAGCAATCTACGCCACGTTCTAGAGAACCGTGGCTAAGTCCCTTACTAACTCGAAAACGGAAAAAACATCGTTTCCGTTTTCTCATGTCATAACACGATGACTATTTAGTTTTTGTAAATCGTTCATCTTTTGACGCTAGCCCCTACTAGGTGTCTAGCTAGCCGTCTTACTAAAAAACAAGAAAAACCATAGGACTGCCAATTAAGATTGTCCTATGGTTTCTTTTATTTTTCCGTATTGAGTAGTCTGCCTAGGAATCGATGTAGGGCGAAGAAAACGATGAGGCTGGCCAAAGTTTCTCCTAAGAAAGATGAGCCATTAATAATAAATGAGTAGAGATAAGGGTTTTGTCCTTTAGGAGCATAGCTTCCCCAAAAGATGACACCGGCTATAAAGTGAATGAGATAGCGTGAAAAGCCCCCTAGCAGAATACCGCCAGTGATATACACTAGAGACTTGAACTTTTTCCCTTGTATGATGGCTTTATCGAGGGCTGGTTTGACCACACCACTAATCCCAATAAGGCTAAAGGCAACAAAATATTCCAGAAAACCTTGTGTTAGGGTTAGCCAACCACCGGCTGCCTGTCCTGTCACCACTTGGAGCAGCCCCCAAATCAGGCCTCCCATTGCACCAGCTCCAACTCCCCAACGAAAACTAAGGAGGAAGATAGGGACCATTTTAAAGGAAAGGGAAATCCAAGGACCTATGGACATGGGTTGAGTAACCAAGTCGAGAATGTAAGCAATAGTTGCAAAAAGTGCAACCTCAATCATTGGTCGAATACTTGTTTTCGACATAAAAAACCTCCTATACCAATCGTCTTGATTGGCTATTTTTTTGCCACATCAAAACGTCGTCATAGAAGTTCCTCTATTTCAATCTATCTTGAGACACATCCCTACGCAGGTTCTAACCTGATCAGGTGGTAAGAGTTTAGGCAAGTCTTGAAAAAGATTCAAGCTAGCCATTCTCAGCGATCGCTCCTCTTGTGACACCTTAATTGTACTACCAAGACCAGATTTCTGCAAGTGCCTGAAATCCTAAAAATGTGGTATAGTTAAAGAAAGAACTATCTTTAAAGTAAAAAAGGAGAAAGAACTATGGGAATTTTTTCAGGATTGCTTGGTAATGCTTCTAAGAAAGATAATGATAAGGTTGAGCGTCAATTGGAGGGTATCTTAATTCCAGGTGAACAAGTAGAATTAGCCTATGTCCTTGTTCGTGACCTGATTGTCTTTACAGAGAAACGCTTGATTTTAGTCGATAAACAAGGTGTTACAGGGAAGAAGACCTCTTACAAGTCTATCCCTTATCACTCAATCTCTCGTTTCACTGTAGAGAGCTCGGGCCACTTTGACCTAGATGCTGAACTTAAGATTTGGATTTCATCAGCACTTGAGCCTGCAGAAGTGCTTCAATTTAAGAGCGATAATAATGTCTTTGAAATCCAACAAGCTTTGGCAGCAGCAGTGCTATAGTAATGAGGACGAAACATGTTTATTGAAAAGGAACTGGGTTACAAGCGTCACTGGATTAATATTGACTCAGACATTATTTCTGAGCAATCCTACCTTTATACCAAGTACGATATTGACCAAGAAACCATAGAGTATGCCTTGGATAAAAATGAACGAGCCCACATGGATTACAACCGTGAGAATGGGACAATCACCTTTATCTATAATGTTCTGGCTCTTGAAAAGGACAAGGAATACTATGAAACTATCCCTCTGACCTTTATTGTACAAGATACGCGTTTGGTGACCATTAGTAACGAGGATAATGCTTATGTGATAAGCAAGATGCAAGACTATGTGGATAATCATGAGGATTTGTCTATTTACAAGTTGCTCTTTGCAGGACTTGAGATGATTTCAAATGCCTACTATCCTGTCATTGAACGCTTGGATCAGCAAAAAGATGAGGTTAGTCGACGCCTAAGGCAGACTACGACTAGTAAGAATCTTTACGACCTTTCAGATTTGGAAACAGGCATGGTCTATTTGGTGGCTGCAGCTACACAAAACCGTCTCCTTTTGGAACATATTAAGGGGCATGCCATTTATCGTCGTCTCAATGAGGTCGAAAAAGAGCAGTTTGATGATGCCATGATTGAAGCTAGGCAGTTGGTTGCTATGACGGATCTTATTTCTAAGGTCTTACAGCAACTATCAGGTTCTTATAATAATATTCTAAACAATAATCTGAACAACAACTTGAGTAATTTGACCATTATCGAGGTGCTTTTGGGAGTGCTTGCTGTTATTACAGGCTTCTTTGGGATGAATGTTCCTCTACCGTTTATGACTGTCAGTCCAGCCTGGATTTTCATCATTATCGGTAGTGTGATTCTTTGTTTGGTCTTGGCCCGCTATCTGCGTTGGTTGGTTCATAAATAATTATCAGTGATTGAAACCGTCTTCTCAAATTGGAGGCGGTTTTAAAACGTTATTTTCTGTCTTTTTATCCTTAAATATGATAGACTAGATAAGTTGTTAAATTAACGACTGTAAAATACAAGCAGATGCTTTATCTGCTCACCCAAGTCTCATAAGGTGGCTTCGCACCACCTTCAATAGAAAGAAGAATACTTTGAAATTTACAGATTTAAACCTATCAGAAGACATCCAATCAGCTGTTGTAGCTGCCGGTTTTGAAAAACCATCGCCTATCCAAGAGTTGACCATCCCACTCGCTCTTGAAGGTAAGGATGTTATCGGTCAGGCCCAAACTGGTACTGGTAAAACAGCTGCCTTTGGTTTGCCTACCCTAGATAAAATTCGTACAGAAGAAAACACAATCCAAGCTCTTGTTATTGCACCAACACGTGAGTTGGCAGTGCAATCTCAAGAGGAGCTTTTCCGTTTCGGTCGGGATAAGGGCGTTAAGGTGCGTTCAGTTTACGGTGGCTCTAGCATTGAGAAACAAATTAAGGCCCTCGGTTCAGGTGCCCACATTGTTGTAGGGACACCAGGACGTCTCCTTGACCTTATCAAACGCAAGGCTCTTAAACTTAACCACATTGAAACCTTGATTTTGGATGAAGCTGATGAAATGCTCAATATGGGCTTCCTTGAAGATATTGAAGCTATCATTAGCCGAGTTCCAGAAGAGCGTCAAACTCTTCTCTTCTCAGCAACTATGCCTGATGCCATCAAACGTATTGGTGTTCAGTTCATGAAAGATCCTGAACATGTGAAAATCAAGGCTAAAGAATTGACCAATGTTAACGTTGATCAATACTATATACGAGTCAAGGAACAAGAGAAGTTTGATACTATGACACGCCTCATGGACGTTGACCAACCTGAATTGTCAATCGTCTTTGGACGTACCAAACGTCGTGTTGACGAGTTGACACGTGGCTTGAAACTTCGTGGCTTCCGTGCAGAAGGTATCCACGGTGACCTTGACCAAAACAAACGTCTTCGTGTTATCCGTGACTTCAAGAACGACCAAATCGATATCTTGGTTGCGACAGACGTTGCGGCGCGTGGTCTTGACATTTCAGGTGTTACTCACGTCTACAACTACGATATTCCACAAGACCCAGAAAGCTATGTTCACCGTATTGGACGTACAGGTCGTGCAGGTCAATCAGGTCAATCGATTACGTTTGTAGCACCGAACGAAATGGGTTACTTGGGAATCATCGAAAACTTGACTAAGAAACGCATGAAAGGTCTTAAGCCACCAACAGCTCAAGAAGCCTTCCAAGCTAAGAAGAAAGTTGCCCTTAAGAAAATTGAACGTGACTTTGCGGATGAAGCTATCCGTGCTAACTTTGACAAGTTCAAAGGCGATGCGGTTAAATTGGCTCAAGAATTCACACCTGAAGAATTGGCGCTCTACATCTTGAGCTTGACCGTTCAAGACCCAGAAACAATGCCTGAAGTCGAAATTGCCCGTGAAAAACCATTGCCATTCAAACCATCAGGTGGTGGCTTTGGCGGTAAAGGCGGTAAAGGTGGCCGTGGCAACCGTGGTCGCGATAACAACCGTCGTGGTGGATACCGTGGCGACCGTAACCGCGATGACCGAGACGGTGGCCGTCGTGACTTTAAACGCAAGTCTAAGAAGAACAGTCGTGACTTCGAAAATCGTGGCAACAAACGCCCACACCGTACCTCAAGCGAAAAGAAAAACGGCTTTGTTATCCGTAACAAGGGTGATAAATAAACAATGAAAACGTTCTATGAAAATAGGGCGTTTTCTTATACCTTGAATATACAATATAAGTACATAATAAATTGCACTTATTCTTGAAAATTATCGAATGAAAAATTGCAAGAATAAGTGCAACATTTACTTGAACTCATCCTCTAGAGCTTCACTA
>ERZ773004.332-NODE-332-length-30979-cov-7.016654_pt1 | contig 30979 bp, 23 predicted proteins | sample MGYA00580667_ERZ773004 | MGnify/ENA primary metagenome ERZ773004 (study PRJEB29015, sample SAMEA2737963) | human oral metagenome | biome: human oral; feature: human-associated habitat; material: dental | place: China | collected 2123 ... | reverse complement strand
ATTACCCGCATTTAACCCCTAAAAACCTACTTTTTAACGACCATTTCGCCCTTTTAGGCCATGTTCTTAGTGGTTTTAAAAGGTTTTATTTATACCAAAACGACGGATATTTATGCTTAATCGCCTTGCATTTAGCACCATTTTGCCTTGCGTTTAGCACCAAAACGCATCGCATTTAGCACCAAAACGCAGTGCATTTAGCACCAAAATGCACTGCGTTTTACGGTATATTGCACCCCATTTGTATCAAATAGCCCCAAAATCTGGTGCAAACGGCGGTTCTTTGACATAAATATTCATCTTACCGCATTTACAGGTTATCCCATTTTTGCACCAAAACAAACCTCCGCGAGAATTGATTTTTTGCGGCCGGTCGGGCTGTAGGTGAATTATAAACCACTCATAATGTTAAAATTTATGCTGAAAAGTAGACAAAATCAAGATGAAGTGTTCGCAAGTTAAACCCCAATCGGTCGTTAGACTGCTTACCTATTATTTTTAGTTTGTTTCCATCGCTTCCTGTTCAGCTTTCGTTTGCTTGTCGGCATTTTGCCTGTCTTATTCTCTTGACGTAGCCCGCTACGTCTTCAAGGATAAGGCAGACAAGATACTCAGCAATACACAAAATCTGCACAGGCGCTAACGACCGATTTGGGCTAAAGCGTTGACGAGTTCACAAGCATTCGGATTCACTAATTTACGCCTTAACAAGGTGGTAGATTCTACGGGCTATCGAGGTTATAAGTTTACGAGTTAAGAAGGCAAGTTATACGAGTTTACGAGTTGATAAGCAGGCAAAGTAACAAGTTTACACGTAAACAAGTTGGTGTTTCTACTAGTTGATGAGCTTACAAGCAGACAAGTACATAAGTTTATGTGCTAACAAGCAGGTTGACATCATTGTTTTAGACGTATAATCCAGCACTTTGCATCTTATTTTTGGATGTAGGGGTTAAACCTGTTTCATTCAAAAGACCGTTCATTCTAAGGTCTTTCTATGCACTTGTTGTGTGTGCTAGTCGCGGCTGATGTGCATCAGCGTGGCTCTACGTTGTTTTTCCTTTTGGTATGGACACAAAAAAATCCACCTCATTGCCCTTTCGCGGCATGCGAAGATTGGCAATGAGGTGGATTAAATGTATGTAATTACTTCAAGAGTAGTTCCACGGGGCAGTGGTCGCTGCCCATTATGTCGGTGTGAATTTTGGCGTCTTGCACTTCGGCTTGCAGGCGGTCAGACACAAGGAAATAGTCGATGCGCCACCCCGTGTTGCGTTCGCGTGCCTTAAACCTGTACGACCACCAACTATATTTAACCTCTTCGGGATATTTCCAGCGGAAGGTATCTGTGAAACCTGCACCTAGAAGTTGGGTCATCTTTTGGCGTTCCTCGTCGGTAAAGCCAGCGTTACGCCTGTTGGTCTTGGGGTTTTTCAAGTCAATTTCTTGATGCGCCACGTTCATATCGCCGCAAACAATCACGGGTTTCTTTTGGTCTAGGTTATGCAAGTAGGCCTGAAAATCGTCTTCCCACTGCATGCGATAGTCCAGCCGGCGCAGTTCGTCTTGCGAGTTGGGCGTATAAACGGTAACTAAGAAGAAGGTGGGCATCTCTAAGGTGATAACCCTTCCCTCGTGGTCGTGTTGGTCTATACCGATGCCGTAGCTAACGTTCAAGGGCTTATGGCGTGTGTAAATGGCCGTGCCCGAATAGCCTTTCTTGTCGGCATAGTTCCAAAACGAGTCGTAACCATCGAACTGTAAGTCTAGCTGACCTGCCTGCATCTTTGTTTCTTGCAGGCAAAAGAAATCGGCGTCGAGTGTTTTAAAAATGTTCTCAAAGTCTTTGCCAACCACGGCACGCAGCCCATTGACGTTCCAAGAAATAAACTTCATATCTATGATTAGTTCTTTTTCCCTACGAGATACACAGGTGCGTTAACTTCGTGGGGGGTATTCTCGAACGTGATTTGCTTTACAAGCAAGCGTGTAACTTGCTTTTCTTTGTAGTATTCCAGCAATTGTTGCACTTGCTGATGCTGCATAGTACCTGTTTGGATGGCGTTGGTAAAGGCCAGCTTTCCTGTGTTTTGGCCAATCTTTATGTCGATATCTTGACCCACAATGGGGCTTGCCAAGTAATAACCCTTATTGTAATAGTCTTCCAGCATGTAATTGGGCAACTTTAATTTCATCTTTACCTCGGCGGCATCTGCTGCGCCTAGTTGTTTTACGAAGGTTTCAGAGGCCTGGACAGAACCTGTTAAAACCCTAACGGGGAACTTCTCGATAACGAGTATCGTGTCGGGTGTGATTGTCCAATCTATTTTCACCGAGTCGATTTCGTTGGGCTTTGCACTCTTGGCAAACTTCAAATGGCCAGAGTAATTACCTACAAGTGAACTCATAATAACCGTTTGTTCTGCCTTTGTAATTTTCTTAAACCTAGGTTCTTCGCCTCCATTTCCGCCGTTAAGGCACGAACTGAGCGACAACACCACCACGCCAAACAAGGCAATGGCTACCAAATTCAATGTTTTTTTCATCGTTTTCTGTATTATTGTATTTACGAGTTAAACCTTGATTAACGTATATCTTGCATCTGATAACTTTAAAAAATGTTATTTAGGACGTATGAGGTTCATAAACTCTTCGCGCGTTTTGGCTTGGTTGAAAGCACCGCTGAAGTCGCTAGTGGTGGTGATGGAGTTTTGTTTTTCCACACCACGCATCTGCATGCACAGGTGTTTGGCCTCTACAACCACCATTACACCGAGGGGTTTAAGCGTGTCTTGTATGCAGTCTTTTATTTGTTGGGTCATTCGTTCCTGCACTTGTAGGCGATGGCTAAATATGTCTACCACTCGTGCAATCTTGCTTAGGCCCGTGATGTAGCCGTTGGGGATGTAGGCCACGTGCACCTTTCCGAAGAAGGGCAGCATGTGATGTTCGCACATCGAGAAGAAGTCGATGTCTTTAACGATAACCATTTGGTTGTATTTCTCTTCGAAGAGTGCATCTGTAAGCACCTTGCGAGCATCTTGCGTGTAGCCGCGCGTTAGCACCTGCATGGCCTTTGCCACGCGCATGGGTGTTTTTTCTAATCCTTCGCGGCTAGGGTCTTCGCCCAAAAGGGCTAGCACCTCTTTATAATGTGTGGCCAGTTGGTCTAGCCCCTCTCGGTATTCTGGTTCCAAGTTCATTTTTCAGATGAGTGGTTTCTTTATATATGTAGTTGTGTTTGGGCAGTTTTAGTTCTGCACCGTTATCTTTCCTTTTACGATAACCGCCTGCTTGTAGCCCAGGGCTTGTATGGCATTGAGCATGCGTGTGGCCTCTTCTATGCTGCGATAGTTGCCCACGCGGCAAATCCATCGTGGCGAATAGAAATGCACGTAGATGGGCTGGTCGGGGAAAGCAGCCTTTATTTGGTTGCCGACTTGCTGCGCGCGGTTTTTGTCGTCGCGCGAGTTTCCGCCGGCGTATGCCTGCACGCGGTAGCCGTCTACCTTGTATCCGCCTATCATCACCTTCTTTCGGGTGTCTATAACGGGGATGTTCAGGCCGTCGCCATCGTCGCCCAAGGCGTTATTCTTTTGTGTGGTTTCTCTCTTGTTGGGCTCGTTCTTGCGCGCTTGTTCCGTTTCGCGTTTCTCGTTAGGCTGTCGCGCGGGGCTTTCTACCTCGGTAACGGAGCTGGCTTTCCCGCCGTTGGCTGTGCTGCCGTTGGTGGTTTGGGTGGAGCGTTCGTTGGGATTGGGGTTTGTCCACTTCCCTGCGCCGCCCTTTCCGTTAACCAGCTGTTCTATGGCGGCACTCTGAGAGATGGTTACAACGCCTTGCGTCTTTGTGTCGCGCCGGCGTAAATGGTCGGTAAAGGTTTGCGCCTCCATCGCAATGACGGTGCAAATCCAAGTGAGAATAACGGTTACCAGACGTTTCATTGTTGTGGGGTGTTGAGGGTTACGCTAGGGCGAAGTGGCCTATTGCCAACCAATCTGCGCCCTTACCGCATTTGAGAAGTGGATAAATAAGGCCTGTTCCTAAAATTCCCCGCAAAGGTTCAAATGTTGTTCCTTATATTGCTCTTCACTGTCTTTTTGCTTTTATCTGGCATCTTTCGCTTACTCTTTCAGTCGCATAGTTCACTATGCTCCTTCAAGAAGTAAGCAAAACCTGCTCAGCTAAAAGCTAAAAATACAGCAAAGGTAATTTTTAGAACCTGCCTTTAATTGGGCGAGGCGACACGCTCGGCACACTTTCGTAGGCCGAAAGTGCCGCTTCGCCGCATTAGCTATTGCTTGTTGTTATTTCTTCCAAGCGTCGATGATGCCCTTGAAGTCGGCGCATTTCAATGCTGCACCGCCGATAAGGCCGCCGTCGATGTTGGGTTTGGCAAACAGTTCGGGTGCATTGCTGGGCTTTGCACTGCCGCCATAGAGGATGGAAGTGTTCTCGGCAACCTCGTTGCCATACTTTTCGGCGATTACCGAACGAATGAAGGCGTGTATCTCTTCGGCTTGTTCGGCTGTTGCAGTCTTGCCCGTACCGATGGCCCAGATGGGTTCGTAGGCAACGATAACGTTGGCGAACTCTTCGGCAGAGAGGTTAAACACCGAACCTTCAAGTTCTGCTTTCACCACGTCGTTTTGCTTATTGGCCTCGCGTTCGGCCAAAGTCTCGCCGATGCAGAAGATCACTTTCAACCCGTTTTTAAGTGCCAAGAGCACTTTTTCTTTCAATATTTCGGGTGTTTCGTTGTAGTATTCGCGACGTTCAGAGTGTCCCAGGATAACATATTGTGCGCCCGTGCTCTTCACCATCTCGGCCGAAACCTCGCCCGTGTATGCTCCCTTCTCCTTATCAGCGCAGTTTTCGGCGCCCAAGCCAACGAGTTGGCTGTTTAAAACGCCAGCTACGCTAGCCAAATGAATGAAAGGTGTGCAGATGATAACGTCGCAATTGGGTTTGTCGGCGGCCAAAGCGTCGTTCACTTCCTTTGCCAAGGCCAGGCCTTCTTGCAGGTTCAGGTTCATTTTCCAGTTACCTGCTACGATCTTTTTTCTCATTTTTCTTTTTTTCTTTAAGAGTGTATATAGTTTATTGCGTTTTCTTTGTTTCTTTATCCATTTGGTCCATGCCCACAGTCGGTCGGCCAAGGTGAGCAAGAACAGCGGGAACACGAACCAAAGCACTATCTTGGTGATGCGTGTCGTTACGCTGGTGGGGTCTATTTTGCCGATGCTAAGCTTGTCTAGTGGGGCATTCAGCGTTTCTTGTTTGGGCAAGGCGTTGTGGCTCCATTTGTTAATCACCACACCATCTTTAATGAGTATCAGCCCAGGGTTGCTCCTTATCATCGTTTTCAGCGTAGTGCCGTCGGTGATGTAGAAAGGATATTCGGCCCCAGTGAGGTCTTGCCAACGGCTGATGGCGGCTTTTCCGCTGGCGGTTAGGCACATCATGGGCACATTATGCCGTTTGGCGTACTCGTATATTCGGTCTATCGCACCGAAGTTGGTGTCGTCGGCTTGCTCTAAGTAAGGCGAAATCAGCAAGAAAGTGTAGCCCTTGCGGCTCAAAACGTTTTCCGTTATGTCGTTGCCTGTGGCCTCGTCGGTGATGGAGAAGTCGTGAATGGGCGGTACATAGCCCGCTTCGGTTTGCACGGTCTTGCTGTCTACGAAGGTCCAGGTGGAGTCTGGGTAGTTGTCTAGCGTAAACTCGCGCGTTTCTCCGTTCTTGCTTAGCACGAAGGTTGTTTCAAATTTGGGTTGCTTTGCATCCGCAGGAATTTCCATTCCCTTACGAATGTCGGCTCCGATGTGGTATGGACGGAAGTCGAATGGGGGGAGTGTGTATAGGCTCCACGCGCTCGACACGATGATAAAGAACAGTGTATAGTTGGTAACAATCCATTGATTGGTCTTTGAAATGAACCTCACCATGCGCAGCGGCCATCTTGCCACCACTGTGGCGGCCAGCAACAGCACGATGTTTTTTGCCAAAGTCTGCCCATTGCTCAGATGAAGGGCATCGCCGAAACAACCACAATCCTTTACAGGACTAGCAAAGTATATCCACACCGTGATGAGGGTCATCATGCCGATAAAGCCCAACAGCAGCTTTGAAACCAAACGCCGCTGTATGGCGAAGAGCAGATACACGCCCAAAGCGAACTCTGTGGCGGACAAGGCAACGGACGTGAAGAGCGTGAACCAATTGGAAACGAAGCCTGAAAGACCGGCGGCCGCCAGGTAATCGTTTATCTTATATTGAGTGCCAAGCGGGTCGATGGCCTTTACATAGCCCGACAACACGAAGGTTGTGGCTATCAACAGCCTGCACACGTTGGTAAGTATGTATATCAGTCGTTTCACATTCAAAATGCTCTATTGGCCAGTTGGTGCGGCATATACTATTGGTTATCGCTTTCAGCAAAGCCGCAAGCCCGGTCTTTATCGTACTTCCTTCTCTTTTAGTTTAATGGCTCCAAACACTGCATAGTTGATGATGTCCATATAGTTGGCGTCTATGCCTTCGCTAACAAGGGTGTCGCCCTCTAAGTCTTCCATTTCCTTTATGCGTTGCAGTTTAGTTAGTATCAAGTCGGTATAGCTGCTAACGCGCATCGTTCGCCACGCCTCGTCGTAGTCGTGGTTCTTTTTCAGCATCAGTTGCAAGGCGTCGTTGGCGTATTGGTGATACAGGGCAAGCGCCTCTTCGGGCGTGAGGTCAACCTCGTCGGCAAAGCCTTTGTCTAGTTGAATTAGGCCGATAATACCATAATTCACCAATGCGATAAACTCAGGTCTGATGCCTTCGTTCACCATTGCCGTTCGTTTTATTTCGAGCGAGCGTATGCGTTTGGCCTTGATAAAGAGCTGGTCGGTAAGCGATGTGGCCCTCAGAATGCGCCACGATGCGCCATAGTCGTGCAGTTTTCTTTCAAAAAGATCTGCACACTCTTTCAGCGTTTCCTCAAACTGTTTCTCTGTCGTTGCTTGTTCTGCCATCGTTCTTGTTCTTTTGAGCCTCGGTGAGGTGGGGTAGGGCGCGCATCGGTAGTGCACGCAAGCTTGCTTTTATATTGCCGAGTGCAGCCTAATTTCTGCAAAATTACACATTATTCAGCAAACGGCAAAAGAAAAGGCACGAGTTGTCGTGCCGTGCGCGCCAATCATTGCGCCTGCTTTTTCTGAATGGCCTTCACCATTTGACAAAGGGCCTCGTATCGAATTTTCAGCGAATCGCGCCTAACCAAAAGCTCCGCCTTGCGCTGTGAGGTAAGCTTTCCTTGTTTCAGAGCCTGCTCTTTAGCTTGTAAAGCCGAGTCGGTGCGTGCAATGTCGGCTTGTGCCAACTTCAACGATGCCGTTTGCCAAAGCCCCAAAGCCGTTTTTCGCGCATTGATGGCACGCGGAAAACGGTCGCGCAACACGCTAATTGAGTCGAGTACGTCTTGATAACGCTCTGCCTTATACAAGCTGTCTATCTTGGCGAGCAGCGGTGCTGCCTTCTCGTCTTCGCTCTTTTCGCAGCTAACGGTTAAGGCAAACAGAGCCAAAAGCAAAAGTATCTTATTCATATTTCTTAATTATATGTACTATATGGGGTACCATCTGCAACACCCGATGTGGCACAGAGGCGATAACCGCCCTGTTTTGTGCATCATTAAAAACGCACTGCCAGCCATGTACCTACGTCTCATCTGGTGTTTGCACGCACCATCATGGACAAAAGTAACAATAAAAAACGAAACTGCCGAACTATCTGCATGTATTTTAAGGCTTATTCGATAAAATGCACTTCATTTTGTGTTCAGGCGCATCGCTGCCGCCTTACAATTGGCCTTATACCCAACATCTGCCTGCTTACACGTCTAAAAACGCGTTTGCAACGGGCTACTATCAACTTTTATGCGTAACTTTGTACCCACAAAAAGACTTGTATTTAGCATGAAGATATTATCCGATGCCCAACTGGCTGAACTCCTAGACCAAGACATTTTCCACAAAATAGGCGACGCGGCAGATGCCCTTGGCGTGCCTTGCTATGTGGTGGGGGGCTATGTTCGCGACCTTTTCTTGGAACGAACGTCTAACGACATCGACGTGGTTGTGGTGGGAAGTGGCATACAAGTGGCCGACGCACTGCGCAAAAGCCTTGGAAAGAAGGCGCACATATCGGTGTTTCGCAATTTCGGCACGGCCCAAGTGAAGTTTCGCGGTTATGAAATTGAGTTCGTTGGAGCGCGAAAAGAAAGTTACAGTCACGACTCGCGTAAGCCTATCGTGGAGAACGGAACGCTGGAAGACGACCAAAACCGCCGCGACTTTACCATCAACGCTATGGCCGTTTGCCTTAACGCCGAGAACTTCGGGCAGCTTATAGACCCTTTCGATGGCCTTTACGACCTCGAAGACGGCATCATTCGCACGCCGCTCGACCCCGACATCACTTTCTCTGACGACCCCCTGCGCATGTTGCGGTGCGTGCGGTTTGCCACCCAACTGCGCTTTTTCATCGAAGACGAAACATTCGATGCGCTTACACGTAATGCCGAACGCATTAAGATTGTTAGCGGAGAGCGCATTGCCGACGAACTAAACAAGATAATGATGACACAGCAGCCTAGTCGCGGATTTGTGGAATTGCACCGCTGTGGTCTGCTGCAACTCATCCTTCCCGAACTAACTAGGCTCGATAATGTGGAAACGCGCAATGGCCGTGCGCACAAAAACAACTTCTATCACACGTTGGAGGTGCTTGACAACATTTGCCAACACACCGACAACTTGTGGCTGAGATGGGCAGCCTTGTTGCACGATGTGGGCAAAGCGAAGACGAAACGTTGGGACCCGGCGGCTGGATGGACTTTCCATAACCACAATTTCATTGGCGCAAAGATGGTGCCCGACTTGTTCAGGCGCATGAAATTGCCCCTCGACTCGAAGATGAAGTACGTACAAAAGCTTGTAGACTTGCACATGCGGCCCATCGTTATTGCCGAAGACAGCGTTACCGACAGTGCCGTTAGGCGACTGATGAACGATGCGGGCGACGACACTGAGGACTTGATGACGCTTTGTGAGGCCGACATAACAAGCAAAAATCACATTAAGAAACAACGTTTCCTAGATAATTTCCGCATTGTGCGCGAAAAGTTGGCCGACTTGAAAGAACGTGATTACAAACGTTTATTACAGCCGGTGATTGATGGAAACGAGATAATGGAGTTGTTTCATCTTGGTCCTAGCCGTGAGGTGGGCACGCTGAAACAAACGCTTAAAGATGCAGTGCTAGACAATCGCGTGCCTAACGAGCGCGAACCGCTGATGCAATTGCTGATGCAGAAGGCTAAGCAAATGGGATTGGAAACAGCACGGTAAGGGCTGATGTTGCGCCAACGGCCTGCTTGGCCGATAAAAATAAGGATGAATTGTGCGGTGTTTAGTTTGCTTTATGCAACCGCCAATTCATCTTTTTCTGTATTCTATCTAGCTCTTGTGTGTAAATGCTGATAGTGGCATTTGTTGTTGAACCTCAATAGGGTGTTATACCGTTTATCAATTATTTTTGATTGTTTGCACCACTCACTGCTCATCTTTCGTTTGCTTGCCGGCAACTTGCCTGTCTTGTTCTCTCTACGTAGCCCGCTGCGCCTTCAAGAATAAGGCAGACAATATGCTCAACATTCAAACGAAAATTGCATGTCTCAAACAACCGATTTGGGTTGAATTAAAGTGAAATTTATGCTGAAAAGTGTGCTATTCGCATCAAAACGGCCTCTATTTGCTGCAAACGGTACTGCTGTTCACATCAAAACACGCTGCAATTAGTTGCTACATGCAGTGCTGTAAACTGCAAAGCGCAATGCGATATGCCGAAACCGTCTTGACTTTTAATCCCAATCGGCCGTTAAGCCGCTTGCCAATTATTTTAGGTTGTTTCCTTTGTCTGCTGTTCATCTTTCGTTTGTTTGTCGACATATTGCCAGTCTCATTCTCTTTATGCAGCTCGCTACGCCTTCAAGAACAAAACAGGCAATAGGCTCAACAATCAAACAAAAATTGCACAAGCCCTAGCAACCGATTTGGGCTTAATGTTTCCATAAATTAAGAGGAGCTTGTTGTCTTTGTTGGGCCAACATAAATACACTCTCCTCTCCGTCTGCGAAATGCGGGACAAATCAACTCTCTAATTGACAAACTCGCGAAAAACCGACAATACCCGAACACGGCAACTCATTAATTTGCAAACTCATCAACTCACGAACTTGCAAATTCAAAGACCCATCAGCTCGAAAACTCACACTCTTAAATTATTGCTTTTATTTTACAATACTATTCTAGTTCTCGCTTCGTTCTAGCGAAAAAATGGGGTGAAAAGTGGTTAAATGGCCACTATTTCTAGTCTTTCACGTCTATTGTTTTGTCTATTTTCGAGAATATAGCCTGCTTTTTGCACCATTTTGCCTTTCTAGTTTGGTTATCGGCTCATTATTTTTTGCGCTCAATAACCCACTTTTAGCCCTTAAAACCCCACTTTTTAATGGCCATTTTACCCATTTTAGCCCTGTTTTTAATGGCGGGAATGGGTTTTGCCTATACAACAGCAATGTATATTTATGCTTTTCGCCTCGTATTTAGCACCATTTTACCCTGCATTTAGCACCATTTTGCCCTGCATTTAGCACCATTTTACCTTGCGTTTAGCACCAAAACGCAAGGTGTTTTGCATCAAAACGCACTGCGTTTTGCGGCAAATTGCACTGTATTGTGCTGCAAATAGCCCGAAAATGGGTGCGAATTGCAGTTTTATGCAATGCGTATTCACTTTGCTTGCATTTGCAACAAGCCCCCTTTTGCCTCGAAACAAACCTTCGCGAGAATCGATTTTTTGCGGCAAGGTGGATGCTCGGTGGGCAGAAAGGGCACTTATAATGTTAAATTTCTTGCTGAAAACTATACAAAAAAGAATGTGTCGAATACACGTGTATGGGCTACGGAACGGCAAGCAGGTACGTTTGCGGACGGCCAGCGCATGTTGTTGCAGTGTATGCAGCCCACAGCCGACGGCGAGAGCAGCATGGAAATACAGAGAACATCTGCCATTTGCAGCTTGTCTTCAGCCTGTGGGAGATACATGGAATAACTTCTGTCTGGTCGCCTTTTAGCACATAACAGCGTTCTGCCTCAGGCGGATGAGGCTGTATCTCTGGCGTTGTCGTATCTTTGTATGCCGTTTCGTACCTGTGAGGCGTGCTTATCCGAAATAGGTTCATTAGTGCCTGTGCAGATTATTTTGATTGTTGAGCATATTGCCTATCTTATTCTTGGAGGTGTGTAGTGGGCTGCGTTGAGAGAAATAAGACAGGGATGATGCCCACAGGCAAACGAAAGCTGGGCCGTAAGCGATGGAAACAACCTAAAAAATGATAAGCGGTATAATGACCGATTTGGAGGGTAAGCAAAGGCATGGAGCTTTACCCCGAACTGAGGGTATATTGGAGAACTTGGATAGACAAAAAGCCGTTGGCAACGTTATGCTGCCAACGGCTTGTAATGTGGTTTGGTATTTTTTGCGTGTGAGCACTTATGCTCTGCTTTCTAGCCCAGGTTGTAGGTGTGCACACTCGACCCCATAGCGGCTGGCAGGTAGTTTATTCCCCACCAACACATTTGCAGGAGCAAGAATGAAACGATGAGCATGTAGAGCGCGGGGCGTAAATGATGGGGGCGCGAACGGCGGAAATGCACGTAGACTAGATAGGAGAACCAGGTTACGGCAGCCCATGTTTCCTTTGGGTCCCATGCCCAGTAGTGGCCCCAGGCCTCCTTTGCCCAAAGCGCGCCCATGAGCATGCCAAGCGTCATAAACGACAGGCCGACGTAAACCAGGTTGTCGGTGATGTCCATTTCGTCGTCGGTGGCTGGTTTCTTCTTAATGAAAAGCAGGTAGATGGCCATCACCGTGGCTGCACCGAGCAGGGCGTAGGCGAACATGTAGACTATGACGTGCGGTGCAAACCAAGGACTTTGCAAGGCGGGCATCAGCGTCTTGTTGTGTATTTCAGGTTTCACCACGTTGACAACGATGAACACCGTGGCCAAGATCGTGCTGAAAGAGAGTATCCACTTGTAGCGCCAACGCAGGTAGACAACCAGTCCGGCAAAGGGAAGGAATAACGAATACCATAGACGTGTTTCGCCCATCGTGCGCAAAGGTGGGCGTTCGAGCGACACCCACATGGCTACGATGTAACCGAAAAACACCAACAGGCCCGCGGTGGTGGAACTAAGGGTGAGCGTTTTCTTGTCTTTCCAGGCGGCATATGCGCCAACAGCCCATAGCAAAACGGCCACAAGGGCGAAATAGGGGAAGTGATTCCAGGTCATTCTTTGGTCTCCTTTCTGCGTTGTAACGACAAAAACATAAATACGGCACCGAGCATCATCATGCCCAAACCTGCATATACAAAGGGTAGCCACGGGTCTCTAACCAGTTCTAACACGCTGGTTTCGCTCCATCTGCCCATCGAGGTGTCGTAAGATAGCTGATAGATTTTCCATCCTTCCACGCTTAACGGGCTGTTTACCTCTATGTCTGCGAATGCGTGCAGGCCGGCTTGGGTCATCAGTTCTATGCGCGAGAGGTAGCGTTGCGGTTCGCGTTCGGGCATGGCGATGGATATTTTGCCGTCTAAGCTAAGCACTTGGTAGGGGAAATGGTAACTTCCGCAGGTTACCCAACCTGTTTTCTTCACTTTGCCATCGGGCGAAGTGGCGGTGATGTTTATCGCGGTCACCGCTCCCGACGAGTGCCAAGGTAGGTAATTGGTGGTGTCGCGGGTCATCAGAGGGGCGGCCTCGTCGATGCACTTGTTTAGTTTGATGCGCCAACCTTGCAACTCGCCTGTCTTAAAGGTGCTGTCTACAACGATGGTTGCGGGCTTATCCTTGGGTATGGGGTCGCCAGTTTTGCCGTTTACAAGCATCAACTTGGGGGGATATTCGTAGATTTCGAACTCTTTAAGCTGTATGGCAAGGGGCATTTCGACGATTTTTCCTTGGTCGTTGGTGGCTCGCCACTCGGGAGACGACTTGTGGATGGTCATTTTGAGGCGTTGCATGTCGGCATTGCCTAATGTTGCGCAAAGCATAACGATGAGCAAACCGGCGTGGTTGAGCATGAAAGGCACGTCGCGCCACTTGAAGTGCATGGTCTTGTTGATGGTGGCTTGCGCCACAATGACCGACACCCAGATGTAGATGAGCACGAAGGGCCAGAACGAAAGCATGCGCGAAAGCCCCAGAGGGTCGGATGCCGGGTGCCCGTCGGGCATCTGTTTGGTAAGCCCCATGATGGCCGTGAGGGCCACGGCGTAGGCTAAGGCTGGGATGGCCGCAGCATACGAGGAAAGGAACTTGAAGGAATACACCTTGTTGCGGAAGGTATATACAATGGCCATGGCGAGGAGATAGCCTGCCAGGATGATGAAGTTGACGGGAAATGAAAGGTTGTTCCATACTATTGGCCCTGCGCTGAATTGCAACAGTAAGCCAACTAATACGAGTCCGGCTCCAACTGCGAAGCCTTCAACCATCTTCCATGGTCGTGTCCACATAATGGTTTATTGTTTTTGTTTGTTAGTTATCGTTTTGTCATTCGTTGCGAATGGGTGTGCAAGCGGTGTTTGCTGCTGTTGGTGGGTGCGCCAATTGTGAACTGCTGAAAAGGGCAAGGTGGCTACTAGGGGAGGGCAAAAGTGCTACTTTTGAGAACCTGTTCGCGTGCGCGTACCTATTTATATATAGGAGTGGCGAGAGCTGAAAGCCCCTCTGGTTGGCTGTTGTCCACAAAAGGATTTTACGTAAGCGGCGATGCCTTGTTATAGACACCATAAAGGAGTTGAGGCCTTGTTATGGGCCTTAACCCCTTTATGATGGATGCTATAACATGTTTGTTGTTTGCAAATCCTTAGTTGGCTGTGCTGTTACAAGTCGATTGCACGGCCTGCAGCCTTGGCTTTCTTTATCCATTGTGGCACAACGGTGTTCAAAAATTTCTCCTTGTCGGCCTCTTTCTGCTTCATGTCTACGCCGATATAAGCTTGGGCCTTGGCCTTTGTAGAGATGTCGGGCATAGGCACGTCGCCGGTAAATCCATGGCGTGCAAGTACCTTTGCCACTTTCAGGCGAGCCTGGTTGGCAAAGTCGAGACTATGAGATAGGATGCGCATGATTTCTTGTGGGGCGTGGAAAGCGGCACCGTGCGATGCCACGGCAAAGTCCCAACGCCATTGGCTCTTGCGTAAGAGGTCGAGAACGGGTTTCATTTCGGCCTCGGTTGCGCCCTTGTCCCATGCAAACTTGGCCTCGATGTGTGCGGTAGCCAATTCGTTTTCTACGCGGTTGCGTATCTCGTTGCACTTGCGTTGGCGTTCGTACACGTTCTGCCTAAGCGTTTCTGCACTCTGGCGGTGACAGGTTTGGCATGTGCGTTCGATGTTGGCCAGGGGGCTCATGATGTGGTGGTCGGTGTATTTCACGCCGCCTTTGCTCATGTATGGCATGTGGCAATCTGCACACGAAACGCCGCGTTGTCCATGAATACCCATCTGGTGAATTTCGTATCCAGGGTGCTGCGCTTTGAGGATGGGTGCACGGCTTAGTGCGTGCGTGTAGTCCTTATAGTTCATAGCATCGTAATACTTCTCCATAGCCTCAACTGTTATACCACTATCCTGTGGGAAAGTAAGGTATTGTCCGTCGCCCTTGAAATAGTATTCTGTGTGACATTGTGCGCAAACCAGCGAGCGCATTTCTTGGTGGGTGGCCTTGTTAACGTCTTTGCCAACGCGTTGCCAGGCCTCGTACAGTGCAGGCCGTGCGGGTTTGAGGTCCATCGTTTTGGAGTCGTGGCAATCAGAACAGCCCACGCTGTTCATTATCTGATCTCCCCACTTCGACCACGGAGCCTTGTAAAAATTGGCCAAGCCTTGCTCTTTCATCACGCGTGGCACATCAGGACCTTTACAAGTCCAGCATGTTCCTGGTTGTGGCTGTTTGCCTTCGGTTACTCCAGGGGCACCTGTACGTAGTGTTCTGCGCACATCTTCAACAGCATGTTGGTGTCCACGGGGTGTGGCGTAGTCCCACGAGAAAGAATAACCAGCCCAAAGTATCACCATGTTGGGACGTTGGGCAAGCACGTCTACGGCTTGTGAACTGTTAAATTCGCTTTTGAAAGTTGTGTCGGCCGTTTGTTTCCACGTTTCGTATTCGCGTGGGAAGTCGCTTGCGAACTTCGAGTTTTCAGATACGATACCCTCCATTGGGGTTTTTCTGTTGTTGAAGATGCTAACCACTTCGGCCCTGCGCTCTAAGAGCGACGATACGAGAAGGCCTAGGATGAAAACGACAACCATTGAACCTCCGAACAACAGCCATCCTTGCCAACGTTTTAATTGCTTTGCCATATCTATATCTTATTTGTTTTTAGTTTCGGTTTTCATAATGTTTTTGCTCACGCGTTTAGGCGTGGTGCATGAATGTGTTTGGGTTACTTGCCTTTCTTTCCGAGCATGCCTTGCAGCCAATCTGGCACAGGCGACTTGGGTAATGGCACTTCTGCATTGGGCGTAGAGGATAGGGAGTTCATTCCGCCGTGTGGTACGTCGCGGTGACAATCCCAACAAGCCATGCCTTCTCCGCGCTTGGCCATCATGTAATTGATGCGCCCCGTGCGCACGAACTCCTGGTTGAGCTGTGTGTGGCAGCGTATACAGTTGTCCATAATCACCCCTGCGCTGGCATCTTCGGCTGTTATTGCCTGCCGCTCGTTGAAGGTAACGAACTTGCGAACATGGTTCATACCGTCTTTCGCCTTGAAGTAATACTTGGCGAAGATGTTGTCGTGAGGCACGTGGCAGTCGTTGCATGTGGCGTCGCGACCATGCGAGGAGTGCATCCACGTGGCGTAATAGGGTGTCATGATGTGACAGTTTACGCATGCCGATGGGTCATCAGTGAGGTAGGTGTGCATCCTAAGGAGGTACATGAAAAGCCCTCCTAGACCTATAACCAATCCTCCTGTCACCAAAAGGAATACCTTTTGGCGATAGCTGAATGCCGATAAGATAGATTTTAGCTTGTCTTTTATCATGTTCGCTATATTTTCTTTGCGCAAATATAGCAAATAAAGCGCGATGCAGCCTGTGCAAATGGCATGATTTTTTATGTTGCACGGCAACTTTAACAAGTATTAAGGACGGTGTGTTAAACGTATTTTAACGTGCAAATCCTTATAAATAAGGATGTTTAAAGCGTGTGTTCGTACACAATGAAAAAGTTGTCTTTTACAGATTTAAACAATTGTAAGTGGCTGTTTCCTCGTTGAATAAGGCGATAGGTCGGGCCGCAGGCTAGTCTTTTTATAGGTAATTATTGTTTGTTTTACGAACAGCGATGCCCAGCGCAAACGCGTTTTGGGTGTTCTCGCTTTCTGTTTTGGTGTTTGTTATTTCGTTTTAAGAGTTCCGTGTAAGGAGCAGCGTGGTATTGAAAGAGTTGATATGTGGATGACCTCATACAGAAATGCACTGAATAGGTTGATACGACACTGTCTGGTTGAAAGGCATGAAGCCATATCGTATTTATACCAATTATTCTGAAAAAGATAAGAAAGAGAGAAACGCCAAGGCGACTTCAACAAACAAATATGCCATACGTTTGTAAAAAAATACCAAAAAGTATTTGCTGTTTATTTTACTTTTACTATATTTGTAGCCGTAGAGGCAGATGTCTCATAAATATAAATAATACACGAAAACACATTGAGCCATGAAAGCAATTGTATCTGTTGCGATTTTGCTTTGTTCCGTCTGTCAACCTTTATCGGCACAAGACGGCAATTTCCACGCGGGCCTGCGGCTTGGCGGAGGCATCAGTTCCAATTCCAACGTCGACCGGATATTGGTGAGCGAGGACTATTATTCCAACTATTCTTTACGGAAACACGTGCTGTTTGTGCCATGCGCCGAGCTGTTCTTTCTGTATAAGCCGCAGGGAAACCTGTGGGGCGTGGAGGCAGGCATCGTTTATTACAACCGCACGGCACGTGTTCGGTACGATGATAGGGACGAGCTGAACTACACGCTCTCCGCGCGTTACCACCATTTGGGGGCGGCGGCCTACTTCAACCTCTATCCTTTCAAGGAGCGAAACACGTGGCATGTGTCGCTGGGCGGACGTCTTGGAGCGAACCTTTCGCCCGAAAACCTAAGCTACGAAGGGAACCAAGAGGATGCAAAGTTTAAGAAGTGGAAGTACCCAAGCGTGGAGGAGACGGAACGGGTGATGCGAAGTAAGCTCAAAGGACGACCCGACGCCGCACTTGGCGGAGGCGTGGGCTACGACTTCCATCGGGGCATCTGCATCGACTTGCGCTTTCATTACAGCTTGGGAAGTACCATCAAGACCGAGACCAACACCTTTAACTGGGTGGAATGCGCCAACCATAATTGGCAGGCAGAACTTACGGTTGCGTATGTGATAGACATTAAGTGAGGCCTGCGCTGAACCACTGCACCGCAAAAAGGATAACTGCTATCGTATATTCACTCGTTTGTATCTCGCGCGCGTGCGCGTTCCTTATAATATAACCATCCATTTTTGCATACAAATGAATAACTCCAGCCCCAATAACCAACGCAATGTGCGGCGTGCCGTGGCCCTTTTGGCCATTGTGCTTGCCCTGCTGCTTTGCTTTCGACTCTGCAAACGCAAAACAACAGAAGACCCTACGCCCCCACCAACTGAACAGGGAACAACCTCGACAAAGGTTGCTCCGCAACATATCTCTGGGAGAACTCATCCCAAGGGAAGTGGCTTACGTATAAGGAAAGATGCTGGAAGAAAGGGTATGAAGAAATGTACTAGAACTGAACCAACAACCCCAAAGAAGGGGGAGAAGTACGCCACAGCAGAAGGCGAGGATGTAACGGATGCGTCACAAACGCGGACTGAACCAACCGAACGCCCCGTGGAACAGCAGCCGCGACAACAACCTGACCAACCAACAGAGCCAAATACAGAACAACCAACCGAGCCAGCCGCAGAGGAGAACGTACCTGGGGAGAAGACCCGACAACCAAAATCGGCACGCGAACCGAGGAAACGGATAACCGTGCGATACAAGGGACACAACCAATCGCGTATCGGCATCAGGGCTGGTGTGGGCTATGCCGTCATCAACAATCTCGGTGCAATGGTTGAAGAGGGTAACATCCGTCCGCGTTACACGTTGGAAGCGTGTGGGGCCACAGTACCCACGATAGGCGTTTTTGCGTTATTGCGCCGTAACCGATTGGGAATGGAGCTTGCAACGGATTACACTTGGCTTGCATCGACACTGAAAGAACATAAGCTGGCAGGCAACGTGAACGAGGAGACGAACTTCCGCTATCATGTGCTCATGCCGCAGGTTGCCGCGCGGCTCTATCTTCTTGGAAACCTTTACATGGGTGTGGGCGTTGGGCTAGCCATCCCACTTAATCCTGGTGGTATCGACTTCACGAGCGACCGACCTGCGATGTTCGCCTCGGCCGACGAGCTGACGCAGGCACACCTGAGAGAAACGCTTCGGGCAAGGGTGCAGGCCATGCCCCTCATCAAAGTGGGCTACTCGTCGTTCAAGAATGGCATTGAGGCCTATCTGCAATATGCTTATGGCCTAACCGACCTCATACAAACCAAAGACAACCCCTACGGCTATGCCACAGCAAGGAACAACAGTCACCTGTTCCTGCTGACAGTGGGCTATACCATACCTCTCAATAAAAACAAACAACCATGATACAGTTCAGATACGGCCATGTGGCAACGTTCGTTCCACTATTGTGCACGCTGTTCCTTACGGCAAGTAGGGTGCAGGCACAGATACAAAAGCCTACACCGCAGCATGCTCCCGGCGGTGTAATGGGCTATGTAAAGTGGGGCTTTGGAAATGACAATGCGCCCATGCAGCTTGCCGCCAACAGCGGAATGACCTTCGTTGGCGTGGGTAAGGTGAGGCAGGGCGGCGAGCAACTGCTTTGGCGTGTGGGCGCGCAGGGCGGACAGACACAGCTGGTGCAGACCACGGCGCGCACGGCAAACCTGGCCCGTGGCACGTTTATGAACTATGTGGGGCGCGACACGCTGCCGCCTCTTCGCCTATACACCTACGTCAGTTCTGCCGCCAACGGCATACGTGGCACGCTGGCCGTGGGCGGAACCACTAAGGAACGATTGCCCATAAAGGCGATGAAAGAAGGTATGGCGGAATATGCAGTGTATCCTCGTGCACTTTCGGCCACAGAACGCATGCGCGTTGAAAGTGCAATGGCCTTACGTCATGGCATTACGCTGAACCATTCGTACTTCAACTCTAAGGGCCTGGTTGTACGAAACTACTACCACCTTAAAGCCTACAACCACCGCGTGGCTGGCATTATCGGCGACAGTACGTCGTGCCTGTACCTGTCGACGGGCCAAAGTGCTGAGGGCGAAGCGGCTGTTCGCGTGGCGGCCAAGGCCATCGGCGAGGGCGCGAGCTACCTTTGGGGCGACAATGCCAAACGGCTTGCTTTCGCGGCAGACAGGGGAAACGGCAAATGGATGCGGCGGCGATGGGCGGCAACCACTACGGGGACACCTGTGGCGGGCATGACTTTGACGCTCGACACGCGGAGCATCAGGCAACTGGAACCGCTCGGCGAGGGCGAAAGTTATTATCTGGCCATAGACAATAGCGGAACGGGTAAGTTTCCCGTCGGGCAACTTCGATATTATAAGGCACGCATGGGGCAGGCGGACAGCGTTACGTTCATGGGCATAAGTGCCGGCGTGGGCGAAAGTGTCTTCACATTTCGCGCGGCCAAGGACTTCTTCTCTACCATCGACGTGGAACAGCCCCGTTGCTCCACTGGCGCAAAGGGTGCACTGCGCGTGCTGCTCACGGGCGGTACACCCCCATATCGCCTAACGGCAAGTGTCGACGGCAAGGCTGTATGCGCACATGCTACGGCGGACAGCATCGTAACCGTTCCCTCGCTTGCACAAGGCAAGTATGTCATCGTGGCATACGATAATGGCGGCAAATCGCTATGCAGCGAGGTAACGTTGCACAATGCCGACTTGGCCGACGTTCCCGACTTGGAGGACGTTAGCTTTGCCCAAGGGGCTGAACGCGACTATCACTTGGAAACGAAAGGAAACTACGCTTGCCGTTGGAAGACCCCTGCCGGGAAATACCTAGACGGTAGGCGTGTAACGCTTGAAGAAGATGGGGAATATCTTGTTGAACTAACCAATGGCGATGGTTGTTCTACGCTGCGCACGCTGAACGTGACCACTGCAACGAGCGATGGTTTCGCACGCTATGAGGTGTCGCCCAACCCTACTCGTGACGGCAACGTAGATGTACGCGTTGAATTGACGGAGGCTGCTCCGCTCGCGCTGTTCCTCCATGCTCCCGATGGTGCGCTGTTGCAAACCGAGGTTCGCGAACCTGAAAGCTACCACGCCACGCGCCTATACCTACCTGTTGTGGGCGTGTACATATTAGAGATGAGGAGTGGTGAGGCTAAGCGAAGTGTCAAGATTATAAGAAGATAGCCCATACAAGGAACGACTAAACCTGAAATGTACATGAAAAGATTGATACACATCACGTTGGCAACGGCCATAGCTCTACTGTCGCTCGCATCTTGTAACGATGGTAGGCGTACTTCACGCGGCATGGACGCACAAGGAGAAGTAAAACGGCAGGTTATACATCACGCCGAACAAAAGGCCGACAAAGGTTCGGTAGTGCCGAATGCCAAGAAAGGCATTGGCGGCACGCTTGTTACGCGTAAGGTGCAGGGTAGGGAAACCAACAAAGACCTATCGCGCTTGCGCAGCTTCCGACGTCGTACAGTGAGCAAACTCTTCGCACGCGATGCGGCCGACTCGCTGCATCTGGGGCGTGCCCAGCTGCATGTTCCGAGTGGTAGTATGGAATGGGCCAAGTTGTTGAGCGTAACGCCACTGGGTAAGGGCGAACTGCCCCACCTGCCGGCAGGCATGGTGAATGTTACGGGCGATAGGGATGTGCCCGTTTCCGCATCGTTGAAAGGTGGTGTGGCAGGCTACCGCCTGTTGCCTCACGGCGAGCATTTCGTGCATGCGCCTGCAACCATCACCGTGCCCTATGATAGCGCGCTCATCCCGAAGGGCTATACGGCAGACGACATACACACCTATTATTATGATGAGCTGCAAGGCAAGTGGACGATGCTTCGCCATAAGGCCCTGGATAGGGAAAGGGAAGTGGTGATGGCCGAGACTTCGCACTTCACCGACGTGATAAACGGCATCATCAAGGTGCCGGAGAGTCCCGAAACGCAGAACTATGTGCCAACGGGTATTGCCGAACTGAAAGCCGCAGACCCCGCAGCGGGCATAACCACGGTGAATGCGCCCACGCCCAACCAAAGTGGAACGGCATCGCTGGGCTACACCTTCGAGTTGCCCAAAGGGCGCGGCAGCATGCAACCCTCCGTGGGTTTGCAGTATGGCAGCGATGGCGGGTCGTCGTACGTGGGTTATGGTTGGAGCCTGCCCGTGCAGAGCGTGGACATTGAGACGCGCTGGGGTGTGCCACGTTTCGACATCGAGCATGAGAGTGAGAGCTACCTGCTGATGGGAACGAAACTGGGCGACCGCACTTATCGTACAGCCGAACTGCCAGGCCGGGCAAAGGATAAGCGTTTTAAACCGCTGGTTGAGGGCGGCTTTGCGCGCATCATCCGCAAGGGTGACTTGCCCACAAACTACACGTGGGAAGTAACTTCCAAAGATGGCACCACATCCTACTTTGGCGGCATTGACGGTAAGATAGCAGACAACGCCGTAATCAAGGATGCCGAAGGGAACATCGTGCGTTGGGCACTTTACCGAATGGTGGACACCCACGGCAACTTCGTTTCGTACACGTACGAACACCATGACAGCACCCTCTACCCCAAGAGCTATCGCTATACGGGACACGACGACGAAGCGGGAGCTTATGCCGTGAACTTCGAATACGCCCCCACGGCGCGCAGGGATGCCATGAGCAGCGGCCGCCTGGGCGTGCTGCAACGCGACGACCGTCTGCTTCAACGCGTAAACGTTACGTTCAACAACGAGTCCGTACGCAGCTACACGCTGCACCATCGCGAAGGCCCTTTTGCCAAGACGCTGCTAGATAGTATCGTGCAACTCGACGCTAAGGGGGCAAGGGTGGCCGCACAAGGGTTTGAATACTATGATGATGTTAAGGGCGGAATGTTTGGAAAGGCGGAGCCGTGGATGGCGGAACAAGACGGGAGGGATGAATACGCATCCCTTATAAAACACACGATAAATGGATGCGACGACAGGCTAACCATGCTTGGTGGCGGATATTCCAAAGGAAGGACATACGGAGGTGGTCTGATGGTGGGATTCGGCATTGCCATCGGCACGATGAACGTAGGCACATCTTATACACGCTCGAAGAACAGCAGTAAAGGTTTGAACGTGCTTATTGACATTGACGGCGACGGATTGCCCGACAAGGTGTTCAGGGCGGGCGGTGCCCTGCGTTACAGGAAGAACCTCTTTGGGAGTACAGGCAGGCATGTCTTTGGTAAGAGCCGTCCCATATTGGGCATTGGCGAGTTTTCGCGCAGCACTAGTTGGAGCAAGTCGCTCAATGCCGATGCGGCATTGGATTTCATTGTTGTTAAGCCAGGCGTAAGTTACAGTAAGACATGGGAGAATACGGAAACGCCCGTCTACCTGTCCGACTTCAACGATGACGGACTAGTGGACATCGCTAAGGATGGCACGGTGTGGTTTAACAGGCTCGGGGCAGACAGCCTGCCGACTTTCGTTCCCAGCACTGCGGGCACCGAAAACCCCATTGTGGGACATGGGGCGGACATCGGCGACAAATTCGGCATTGACTATAAGGCCGTCAGGGATTCCTTGGAAAAGGAGAACCCCCTGCACGACGTAGTGCGCGTATGGCGTGCGCCGTTCTCAGGAACAATCCGCATTGCCAGTGTGGTGAACAAGTCCACAACTTATGGCGACGGCATCACATACAGCATCCAAAAGGAGGAAAACGTATTAAAAAGGGATTCCATTCTCAGCACAGGGACGAGAACGGACAGCCTCACGACATCCGTCAAGGCTGGCGAAAGGCTGTTCTTCCGCTTGCAGTCGCGCTACTCGGGTGCGGCCGACAGCGTGGCGTGGTCTCAACGGGTGGAATATAGCCGGATTGTTGGCGGCAATGCCACCTACCTGGGGCAAGACCTCTCTCACTATGATGCCGCATCCGACTTCTTGGAAGGGATGACCACGGGCATGTCTTTGCCCAAGGACGGGCGCGTGGAGGTAAAGGCGCCTTACAGGAAAGGGCGGACAGGGAGTCACGTCACGCTCGTCGTGCGAAGGAAAGACATACACGGCGAACACATCCTGATGGAGAAGAAACTCCCAGCCGGCACTTCTGTTGAAGATACGTTTGCGGATGCGTTCGACGTGTTGGCGAAAGATTCGGTACAGCTGACCTTCGAGATGCTGACGGATGCCCCTTTGGAATGGAGAAACATGTCGTGGAAGCCAACGTTAAGGTACGTCTCCACACAAGACACGCTCCGTGTAATTCCTTTTAGAAAGATGTATAACAAACCCGTACTTGTGAGTGCTTCAAGAAATGTTAGGAAGGACCTGGCGAATAACCAGAAATACGACCCAGGAGTAATTCTCGTGCATAAGTTTAAGGTAAAGCGACAAGAGCAGAGTAACGACAAGGATACGGCAACCGTACATGTAAACTTCAACAGGGAGGACGGCACCTTACTGCTTAAACGCAAATATACCTTAACCAAAGGTGATACCATAAAGGTTGACTCGCTGGCCATTGTTGATGCAGCCTTGCTGGAAGAACTCTGCAAGGGAAAGACACTGGCAACGTTTAGTGTAGAAAACGAGTTGAGGTCGGTTGTTAAGGCTACGGTGGAAGTCTTCCGCGATTCGCTTGTCTTCATAAAGGACCCGATAAAGAAGAAGATGATCGTCGACCACAAGGAGAGGATCCTCGTCGACACATTTGCATGCTCCGTCTTCTCCGGTTACAATTCCCTTAATTTCGGACACCTTTATAGGGGATGGGGACAGTTCGGCTACAACGGGAATAGGGAATACGCAAACCGCCCCATTGAAACGGCCGCATTGACCATCGACACCGACGGATACAAGAAAATCGCCGAAAATTATAAGAACAGCCATGACAAGAACGACCTCGCCGGTTTGGCAGAGACCAGCAAACAGCGTTTCTTTGTTATGGGGTACAATGTCGCACGTAGGGTATATGTCGGTGCTACCGACAGTGCCTACGTGGGGGCATACTTCCAATGCCCCTCACGTTTGGGCGAGAGTGAGATACGGGTGGACAGCGTGCGGTATGCCACCGGAGACGGTGTGCCTGCCCCCATCTTGAAGACGCGTTCCGAGGGTACGGGACATGCCGTCAGCGCCAGTGCCGACATCGGTGCACTGTCTTTCGGAGTGAGTGGCAGCGCGAGTAGCCAAACCTCTTTCACAAAAGTGTCGGCAATGGACATAAACGGAGACGGCTACCCTGACTGGATAGATGAGAACGACAGCCACATCTTCGCACAATATACGTCACAGGGAGGAAAACTCAGCGGACATTGGCTAAATACAGACATTAATGCACCTCAATTCGAGTCCACCGCTTCTACTTTTGGCGCAAACGTAGGAGGGGCGTCCAAGGGCAAAGGTAAAGGGGCTATAGCCGTGAGCATTTGCCCTAAGGACAAGTCCTCGTCGGGTGGAAATTCCTCAGGCGAAGGCGAAGGTCAGAACGCAGGTGACGGTAACTCTATCTCTAGTTTCTCGGTAAGTGCTAGCGGTGATTTCACAAGTGGAAAGTCGTCTACCGCCCGCGACTGGATGGACTGGAATGGTGACGGCTTGCCTGACATGGTCGAGGGTGGCACGGTGAAATACAACCTCGGCTATGGATTTACGCCTGCCATGTCACGAGGCAAAGGTTGGATGGGGGAGTTCTCTTCTAATAGGACCTGGGGCGCAGGATTAGGAACGAGTATCAACATTCTAGGTCCGGCCAACATCTCATTCGGTTTCAATGGCACAAAGACCACTACCCTTACGGAAATATCCTACGCAGACCTTAATAGTGATGGACTGCCCGACATGGTAAGGCGTGACGGCGATGGGGTTCGGGTAGCCATTAATACAGGCGAAGGATTCGTCAATGACGTCTACCGTGGTGAGGGAACTGCGGGAGGAAGTCTCGCCACCTCCGTTTCGGGCTACGGCAACACGGCCGTCAAGTTCAACCTGCATATCCTTTTCTTGAAGTTCTCGCTTACGCCACGAGTGATGGCCTCCACATCCGAGGGCGTCAGTCGTACGGAGAGTGCTTTACTCGACATTGATGGCGACGGTTTGCCCGACTTCGTTGAAAGTGCAGGCCCTGATGCCCTTGTCGTTCGCCGCAACCTCACCGGCCGCACCAACCTGTTGCGCAGCGTCACCCTGCCTTTCGGCGGACACGTCCGTGTGGAGTACCGACAGACCCTGCCCAGTTTCGCCATGCCCGGCCGCCGCTGGGTGATGTCGGCCGTGGAGACTTCGGGCGGATATGCCGAGAACGGGGCGACGCGCATGCGCAACGAGTTCGAGTATGAGGGCGGCTACCGCGACAGGCGCGAGCGTGACTTCTTCGGGTTCGCCAAGGTCGTCACCCGACAGCTGGACACGCAGAAGGACAATGCCACCTACCGCACGCAGGTGTCTGAGTACGGACACAACCGCAACCTGTACATGCACGACCTCGTCACCGCCGAGACGCTGTACGATGCGCAGGGCAACAAACTGCAAGGCGCCCTCAACACCTACGAGGCAGTACGCCAGCGCGACGACAGCACGAGCGTGTTCCCGGCGCTCGTCTCCGTCAGGCAGACCGTCTACGACAACGCAGGGCAGGGCAGCATGAGCACCACCGTGCACAACACCTACGACGCCTACGGCAACCTGGCATCCTACAAGGAGACGGCCACCGACTACGAGCTGCGCGCGGACATCGCCTACCACGAACTGCGCGAACGCCACATCGTGGCACTGCCGCGACACATTGCGGTGAAGGACAAGGCGGGCAAGGTGTACCGCGAACGTTCGACGGAAGTGGACGGCAAGGGCGACATCACCCGCATCACGATGCACAACGGGCAGCTGCCCTCGGTGTACGACATGGCGTACGACGCCTACGGCAACCTGGCCGCGCTCACCAAGCCCGCCAACCACAAGGGTCAGCGCATGCGCTACGAATACGCCTACGACGGCGTGCTGCACCAACTGGTGACGGGCGTGAAGGACGCCTACGGCTACACCTCGTCCACCGACTACGACTGCCGTTGGGGCGCACCGCTGGAAACGCGCGACATCAACGGCAACCGCATGCGCTATGCCTACGACGACGTGGGGCGGCCCGTCGCAATCGTCGGCCCGAAGGAACTGGCCGCAGGCAAGCCCTACACCGTACGGTTCGAGTACCATCCCGCAGGCCGCTGGGCGCGCACGCTGCACTACGCCCCCGAGGGCGACGTGGAGACGCGCACCTTCGCCGACAGCCTGATGCGCGCCGTGCAGACCAAGCGCACGGGCGTTGTATGGAAGGGCGGGGCGGCCCACAAGGTGTCGATAGTGAGCGGCCGGACGGTACAGGACGCCTTCGGACGGACCCTCCGGGCGTACTGGCCCACCGAGGAAGGCCTCGGAAGCATGGGCCTATATAATAAAGGTGTGGGCGACCTGCAAGCCGTCACCGAATACGACGCCTACGACCGCCCCACCAAGGTTACGCTGCCCGACGGGGCTACCACGACGACGGCCTACGCCATCGTGGACCACGACGGGGAACCGATGCTCGAGACGCATGTCACCGATGCGCTGGGCAGGCACGCCGAAAGCTATACCGACGAGAAGGGGCGCAACCGGGAGACGGTGCAGCACGCTGGGGGCGGCGACGTGCGGGTGAAGTACGGCTACGATGCCGTGGGGCAAGTGCTCACCGTGCATCACCCCAACGGCAAGACAACCACCTACCAATACGACCTGCTGGGGCATAAGCTGCGCGTGAACCATCCCGACGCGGGCGAAGTGACCTGCACCTACGACGCCGCAGGCAACCTCCTCACCAAGCTCACGGCGGAACTGAAGAAGACCATCTCCGACAAGGCCTCCATCACCTACACCTACGACTACGAACGGCTGAGCGAGGTGATCTACCCCAAGAACCTCTTCAACCGCGTGACCTACACCTACGGCAAGCCGGGGGCCAAATACAACCGCGCGGGAAGGCTTGAACTGGTGGAGGACGCCTCGGGCGGCGAGGCCTACTACTACGACAACCAAGGCGAGGTGGTGAAGACGGTGCGCTCGGTGATGGTGAGCCAGGCCGACGTGCGCACCTACGTCCACGCCGCAACATACGACAGCCACAACCGCGTGCGCACCATCACCTATCCCGACGGGGAGGTGGTTACCTACGGCTACGATGCTGCGGGTCAGGTAACGAGCATCAGGTCTACCAAGCAGGGCAAGGAAGAGACAATCTATTCTCCTCATGTCAGAGGTAAAAACGTATCAGCATTTATAGTTCGTTCAGTAATACATAAATAAAAATGAAGAAGTATATAATATGTATAATGTTAGTGCATGTGTGCATTTCATGCAGTAACAACAAAAATGAAATGCCGTCTGAAAGCTTTACATATGAATGCTTTACATATGAAGACAGCATTAATGGCATAAAGTTTACAATGCCCAATGTAGGAGAAGGTGGGTTGTTAATTGTTGGTGAGGTGCAAGTTATGCTTACACCTCATGGTAAAATAGTTGATCTTGCAACCAAGTCTTTGGAAGACTGGCGTACACGTATTTATTACTTCGTGGATGATCGTTGTAAGGACGAAATATCACACTTCTATTCTTTTAATAAGAATGGGTTTGATGGCATTGCCGTATTTTATAAAGGAGAGAACAAAGTTGAAAGAATAAGGTATTATGAAAAGGATGAAGAGATTTGGTCAAAAGTGGAACCTGAGAAATAATAACGTTTTAATAGCAATCTTATTGGTAATCTCTATGATTTCATGTAACAGGGCGGAACAACATTCAAATGATTTGAAATGTATCTTCTCTGACAGCTTACACCGTTTTGAATATTATCGTGGTGCAAAACAAATTATAATTCGAGTTGACTCTAATTTGTTTTATTTTACCTCAGATAATCGTCTGGTAAAGGTGTACACCCGAAGTGTGGTTAATGGAAAACGGATGTTTGTGAATGGAAAAGTTTATTATTTCGATAGGAAGTCGGGAACATTAGATTCGATGAAGTCATACCGGAGAAATAAGTTACATGGGTATTCCATTATATATGACAGAGAGGGAATGATTATTTCGGCTAGAAACAATCGATAAGATGGAGGGCGGATGAGCGAAGAGTCGCACCTCATGGGATTATCCAAAATACGAGACTGTCACTAGTTACGTGCTAAAGTACTAAGTGGGTACACCACCCAGAAAGAATGCGAATGGGTTAATTCACTTGTATATGCAAGGCATTATGGGTATAAGCGCAATGGCCTATGGCATGTGTATATGAATGGTAAACCGCTTAAAGATAAAAATGGAAAGGCGATACTTTATCATTACAATGCACGGCCAGGGACAAAAGGTTTTGATAACAAACTCAATTTTAAAAAACAAGGAAAGAAATGAAGAATATCATCAAAGGTGTATTAATGTTTATTGTCATGGCCCTTATTAGTGGTTGTGGAAGCAGAGCGGGAGAGTCAAGTGACAATCTGCATAAAAGAGAACCAAGGACGAAGAAAAGAATATACGCAAGGGAAGTTTTGGTGGAGAACCTTGACAATCCGATGCACCCTTGTACATACTATTCTAGTGGTAAACCATTTTATGGCAAAGATAAAGAATACTATAAACTTTCCGACAGGGAGATAAGGATGGTAAAGGCCATCATTGGGGATAGACAGAAGTGGCAGAAATCAGGTTCTAAGTGCCCTTTCTTAGATATAAAGGAATATTTTAGACAGTATCTTGCATATAGAAAGGATGGAAAGACTTATGTGTTGGTCAATCTTTATAAGTATTTCTATATAATTTATGAAAATAATGGTATATTAGGAGCAATCGCTCCTTCACCCACAAGACATATCATTTCTCTGGCGAATGATAAAAGTCGGAACAAGTACGACAATGTGACAATTCTCTTGGACCTCTCTCGAAAGCGGATTTTGGAAGTTCATGACATCTAGGAACAATGTGTAGGCTCGGTATCACGGCTTAGGATCGTGTGGAGCCTTGTTCTCACGGGCATATATTATAAAGCTAAAAGAACTAAAATGCCTAAAATAAGACATAATGATAGTAAGAAGTAAGATTTTAATGACAGTCTTGATGTTTACAGTCATTTTCGCGAGCCATGCAAAGAATGTCAAGGCTCTAAAGATTGTGTTTACTGATATCTACATGACTACAATTTACAGAATCACCCCTTCATACTTTGATAAGGGAGCATTAAGTGGTATTTGTGATACAATAAGCATTGTAAACACAAAAAAGATCAAGGAGCTCATGATGACTGTGAATGAATTACAAGAGTTTACCTCATACAAGACAGTTCCTGATACACGAGGAAAAATCATCTTCCTGTATGATGACAACCAAACGGAGGATTTGTACTTCAGTGCCTTCTTTGCTTTATACATGGGAAAACTATATGAATTGTCCAATCAATTTAAGCTTCTAATGAATAGAATTATTATTAGCAAAAAGCCCAATAGTGAGGTGTTTCAAATAGAACACAAAAAGAAACGAATTTCAAAATAGCCAAAGGCCCTTTATGCTTTAAGTGAAGTAGTTGTACCTGCTTCTCGCCCATGTAATGTAAAATCCACAAATGATAACAATAATAAATAATGAATCGTATTAAATTTATTGCAGTGTTTGGAATATGGCTACTTGGTTTTAATACTTTGGAAGCTTGTAATATGAAGTTCAAGATTATTTATGCCAACGCCTGCCTTAGCACCATTATTAGCATTACACCAGATTTCTTTGATAAAGGGATGATTGAAGGTTCACTTGATAGTGTGATGGTGGTATCTCATGCTGAATGTGTTGAATTTATGGATGTAATATCATCTCTTAAAGAAACGAAAGTGAAAGAGGGAGAGAGACTTCCCGAAATAGACGTTCGGGCAAAAGTTATAGTGTTTTTGAATGATCAATTTTGGGATTCATACTATTGGGGAATGTTCTATTTATATCATAATGGAAAGATATATGAAGTAAATAAAGAGTTTAGAGATAGAGTTAATCTCATGTTAAAAAAAGGTGGAAAGCCAAAGATGTTTTAATAAAAGTATTACGTAAGTGAAAAAGGTCGATAATCAGCAATTTCAAGTATTGCAGTGTTATAGGCTCGCAAAAGTGACGGAAACCGAAAAGACTCGGAGGGCTTGGCCGTACGGATGGTATGGGCGGTCCCGATGTCGGCAAGGGAAAGGAGGAGAAACCGCTGGGCGGTGCGTTCAGCCACACCTACGCCTACGACGAGCTAAACCGACTGGTGAAGGCCAGTGGCAAGGCCAAGGGCATAGGTTACGCCATGGACATGAGCTTCGGGCTGATGGGCGAACCGCTCACCAAGGTGCAGCGCACCGATTCGGGGTCGGTTGCGGGCAGCTACGCGCTGGCCTATGAGTACGGCGACTCCCACGGTTTAACTATTATTGGGGTTGAAGATGCTTATCAACAGACTTTTACAAAGTATA
>ERZ773004.331-NODE-331-length-31006-cov-20.557236_pt1 | contig 31006 bp, 22 predicted proteins | sample MGYA00580667_ERZ773004 | MGnify/ENA primary metagenome ERZ773004 (study PRJEB29015, sample SAMEA2737963) | human oral metagenome | biome: human oral; feature: human-associated habitat; material: dental | place: China | collected 2123 ... | reverse complement strand
CCGATCTCGAGCCGGAACCGGACCGATCTCGACGCGGAGTACGACCGATCTCGACACGCGCGGCGGGGTGCTGTCCGCCGAGGCCGGCGGACAGCACCGGCAGGCGTCCGCATCAGCCCTCGGCGAGCATCCGCTCCCGCTCCTGCGAGGACAGGCGTGCGATCCCGATGCCGGTCGCGCCCCAGAGCATCGCGAAGAAGATGGCGATCCAGTTGGAGACGGCCCACGGCATGTAGCTGAGCGTCGCGACGCCGAGGGTCCCGGCCATGTAGGCGCCCGCGGAGGTCCACGGGAGGATCGGCTCCCACACGGTCGCGGCGTCCTCGATCGTCCGGGAGAGGTTCTTCGGGTGCAGGCCCCGGCGGACGTACTCGTCGCGGAGCATCTCGCCGGGGATGAGGAGGGAGACCTGACCGTTGGAGGTGATGCCGATCGTCGCCAGGCCGGTGACGATCGTGGCGAGGATGAGGCCGAAGGTCGAGCGGACGGGTTCGAGGACCCGGGAGATGAGGACGTCGAGCGAGCCCGAGACCGACACGACGCCGGCGAAGCTGATCGCGCAGAAGCAGATGAGCAGGACGCCCATCATCGAGTTCATGCCGCCGCGGTTGAGGAGGCGACTGACATCCTCGATGACGCCGGAGGGGTCGAAGCCCGCCTTGCCGACCATCGTGACGTCGAAGCCGTCGACCCCGGCGACGATGGCGTTCTTGAAGCTCACGTGCTCGAAGACGACGGCGTTGACCATGGCGCAGGCGGCGGAGACGAGCATGACGGGGATCGTCGGCTTCTTCCACATGGATCCGCCCAGGACGATGACGACCGGGAGCAGCAGCAGGATGTTCCAGTTGAAGGCGGCGTCGAGGTCGCCGAGGATGGCGCCCACCTTCTCGGGGACGGCGCCGCCGTGGGACCGGAGGCCGAGAACCGTGTAGATGACCGCCGAGGTGAGGAAGGCGGGGACGGTCGTCCACATGAGGTGCCGGATGTGCGTGAAGAGGTTCACCCCGGTGGCGACCGAGGCGATGTTCGTCGTGTCCGAGAGCGGCGAGAGCTTGTCGCCGAAGTAGGCGCCGGCGACGACCGCTCCCGCGACCATCGGCAGGTTCGCGTCCACACCCATCGCCACGCCCATGAAGGCGACGCCGACCGTGCCGGCCGAGCCCCAGGAGGTGCCGGTGCACAGGGAGACGATCGCCGTGACGACGAGTGCGATGAGGGCGAGGAACTTCGGGCTGATGATCTTCAGCCCGAAGTAGATGAGCATGGGAATGGTTCCGCCGGCCATCCAGGTGCCGATGAGGAGGCCGACGCAGATGAGGATGAGGATCGCCGGCATGGTCTTGGCGATCTTCTCGGCGATCGAGGAGATGATCTCGTTCCACCCGTAGCCGAGGTACCGGGCGACGAGGCCCGCGACGACCGCGGAGGCGATGAGGAGCGGCTCGACGGGCAACTCCGCGGCGATGTAGCCGCCGCCCAGGAGGGCGATGAGGGTCAGGACGGGGATCGCGGCGATCCAGACGCTCGGGGTCCGGTGGACACGGGCCTCTTCCGCCCGGTCGTCCTGAGGACTCTGAGGACCGGCATCGTCCTTGACGCGGGATTCGGACATGAAGGGATACCTTTCTGGGTTGTTTCCGGCTTGTTTTCCGGGTTGTGGTCGTTTCCGGGTTGTTCTTCCCGGTTGTTCCCCGATCGTCGGAAACGAACGGGGAGGGTCGCGACTCGTCGGGCGCCGTCGACCGGGTCTCGGGGACCGGGGTCCGGGCGGAGATCGGCGACGGGCGGGCGTGGCCGCGCAGCTCGTCGTGCGGTCACCGGGGTCCGGGCGGAGGCCGGGGACGGCCGCACGCGCTGTGTGGGACGGGCGGCATCCCGGTGCGGGGCTCCTCCGGAGCGCCGCCCGAGACGCTCAGGGGTGGGGGGCGACGTCGGCCCCGCCGGCCCGGATGGCTCGGCACAGGCGCGGGACCGCCTCGACGAGCTCGTCCCTCGGGAGCGCCGTGTTGATGCGGAACCAGCCCGCGTAGCGGTCCCCGAAGTCCTCGCCGGGGCTCACCGCGACGCGGCAGGCCCGCATCGCACGGTCGAGGTCGGCGCCGTCGCGCAGGTAGGGGCGCGCATCGATCCAGACGAGGTAGGTGCCATCGGGATCCGTGACGCGGGCGCGAGGCAGCTCCGCGCGGACGATCCTCACGGTCTCGGCGATGTTGGCGTCGATGACGGACAGGAGGCCGTCGACCCATGAGGCCCCGCGGGTCCACGCGGCGATGGCCGCGGGGATCGCGAAGTAGGAGGGGTTGTGAAGGCCCATGCGGCGCTTGGCGGCCTCGAGCTCATCGCCGAGGCCCCCCGGGACGAGAACGGCGGTGGCCTCCAATCCCGCGATCGTGAAGGTCTTCCCGGGCGAGGCGCACTGGATGAGGCGCCCCGATCCCCACAGGGCGGGGGCGGCCACGGCGATCGGGACGTAGCGGGTGCGGCCCGGGCGCTCGAAGTCGGCGTGGATGTCGTCGGAGAGGACGAGGGCCCCGGAGGACAGCGCGGCGTCGGCGACGGCGCCCAGCTCCTCGGTCGTCCAGATGCGACCGGTGGGATTGTGCGGGTTGCACAGGAGGAGCAGGTCGGCGCCGTCGAGGGCGCGCTCCAGCGCGGGGACGTCGATGCGCGCGGGGAGGGCGTCGGTCAGGAGGGGGACGCGACGGATCTCGGCGCCGGACCGTTCGGCGACCTCGAGGAGCGGCCCGTAGGCGGGATCGAGGGAGACGACGACGGGCCGGGCGGTGCCGCGGTCGGGCAGGACGATGTTGAGCAGAGCGCTCACGCACTGAACGACTCGAGGGAAGAAGCGGACGCACGCGGGCGCGGGGTCCCAGCCGTGCCGCTCCCGCTGCCAGGAGACGGCCGCACCCCGGAAGTCGTCGAAGACCTCCGTGTACCCGTAGGTCCCGTGCCGCGCGGCGGCGACGACGGCGTCGATGACGCACGGGGCGGTGCGGAACTCCATGTCGGCGACCGACATGCTGACGGCTCCGGGGCCGAGGCGGGCGGCGAGGAGGTCCCACTTCGCGCTGTGGGTGCCCCGGCGGTCGAGGTGCTCGGCGAAGCCCGCCGACGTCGCGACGGCGCTCATGAGGCAACCCCCGTCGGGCAGACCGAGGCCGAGCGAGATGAGCGCGTCGGGGGGCCTGACGCCGCCGGGGCCGAGCCCCGCCCGCCCTCCCGGGACGCGCTCTCGCCGCTCCCGTTGATCTCCTCGATCTCGTTGAGGTAGTTGTAGATGGTGAAGCGGGTGACGCCGAGGGCCCGGGCGGCCATCTCGACGGCATCGCGCAGCATGAAGAAGCCGCGGCGCTTCAGGGAGCGGACGGCGTCCACCTTGTGCGCCTTGCGCATGAGGGACACGGGCACGTCCTGCTCCTCGACGGCCTGCTGGAGGAGGACGGCGGCGAGTTCGTCGACGTCGCGGGCGAAGGCCTCCCCTTCCTCGCCATCCGCGACGCGGGTCGTCCCCTCGCCGTCCCGCCGACCCCGCCCGTCGGCGTCATCGCCGGCGGTCCCGCGCCCGGCGCCGTCATCGCCAGCGGTCCCACGCCCGGCGCCGTCGGGTGCGAGGAGCTCCTCGCACCCGAGGATGGAGCGCGCGGCGTCGCCGATGATCGTCCAGTCCGTCACATCGCGGTTGATGCAGAGGGCGGCGACGGGCCGGTCCTCGGCATCGCGGATGATGATCGTCGTCGACAGGAGGCTGCGGCCGGTCGGGGAGGTCGTGCGATAACCGATGCGAGTCCTGAGGTCGCCGCCGGCGGCCGCCTCGAGGAGACGGTCCGTGGCCGGGTCGCCGGGACGGCGCCCGGTGATGTCGCCCTCGATGGCGATGATCGAGTCGGGGAGGGCCGCGAGATCGTGGAGGACGACCTCCGCGGATCCGGGCAGCGATCGCTCAAGGGGGCCGACGAGCTGCTCGAGCGCGGCGAAGACATCCCTCCCGCCGGCAGCATCAGGCCGCCCGACGGTTTTGGGACGACCGTGTGTGGAATCGCTCTTCATTGGGCGTTTCACGCTCCATATCTCGCTTCATGGCTTCCATGGGAAGCCTTCACCGTTTTGTTGTTGGGATCAACAATATAGAGAGACATCGGCGACGTCAACTCCCGTTTGAAGCCTTCAACACGCCATCGCACAGCTCTGGGACGGTCGGCGGCCCGGGGCCGCGGCCGGCCCGTCGCCCCGCCGCGAGACCGCTTGTGAAACTATTCGGATTAATTGGGGATACCGTAGTGTTACCCAGCGAGTGGGCCCCCGCCTGTCGCGAGCCCGACCACCCGACACCTTCAGGACGCACTCATGCCCACTTCCCCCCTGCCCTCCTTCTCCCAGCTCAGGGCCTTCGTGTCGTTGTGCGACCACCAGCACTTCGGCGAGGCGGCCACCACCCTCGGCGTGAGCCAGCCGAGCCTGTCCCAGGCGATCACCGCCCTGGAGAGGCGCGTCGGCGGGGAGCTGGTCGAGCGCACCACCCGTCGCGTCCTCGTCACCCCGCTGGGCGAGACCCTGCTCCCCTACGCCCGGGAGGCCGTTCTGGCCGCCGAGTCCTTCAACGACGCCGTCACCAGCCGGGGCGCCGCCCTGACCGGGTCGATGCGCCTGGGAATAATCCCGACCCTCGCCCCCTACATGGCCCCGGTGGTCCTCGACGGCCTTCCCGCCGAACTGCCCGACCTGCACCCCGAGCTGCGCGAGATGGTCACCGGCGACATCCTCGACATGCTGGCCCAGGGCCGCCTCGACGCGGCCATCATCGCCATCGACGTCGATCTCCATCGCATCGCGGCCGTGCCCATGTTCGACGAGCCGCTCGTCGTCCTGGTCCCCCGGGATCACCCCTGGGCCGGGCGCGATGACCTGACCACCGCCGAGCTCGAGGACCAGAGGCTGCTGCTCCTTGACGAGGGCAACTGCCTGCGCGACCAGACGCTGGCCCTGTGCCAGCGCTACAGCTCCCACCCTCCGACCGCGGTGGCCACGACCCTGTCGACAGTGGTGCGCATGGTCACCCACGGCGCGGGCATCACCGTCATCCCCGAGGGGGCGCTGCGCATGCTCGGCAACGAGGACTACGCCGTGGCGCGCTTCGCGGGGCGCGGGCCGGTTCGCCGGATCGGCATCGTCCACCGCACCTCCTCCTCCCGCGGCGAGGACTTCATGCAGCTCGCGAAGGTCCTCACCCGGCTGGCGGCCGACGCGGACCTGCCCCTGCTGCCCCTGGAGGACTGACAGGACCGAGGAGGGCCGAGGGGGGAGGCGGAGCCCGACGAGCGACCGTCGACGACCTCCTCGAGACCGACGACGCCCGTACGCTTGGGGCATGACCATGCGCCGGCATCGGACGGGGACGCGCCCGCGCCCCCTGGCCTGCGTCGTCGTCAACCCGTCCAAGCCCTCGGCGACAGGCGCCGTCAGACGCCGCGCCACCGCCGCACTGCGCGACGCCGGCTACGCCGGTCCGGTCTGGCTGGAGACCACGCCCGCCGAGCCCGGCGTCATGCAGGCGCGCCTCGCCGTCGCCTCCGGGGCGAGCCTCGTCGTCGCGGCCGGCGGTGACGGGACCGTGCGGGCCGTCGCCGCCGGCACGGCCCGCACCGGCGTCGACATGGCGATCCTGCCCCTGGGCACTGCCAACCTCGCCGCGCGCAATCTCGGCCTGCCCATCGGCCGCCTTGAGGCGGCACTCGAGGTGGCCGCGCACGGCACAGCCCGGCCCGCGGACCTGGCGTGGGTGAGCACCGAGCCCGGCAGCGCCTCCCTTCCCGCACCGCCAGGCGGTTGGGCGCGCCCCACGCTGGGGAGCGAGCACGTCTGCATGGTGGTGGCCGGGATCGGCTTCGACGCGGGCCTGGTCGCCTCCACGCGCCCCGAGCTCAAGGCACGGATCCGTTGGGGCGCCTACGCGGTGGCCGCGGTCGCCAACCTCGACTCCCCCCATATGGACATGGTCGTGCGGGTGCGAGAGACCGACGGCGGCGAGCGGGTCGAGCGCCTGCGCGGGCGCACCGTGCTGGTGGCCAACGGGGGTCGCCTGCCCGCCGGGATCACGCTGCTGCGCGAGGCGCGCATGGACGACGGCGTGCTGGATGTCGCGGTGATCGACACGGTCGGCGGCGTGGCCGGATGGAGCTCCCTGGCGCGCCAGGTCCTACCGCCCTTCGCCGCCACCTACTCCGACCCCGCCCGCGCGCTGGGACGCGTGACTCTGCGCCGCGGCACCGAAGCGATCATTCGGCTCACCGACTCGGCACCGGTCCAGGTCGACGGCGAATTGATCGCGCCCACACGCGGCCTGAGAGCGCGTATGGATGCGGGCTCGCTCCTCGTGCGGCGCCCCGACTGAGCAGGCGTCCGGCGCACTTCTCTCTCCCCCCCTTCGCCGAGATCGGTCGTACTCCGCGTCGAGATCGGTCCGCTTCCGCCTCGAGATCGGTCCAGTTCCGCATCGCGAATGTGGTGTGTCAGAACATCTGAGACAGTTTGGGCGTCTCCGGATGTGGTGATTCTGGTGGGGTGGCCTCAGGTTTGGTGGGTGTTATTGAGATTTCTTGGGTGAGGCGGCGTGCGATCGCTGCGTTCGATTGCGATGGGCCGGAGCCGTTACTGCGTTCCGCCGCAGGCCCGGACATCATGACGTCTACTCGTGCTCCCGAACGAGCGTGCTCAGCAACCCTCTATAGACCAGAACGCCCACCAGGTGGAGCAGCTGCGCCCGGTTGGCACATGGGAACGAGAGCGCTTTCGTTGGCAAGAAACTGTTTATCGGCATGATTTTGCGATTTTTAACGGATTTCGCAATGGCTATCACAAGTGTTTGACCACCTCCCATGTGCACCAACAGGAGGCTGCGCACATGGGAAGGACGATTCATCCGCCGTCGGAATATCGCTTCCGCATGATTCTGCGGTTTCGTACGCCATGGGCCGCGCTCCTGTGTGCAACGCCCGATCCCCCGCGGACGCACATCCCGAACACGACCAGCGCGTGAACCATCTCGAGCACCAACCATTCGGAAAACCTGAACCGATCTCGAGGCGGACTACGACCGATCTCGGCAAACCCCGAGAAACCTCAGAGCGTGCGGCCCGCCAGGACGTCGCCCACCCAGGCACGGGCGACAACGAAGTCCTTGTCGCTCGTCCCGGCGGGCACCACCACGGGGCGGGCGTCCAACCGCGGATAGGAGCCCAGGAAGCGCACCACCGGGCACGTGCGGTGCAGGCCGATGAAAGCCGCCTGCAGGCGCTCCTCGCGGATATGCCCCTCGGCGTCGATGGAGAACCGGTACCGGCCGAGCGAATCCCCCACCGGCCGGGACTCGATGCGGGTCAGATTGACGCCGCGAGCGCTGAACTGCTCGAGCATGCTCAGCAGGGCGCCCGAGCGGTTGTGGGAGAGCTGGACGAGCAGCGTGGTCTTATCGGCGCCGGTGGGCTCGCCGACCCGCCCGGGTCGCGCGACCTTGACGAAACGGGTCACGGCGTCGGGGTTGTCGGCCACGCCCCCGGCCAGCACGTCCAGACCGTACTGCTGGGCGGCCAGCGGGTTGCACAGGACCGCCTGATACCCCAGGGCCTCGGCGTCCGCGGCGCCGTCGGCCTCCGCAAGGGCGCGCGCCGGCGCGGAGGTGGAGGTGCCGGCGACGTAGCTCGCCTCGGGCAGGTGCTGGTGGACCCAGCCGCGGCACTGCGCCCAGGCGTGGGGGTGGGTGGAGATGGCGCGCACGTCGTCGAGCGCGACGCCGGGGCGCCCGGCCAGCACGAAGGTGATCGGCACGGCCATCTCGGCGGTGATGACGAGCGGCGCACCCGCCACGAGGTTGTCGAGGGTCGCGTTGACCCCGCCCTCCACCGAGTTCTCGATGGGGACGACGGCGGCTTCGGCGGCCCGGTCGCGCACGCGATCCAGAGCGGTGGGAACGTCCTGGCAGGAGTCGAGGACGACGTCGTCTGGGGCGACCTGCCGCAGCGCCATTTCGCAGAAGGTGCCGGAAGGCCCCAGGAAGGACCAGGTGGGAGCGGGGTTCATGGCGCCAAGCCTAAATTGTCGATCCGGCATGTGCGGGATGCCTGACTCGACGCAACTCGACGCACGCCATGATCGGGTGCGCGACTCCGCCGATCCGAAACACGCAGTCCCGACGACGTCGTTCCCCGGCCTCTCCGAACCCGTGAGCATTCGCGCGCACAAGCGGCCGCGGAATCATCCGCCCGGACCGATCTCGACGCGGAACCCGACCGATCTCGAGCCGGAATACGACCGATCTCGACGCGGAGTACGACCGATCTCGAGCCGGAATACGACCGATCTCGAGGCGGAATAGGCTGGGCGGGTGAGCAACGCCGGTCCCACCTTCCGCAAGCACGACGATCTCCCTGGCGCCACCGGCCTGGAGGCCCTGGGCCTGGAGTGGCTGGCCGAGCCCATGGCCGACGGCGGCGCCCACGTGGTCCCGGTGACGACCGGCCCGGGTTGGATCGATGAGCCCCGGCTGGCCGCCGGTTCCGTGACCGCTTCCGCTGCGGAGGCCTTCGGACGAGCGCTCGCGGTCACGCACGCCGCGGGCGCCCCCGTCTTCGGAGCGGCTCCGCCCGGTTGGGACGGTCGCACGCAGATGGGCCGCTCGAACGAGCGTATCCGACCCTGCCGGAGCGAACCTGCAGGAACCGCGCCCCGGCGATGGGGCGAGTTCTTCGCCGAGGACCGTCTGGCCCCCTACCTGGCGCCCTGTCTCGATCAGGGGTCGATGACGGCGCGGGATGTCGCTGTCATCGAGAGGGTCTGCGAGCGCCTGCGCGACGGCGCTTTCGACGCCGACCAGCCCGCGCTCGTGCGCCGAGCGGCCCGCGAGCGCGGGGACAGGATCGCCGTCGCCCGCACCCATGGCGACCTGTGGACCGGCAACGTCATGTGGGTGCCCGAGTGGACCATCGACTGGGCGCCGCCCCGGGCGGGACGCGGGCCGGGAGCCGACGACGCAGACGCCCCGGCGACCGCTGACGACCCCGCAGCACTCCCGGACCCGGCTCCACGGGGAGGCGACGTCGTCGGCGTCCTCATCGACCCGCTCGCCCAGGGCGCGCACGGGGAGACGGATCTGGCGGCCCTGGGCGTGTTCGGGCAGCGCCATCTGGAGCGGATCGTCGCCGGATACGACGAGGCCTCGCCCCTGGCGGACGGATGGCGCGAGCGCGTGGGCCTGCACCAGCTTCACCTGCTCATCATCCACGCCTTCCTCTTCGGGGGCTCCTACGGCGCCGAGACGGCGTCCGTGGCCCGCCGCTACGCATAGGCGCCCAGCCGCCCGCGCGCCGGCGCACGTACCCTGGCGCCATGAGCACGTCCCGGAGTAACCGGAGCAGACGACAGCAGCGCTTCGTGCGCGCGGTCGTCTACATCCTCGTTCTGGCACTGGTCATCGGGCTGATCGCCACCATGGTGAGCTCGGCCCTCGCCTCGCCACGCCCCACGGCCTCGATGACGCCGGCCGCCGCTATAGAGGGCGCCACGCAGAGCACGACGGCGAACACAACGGCAAGCGCTGCTCCCTCCCCGGCGGCAGCGGGCGGGGACACAGCAGATCCAGCAGACCCAGCGTCAGCCCAGGCGTCGGAGCCGGGCGGTCAACAGGGCGAACACAGTGAAAACGGTGAACACGGTGAGCGCGGACCCGTGGTCGTTCTGGGCACCGTGGACCTGACCTGGGCCGACCTTCTGGCCGCCGCAAACGCCGACGACCCCTCCCTGTCGTCCGCGGCCAAGGCCCTGCTCGCCTACGCGGGCGCCGGACGGCCGGTCAATCTGGTCACCCGCACCGTCGGGGAGCGCACCTGCCCGGCGGACGGCTGGCTGACGCTCGGCGCGGGAGCCCGGGTGCGGGCTGCCGAGCACTCCGGCGACGGGAGCGCCGGATGCCGCTGGGCGGAGGCCGCGGAGGCGGGAGGATCAGCGGGGACCGCGGGAACAGCGGGACCGGCGAACGCCATCAACGCGCAAGCCGTTACGCTCACCGGAGTTCTGGCCCGCACGGAGGCGACCACGGCGGCGGTCGGGCGAGGAGGCGTCCTGGCGCTGACCAACGGCGACACGATCCCGGACGTCGGCGACTCCGCGAGCGAGCTCCTGGCCCGGGAGGATCCGCCCGACCTGATCATTGCGGACACCGTCCCGCAGTCCGCGGACCCAGGTGATACGGGGGATGCGGCGGATCCAGCAGGCACAGCGAGCACAGCAGGCTCCGCCCCCGACGCTTCCGACGCCGACCGTATCCTCGCACTGGCCGCCGCCCTGGAGCCGCTCGCCGATGCCCCTGCCGGCACGCGTGTGGTCGTCGCCTCGGTCGCCGACGCCACGGACCCGGGCCCGCAGCTGGCGATCCTGCCCCCGGGAACGAGTTCTCCGCTGAAGACGAGCACGGGGTTGCTGGTCGGCCCATCCACGCACCGCCGGGGCCTCATCCAACTCACCGATCTCGCCCCCGCGCTGTTCCTGGGCGTCACCGGCCAGAAGCCGGGCCCATACTGGTCGCAACCGCTGGAGATAGCGCCCGAGCTCCGTGAGCAGCCCACCGACGGCGCGCTGGGCACCGGCTCTGTCAGCAGCGGGGTCTCGCAGGCCCGGCCGCTGGCCGACGACGCCCTTCATGCCCAAGCCTCCCAACGCGCGAACGTTCCGGCAGGCCTGGTGCTCATCGGCGCCGCCCTGGCCCTGGGGCTGGCGGCGGCCCGGGTGCTGCGCGCCCCGCGGGCCGCAACGGACGAGGAGCCACAGGCCGCAACGAGCGAGGAACCACAGCCCGCAGCGCGCAGCCGGGCGGGCGGCAAGCGACCCCGGCCGGTGACCGCCCCGGCTCCCTCAGAAGCCCAGGGCGACTCGCCGGCCGCAGACTCCACTGGCCCCACCCCATCGGCTGCCGGGACCGCCCTTACCGGGCCTCCGAGGAAGCACCTGCGCGCCCTGGCCTGGGCGGCCTGCCTGATCACGGCGCTGCCGGCGGGGCTGTGGCTGGCCAACATGCTGCCCTGGTGGCGAACCGGAAACGCCACCGCGGCGGCACTCGGCCTTGCGCTCGCCTTCGCCGTGGCGTCCGTAACCGTGACGGGAGCCGCGGCACGAGGGGCGCTGGCCCTCATGCGGCGCCTGCGGCCGCAGGCGCCTCGACGCCTGCTCACAGAACTCGGGATCGCGGGTGCGGGCAACGGCCGCGGCTCAGACTCCACCTCCACTACGCCTCAGGATCTCGCAGCGCTGATCTCATCACTACTGCTGGCGGCGCTCACAGCAGTCGTCATCTTCTACGACGCCGGGTACCGGGCACCTATCGCCTTCAACGGGCCGCTGGGAATGAATGCCGTCGTGGCCGGCCGGTTCTACGGCATGTCCAACACGGCCTTCGCACTGGCCGCGGCCTCCCTCCTGGTGACGATCGCCGCCTGGGCGGGTCCATTGGTCGCCGCGCAGCAGGGGTCGCGCGAAAGCAGGCACGCCGCAGCGGTTGCGCTCGTGGCGTTTCCCGGAGTCATGGCGCTGATCCTGGACGCGGCGCCTGAGATGGGCGCCGACATCGGCGGGGCCCTGACCCTGGTGCCGGCCCTGGTGGCGCTGGGGGCCGGACTGGCCGGCGTCCGCCTGGGCTGGCGACGGTGGGTCGCTGTCGGGGCGGCCGCCGTGGGAATCGTGCTCCTGCTCGGGCTGATCGATTTCCTGTTCGGCGGCTCGAGCACTCACCTGGGAGGCTTCTTCAACCAGCTGCTCACCGGCACTGCGGGGGCGACCCTCACACGCAAGGCGACGGCCCTCATCGCGCCCTTCATCTCCAACTGGCTCGCAGTGGCGGCGCTCGCCGTCGGGGTGAGCGTGATCGCGCTCATCGGGCGGTGGGCGATGCGCGCGGTGCACGAGGCCCGGCAGGGGAACGGCCCCTACGCGTGGCTCACGGGACCGGGTGTGCTGCCGCAGTGGCTGCGCCCGCTGGGCCGGGCACTGGCCGTACTGGTGATCGTCGAAGTGCTCGTCAACGACTCGGGGCTCGCCATGCTCTGGTTCTCGGCCGCGGCGGCGGTGCCGGCACTCACGGCGATTCTGGCCGCCAGGCTCGCCGCAGCGGGTTCGGCGGGTCCAGCCGAGGCGGCAACCGCTCCTGCCCGGCCATCCGCCCCGACGGCGGCCGGCGAGTAGAGAATCAGGAGGCCGGGCCGCCAGGTCCGTCCCAGGCCTTGTAGGCGCGGAAGGGCGACTGGTCGTGCACGGCCTCCTTGTTCATGGCCTTGGCGGGGACTCGACGTCGGCGCAGGCGGCGGCCGGCGACCGCCCGCAGGACATCCTTGTACTGGGAGGCGCGGTGCAGGCGGCCGGCGCTGTCATTGCCGGTGACCCGATGGGTGATGTTGCAGGGGACCTCAATGACGGTCATTCCGGCCACGAGCACGTCTATGGTCAGACCCACCTCAACGCCCCACCCCTCGGCCAGCGGCGCCGCCGCCTCATAGGCCTGCCGAGTCAGGCAGCGCTGCCCCGACAGCGGCGCGACCGGCGACCACCCGGTGGTGGCCGCGATGGCGGAGCGCGCGAGTCGCACGACACGACCGCGCCCCCCGGCCCCGGCCTGCTTGGGCGGAACGGCGATGGCCATGTCGGCGACGCCGTCGACGACGGGGGAGACGAGCTCGGCGCAGGCGGCGGCGGAGTCGCCCAGGTCGGCATCGATGAAGAGCAGCAGGCGAGCGGGGCCGTCCTCGTAGTCGCGCATCCCCACCACGCTGACGCCGGTCTCCAGGGCGGAGGCCTTGCCGCGACCGACGGAGTGCCGGACGGTCACCGCCCCGGCGGCGCGGGCGTGGTCCTGGGTGCCGTCGGTGGAGCCGTCATCGACGACGACGACGAGATCGACGCGGGGAATGGACCGACAGGCGCGCACCGTGGCCGATATGCGGTCCGCCTCATCCCTGGCGGGGATGATAACCGCCGCCCGTTGCTCGGAGCGCTGGTCGGGCTGCAGCTCGTGCGATGGCGTCGGACTCACGGGACCAGGGTAGCCACAGGAGGACGATTGTCATTGTTTCGGTCGGCTCACGCGTGCCGCCCGGCCCGCGAGGACGGGACGCCACCCGGTGTCCGGGAGCGGGATCGCAACGCGCCGCGCGTGCGGCGCGGCAGGCGGCGGACCCCGCGGAAATACCCACGGAGAGCGGAAGACCGGCGGATCGCGGGCCGGCACGAGGCCCACAGGAGGCCGCGGGCGGGCGGCCGCGCACGAGGACCGCGCGGGGTCGCCGGACGTCGACGCCGGAGGCCGGACGGGACCTCGTTCCCAAAACTTACCGATGAAACGGTTGCAGAAACTGACGAGTCGTTCGATTACCCCCCGTTCGTGGTTTTGATCACAGAAGTGTAACGCCGATCATGAGATTCTTGATTCTCAGGGACCCGTCAACGGCGCCGGGTTCCTCCCCTCTTCCCCGACAAGGCCGATGCCCTCGGGTGAGGTCGAAGACACCCTCATCGACCTCACCCGAGGATGCCCGACTCGACGGAATCGGCCGTCCCGACGGCGAACCGCGCCGTCGGCATCGTCATGCACACTTGCCATAACCTCCCCTCGTGGAAAGAACAGTTTCCACAGGAGGTGCTCCGATGCCCAAGAGCCTGCATCCTCGCACGCGCCGTCTGCTCGCGCGCATCGGCCCGTCGATCCGCACCTGGCGGCGGCCCAGGGGCTGACCGCCGAGCAGGTCGCGGATCGGGCGGGCATCTCCAGGCCGACGCTGCGGACGATCGAGACGCACCCGGAGAGGGCATCCTTCGGCAACGTCATGGCGGTCCTCGCCGTCCTCGGCGTGGACGAGGCGATCACGACGGCGATCGACCCCCTGGAGTCCGAGCGCGGCCGTGCCCTCGTCCTGGCGAGACTCGAACCCGGGGCCCGCCCATGACCGCCCGCTTCACCGCCGGGGACGACGCCGTACGCGCGGTCGTGGGCGCCGCGATCCTGGCGATCTGCACGCACTCGATCGATGACCACGCGAGGAACTTCGGCTTCCTCCACGATGGCGGGGCGTGGAGCGCGGCTCCGCTCTTCGACGTCGTGCCCTACCCGCAGGAGCAGGACGGCGCGCCTCTGAGCCCCGAGGCGCCCGGCCGATCACTGGAGCAACTGCTCGACATGGACTGGGGGCTGCGCCGCTCCGAGGTGCTGGCGCTGGCCACGCGGGTGGCCCGGGTGGCCCGCGGCGCATGGGACCGGGCCCCGCGGGAGTTCGGGCTGGACCCGGAGGTGGCCGAGGCCTGCCGGGTCCTCATCGAGTCGGCCTGCGACTTCGGGACGGTGCTCGACGGGACGCAGCCCCGGTTCGGCAGCTGATCGAGCGGCGAGTCGGCGCCGGAGCGCGACCCCGCTCGCCCCGCCCAGGCCTGCGGCGAGCGGACGGCAGGCGGTCCGCTCGCCGAGCTCGATGGCGCGGATGATCCGCGCGGGCACGCCGCCGACCACGTGCATGGGCAGGATGCTCCCCACCACCACCGCGCCCGCCGCCACGACATGGTGACGCGGGGCCGAACAGCACGCGCGAGCCGATGCGGATCTCGGCGTCTCATGGAATTCCATGGAATCTCATGGGCTCTCATGGACACTCATGTGGTACTCATGGTGCTTATGGTGCTGCCCGCAACATCCGCCCGTGCCGCGAGTCGCCATCACAGCCGCCCTGCACCACCCTATGATCACGATGTGGTAACACACGATGTGGTAGCAACGGACCTGACGCCCCAGCAGCAGCTGGAGCTGCAATTCAAGGCGTCCTCCTCCAGCGACCTCATCGACGACGGGTTGAGGACCGTTCGCGATGGGCGCCTGTCGACGGCGAACCGCGACCAGGTTCTGGCGAGCCTGGCCACCGGGCTCGACCGGCTCTACACCCTCGCGCTCGACCTGCACCGGCTCGAGCTCGGCCGCCTGCCGGAGCGCCCCGATGCGGCGACGCTCCCGGAGCCCAGCCTGGCGGACCTGCACGCCCGGCTCTTCGACATCCTGGGCCTCCATCCCGGGCGGACGAGCGGGGGCGCCGATCAGTGGCTGTGCCGCCTGAGCGCGGACCCGGTCGCCGACGCGCTCGTCGAGGCCCTGGGCTACTACCGGGACACGACGGCGAGCGAGCAGAGGGCCCCGGACAGCGCCTGGGAGCGGGTCCGGGCCGCCGTCGACCTGGATCCGGGTGTCGGGAGCCACCGCCTCAGGTCCCGGGCGGATGACGGCGCGGGCGGTACGGATGACGCGGCCGACCCGGCAGGCGCCGAGAATCCGGGAGACGCGGCGGCGGGCACGGCGACGGCACGGGCCTACCGGGAGGCGTGGAACAGTCGATTCATCTCCACCGTCGAGACCATCCGCTCCACCATCGACGCCTGCAGCCAGGACGGCCTGCTCGGAGGCCCGGCCCAGAGCCTGGGCGCCGAGCTCGCGCAGCGGCGTCGGGGAACGGATGCGGCATGAGTCGGTACGGCGAGGGGACTCCACGGCGTCCCGACCGGGCGGCGGAGGCCGGGGCCGGGGAGACTGCACCGGGATCCTCTCCGACGCGGCGCTCATCCGGACGCCGGAGGGCGGCGGGGGCGGCCGCGCCGCAGCTCGGCGACCCACCGCGCACCACGCGGGGACCACGACAGACACGAGCACGTGAGGATGATGAACAGGTGCGGGAATTCTCACAGGTACGATCAGCCGGCGAGGGCGTGAGCGGCGCCGTGGTGCCGCCGCTGTCGGGTCCCGTGCGGGTGGGCGATTACGCGCGCTCGGCGTCCTTCGTCACCGGCGACGACACCCGGGAGGTCCTCCTCCCGGAGGGAACGGTGGCCAGGTGGGACACGTCGGCGGCGATATGGCGATCGGCCGGGCAGTCCTGGGGCAGCGACTACGACCGGTACGCGCTGCCCGCCGATGGGGAGTGGCCGCTGCTGGTCCCGCAGACCATCGAGTGCCCGAGGGGCTTCTCGGCCTGGAGCGACCGCGGCGCCTGGGGACGACGACTGCCGCGGGAGACCGTCGTCGACGGGTTCCGGGCCGAGGCGACGGCGATGCTCGACCGCACCCCGGTACGGCTGCTCGACGTGTGGGGGGACACGGCGCGGGTGAGCGCGGACGAGCGCGACGCGCTCGGCGACTGGATCGACCTGTCGAGGCTGACGCGAGTGGTCGTGGAGCAGACTCGGGCCCTGACGGCGGTGGGCGGCGAGCTGACGGCGTCGGTCCCCGACCGGTTCATGGACTGGCGGGTGGTGCTGCCGCAGGGGTTCAGCGGGGTGGGCCTGTCCGGCGCCGGGCCCGAGGCGCCGCTGGAGGGGTGGACGCCGTCGTACGTGGGGCCGGTCCCGGCGTCGGGGCAGATGTTCGCGGTGCTCCACGGCATGCCGTTCAAGGCCGCCGAGTTCCATGACCGCGACCGCGTGTACCCCGAGCCGGTCACCCTGCTGAAGGCGGAGCCCTACTACCCGTGCCCGCAGGGCTTCGGCATCGACCGGAACTACTCCAAGTGGTGGATGACCGAGCCGATCGCGACGTCGCAGCTCGACGGAACGTTCTCGGTCGCGCGCGTACGGGCCGTATGGCGGGGCAGGCACGTGGAGGTGCGGCACGTGGCGTACGCCTACGCCTACGTGCGGGAGCTGGAGACCGTGCCGGGGCGCCAGCGGCCGGCGCGCCAGCCCGGGCTCTCCGAGCTGGACACGCTGGAGGGTCCGATTCGTCTCGACGAGCTCGAGCACGTGAGGTTCAGCGTCTCGGTGAAGACCCGCCATCGCGAGGGCGGGCCCTGGCGGTTCCTGGAGGCATGGGGGCTGAACCCCTATCTGCGCACCTGGGCGGCCGTGCACATCGAGCGCGGCGCCTGGCAGTCGTGGCCCATGCCCGCCGCACCCGCGACCGCCAGGACCAGGAGATCGCGCGGCAACCATCGCTCCTCGCTGTACGCGGGCGTCTGAGTCGCCGTGGGCGAGCGCCCGAGTCCGGGTGGCGCGGCACCGGGAGTGGCGCGGCACCGGGGACGCGGCGAGAGGCTCCGCCTACTCATAGGTTTGAGTCCCTGAAGACGCAGAACTCATAGTGCGTTCACAGGTTGCGTGGGGGCGTGCGTCCAGGCGAGCCTGATTCCATAGTCATCGCCGCTGGACGGAACGGGTCGCGAGGGACGGGCTTCCCCGCTGGTGATCCGGCCGAGAGCCACCAGGGTTGCAGGGACCCCTGATGGACTCGCTCCGGCGAGGGAGGATGCGCTCCCCGGTTCAGGTAGCCCGGGTATGAGCCCCTCGACGACATGGGCCCGCGGGCCGGGAGAGACAACCCGGCGCCGCGGGCCCGGTCCGCTCTCGGGCGCGTGCGGATCGCGGTCCGCACGACGAGCGGGCCGCGGAGCCGAGTCTCAGCGGGCGGCGTCGGAGGCGCGCTCCACGAGATGGCGTCCGGCGCCGTCCTCCCGCCCTGCTCGGACATGGACCGGGGCACGACTTCCTAGACGTTTCTCAGGCGCGGCGGGGCGGTTTTCCAGGGCGCACTGGTTACATGGTTACTGCCGTCGGACGGGACGGGTCGTGAGGGTTGGGGAACCCGTTGAGCGGTTCGTCGCCGAGGTCGAGGCGGGTCTTAGGGAGCCCGCTCCGATCGCTCCGGCGAAGGAGGATGTGCTCCCCCGGATGTGGGAACCCGGGGTGCGAGCCCCTCGACGACATGGGCCCGCGGGCCGGGAGAGACAACCCGGCGCCGCGGGTCTAGTCATATCCCGGGAGCGGGGCGGTGGACGGCAGGCAGTCGGCACCCGCCGAGATCGGTTCACTTCCGCAGCGAGATCGGTCGAGTTCCGCACCGAGATCGGTTCGACGGCGGCGCGGTGACGTCCGGATCCTCGGCTCGACCGGCGAATCCGCACAGAACCCGCCGGAGGGAGGCGAGGCGCAAGGTCCCCCGTTGCCCGATGCCGCGCGCACCACTCTTGCAGCCCCTCGTGGTCGTACCTTCTCGCGCCCGGTCGTACCCGACTCGGCGCGGTCGTACCTTCTCGCTCGTGGTCGTACGGTAGCCGGGTTCTAAGGTACGACCGCACGGCATCACGTACGACCGCGGAGCGCTGCGTACGACCGCGCGGCCCCGGGTACGACCGCACGAGACCCGAACACGCATAGCACCGCCTATGGGGGCTTATTCATGGTGTGTGGGTGTTTATGAGTCCGAGGACAGCTGTGATGGTTACCGGGAAGGCGCCCAGTGGTCTTCTGCGGCCGGTGTGCAGGACGCGCCAGGTCCTGGGTGTTCGCGATGACCCGTGAGACGGTGGACTGCCGGACGCCGTGGACCTCGGCGAGCAACTCCTGGACCGGGTTGTGGCGCAGGTAGCTCAGGACCTCAGGCGCACGCACCGGTGCAGATCCGGCATCCGCACCCCGAAGACCGGTAGAGGGCCCGCGGCGTGGATCGCCTCGCACAGGTCCGTAACCTCACCGCGGGTGATCCTCGCGCTACTATTCATGATGGTGGCTCGCCTCCCGATTGAATTGACCTCAGCACCTGAGCTATCTCAGGAGCAGGCCGCTGTCCCACCCAGCGACACGCACCCCACTAAAACACCCCGGGCACCCCATGAATAAGACTCTAGCCCTGAGCGTATCCGACGAACCGCCGCTCGATTCTCGGCATCAAGCGGTGCATGAAGTACAGGTTTCCGTAGACCAGCACCATCACCAGCATGAAGCATGCTACCGTCGACAAATCGATTCTCCAGTAGTGGGAGACAATGAGCCACATCACCGGAACCTGAAGAGTGGCAGTCACAACCCCGGGGACGTACCCTTTGAACCGGAAACACATTCTATAGTGAATGAGGAAGTGAAGACTGTACGCCACACAGAAGCACAGGTACAATCCGTCACCTTGCGTCAGCGAGCAAACATAAGAGACGGTCAGCAGGATAACAAACTCCTCCAGAACCCCCACCGTGAATGCCGACCCATCCCTGGTCCCCCCAAAATAGCCCGTCTGGTCGGGGAGCATCCGAAACCTCGCCCGCCTCTTCCACAGAGGCAGGAACACCATCTCCTCAAAATCATGCAGAATAAACAGGATCGGTAGCGCCCAGTAGTCGAGCAGAAACGACATTCTTCCTCCCGGTCATGGTCCATCAGTCGAGAGGACCGTATGCCGAAAACCCGATCCGTTCCACTCGCACAGCACGTGTGGTACAGATTCGCAGAATCCGTACCACACAGCAGGGAAGTCGAGCTCGCCCCTCGACGCGGCACGCTCACAGCCGTCGAGCCCGAGTTGCGCGGTGTGGGCTGGATCGTGTTTCTGGCGGGATTTTTCGTTGGAATGACGCCGGTGAGGTGTCGTTGTGGGGCATCAGCCTCAACGACCACCACCTCACGGCCCCCGCCCCCCGACCCCGAAGCCGAAGCCGAAGCCGAAGAGATCCTCACCGCCCTCAACATCCCGACAGGGCACCAAAACTGCGCAACTCGGACCAAGACCCCGCGATGGAGCCGACTATCGCACGTACCCGGCGTAAACCGATAGCTCCTCAAGAAACGTCCTGACAACCTCTGAGGCCTTTGGGCTCATGCCATGATCGATCCAGTGCAGGAGAATATTCCACATTCCACCAACGACCAGCAGGTCCACGAGAGTCTCGTCAACTTCGGAGACTCCGTGCCAGGGAAGGCCAGAGTGCGGCAGCACCTCCAGGAACTTCTTTCGCTGCACATCGAGCGCCAGATCCAAGAGCTGACGCCTTCTCAGCAGGGCAACACATTCTCTGCGATCCCCCCAGAAGGAGAAATAAAAGTTGAGAAGGCTCTCAATATCCGAGATGCCACGCTCCTCAACACCTTGGAGATACTCCGTCAGCAACTCCTCCACATGGAACACCAGGACGGACCTCTTCGTGGAGAAGTGGCGATAGTACGTATTTCTGGAGACACCCGCCCTGGCCGCCACCTCCGACACGGAGATCTCATCGAGCTCATAAACCGCAAGCTTTTCGAAGAGCGCCTCGGCGATCCGCATCTTGGAACGGTGCGCGCGAACGTCCACAGCGACTCCACCACGATCAGCACTCCCCATCATATTCTGGAGTGTAGTCCTCGATCGCAGATGGAGAGACTTGGAGGTCGCGTCAGTAGGTGCGGTTCGGGAGCGGGGTGCGAGCACAAGGTCCCGGTAAGAAGTGAGTCGTCCGCACTTGCCTCTGCTCCTGGGGGCCTTTCCTCGTCCCCACCCCGCCATCATCGGTGATGGAGCCCTTGCGGGTCCGGTTCGCCGCGCTGCTGCCCGAGCATGTCGATACCGGGGCTTGCCCCGGACCACCCGGGACCACCAACAAGGTCACGGGCCGGGCGGTCATGGCCGACTGCGGGTTGAACTGCGCCCCGGGACGATGCCTCACACCGAGGCGCGCTCGACCAGGCGCATGTCCATGACGACCGTCTCGGGGGGCGCGCCGTCGATCATGGCGAGCGCGAGCTCGGCCGCGCGCGCACCCTCCTCGCGCAGCGGCTGGTGCACGGTCGTGATCCCCGGGCTGTACTGGGAGGCCAGGAGGTGGTCGTCGAAGCCGACGACCGAGACATCGCCCGGCACGTCCCTCCCGGCCTCGCGCAGGGCCTCGATGGCGCCGACGGCGATGCGGTCCGACCCGGCGAGGACGGCGTCGAAGCGGGCTCCGCCCTCCAGGAGAGCGCGCACGGCCCGGTGACCGCCGAGCTGGTCCCAGCCGGTGTGGACGACCCGGTCATCGCCCATGCGCCGCCCGAGCACGCGCCGGTAGCCGCGGATGCGATCCGCCGACGCCGGGTTCCCGGCGGGCCCCATGACGCAGACGACGTCGGTCCTGCCGGCGTCCACGAGGGCCCGTGCGGCGAGCGCCGCCCCATCGACGTCGTCGGAGTAGACGCTCGAGAAGACGCCCCGGTACGGATCCCCCTCGAGCTGACCGCACAGGACGACGGGGAGCCCGAGCTCGCGGAGCCGGTCCAGGAGCCCGTCCCCCTCGTAGGGGGTCATGACGATGACGGCATCGACGGCGCCCCTGCCGGCGTGCTCGACGACGCGCTCCCGTTCGGCCCCGGTGGCCGCCTCCAGGATCATGGGCAGATTGGGGCCGTCCGCGAGCCGCGAGACGATCCCGTGGCACAGGCGCGCGTAGGTGGGGTCGGTGAAGAGCTCCTCGAGGGGATCGGTGAAGAGCAGCGCGATGGCCTCGGACCTGCCGACCGCGAGCGCACGGCCCCTGCGGCTGACGACGAACCCCGTCTTCTCGACGGCGCGCACCACCCGATCGCGGGTCTCCTGCGTGCACTTGGGGGAGTCGTTGAGCACCCGGGAGACGGTCGATGGGGCCACGCCGGCGGCGCGGGCGACGTCGGCGATGGTCACGCGCTGGCCCGGGGATGTCACGCCCCAATCCTCCCCGTCCGCGCACGGATCCGCATCCCGCTTGCGCTCCGAGCGGTTACCGCACTACATTTGTGGAACCGCTTCCACAGCGTTGTGGAACCGGTTCCCCTCCCATCGGGGAGATCATGAAGGAGCACGATCGATGGCCAACTCGAACGACTGGGAGAATCCCGGCCTGCCCCACCGCAACCGATTGCCGGCACGGGCCCACTTCTTCGGATACCCGTCCGTTGAGGCGGCGGCCACCCGCGACCGGGCGCGGTCCACGGGATTCATCGATCTCACCGGCTCGTGGTCCTTCCGCCTCTTCGACTCGCCGGGGCGGGTCCACGCCGACGACCTCGCCGCGCCCCACCCCGAGTGGGACGAGGTCCGGGTCCCCCACCTGTGGCAGATGGACGGCTACGGGCGGCCGCAGTACACGGACGAGGGATACCCCTTCCCGGTCAGACCGCCGCTCGTCCCCTCCGCCAACCCCACCGGCGTCTACCAGCGGGAACTGGCCCGCCCCGCCCTCGCACCCGGCGAGCGGGCGATCCTGCGGATGGACGGCGTGGACTCCTACGCCGAGATCTACGTCAACGGCGGCCTCGCGGGCATGACGAAGGGCTCCCGGCTGAGCGCCGAGTTCGACCTCACCGAGCACCTGACCAGGGAGACGAACCTCCTGGCCGTCAAGGTGCTGCAGTACTGCGACGGCACCTACGTCGAGGACCAGGACATGTGGTGGGCCTCCGGGATCTTCCGCGACGTCCACCTCATCACCCGACCGGCGGCGCGCCTGGAGGACTTCCACGTCCGGACCCGCCTGACCGCCGACGGCGGCGCCGACGTCACCCTGACGGTGAGCACGCACGGCGCCCGCGACGTGCGGTGGTCCCTCACCGGCCCGGACGGCTCGTGCGCCCGGGGCACCGCCGCCGACTCGGCCCCCTCCACCGTGCGCGTCCCCGACGCGGTCACGTGGAACCCGGAGTCTCCCGCGCTCTACGACCTGCTCATGGAGGTGCGGGACGACGACGGCGCCCTCGCCGAGGCGGTGCCGCACCGCCTCGGCCTGGCAGAGGTGGCCATTCGGGACGGCCGCCTCCTGCTCAACGGCACGTACATCAAGATGCGCGGCGTCAACCGCCACGACCACGACGACCACAGGGGCAGGGCCGTCGGCATGAACCGGGTGCGCCGCGATCTGGAGCTCATGAAGCGGCACAACATCAACGCGGTGCGGACCTCCCACTACCCCAACGACCCGCGCTTCTACGAGATGTGCGACGAGATCGGCCTCATGGTGGTGGCCGAGACGGACTTCGAGACCCACGGCTTCGAGAATGTCGGCGACCTCTCGCGCATCACGGACGACCCGGCCTGGGAGCCCGCCTGCGTCGACCGCATCGAGCGGCTCGTCGCCCAGGAGCGCAACCACGCCTGCGTCGTCCTGTGGTCCCTGGGCAACGAGTCGGGCTTCGGCCGCAACATCCGCGCCATGTACGAGCGGTGCAAGGAACTCGACCCGCGGCCCGTGCACTACGAGGAGGACCGCGACGCCGAGTGCGTGGACGTGATCTCGACGATGTACTCGCGCGTGTCCCAGATGAACGACTTCGGCGAGCACCCTCACGCCAAGCCGCGCATTCTGTGCGAGTACGGCCATGCGATGGGCAATGGCCCCGGCGGCCTGGCCGAGTATCAGCGGGTCATCGACCGCTGGGAGTCCATCCAGGGGCAGTTCGTCTGGGAGTGGTGCGACCACGGCCTGGCCGCCGCCACCGAGGACGGGCGCGAGTACCACACCTACGGCGGCGACCACGGCGACTACCCGAACAACTCGAACTTCTGCATCGACGGGCTGCTCTTCCCCTGGCAGGAGCCGAGCCCCGGGCTCACCGAGTACAAGCAGGTCATCTGCCCGGTCGCCGTCTCCTGGTCGGACGGCCGGCTGCGCGTGCGCAACGGCCGGTTCTTCACCGACGCCTCCGACGTCGTCCTCGACCTGGAGCGCGTCGTCGATGGCGTCACCGACTCGGTCCGCCGGCTCGCGCCCGGCGCGCTCCCCCCGCAGCAGGAGGTGGACCTGCCCTGCCCCGTCGAGGCGGCGGCGGGCGGCCTCACCCACCTGACCGTCCGCGTCCGCTCGACCGAGTCGGCCCCGTGGGCGCCGCGGGGGCGCGAGCTGGGCGTCTACCAGTTCCTCGTCGCCGATGAGACCGGCCCCGACGTTGCCGCCCACCTGCGCCCGCGAACACCGCGGACGGGAGGCTCCCCCCGGACGCGCACCGAGCGCGACGAGCTCGTCGTGACGAGCGAGGGCCAGGAGATCCGCTTCGACGTCGTCACCGGCGCCCTGAGCTCGTGGGTCCGAGGGGGGCGGCGCGTCCTGACCGCACCGCCCGCCGTCGGCTTCTGGACCCCGCTCATCGACAACCACCAGCAGGAGAGCGACAGGCTCTGGACGAGTCGGCACCTGCAGATCATGCAGACCTCCACCCGCTCGGTCGCGTGGCACGAGGAGGAGAACGGCGTCGTCGTCGAGGTCGTCCAGATCATCGCCCCGCCGGCGCTCGACCTCGGCTTCGAGGTGGCGCTGACGTACACGGTGGGCGGATCCGTCGTGAGTCTGAGCGCCGTCGGCCGCGCCGACGGCGGCCACGCGGGCTACTGCGACATCATCCCCCGGATCGGCGTCACCTTCGAGGCCCCCGGGGTCGGCCGCGAGGTGGCGTGGCTCGGACTCGGGCCGGGCGAGAACTACCCGGACTCCCGCGCGGCCGCCGTCACCGGCAGGTGGAGCCGGACCGTGGACGGGATGCAGACGCCGTACGTGGTCCCCCAGGACTGCGCCAACCGCGGCGGGGTCCGCTGGTTCACGCTCACCGACGAGCGGGGGGCGGGCCTGGCGGTGGCGCGCACCCCGGGGAGCGGGCGGTCGCCGGACGGCCCGCCGGAGGAGTTCTGCTTCTCGGTGTGGCCGTGGACCTGCCGGGACATCGACAGGGCGCGGCACCGCGCCGATCTCATCCCGCGGGAGAACGTGACCGTCAATGTCAACCACCGCGTGCTCGGGCTCGGCTCGAACTCCTGGGGCTCGGAGGTGCTCGAGGCCTATCGGACCCGGTTCGAGGACTTCGCCTTCTCCTTCGACCTCATCCCCCTCGACGGCGCCCGCACCGCCGGAGCGCCCTGCGATAGGAGCCTGACGTCATGAAGATCCTCCCCGATCCCGAGGCGCTCGTCCGCGGGCAGGGCAGCGCCACGCCGTGGCGGCGCGCGCGCCGGGCGATCGAGAACCTCGATCGCATCGCCCCCGGTACGGCCCACTCGGTGGGCGACTCCCTGACCTATTGGAGGGGCCCGTCCAACGATCTGCTCGCGGCGTGGCGGGCGGGCGACGGACTCATCGCCTCGCGCCGCTACCTGAACGTCCTCCACGCCATCGACGCCGATCTCGTGGTGGAGGTCGCCCCGGTGGCGGAGGCCCGGGTGCTCACGCCCTACGACGACCTCACCGACCGGGAGGTGCTGAGCGCCGCCGCGGGGGTGCAGGCCGTCACGGTTCCCGCCGGCGGCGTCGGCGTCGTCGGCCCCGACGAGGCCTTCCGCCTGGTGCCCGGGGCGGGCGGGCGAGCCGCGATCCTCCGCGTCACCGTCGAGGGGGTGTCCCTCCCCGACGAGTGATCGGCAGTGTCCCGGCCCGCGCCGTCCTCGCGGCCCGCGGCGCCCATCCCTCCCCGGCGAGTCGCCGACGGCGTCGGCCGGCGCCGGCAGCGCGGACCGCACGGCCGTCACCGCTCTCCCGGATTCCCGGCCTCCCCGACCTCACCCGGGTCTCCGGCCGTCTCCCCCGACCAACCTCCCTCCAGAAAGGAATCCCCCCATGCCCTCCGGTACCAGAGCGCGGATCGGTCAGTTCGCGCTGCTCACCATGACGGTGTCGGCCGTCTTCAACATCCGCAACGTCATCAACAACAACGTGGCGATCGGGCTGACGTCGGCGCCGGCGTTCTTCCTCGCCACGATCCTGTACTTCGTCCCGTTCACGCTCATCATCGCCGAGTTCGTCGCCATGAACCGCAGCTCGGAGTCCGGCGTCTACCAGTGGGTGAAGACCTCGATGGGCGGCCGCTGGGCCTTCATGGCCGCCTTCTGCTACTGGTTCGTGAACCTGTTCTTCTTCGCCTCCCTGCTGCCGCTCGTCCTCGTCTTCACCTCCTATCTGGTCACGGGCGACGAGCAGACGATGTCGCCGTGGGCGATCACCGGGCTGTCGATCGCGATCTTCGCGGTGGCGACGTGGGTGTCGACGAAGGGCGCCACGTGGATCGGCACGATCACGTCGATCGGTGCGACCGCGGTGCTCGTTCTCACCGGCGTCTTCGTCGTCATGTCGCTGGCGGCCCTGGCGGGAGGGGTGGAGCCCGCCACTGCGATCACCCCGGCGACGCTCGCCCCCGACACCTCCTCCTTCGCGACCACGTGGGCCTTCCTAGGGACGCTGGCCTGGATCATCCAGGGAGTGGGCGGCGCGGAGTCGGTCGGCGTGTTCCTCAACGACCTGCGCGGCGGCGTCAAGGCCTTCGTGCGCACCATCGTCGTCGCCGGCCTCATGATCGGGCTGTTGTACGCGGTGGCCTCACTGCTCATGAACGTCTTCGTCCCGGTGGGCGGCCTGGAGCTGTCCAACGGCCTGTTCGTGGTCATGGGCGCGGTGGGCGAGCACGTCGGCATCCCGGTGCTGATCACCTACCGCGTCGTCGGACTGATCCTCCTGGCGGCGACGCTGGGATCGCTGCTCATGTGGACGTCGACGCCGGTGAAGATCTTCTTCTCCGAGATCCCGCGGGGCGTGTTCGGGGAGAAGGTCATCGAGCTCAACGAGCACGGCATCCCGTGGCGGGCGTCGTGGCTGCAGTTCGCGATCGTCGTGCCGATCCTCATCATCCCGGCGCTGGGGTCGGGCAACATCGACGACCTGCTCCAGATCGTCGTCAACATGACCGCGGCAACGGCGCTCATCCCGCCGCTGCTCATCCTGCTGGCCTACCTGGTCCTGCGGCTGCGCTACGACAACGCGGAGCGCGAGTTCCGCATGGGCTCGCGGACGACGGGGCTGGTGATCGCGGTCTTCCTGCTGGCGGTGTTCGGCTTCGTCTTCATCGCGGGGACGACGCCGGTCGACCAGGCCCTGTGGCTCACACTCGTGTACAACGTGGGCGGCGTGGCCATCTTCCTCGGCCTGGCGCTGGCCTGGTACCAGCGCTACATCAAGCGCTTGAGCGCCTCCGACCCGCGGGCCGCCCGAATCGAGCTCGCGCCGTCGGCCGCCGGGGCCGGTGACGAGAGCGGGACGAGGAGCGTCGGGGACGCCGAGAGCGAGGGGACGAGCGCCCGGGGCGACGCGAGCGGGACCACGAGCGCCCGGGGCGACGACGGGACCGCTGAGGAGGCGACCGCCGCGGCCACCGGGGAGTGAGCCGCTCCCCCCCCGCCTCGCCCTACGGAACGCGGCCCGCGACCACCGTGGCCACCGGGCAGCAGGGCTCCGGGGCGGTCGGGCCGAGCGGGAGCGGAATGGCCCGGCGACAGGCGAACAGGGCCCGGGGCGGCCGAGGCGCCGGGCCGAACGACAAGCAGGGCTCCGGGACTGCAGCCGGGGGCGGCCCGGCCGTTGCGCCGGGCCGCCCTTGGCGGTTCAGGGTGTAGAGTATTTCCCTCCCGGCGGTCGCGTCCTCAAGGGTCTCATCAGCAATGACGAGCGATCCATCGCAACTTGCGAGCACCTTCCTTCCGCGTTACTCCCTGGAGATCAGCCAGCAATTCCCGGGAAGATCTCCTAAGAACCGTAACGAGTTTGGCAGCTACGTCCCGATCAAGCTGGATAGTCTGACTCGTCTTCGGCAGGCTCTGCCGTTGATCAGAACCAAAGGTAGCGAGGTGAAGGTAGGTTTTCCCACCCTCACCTGTGACGATCTGGTACGCACAGTCAACCTCGCTGCTGTGCACACGCACCTTCTGCAAGCCCTTCTGAAGGCTCCTCACCCTTGCCATCGTCGGTCCCTCCGTCTCATGGCTCCCCTCGCCAAGACTATGCGACATTTGCGACCTCGCTCTCGTACGATCCGATCATGAAGACGACGACGTTCGTACCGGCCAAGTCCAAGCTTGAGGCCGTCGCCCGACTCTATGCTGTCGCGCAGGTCCCCGCTGAGCCTCTTGGCCCTGGCAGCAAGGAGAAGAAGTCTGTCCTGACGAAGACAGCGGGCAGACTCTCGCTTCCTGTCGACGGAACGGCCCCCAAGGACATCCTTGCGCAGCAGATCCTCCAGACCCTCAACGAACCGTGGGAGCCGTCCTACTCTTCCACCGGGCAGACCATCACCCTCCGCGGTTTGAACGCCATCCTATCTGCCACTGAAGCGGAACTCAGGCGCCGAAAAGTTTACGAACTGCGCCAGGCCGGCCCGATGCTACCAGACTGGTTCGTTCCTGCGCGCGACAAACTTGAGGCAGTCCGCCGCATCTCCTCCGTGGCCGGCGGACGCCCGCAGAACCTGGGACCGGGTAGCAAGGAGCGGAAATCGGTTCTCATTGACCTCGTCAGAAACCTGGCTCTGCCAATCGACACAGCCCTCAAAAAGGACATCCTTGCCGGTGCAATAGCGAGACACCTAGGAATGCCCTGGACATGTACATGCTGGTCCTCTGGGCAGACCGTGACACTCGATGGCCTCAACGCAGTGCTCGCGGGTGCAGAGCAATGCATGCTCCGCGGACACACAGCCTTTGCTGACCGGTTGCGGCAAGAGGCCAATCTACTAGTTACGGCCCTTACTCAATCGTGCCCACGTCACTGGGAAGGACGCTCATGCGTAGAAGAGATGCTTACGGCCGAGTACAGCAAGGCCCGGCAGACGGAATGGATTGGCTGGTACTTTGAATTTGTCGGGTTGCCCGCCCTCATCAACGCCTACGGAGGAGGCCCTCGCCGGATTGGCGCGACTGAGTTTGACTACGCACGATCCTTCGTCTGGGACCTCAAGGCCCACGCCCAGGAGGGATTGATGACTCCTCACGACGTTGTCGGCCAGGCTCCTCTCAACGACCGCGAGTCGATACTCCAATGCGTCAGAGAATCACACTCGATCGGCTTCCTTGTACTCTCAGGCGCCTCAACCCTAGATGCCGACGGCACCTTCGACACGTGGCATAGGAGAAAACGCGGCTCCGTCAAGGAACGCAGCACCAAGTCACGAGCACTTAAAGCATCTTTCTCCCCAGTTACGGTGGACGCCTACGTGTTCCAAGGCGTGAAGGGATTTAAGTCTGCGCTCGACCAGAAGGTTCTCACTAGCTTCCAGCAAGGCCGTCAACAGAGCGGCGCCGCACGAAGGCCCAAGTTGAAACTCAACCTACGGCGTGGGCGTGAGGCCGGGTACGTCATGGTTACGCAAGCCGTCAGCGTGACGTGATCGATAGCGCAGCACCAGAACTTCCCTCAGGCTCGAACATGTGTTTAGCTTAGCCTATGGCCACACCGTTCACCTACTCCGACCTCTTCGCTGGCGTCGGCGGTTTCCACGCCGCCCTGTCGGCGATGGGTGGCAAGTGCGTGTACGCCGTCGAGATCGACAAGGACGCGGCCCGTGTCTACGAGCAGAACTGGGGCATCGACCCGCTCGGCGACATTACAGTCGACGCTGGGGAGGCCGGCGTAACCCAGAAAGTCCAACCGCACGACCTTCTCGCGGCTGGATTCCCATGCCAGCCGTTCTCCAAGTCCGGCGCCCAAAGAGGGATGGACGAGGTTCGAGGTACCCTGTACTTCAACATCCTTCAGATCGTCCACAAGCATCATCCCACCGTGCTGCTGCTTGAGAATGTCAGAAATCTTGCAGGCCCACGCCACAAGCACGAGTGGGAGGTCATCGTCCGCACCCTCCGCGAGGAAGGCTACCGAGTGGCAGACGTCCCAGCCATACTCTCTCCTCATCAACTTGGGCCGGAGCGCGGCGGACGCCCGCAGGTACGGGAGCGCGTCTTCATCACAGCAACATACAACCCGGAAAGAATTGGCACGCTTGACCCAACGCCCGTCGCCCGGTCCAGAAAATTCTACGGTGACGGCGCCAGTCATTGGAGCATCAATAATATTCTTCTTGATAAAGTCGAGGGTTATGACCTGACTCCCGATGAGACTCGGTGGATCAACGCTTGGGACGACTGGGTTCAGCGATTCCGCAAGCATCAGCCTGGAAAGAAACTACCAGGATTTCCGATCTGGGTTGACGCCTGGAAAACCATGGATGAACTTGAGAGCCAAATCAAGTCCGGCGAACTTGACCACACACCTTACTGGAAGAGAAATTTCCTGACAAAAAACGCCGAGCTATACACGGACAACCAGTCCTGGTGCCGAGCATGGATGAAGACATCCGGAGTAATGAGCTTCCCCCCGTCCCGCCGTAAGTTAGAATGGCAAGCACAAGACCTTAAGTCGTTGTGGGACTGCATCATGCACTTCCGTCCTTCGGGCCTCCGTGCGAAGGCGCCGACATACGTGCCCGCACTCGTAGCGATCACCCAGACGAGCATTATCGGCCCGAGGAAACGTCGTATTGCACCCCAAGAGGCGGCCCGTCTTCAAGGTTTTCCGGACCATTTTTCTTTCTCAGGCCAACCAGATGCAAAGACTTATAAACAGTTAGGCAATGGGGTTAATGTTGGCGTTGTCTGGAATATCCTAAAAATGCACTGCGCACGCGACCGCGACATCCTTGTATCGTCCGATTCAGGACGAAGGATACTCGCAGCCACAGACATCGCTCCCGAAAATCCTAACGGTCCTGTTGAGAAATTATTTAGAAGGTGAAGTGACGTGCCCGACCACAGGAGTCTTGATCCGCTTCACGCGCCCGAACCTGCACGGAAGAAACCTAGTGACACCAAAGTGAGCAAACGCTACTCGAAACTGGCGCGACGTAACACATCTCCCGAGATGAGGCTTCGTCGAGCACTGTGGCGCATGGGACTACGATATCGCGTGCAGTACACGGTACCTGGCTTACCGCGCCGAAAGATAGACATCGCCTTCACCAAAAGAAAGGTCGCCGTTCAGGTGGACGGCTGCTTCTGGCATGGTTGCCCCGACCACGGCACGATGCCAGGCCGCAACTCTGAGTGGTGGCGATGGAAGATCGCACGGAACAAGGCCCGCGATCGCGATACTGACGAAAGACTCAAGGCACTCGGTTGGTCCGTCATCCATATCTGGGAGCACGAGCATGTCGACAATGCGGCAGAAAAAATATACAACAGTTTAGCCCACAGTACGTCAATTAAAAGTTCGAAGTAACAACACTTGCTCCCTTGGGGGTTATTCATAGGGGTATTTAGGGTATTTTATCGGTAGTTGCGTATCGCTAAGTAGGGCGACGGCTCGTTTCTGAAGAGAATTTTGGGTTCTTCGGGGTTGGGGCTGTGGTCGGGGTCTGTGTCCGCTGGTTTCGGGCGGTGGTCTGGTGATGTGGTTGG